>Ga0209394_1000372_pt1 | contig 36468 bp, 33 predicted proteins | sample JNZ201metaG_FD_184122 | JGI IMG/M metagenome (GOLD analysis project Ga0209394, IMG submission 184122) | Hot spring microbial communities from Jinze hot spring, China to study Microbial Dark Matter (Phase II) - JNZ 20120812A (SPAdes) (version 3) ...
TGTAGCCCAGTTTGCTCCACTAATTTAACGGGTTCTCTTAAACTTTTTGATGATCAAGATAAGTTTCCTTCTATGAATAATCACATAAAAATCTTTAAGCAAACAACTTTAACTGGGCCTTCTAAGGCCAAAATTTTTATATTTTGTAGAGAGCTTACTTATTACTGCGGCTGTCTGAAAGGGTTTTGATGAAGAGAGCGGGTATTACTGAAATATAGCTTTGGATGATGATTAAGCTTAAAAAGCACCCATATGAATTAATTCCTCATATTCCTCTGTAGTTCTCACAAAGATACCTATATTTCCGAGTCTTACATTCTTTAGCCCGGCATCTTTTGCAGCCTTAAAAGCCCTAACCATCTGCTGAAAACTCGGCGGCTGAACATTTATTAGCTCATGTTCTGGTATAAATGCGATTATAGCGTATGGTATTGCTGGGTCTACCTGCACTAATAACTTCGCTATCTTCCCTATTTGATCCTCTTCAACCCAGCCAGGAATATAAACGGTTGAAACCTCTAGGACAAAATCCATGTCAATTATTTTAGCGGGTAGCTCTAATATCCACTCGTTTGATACTCCAGTTAACTTTCTATGAACTTTATCATCATATGCTTTAATATCAAGCCAAAAAGAGTCTATTCCAGCCTCCTTAAACAAGTCTAAGGTGTTAGGCGTCAATCCATAACCATTTGTTTCAAAGAGTACCCATAAATCGAGATCTAAACTTTTGATCTCTTTAGCAGCCTCCGCGTAGAATTCTGGATTGCATGCTAAGTCCCCTCCAGTAAAAGATATTATATTTCTAGCGGGGCCCCACGTTAAATCGTCCAGTAGGGTTAATTGGTTGAGCCTCAGCTTTCCTGGGCAGTATTTTGATCTTTTACCAAATAATATACATGAGCCACATCCTCGGCATAATTCATGTGCGTGCCAGCTCGTGACGTTCGATCTTGGTTCTTTATACATGTTCTTTTTATTCCGCATGTAATATTCCTTAGAGATTTTAGCAATATCTTTTGGGGACATCCACGTTCCAGATGCATAGCGTGTGAAACGCCATGAGTGACATTTCTTGCAGCTCCAGTTGCACCCTGACTGGTAGATTGAGAGATATTGTTCAGGCGATTTATGGGCATAGGAGTGGATCAATCTGTAGAGAGTGTTATTTCGCCGCGCTAGTGTAGCCTTGCACGCTGGCTTCCATTCACCATCACAATATGTTAGGCAGGCACCTGGCTTGAAACCCTGCTCAACAAGCCTGCAGCCAGACAAATGGCTTCCCATAACCAACTTATCCATTAAATCACTTAACCTTTCACTATGAGATTAAATTGTTGTTCCCGAGCTAACATAATTATCCGCAACAGACGATATTTTTTTATTTTTCTCAAGATTATGCCTTTTAATGGTGTTTAGATGAAAGGTGGATGCCAAATTTACAGATAAATATGCTCGTTCCGAATTTAGTTTAAGTGGGGCTTTCAGCACAGCTCTTATATGCTGCAAAATACTCCTCTCGGTAAAATAATATCTCTGTGGAGGATGGTTATGGGGAAAATATATGCTGATGTCCCGTCAACGCCAAACCTACCATCTCTAGATCACAAAATACTAGAGTTCTGGAAGAAGACGGGCGCTTTTAAGAAGCGTATGGAGATGAATAGAGGGAAGAAGCCTTACTCCTTCATAGATGGCCCCATTACGGCTAATAATCCTATGGGGGTTCACCATGCATGGGGCCGTACATATAAAGACTTGTTTCAGAGGTTTAGGGCGATGCAGGGCTATGATCTGCGTTATCAGAATGGTTTTGATTGCCAGGGGCTCTGGGTTGAGGTTGAAGTTGAAAAGGAGCTTGGCTTCAAATCTAAGAGGGATATTGAGGCATATGGTATAGCTGAGTTCGTTAAGAAGTGCAAACAAAGGGTTCTACGATACGCCGCTAAACAGACCGAACAGTCTATTCGTCTAGGATATTGGATGGATTGGAATGACCCAGACTTCCTACGTTGGCTTGCAGATGCCCTAGAGAAACCCGATCAAGTGATAACGATCAAAGGTGCCAACGACCAGATAATAACGGACACTGTTGAGAGGATTGTTGGGCGACTCGGCTCTCCAGAGATAGGAGGATCATATTTCACTTTCTCTGACGAGAATAATTACATGATATGGACTTTTCTTAAGAAGTGTTGGGAGAGAGGCTGGATTTATAAGGGCAGGGATGTCATGCCGTGGTGCCCGAGGTGTTCAACAGCCCTCTCGGAGCACGAGATCGTTACTGAAGGTTATAGGGAGATAGTGCACCCAGGCTTAACAGTTAAGTTCCCGCTTAGGGGCAGGGAGAAGGAGTATCTTCTAGTGTGGACGACGACACCTTGGACGCTAACATCCAACGTTGCAGCTGCAGTTCACCCAGAAATCACTTATGTTAAGGTGAGATGTGGAGACGAATATTATTATCTTGGCAGACCAGCGCTTAATAGAATCCTCCCTGAGGGTAGCTATGAAGTAATTGAGGAGATTAAGGGGAGCGATATGGAGGGATGGTCTTATGATGGACCCTTTGATGATCTTCCAGCCCAGAGAGAGACTGGTGCCGTTGATGCTCATAGAATTATACTGTGGGATGGGGTGACGGAGGAGGAGGGAACGTGTATAGTTCATATAGCGCCGGGCTGTGGTAAAGAGGACTTTGAGCTCGGAAAAATATATAATCTGCCTACGATAGCCCCATTAGACGAGTTTGGAGTATTTATTGAGGGATTTGGCAAGTATACTGGTATGCACGTTTACGATTCAGCTAAACCGATAATTGAGGAACTTAGGGATAAGGGTCTATTATTTAAGGTTGAGGATTACCTTCACCGCTATCCAGTTTGTTGGCGTTGTGGCAGCGAGCTTGTCTTCCGCTTAGTTGATGAGTGGTTTATATCAATGGGTAAGAAGCTCAATAAATCCCTAGAAGAACTAACGGATGAAGAGAAGTCCCAGAACCTAAGATACCAGATTATGGAGGTTGCCAACAAGGTTCGCTGGATACCATCTTATGGGTTGCAGCATGAGTTAAATTGGCTTGAGAATATGGAGGACTGGATGATATCGAAGAAGCGTTACTGGGGTCTAGCTCTACCAATATGGGAATGTAAGAACTGTGAATACTTTGAGGTTATAGGCAGTAAGGAGGAGCTGAGGGAGAAGGCTGTTGAAGGATGGGAGATATTCAACGGGCATACACCCCACAAACCTTGGATTGACGCCGTAAAGATAAAGTGCCCGAAATGCGGCTCATTGATGTCGCGCATACCAGATGTCGGAAACCCGTGGCTCGATGCAGGAATAGTCGCCTACTCAACATTACGCTATAGATATGACCGCGAATACTGGAGGAAGTGGTTCCCAGCGGAGTTTGTATGTGAGTCCCTGCCAGGGCAATTTAGAAACTGGTTCTACGCTATGCTAGCGATGAGCACAGTTATGGAGGGTGAGCCTCCATTTAAGGTGTGTTTTGGGCATGGGCTTGTCTTAGATGAGCAGGGGCGGGAGATGCATAAGTCTTGGGGAAACGTAATATGGTTTGATGAGGCTGTGGAGAAGCTTGGCGCGGATCTTATGCGCTGGATATATTGTACAACAAAACCTGAGTCAAATCTGCTATTCGGATGGAAGAAGGCTGAGGAAGTTAAGAAGCGCTTTATACTACCCCTATGGAACATATATGTCTTCTTTGTAACATATGCGAACCTCGATGAGTGGACGCCAAAGAACTCCGTGCCATATGAGGCGCTATCGCCACTAGACAAGTGGATCCTCTCAAAACTTAATGTTCTCATAATAGATGTCACACGTTTCCTTGAGGACTTTAATCCATATGATGCAGCTATAGCCATAGAGAAGTTCATTGATGAGTTCTCTACATGGTATATTAGGAGGTCTAGGCGGAGGTTCTGGAAAAGCGAGCGGGACGAGGATAAAAACGCCGCCTATACGACGCTCTATACATGCCTAACAACGCTAATAAAGCTCCTAGCACCCTTCATACCTTTCCTTACGGAGGAAATCTATCAGAATATTGTGCGGAGGGTTAATCCAGAGGCGCCTGAAAGCGTTCACCATAATGATTGGCCATCCCCAAATGAAAGCTTAATTAATGAAGATTTGATGAAGGACATGGACTTAGTTATTAAGGTTTGTAGTCTTGGGCGGGCGGCGCGTAATAGAGCTGGGATTAAGTTGCGTCAACCGCTTACAGAGACTAAGGTGGTGGCAGGTGAGGAAATAATTAATCGGATAAAGAGACTCGAGTATTTAATACTCGACGAGCTTAATGTAAAGAGACTATCTTATGCCATGGATAGGGTTGAGTTAATGGATTATCTCATTAAGCCAGTTCCAGATATTCTGGGCAAGAAGTACGGTAAGTTGTTCCCAAAGATACAGGAGGCTATGGCCAACATAAATCCCCTTGAAGCTATAAAAGCTATCAGGGAGGGAAGCTTAACGATAACTGTCGATGGGCAAGAGATAAAGATACTCCCAGAGGAGGTTAAGATTATAGAGCAGCCTAAGAGTGGATGGGAGATCCAGGAGGAGAATGGAATACTCGTTGCAGTAAACACTGTCATACCGCCGGAGCTAAGGCTTGAGGGGCTTGCTAGGGACATAGTCAGGCGGATACAGAATCAGAGAAAGGCGGCTGGCTTCAACATAGCTGATCAAATAGAGGTATATTATGAGGCTGGACCAATATTGTCAGAAGTTTTCGAGACATTTGGAGAATATATTGCTGCTGAGACTCTCTCCGTATTCATAAGGAGGGGGAGACCGAACGTTGAGTCCCATCAGGCGATATACCAGCTGGCAGGAGAAAAGCTGGTTATATGGCTTAAAAAGGCCAGTTCATAACATTTATTTCTGCTATATACATTACTAATTTCTGTGGGCTGAGTAATGGTTAACTTAAAGGATTTTGATCTATTCAGTAGTGAGCGGGTGGAGGTCTCTCTTAAGCCGCATCCACTCTCCTTCCTAAAGTATTATCTCGCATGTCTCTATCTATCCCTGATAGCAATAGCGTTTCATATAATATGTCAATGGCTTCGTCAGAACGTATGGTCAAATCCAAGCATAGCATGGCTCCTAAACTTATTGTTTAGCATTGTGCCTGGATTAAGATCTGAGGAGATGGTTTCACTAATAATTTTCTGGGCGATACTGGTGTTAAGTGGTCTCTTAATGGGAGTCCTATGGGTTAGCAAGATGCCATTACTCTACATGATCCTTATAGGCGCCTCCGGGACAATACTAGAGATTTATCTGTATCCGGAACCAGCTACGAAATCCGCTATATTATTCCTTTCTACAGTAATAGGGCTAATCTTGGTGGACATTTACCGGCGCGGGCATGAATTCCTCCTAACAAACTACAGAATTATTGCTATAAAGAGGTTTATTGGAAAAGAGGTTCGGGAAGTAATGTATGACAAAATCTCTGATCTCTATATGCATCAGGGGCTGCTGGGTAGGATATTTAACTATGGCACAATTATACCAGTCTCTGAGTCAGGCTTTGGGCTTGGTGAGGACGCCTCGCTGGCAACCGCTTCCGCAGGGACAATTGCAAAAGGAGGTTCCATTGGAATAACTGTTGGCGGAAAGAGGAGTGTAAGTAGACCTAGGGCCGCAACATACTTTAGCCTTTATGGTGTGCCGGATCCAAGGAGGATCCGGGGCATAATAGGTAGTAAGATGCTTGAGATGAAGGAGGCGCCGATACTAAGGAGGATTGAGGGCCTTCTGAGGGAGGAGAGGGAAAAGAAGGGGGCGGAAAGCGGCGCTGAGCGGCTTTAGACCGGAATTTTCTCTCCCCTTTCATTATATTTTACGAGCCCAAGGTAATCTTCTATCTCCCTAAGCTCCTCCATCATGAAGACTGGGCCGTCCTTACACACTCTATACTTTCCTATAGCGCAGCTCCCACAGATTCCCATAGCGCATCTCATGTATCGCTCGAGACTTGCTTGCATATATATTGAAAATGTTTTAGCTAAGCAATAAAGTCTCTTAATCATTCTTTCGGGCCCACACGCGTATAAAACATTAACTTCCTCCGACCTGATAATCCTTTCAGCAAGGTCTACCGTTAACCCCCTAAACCCATAGCTACCATCCTCAGTAGTAAAATATACTCTAATCTTACCCACCTTTGATAAGTCCTCAAGCCTATCTAGGAAGACTATTTTATCCTTAGTATCAGCCCCATTAACAACAGTTACATCGGAGTTTTCCTTAATGAGCCTATTTATAAGCAGCATGAGGGGGGCCATGCCGGTTCCACCCCCAACGACTAGAGATCTCCCGCCATTAATCCTAAAACCCCTGCCAAACGGCCCCCTAACACCAATTAAGTCTCCGGGCTTCATGCTTGTAAGGGCTTTTGTGGCTTCTCCCACGGCGGCGACGGTTACCGATGAGGAACCATCCTCATACACGGATGAAATACTAAGCGGTATCTCATCTACCCCAGGTATCCAGACCATTATAAATTGGCCAGGCTCAGCTGTAAGGCATATCTCATCCTTAAAAAATATTGTCTTAACGTATGGGTTCTCGGACTTAACGTCTAATATCTTGACAACGCGCATTAAATTATTTTTTATGGGCCAATCCAACTATCTCACTCACACTCCTGAAGCCCTTCCTAGCGAGGTATTCCGCTAAGCCCATGTTTATGGATTTGAATATTGAGAGGCCCCCGAAGGCTACAGCTGAACCTATTTGGACTGCGCTTGCACCAGCAAGAATGAATTCGACAGCATCCCTCCAGCCCATTATCCCGCCGCATCCAATTATCGGCACGCTCACAGCTTCATAAATTTCATAAACACACCTCAGAGCTATAGGTTTTATTGCTGGTCCCGAGAGGCCACCAACCCTATTGGCTAATATTGGCCTAAAGGTTTCAACGTCTATTGCCATAGCCCTAATAGTGTTTATTGCAGTAACAGCATCTGCCCCAGCTGATGCGGCGGCCTCTGCAAGACCCACTATATCTGAAGTATTCGGCGTTAGCTTAGCGAACACTGGTTTACTAACACTACCCTTAACAGCCTCAACAGTCATCTTAACCATCCTCGGATTCTGGCCGATCTCGGCGCCAGTTCCCTTGACATGCGGGCAAGATAGGTTTAGCTCGATGGCACTTGCACCAGCATCGGCGGCGAGCCCGGCGACCTCGGCATACTCCTTAGGCGAGAAACCGAAAACACTAACTATTACTGGTATCCCTAAGTCCTTTAATGCCTTTATCTCTTCAACAAATTTGTGTATTCCAGGGTTTGGTAGTCCAACGGCGTTTAGGAAGCCGCATTCGACTTGTATTACCGTTGGGTTTGGGTATCCGCTGCTAGCTCTTAATCCAACTGACTTGGTTACCACTGCCCCAGCACCAGCTTCAGCCACCCTCCTCAGGGTCTCAGCGGACATTCCAAGTATGCCTGAGGCGAGCATTGTTGGGTTGGGCATAAATAGCCCGGCTAAACGCACACTCAAATCAATGGCTCCAAAAAGGTTAACTATTTCCTTCATTACACCCCCGTAAGGTACGTATAAAAGTAAATACATATATTTTCTTGCTTTAACTTATAAGTGGAACTTGGTGAGTCTCTTGAGAGTTGCTCTCATACCAACTGTTGTGGGGATTTTAGCTATAGATGAGGACGGTGGGATAGTTGATAAAGAGGTTTTTGAGAGGGATGCCGGTAAGATCGCCGAGAAACTCTTCGCCTTAGAACAGGGCAAGATCATACCTGAAGTAAGAAAGCTCGTAGAGAGACTTAAGGGAAAGGGGTTCACATTGATACTTGATAGCCCAGAGCTCGTTAACCTCATTAAGGAGGAGTTTAAAGTAAATGCTGAGGTTAAATCCCTAGTCAGTTTAACCGAAAGGTTACGGGAGAATATGGGTAGGGTTGGTGTTGAGGTTGGCTTCATCAATGAGCCAAGCGAAATAACTAGGTGGGTGCGTGAGACAACAATAGAGCTCTCAAAGCTTAGGATAAAGAGGGCTACTGAGAAGAGAGATCTCCTAGTAATCCAGGCGGTTCATACTCTAGACGACCTTGATCAAACATTAAATTTGTTTGCAAGCCGCATACGTGAATGGTATGGAATACATTTCCCTGAGCTAAGCCGTTTAATAGATAAACATGAGACATACATTAGGCTAGTTTACCTCTTTGGACGCAGGGAGAACTTCACATCAGAGAGACTTGAGAAAGAGGGTTTTCCGAAGAGCAAAATAGTGCAGATAGTTGAGTCTGCCAAATCATCTATGGGCGCAGACCTCGAAGACAAAGACATAGAGCAACTGAGGAGACTCTCAAAGCAGATAATGCAGTTATATGAGATCAGAGCTAATATAGAGAAGTATATTGATGAGCTTATGGAGGAGGTTGCTCCAAACATTAAGGCTCTGGCAGGCTCATCCCTTGGCGCCAGATTAATAGCTCTTGCGGGCGGATTGGAGAACTTTGCAAAGTTACCTGCGAGCACCGTTCAAGTTCTAGGGGCTGAGAAGGCTCTGTTTAGGGCTCTTAGAACTGGCAGCAAACCACCTAAGCATGGAGTAATCTTCCAACACTCTTTAATATTCAGGGCTAAGAAGTGGTTAAGGGGCAAGATCGCAAGAGCCCTCGCTGGAAAACTTTCCATAGCAGCTAGAACTGATGCGTTTACTGGCAACTATATAGGAGATAAACTTAGGGAGGAGCTGATGGAGAGGGTTAAAGAAATTGAGGAGAAGTATCCTACCCCCCCTAAGGTTAAGAAGCCCGTTAAAAAGGCTGCTAAAAAGGCTAAAGGCAAATAGTTTAAGGGGGTGACAGTTATGAGTGTTAAGGTTGAACCAATACCTCAATTTGATGGCGTCTATCAGGTTACCCTTGAGGATGGTAGTAAAAGAATAGCTTCAAAGAATCTTGCTCCGGGTAGAGATGTCTATGGGGAGCGTCTTATAAGATATAAGGACGTAGAATATAGGTTGTGGGATCCATATAGGAGTAAGATTGCAGCGGCAATATTAAAGGGGCTGAAGGCGATGCCAATAAAGCCAGGTCACAAAGTTCTATATTTGGGAGCCGCCTCCGGTACAACTGCAAGTCATGTCTCAGACATAGTTGGCGAGGAAGGACACGTCTATTGCATAGAGTTTGCTCCGAGACCCTTAAAGGAACTCATAAACAACGTCTGTAGGTATAGACCTAACATGTCGCCAATCTTGGCTGACGCAAGGTTCCCTGAAAAATATGCTTATCTCATTGAGAAGGTAGACGTAATTTATTGCGACATAGCGCAGCCAGAGCAGGCTCAAGTGCTGGCAGATAATGCTAAGATCTTCCTTAAGAGGGGTGGGTGGATAATGCTTGCGATAAAAGCTAGGAGTATAGATGTTACAAAGGAGCCTAGTGAAGTATATAAAAGGGAGATAGCTGTCTTAGAAAGGAATGAATTTAAGATACACCAAGTGATACATTTAGAGCCCTATGATAAAGACCACGCGATGATTTTGGCACAATATCTGCCTAATCAGTGAGGGAAATGCCTTGAGCAGTCATCCTCAATGTGCAAGATGTAAAAGGGCTTATTGCCTAAATTCACCAGTGGAAGAGATCGATAAAAGCCTACTCCCAAGTTTCTGTCCAATGAGAAACGCTGAACAAGTGATCGAGTCCGCCCTTCTCGCATATAATGATGAGCGCATAAAGAAGATCTATTTGGCCTCATCAATTACGGAGAAAAGGGCATATGATATTGTTAGAGGTACGTTGATGCCAGTGTATCCAAGGATAAGGGAGGTTATAGAATTTTGCAGCTTAATTGGCGCTAAAAAGTTGGGTGTTGCCTTCTGCACAGGTCTTCAAGATGAGGCAGCGAGGGTTGTGGATGTTCTTGAGGGGTCTGGTTTCACCGTGCTCTCCGTTAGGTGTAAGTGCGGTGCGATAGATAAAATGAAACTTTCGATTCCAAGCGAATATAAAATACAGGGTCCAGCTAAGTATGAGGCTGCATGTAACCCAGTAGCCCAGGCTTATATATTAAATGAGGCTGGAACAGATTTAAACATAATTGTCGGACTATGCATCGGCCATGACATACTCTTCACAATGTACTCAAAGGCTCCAGTAACAACGCTAATAGTTAAAGATCGCCTTTTAGGGCATAATCCAGTTATCGCCCTCTATAGCAACTACCATAAAGGCATTATAAGACCATTCTCTGAACCCTAATTACAGAATAATCTCCATCAAAGAAATCTTTAATTATATTTTAAGGTGGCGAGTTAGCGAAAGACTTTGAAAATTGGATGATTTGTTGTCAGCGGTTTCGCCCCATACTCCTGCCTTACGCTATAAGCCATGTATGCGTCCGCTAATGCGCATGTAAAGTATGTTACCTCAGCATTCTCTATGGGCCCATAGAGTAGGAAGTTTGCCCCGGATACTATAGAGGTTATGTTGGCCACGGTGCTGGCCAGCATATACTTGGTTGGATCTAATTTGCGCCTTTTCTTCCACATATCAACAGCATTATGTATCCCAGCCCCCGCTGGCAGACCATATCTCTCTTTGACATAGTAAATTGCTTTGCTCACTGGACCTGGATCTGGTATATCAAGGACGCATGTGTCAACTAGCATATTTTCAACTCCAGCTCTTTTCGCTATATCAATCAATTTATCAATAACCTGTAGCCTACCAGATAACGTTGGGTTCTTCGTATTGACAGTTAAGAGTATCGCAGACTTTATTTTAGCATCCCTAATGGCTAAGATTTCCTCCTCTTTTGCCTCAGGTGTGATGGAGTTATAGACAACTCTGTCTGAGAGACCAGTCTCCCCAACATATTTTGCCCCCGCTATCCTCACCTCAGCCGTGACTCCGTCTATTGAAAAGGGTCCATCAATCGTCTTCGCGATAAAGTCTATGAACTTCTCAAAGGCCTGAGGCCACCCGCAACAGACATCAACTATCCTTGGGTTGCCTGTTCTTTCAGATATCTCCCTCTCCTTCACTAAAAGCTCTTCAGCCTTCTGTCTATCAAATTCCCCGGTCTTCTCATCATAAACTATTTTGTGCTTATGATAGAAAATGGATCCTATCATCACTGTTGGGAGCTCGCCTGGCTGCCCTCCAACCTTGACCCCGGCGATATTGAAGATCTTCTGTTCCCTGCTAAACCTAAACATAGCGCCTCAAATATCCAGAAGATTAATATCTAAATAAAATTTACTCTTTTTTCTCTTTATCTGGCTTATAGCCATTTAAGTAGTCGCATAATGCAATATTAACTTTAATTTAGATCTTCCAGTCAAGGTTAACTTTACTGCCCCTCTTAATGCAAATCCTAATTAAACTCGCTACTATTAGTATGAGCCACAGCGGAGCCATAATAAAGTAGTAGGCTGTAAACTCGGAAAGGTTAAAATGAAATTTTAGCTTTTTAGCGAGGATATAAAATATTGCTGAGTATCCGAAAAAGTTTCCGAGGAGTACTGTAAGGCTTTTTATGGCGGGGACTATAACTGAAGTGAAGGCTGCTGGGAAAATAAGTAGGCTTGCTTTAGCCGAGAAAAATAGAAGTAACATGTATAGTGTTTTGACAAATATTTCATCTGGTATAAAGAGACTTATGAGGAAGAGGGGAGTAGAGGGGAAGGCTAAAAGTAGCGATGTGGCTATAATTCTAGGGTATTTTCTTAAAGCCCTCCTAAGAGTCTTAAAGTGATCTTTAATCCAAAAAGCTGCACCAATGGCCCACCTCTTCCTCTGATTAAACCACTCCCTCCATGAAGAGGGTGCTTTAGTTAATACAACTAAGTCGTCTATGAATTTGAAGCGCGCACCATTAATAAAGGACCTTGTAGCAATGTCCAGGTCTTCACATATAGTTCTCCTGAAACCTCCTAGAGCCTCGAAGGTTTCCCTTTTTATTGCGAAGGCTGCACCATTTATAGCTAAGCACCGCCCCACTTTTCGGGAGAAAAATAGATTAGCTAAGGCGAAGCCTATATAATCGTAGCCAGCAACTTTAGCCACGAACGAATCCCTGAGAACCTCTTTCTTAACCTCAACTATCTCCGCATTTTCCATCTCTTTGACAATCCTTTCAAGAAAGCTGTCAGATGAGGCGTTATCTATTAAGACGTCAGCGTCTAAGAAGAGAAAAATGTCGCCACTAGCCTCTCTAATAACTTCGTTCAATGCATTAACTTTACCTCTCCTCTCACCATTTAGCTTGAAGTGAACCCCATTTAAAGAAAATTCCCTAACTATCTCCATACTTCTCTGTGTAGGTTCATCAATTACAACAAAGATCTCCTTCTCTTTATACGGATCACTTAGGAGAAGCGTTAATGTCTGTTTAAGGAGGTCAGATTCTCTATAAACTGGAATGAAAACACTGATTTTCCCGACACAACCCATATTAATTCGATATTATGTTTTTGAAGGATATTTCTAAGTTTCGGATTTCCGAGATTTTTAGAAGATATTTATGCTATAAACTTCTCTTTTTAAGATTATGGGATGAGGGGGATTGTCTGAGACTGCCGTAGCTTTTGCTTTAGCTGGCATAATAATGTTAGCTGGTTTTATAACAAGCATTATCTTCAAGAAGTCAGGGATTCCCGACTCACTATTCCTAATATTGATTGGAGTTGTTTTCGGCCCTCTGCTCAATATAATCTCACCAAAAGAGCTCCTACCATTAACACCGTTTTTCGGCTCTCTCGCATTAACATTAATTCTGTTTCAAGGTGGGTTATCAATGAGGATTCATGAGGTGTTGTCACTAAGTATAACGGCGGCAGCTCTGGGCTTCCTTTACGTAACCTTTGCAATATTATTTGTTTCATTCTTTGGGCATATTTTTCTAAGGTTCAGCTGGATTGAAGCAATGATACTGGGCTCAATGATGGCTGGTACATGCTCTGTTATAATTGTGCCACTATTGTCTAAGCTTAACGTGCCCGATGAGGTTAAGACGATGCTTTCACTAGAATCCGTCGTCTCAGATGTCCTCAACATAATTTTAGTAATGAGTTTTTTAAAGATATATCTTCAGGGCAGCGTCAATCTTCAAAACATAGCATCTGCGCTGGTATCGGAGTTTGCAATAGGAATATTTTGTGGTTTCCTCTTGGGGCTTCTCTGGATAAAAATTTTGAACGCCATATATAACCAAGAGTATGTATATATTCTTACCATCGCGGCATTATTCTTCTGTTATTCCGGTACAGAGTTCCTTGGGGGGAGCGGCTCCCTCTCAGCATTGCTCTTTGGATTAATCCTTGGGAACTATGAGATGGCGAATAGGTTGGGAATCAAGATAAATGCGAAATCCATTTCAAAAGTCATTGAGAACATAAGGAGGTTTCAGGACGAGATGGTATTTCTAATAAGATCCTTCTTCCTCGTGATATTGGGGCTAATTTATTCTCCGTCAACTTATGGTCTCATTGTTGCCGTGGTCATAATAATTATTAATCTTACACTTCGATACCTAGCTACCAGAATATTAATCCGCGGTTATCCACTTTGCAGGTATAGGGGTTTCATGACTCTAATGTGTGGGACTGGGCTGGCTAATGCTACTATAAGTCTACTAGTCTATAATAAGATGTTGGAGCTACAGAACCCCCTTGCACCTATGTATCCGCTAATTGTGACAAACACGATCATTATAAATAACGCGATAACAGCACTAACGCCAATAACTCTGAGGAAATACTTAGTTAGTAGAAAAGGTTTGCATAAGCAAGAAACCCTTATGTATAGAAGGAGACATATTTTCTAATATGGTTGAGACCATTAGTAAACTTATGTTCCCTAGGATGACAGCTCTCATAACCACTTGCGATAAGGATGGAAAACCTAATGTTGCATCATTCTCCTTTCTAATGCCGATCAGTTTTGAACCCAAGTACTTGGCATTTTCAGTAGCTCCGGAGAGATATACCTTCAAAAATCTTAATGAAGTTAGGGAATTTGTTGTAAATATCCCGGATGAAAGGATGCTTAAAGAGGTATGGATATGCGGCACGAGGTCTGGCAGAAACGTTGATAAGTTTACTTTAGCCGGGCTTGAAGTTGAAAGGAGCTTAAAGGTTCGGCCACCAAGGATAAGGGGCTGCCCAGTTCAGCTCGAATGCACTGTTGAGCTCATGGAGAGATTCGGAGACCATTATCTCGTCATCGGTAGAGTTGTTGAGGAGCATGTAAATAAAGTAGACTTTAAGCCAGTTCTCCACTACTCTGGAAAGATATTCTATAGGATTGGGGAAAAGATCTCTGCAGAACCCCTTTGATAAAGGAATTTTTATTCCGGAGCTTTAAGGTGAGCGTCTCTATAAATTTGGGAGCAGCAGACTTGCGAGAACCTTGTTTCTAATCCTAGCTCTTTTGCTCTCTCTATAGCCTCTAGACTTGGAAAGGCTATTGCATTAACTCCGGCTTCCACAGCCAATACATCTGTCTTAACCCTATGTTGCCCCTTAGGCCTTGCGCATCCAAGGGCTATTGGAACCTTCGGCATCAGGAGTCTCGCCTTCGATAATATGTCTAACACTGCTTCCGGGGGTGGGGGCTTAATAGACTCCATTCTCGTGCCCCTTATTGGAAAGAATACTATAAGTATTAGGGCTGATGGATCATACCTTGATATTAGTTTTAGCGCTTCAACCTCACCCTTAATATTGCCATAATGTAAACCTATGAGGACATGTGGTGTGAATGGTATCTCAACCTTCTTCAATGCTTCAAGCGTCTCAGCATACTTTTCTATGCCGCAGCTAAGATGATAAATTTCTCTTATAGTCTCATTAGAGCCTATTATGTCGACGGAAACGGCGTCTACACCGGCATCCTTAAGTTTTTTGGCGGTCTCAAAGTTTATTAAGCCCGTGTGCACAACAATAGTTAGCCCAAATCTTCTCTTAACCTCTGATATGGCATCTATGAACCTATCTATTGGAACGGAGCCATTTGGCAGGCACCCCCCACTTATCAGACAGCCAATAGCACCATGCTCCTTAAGCTCCGAGCAAACCTTTAGCAGCTTGCTTGGTGTTGTGGCGGGGATCATCGTCCTAAGAATCGTGCCGCCGCAGTGCTCGCATTTGAGGGAGCAAAAGGAGCCGGTAATGGATATGGATGGGAAGATTAGTGGAGAAGATTTGAAGTACTTGTTATAGTAATATGTGAAGCCCGGTACATAAAAATGTATCACCTTGCCAAAAGATTTCCAACTTAACTCTCTAGCCCTTTCTAATTCATCTCTCGAGATATTCATTTCCCCCACAGCAACATTTTTCACGTTAAGACTAAATTATTTGTTGGTAGCATTATAAGTGTTTGGTGGGCTTGGCATGAGTGAAGAGGCTGAAATGGCTTATAACCTAGCTTTCAAGTATGAGGCTATGTACGGGAGTTGTCCACAAGCGGTCTTAAGGGCTATATATGAGGTGCTCAATCTTAAGGGTATAGAAATCGTCATCAAGTCTGCGCATGCTTTAGCCGGAGGTCTCGGACTAAGCGGGAATGGAACATGCGGCGCTCTCTCCGGAGGAGTTTTAGCTCTCGGGATATTTTATGGCAGAAGCCTAGAAGATATGGATAAGGGTAGATTCCTTAAATCATATGTTAAGGCGAAAGAGCTCTACGATAAATTCGTTAAAGAGTTTGGTAGCTGCGTCTGTAATGATGTTCAAACAAAGATTTTCGGGAGATCATTTAACCTCTGGGACTCAGAGGATTATAAAAAGTTTGAGGAGATGGGTGGACGCTTAGATAAATGTACTGACATTGCTGGTAAGGTGGCTAAGTGGGTTGTTGAAATACTGTTAGAGGACAAGAGTATAAAAGAGCAGGTAAAGAGCTAGATGTTGAGAGCATGCTCTCAACATCTGCCTTTTGAGATTCTCTGTATTAGCGCCGCCATAATTAATGGGAGTATTAGCGTTGCATCCCCCTCAATGGTTACGTGTCTCGCAGTCTCCTTAACCTTCCCCCATGAAATGGCTTCACGAACCCTCGCCCCGGAGAGGCTTCCATCCCACTCAACTGCAGTAGTTATATAAACAGCATAGTCTAACCCTCCCCTAAACTGATTCCACCATATTACGTGGTGCTTAGAGATCCCACCGCCAATTATCAGCGCCCCAGTGCGCTTAGCGCTAAAAACCATATCGTTTAACTCTTGCTCGTCCTTAAGCACATCTATCCTCATTTTATGATCCTGAGAGAATAACCATATCTGGTAGCCTACGGCTCCATCAGTGATTCCGGGCACATAGACTGGTATATTATTCTTTGCCGCCCAGTAGAGTATAGAATCCTCATTACACATCTTTGAACCTATTGCCCAACAGAGCTCCTTCGTTGAGATCTCCCTGATACCGCTATCCCAGAGGTCTGTGAGAAGCTTATTCATTCTCTCTTCAATTATCACACCATAGCTCTCGCTCGGTATCAATATGTTTCCAAGCCTGTTTACCCCCATTCTATGTAGCTCCACATCATCCATCTCAAATGATCCGCGGTAATAACTTCTCCAGCTCCTCGCTAAATCGTGGTCGAGGGTGCCGCAGGTCGTCACGATTACGTCTATGAGGCGGCGCTTAACCATCTCAACAACTACTCCTCTCGTCCCCGTAGCAACTATACATGCTGGGAAGGAAAGGAACTTAAGGCACTCCTTATCGAGGATCATCTCCTCCAATATATCTATCCCAGCCACAACCTTCCCAGCTGTAAAGCCCCAAGCAAATCTCATCTGCTCAATAAGGTCGTTTACAGTTATCCCCTCATAAAGCCTATAATCCCTAACGGCGTTATCCTCAACTATCATAACCCTCTCCTCACGCAAAAACTATATTTGTTTAAAGCCGTTATGCACTACTTCAACTCAAGTCCCCTCAGAAAGTTTAAAACGCATTGCGGCATATCTCTTCCGTACCCTCCCTCCAGAACGGCAAACGTTTTCCTATCGAGGCTAGCAATCATCTTCCCTATTTTAATATATGCATCCATGCTTAAGCCAATAGAACATACTGGATCATACTTGTATGTGTCGAACCCGGCTGAAACAGCTATTAAATCGGGGTCAAACTTAGTAACCTCCTCTAAAGCCTTACCCAAAATCTTAAGGTACTCATCGTCACCAACAGCCCACATGAATGGATAATTTAGGCAGTTTCCACTGGACGTCATTCCAGTTCCGGGGTATACCCCAACTCTATGGAGGGAGACAAATAGAACATGAGGGTCACCTTGAAATATCTCCTGCGTCCCATTGCCATGGTGACAGTCTATATCTACTATCGCAACCCTATTTACTTTATGTAGCGCTTTCTTACATGCAATCGCAACATTATTAAAGTAACAGAATCCGAGCGTAGGTGCGCCGAGAGCCCTTCCATTCACGCCAGCATGATGTCCTGGGGGTCTCATTAAAGAGAAAGCAAATTCACCGCCTAAGGCTATCTCCATGCTTTTTAATGCGGCTCCAGCAGCAAGCTTGGCGTACTCGTATATCCCCGGAAGAGACGGCGTATCAGGATCAAAGAACAACCCCTCTCTTATAGTCTTAACATAGTTTTCGCTGTGAACTAAGAGCAGGTCTTCTTCGCTGCAGGGTTCTGGCTGAATGAACTTATAGCCCTTCTCAGCCAGTAACTTATATGTTTGATATACTCTATCAGGCGACTCTGGGTGCCCGGGGCTCCAGTACTCGAGACACTTCTCTGAAAAAACAATATACATTAGGTACGCCCCCATTAATGCTATTATTTGAGGGATCATTAATATGAAGATTGTGTGAAAGGTGTAACTTATGGCGGTGAGTTCAGGGGATAGGGTTAAGAGGGTTAGGGTTTCGCTTGGAACAGCTATAGTGTTGGGTCTGGGCGAGGGGAAAATTAACGCTGAGCCAACAACAGCGTATCTCCTCACATACTTTGAGGGACGCTGCACCGCGAACTGTGCTTTCTGCCCGCAGGCGAGGGGCAGTAGCTCTAGAACGGATATGCTCTCAAGGGTTATATGGCCGGACTTTGAGGTTAAAGATGTTACAGCTGGCATTAAAAGGGCATTTGAGGATGGTAAGATAGAGAGGGTATGCATCCAAGCGCTAAACTATCCCGGAGTTCAGGATGACATACTATCACTGGTTAAAAGTATTCACAGCGAATGTTATGTTCCGATATCCGTTTCATGCCAACCCCTTAACCCAACGGGGATCAGAATGCTGGCGGAGGCTGGTGTCGATAGGGTGAGCATAGCATTAGATGCAGCCACAGAAAAAATATTCTCTGAGGTTAAGGGTGAGGGAGCTGGGGGCCCATATCGCTGGGACAGACACCTCGAGGCCCTGAGGAGCGCTCTCCAAGTTCTTGGTAGAGGCAGGGTTACAACGCATCTAATAGCTGGTTTAGGTGAGAGTGAGAAGGAATTTATCTATATGGTTCAAAAATGCCATGATATGGGAGTATTCCCAGCAGTATTTGCCTTCACGCCTATACCTGGAACAAGAATGGCGAATTATCCAAGGCCGCCGATCGACTCATATAGGAGGATTCAAGTGGCCCACTATATTATAACACGCTCTCTAGGACGATATGAGAAAATGAGATTTAAGAATGGGCGGCTGATAGATTTCGGCATCTCGGGGGAAGACCTAAAAAAGATAATTCTTTCCGGGGAGCCATTTTTGACATCGGGTTGCCCAGGCTGCAATAGACCATACTATAACGAGGAGCCACGTGGCCCAATATACAACTTCCCGAGAAAACCCTCACAAAGGGATATTATGGAGATCATGGCGCAGATAGGCATAGACTATATTATTGCTGGTAAATCTTATGATCGGGTGGAGGAGTGTTAAGTGAGCCCGATTATTAGAAGTGAGGAGGGAGAGAGGCAAGCTATTTTTGATGCCGCAAGGTTTATGCAGGTTGCCGCTAGAACTGCGCCGAAGGCTTATGGCATAAACGATATTTTTACACTGATTGTTTATGGTGAGGAGAAGAATGCTATAGCCAAGGTGATGGAGGAGATAGCGGAGGAAAGAAAAATAGATCTATTTAAGCGGGATGCAAAGAACGTTAGGGATTCAGAGGCTGTTTTCTTGATAGGGGTTAAGGGAGATAAAAGTACAGGCTTAAATTGCGGAGCATGTGGCTACAAGGACTGTAAGGAATTTGATGGAATGGAGAAAAGGTCTGGGCATGACTTTAAAGGACCCACATGCATCTTTAAGGCCATAAACTTCGGCATAGCTATAGGATCCGCTGTGAAGATTGCCAGTATCCTAAACATTGACAATAGAGTTATGTATCGGGTTGGAACAGCGGCAATGAAGATGAATTTAATACCAGATGCCACAATAATACTTGGCATACCCCTCTCAGCCAGAGGAAAGAATATATACTTTGATAGGATTTGGCCAATAACCTCTAAGTAAAAGTTCTTCCCTAATTGTTTCGGGGGGTGTTTTCCCTGAAGATATTTATTGATTCAGCAGACCTTGATGAGATAAGGCGTGCTTGTGAATGGGGTATCATAGATGGAGCTACAACTAACCCTACACTAATTAGGAAAGCTGTAGAGAAGAGGGGCGGAAAGGTGTCGATGGAGGACTATATTAAAGAGATCCTTAGGACTGTTCCGGGGCCAGTAAGTTTAGAGGTGATAGGCGTGAGGGCTGAGGAGATGATTAAGCAAGCTAGGATATTGTATGAAAAGTTTAGTCCATATGGCGAGGTTGTCATAAAGATACCTGTAAACCCAAGCCTAAATGAGGGCGATGATTTGGATTTCGATGGCCTTAAAGCTATAAGGCAGCTGGATAGAGAGGGAATACCAGTGAACTGTACATTGGTCATGACGCCAGAGCAGGCAATTTTAGCGGCGAAGGCTGGTGCAAGATACGTAAGCCCCTTCGCGGGTCGAATAGATGATTACATTAGGGTGAAGATGGGTATGAAAACTGGAATTGATTATAGAAAAGAGGACTACTTCGATTATAACTTACTCAGCAGGATACGGGACCTGAAGCTTAATGAACATGCATCTCAATATGGCTCTGTGATTGATGCCTATAAGAGCCAAGATATAAGGAAACTTGATCAAGAAACCCAGGACAATGGAATTATTAGCGGCGTAGATCTTGTCGCCAAAATAGTGAGGATCTTCAAGACATATAATTTTAAGGCTCAAGTGATTGCATCAAGCATTAGGAATGCTAGGCAGGTTAGGGAGGTTGCCGAGATTGGTGTCGATATAGTCACGGTTCCCTTTGAAGTTTTAAGGGATATGGTTAGACATCCAAAAACTCTAGAGGGGATGAGAGACTTTATGGCTGACGTTGTGCCCCAATATAGGGACATATTTGAACACAGATGACTAATAACATTTTCTTCATAAATTCCAGTATTAGACTAATATTTCTAGTTATTTTTTCTTAGAGTGGATACAAAAGCATCAACAAAATAGCTCTCAAACACTGAGGGTTAGGGCGGAGGCTATAGCTCTCGCTGTCAGAGGAGAGGCTCTAATGGTGCTGTAGGTTAAAAGATTGGGAGAGTAGTAAGCGATGGTACAGCGATTTTCTTTTAGGCCGCTGATTTTCTACTTAGCATACGTTCTATGTGTGGGCGGAGCTTTTCGTTCTCAGCCTTTATTCTCTCTCGACCCAGCTCCTTCAGCTTAGACGTCATCTCCTTCACTATTTGAGCGAACTTAATGCCCTCAGCCGCTGAGACATACTCAATTCTCAGCCTATCTGGCGTCATGCCCAACTTCTCAAGGGCTTTTTGCAACGCCTCCATCCTAACCCTCATCTTAAGGTTACCATCTATGTAGTGGCAGTCGTATGGATGGCACGCTCCTATCAAAATCATTCCAGCACCTTTTTTAAGCGCATATAACACGAAGTCTCTATCAACGCGTCCAGAGCACATCACCCTAACCATCCTTATATTTGGTGGATACTCAAACCGGCTTGTCCCCGCTAAGTCAGCGCCAGCATAAGCGCACCAGTTGCAGCATATACCCAGGATTTTATCCTCAGGATTCTCCTCCAGCGCTGCATCTATCTGAGCAAGTATTTGCGCATCTGTGAAGTGCATCTGGGTTATAGCATCAGCTGGGCACTCAGCGGCACATGTCCCACAACCATGACATTTAGCTGGCGTAACAACCGCTGGTTTACCAGGATCCGCGGTGATCGCACCATAAGGACACTTCATTGCACATATACCACACTTAACTTTAGTATTCCTACACTTATCTGAGTCAACAACAGCTACTATTGGTTCAATTGTAACATAGGGCTTTGAGAGTATTGTAGCAGCCCTTGCAGCCGCACCACAGCCCTGTGCAACGCTATATGGAATATCTTTCGGCCCCTGGCAGGCTCCTGCCAGGAAGATTCCATCAACAGGCGTGTCCAATGGCTTTAGCTTCGGATGGCTTTCGAGAAAGAAGCCATCCGTCCCCCTCGGTATATTCAAGAGCCTCGCAATCTCCTCTGAGCCCTTGGTCGGAATAGCTGCTGTTGCAAGAACAACCATTTCTGCCTCCAATGTTATTGGCTCTCCAAGAAACGTGTCCTCAGCGTATACTATGAGGTTCTTTGTCTTCGGATCCTCCTCTATCCTCGTTACCCTACCCCTAATGAAGTTTACGCCCATCTCCCTAGCCCTCTGATAGAATTCCTCATATCCCTTGAAGTGGCTTCGTAGATCCATATAAAATACATAGACGTCGATATCTGCTCCATAATGCTCCTTTAATTGAATAGTATGCTTTAACGTGTACATGCAGCAGAAGTTTGAGCAGTACGGGTATTTGTTTACATCCCTTGAACCGACACACTGTATGAAAACTACACTCTTCGGCCGTTTGCCATCAGATGCCCTAATAACATGACCGCCAGTTGGACCAGCAGCCAAAATTAGCCTCTCGAACTCTAGGCTAGTTATCACATTAGTGTACTTTCCATACCCATATAAGTTACCCTCTTCAGGAAGATATATGTCATATCCTGTCGCAACAACTATTGCGCCAACCTTGAGCTCTATCTCCTCAGGCTTCTGATCAAAATCTATTGCCTGGCGCGGACCGCAAGCGTCAACACATTTATAACATTCTATGCAATAGTCTCGGTTTATTCTATAGACCAATGGAACAGCCTGTGGAAATGGCACTGATATGGCTTTCCTAACACCTAGGTTCATGTCCCAATCATTAGGATACTCGATTGGACATACAGCAACGCATTCACCACAGCCAGTGCACTTATCCTCAAGCACATACCGCGGGTTCTTCCTAATCTTTACAGTAAAGTTTCCAATATAGCCATCAACTTTCACTAGATCGGCGAATGAGATTATCTCGATGTTTGGGTGTCTGGCTACATCAACCATTTTTGGCCCCTCAATGCAGATTGAGCAGTCAAGTGTTGGGAATGTTTTGTCTAGCTGTGCCATGTGCCCGCCTATGCTCTCCTTCTTCTCAAGCAAATAGACTTTGAAGCCCATTTCAGCTAACTCTAGGGCGGCATTTATGCCAGCTATCCCGCCACCTATGACAAGAGCTGTTGATGTAACTGGAACCTTTATTGGCTCTAACGGTGCTAGGAGCCTAGCCTTAGCAACCGCCATCTTAATCAGTTCTTTAGCCTTCTCGGTTGCCTCCTTCGGGTGGCTCGGGTGGGCCCATGAACAATGTTCCCTTATATTAGCCATTTCTAGAAGATATGGATTTAAGCCAGCTTCGGCAATGGTTCTCCTAAAGGTGAATTCATGCATCCTGGGGGAGCATGCCGCTACGACAACACGGTTAAGATTATATTTCTTTATAGCATCCTTAATCTCTTCCTGACCAGGATCTGAGCACGTGTACCTGTTATCTATAGCGAAGACAACGTTTGGTAATGTACGCGCATACTCCGTCACTTCCTTAACGTTTACCACACCAGCAATATTTAGACCGCAGTGGCAGACGAAGACGCCTATCCTAATATCTTCTACATTAGATTTAACGCTCATCTCTTAGTCTTACCCCCCATATGCAATCTTTTAACTGAGTCATAAGCTTTAAGGAATGATTTGCTCCGTAGCTCCTTACTCATATCTAATGTTGATGTTAACTTCTCTAATGCTTTATTCCAAGCTCCTGATTTAACTGGAGCATGATAGAAGGAGATTCTCTTGAGCTCTATGGCGCCATTAACTGGACAAGCTTTTTTGCATGCCCCACAATAAACACAGAATGATTCATTAACCCTAACTTTCCCGTCATCGGCAATAGATAAAACATCTGGTATCGGGCAAGCATCAACACAGTAGCGACACCCTTCAGGGCATAAATCTACATTAATTTTTATGACTCCAGTGATTATTTTCCTTGTATGTATTGCGTTATATGGGCATTTAGCTTCACATATTCGACAGCCGGGGCAATGTTCACTATCAACATCAACCTTAATAACTTTTCTCTCAGAGTCAAATTTGACATTTATGAGGTGTAATGGGCAAGCTTCCTCACATATTCGGCACCCTGGAGGACATTTACTCTCATCAATTTTAACTTCATGGATTATTCTCGGAAAACTTTCGCTCTCAAGCACTGGAATAAAGTCTTTCCCATCCACGCTCTGCTTAAAGGCTCCAAATATACATATTTCAGAGCATATACCACAGAAGTTGCATTTATCCTCAGAGACCGTTGCGGTTATCTTTTTTGGCGGCTCTTCCATCTCCTTGAACTCGGATGGCTTAATAACTTTAATTGCCTCCTTCGGGCACGCTATCTCGCAGAGCTCGCAACCAACACACCTATTCCTGTCAAGAAAGAGCGTATAACGCTTGGTATACATAATCCTTTCAAGTAGGAGGGAAGAAGAATCCTCATTTTTAATCAGCTTAACTGGCAAATCCATCAGCCCGCCAAAGACATATTTTAACTACTAAGAAATGAAGAAAAATAAGAACTTTACGCCAATTTTATGCTACTTGTGATTGAATAGGTGTTAGTGCTAAAGTTGCTAGCACCATCATTTTCGCGTCCTCCTTTTCAACACGGTTATTATGTCATTTAGTATTGCTGAAATGGTTTCTTTCCCAGCTCCATAGCCCACTAATGTTATTTCTCTTGCTAAGTCTGTTTCAAGGTGTATTGCGTTTAAGGTTCCATGCACGCATAATGGATGGTTTATTGGAATGAGCTTCGGCGCAACCTCAAGTCTCTTATTTATCGTTCCAATCAATTTTATTGCATAATTCGCCTTTTTAGCTAGGCTTATCGCCTCTTGGGTTATGCCACGTATGCTAACCCTCTCAACATCATTAATCTTTACATCTCGCCCCATGAGCGCATTTGAGAGAATAACAATTTTACAGGCAGCGTCTATACCATCAACATCGTAAGACGGATCTCTTTCCGCAATACCTTTCTCCTGGGCCTCTTTAAGGGCTATTTCAAAGCTTATCTCCTCAAAGAACATCCTTGAGAGGATATAGTTCGTTGTGCCGTTCAATATTCCATATAACCTAATTATTTTGTCACCCTGCAAGCACTCTCTGACAAGCGAGAATATTGGGATTGCTCCAGCGACAGCCCCCTCATATAGGAGGTCGCAATCATTCTTTTTAGCCAGCTCCGTTAGCTCCCTAAAGGCTAGGACAAGGGGGCCCTTATTCGGGGTAATAACATGTATACCTTTGCTTAACGCGAGTCTAATATGGGTTAATCCCGGCTCACCATCATTAATATTTGTCGGCGTTGCCTCGACAATAATGTCGCATAAGTCATTTTTAATTAAGTTGAGGGCTGGCTCAGCCCTGAACCCCGAGAGTTTCGAAATGTCTTTTGTGGTAATTAGTCTCTCCACATTTAAGCCATCCCCGTTATAAATATAGCCCTTACTGTTCGCCGCCCCAACGATAAGAAAGTCCTTGTCGATTTCCCTAATGAGGGACATTTTTTCCCAAATTATCTTCAATAAATTTCTCCCGAGGAAACCGAAACCGATAATTGCAAGTCTCATAGCTAAACCCTCAATCTCATACTTCTATTGATGGGATTAGTAGGGCACCCTGCTCGCTAGTAACTTTTTTAAGCTCCTCAATAACCCTCTCAGCTTCATTGGCTGGTACTTCAACTTCTAATTTAATTGAAGTGCCACCCGTCTTTGACATGGTAGCCTCAATATTTATTAAATCTACGCCCCCAAGCCTAGACTCAATAACTCTCTTAACGTCCATGCCTCCAACCAAAATGAATACAAGCCTACGCCGCTCAATCACCTCTTCTGACCGCAAAATAGATATGCCGAGACTAACTAAATCCTCAATGGTTTTCTTGAAACTCTGATAGGATATGAAATCCACTATTAAACTTACTGGAACATAACCTTCGATGGGTCTATCCCTCTCATGAATTATAGATATTATGTTACCACCGTTCTTAGCTATTGGCTCAAGTGCTCTTAGTAGCTGGCCGGGTTTATCGGGAAGGGCTAAGGTTAGGCTAAACTTCAACTGTTGTTCACCTCCAGCTCTGAGAATTGTGGCTGGCGCCCTAATACGCCACCTCTATCAGCCGAGTGCACAAAATACCAGTATCTCCTTAAATATCCCTTAAATATTCTTGGCGGCTTAGGCTTCCATGACTTGAGACGCCTATTAATCTCATCATCGCTGAGCTCGGCGTTTAATTTCCTACCAGGAACATCAATGTATATTATATCTCCATCCCTAAGCGCAGCTATGGGCCCACCTTGAGCAGCCTCTGGTGAAACATGTCCAATACATGGGCCCCTCGTCGCTCCTGAAAAACGTCCATCAGTAACCATCGCCACGGACTCGCTCAGCCCCATCCCAACTATGGCCGCCGTTGGTGAGAGCATCTCGCGCATCCCAGGTCCCCCCTTAGGTCCTTCATACCTGATGACGATTACATCACCGGGATTAATGTCTTTATTCAAGATGGCCTTCATCGCCTCCTCCTCTGAATCAAATACTCTAGCCGGGCCTTTAAATACGAGCGCTTTTGGTGATATCGCCGTAACTTTTGTGACGGCTCCTCTAGGAGCAAGGTTTCCAAAAAGAATTGCTATTCCACCTTCCCTATGGACTGGGTTTGAGGGGGGCTTAATAACCTCCCAGTCGTAAACCTTAGCATCCTTAATGTTTTCGCCGACGCTTTTACCAGTAACTGTAAGAGCATCTAAGTGGATCTTATCGCGGAGGATACTCATAACTGCTGGTATCCCGCCAGCTGCATCAAGATCCTCCATATCATGGGGGCCACTTGGTCTCATATCGCATATATGTGGAACACTTCTAGAAACCTTATCAAAGACTTCCAATGGAAGATCTACGCCAACCTCTTCTGCTATAGCCTTTAAGTGGAGGACAGCGTTTGTTGATCCGCCTAAAGCTGCATCAACCACTATAGCGTTCTCAAATGCTTCTCTTTTCAGAATAATGCTTGGCTTAAGATCTTCCTTAACCATCTCTACAATTCTTTCCCCGCTTCTCTTAGCTATTCTGGCTTTCTTAGATGAAACTGCCAGGGCAGTTGCACAGCCAGGGAGGGATAGACCCATAGCCTCAGCTATACATGCCATCGTATTAGCCGTGTACATTCCGTTACATGAGCCGCAGCTTGGAAACGCATATTCTTCAAGGTTCCTCAACTCCTCCAGACTCATTTTTCCAGAAGAGTATTCGCCTATAGCCTCAAATATCGCTGTAACATCAATAAGCCTACGCCCGTACCTGCCAGAAAGCATTGGTCCACCAGTTACAACTATCGCCGGAATATCCAGTCTGGCAGCGGCCATAATCATGCCAGGCGTTATTTTATCGCAGTTTGTTAATAGAACCAGCCCATCGAAATTGTATGCTTCAGCCATAACCTCAATTGAATCAGCTATTATCTCCCTAGAGGGAAGCGAGTAATGCATACCCTTATGGCCCATGGCTAAACCATCACATATCGCGATTGTGTTGAATTCAAATGGGACTCCGCCAGCAGCTCTAATACCTGCCTTAACATATTCCACAAGCTTATCTAGGTGCATGTGCCCAGGAACAAGCTCTGTGAAACTATTCGCTATACCGATAAATGGCTTGTTGAAATCTTCATCTGTAACTCCTAGACACTTCCATATAGCCCTATGTGGGGCTCTTTCAACACCAAACTTAACGATATCGCTCCTCAAATCAGTAAGCCTCACCAATTCGACAAATACAACTTATAAATAATTGCGCTCATTTACTTTAATAAAAATCTTTATAGAAAATCTGTCCCCATTTTATACTGGAACTAAACGACTTCCTCCTAAACAATTCTATTCCGTTTAAAAGCGAACAAATTTTAAATTAAAGTTGCTACCTCATATATCGGCTTTTTAAATAATGATTTTAATGTTCTATAATAGTCTTCTTTAATAGCGGCTAATATAACTGTACTCGGCCCAGCGGATTTATCTAGATTCACTGGCACTTGCTCACGAAATCTTAACTTTAACTTTGATTCCTTAGCAAGAACATTGACTTCATAGCCTATCCCTTTTGAACCTACGGGTATTATTGCGTGTACAAAACCTAACGGTGTCATAGATAACAACTTAAGTAGGTCCTCAAGGTCAGCTATCGCGTTTTTCCGTTCATTTTCAATGACTTCCATTCCTACTGAAGGTAAACCTATTCCTATCACCGTGTCACCTTTTTCACATTTTCCTATAAGCAGCTCGCTTTTCTCAACGAGCCCAATAGCGGCGACACCAATTCCAGTCTGAATGGTGCTGAAATTCTTTTCCGTGCTAATAACTAGGTCACACTTTGGATTTAACCCCACCTTTCTCATTTCTCTTTTTATGCCTCTAAGGATGCTAGCTCCGGTAGGTTTTGGCTCTACCCCTAAACCACATGCAATGCATAACGGTTTTGCTCTTACGGCTAGGATCTCCATAAGAGCTGTTCTTACAATGAATTTTCCAAGAACCTCACCGCTAACTCTGATCAAGTCCTCAGGCTTCGGACCCACGGATCCTGAAGAATCACAGCCTACAACTAGAAACTTGTCGTCTGATAATGGTTTAATTAACACGTCCCTATATGAAAATATGGAAGACGAATTTTCATTGCTTATTTTTCGGAGCATAATTGCTCACTTAACATGAAAACTCTAACTTTAACTTTTCATGATTCTTTTTATGGCTTCATAGATTATTCCTGCTATTGCTGCATTAATTAAAGAAGCTACAAATAGAATTGGTGTAAAGATCGGTAAGATTCCCCATCCCATAGTGGGCACGGCGAGAACAACTCCTGCAGTGTTTATAGAGATTCCAGCGGTTAAACCAGCAATCACACCTATTTTTCTCTTTACTGCTGCGGTTGTGGCTCCCACCAACGCCATCAGCAGCGCTACTGGAACATGCAAATAACCCAGAGGAAAACTCGCCCTCCATGCAGAAAGTAAATGCCCAATGGCGCAAACTAAAGCACCACTTAAGGAGCCTCTCCAAAGGGCTATGAAATATCCTGGAAAGGAGTCTAAAGCCACTGAGCCAACCAGGCTTGGAACAGGAATCATGGCACCTACACCGCTTAACGCGGAGAAAAGCGCTGTCTCGGAGATTAAACGAGTCTTTGAATAATTGCCTTTTTCAGGCGACATAGATGATTCTTCCTTCTGGAATTTCCGTTATGGATGGATTATCCATCCATAAACATTTAAACTTTTCTCATTAACAAAATAAGCTGGCAGGAAAATAGTATTAGATAATACAGTTGAGTATATCTTCCCATAATCAATGTTCTTTAAAATCGATGAAAATTAGAAAGGAAAATGGGATTTTAATATGATTGATGGGCTATTCTTTATTGGTCATGTTTCAATTGATAAAGTTCATAATATCAATGGATCTAATCTACAACCTGGAGGAGCAGCTCTTTATGCAGCTATAGCTGCTAAAACTCTATTAGAGAATGTTTATTTAATTTCTGTTGTAGGTAAGGATTATCCCTTTTTAGAGGTTCTTGATATTTTCTCCAAGAGGTTTATAAAGATCTCAAGTGCCCCCTCAACGAGGTTCAATATAAGGTATAATGAGCGGTGGGAGGCAAAGTATCTGGAGGCGAAATATGGTTCTGGGCTAAGGATATCGCCACTACTAATTCCAGTAGAAGTTTTTAGCTCTGGGAGCATGGTGCATATTTCCCCTCTCTCGCCTCCAAGGGTTAAGAAGATTGTTGATTTAATTAGGGAGAAGAAGCCTGAAGTAAAAATATCGGTTAATACTTGGATAGGATATATTAAGGGTGTGAACAAAGATGTTCTTAGGGAGATAGCTTCAAAGGTAGATTTCTTCATCGTGAATGATTCTGAGGCAAAGGCTCTAACAAATGCGAGGAGCCTAGCGACGGCTCTAAAGCTTTTAGAGTCTAAAACTCTAGTTGTAACGTTGGGTGATCTGGGAGCAATAGTTAATAGGGATGGAGATATACAGCTCGTTCCAGCATTAAGGATACCTGTCGAGAGGGTTGTAGATACAACTGGCGCTGGGGATACGTGGTGCGGCTCCTTTCTAGCAGCCTATAAGCAGACAGGCGACTTAATGAAATCTGTGACTGTAGCATCAGTTATCTCAAGTATAAAATGTACTGGTTGGGGATTCAGCAAGCTCCTAAATCTGAAATTTAAAGGGGTTGACGAGGTAATTAACTATGTCATTGGGTTGAAGGAGGGGGGAATGCAGAAAAGAATAATGGACTATATTAAATGAGTGGTTGCCCGTGTCCATTAGCTAAGTTATTTTAGTTATTTTTGGCTGTTTTGGTTTTTCTGGGCACGGGTTCACCCCACCCGTTTGTCCCCGTTCCCCCGCTTATGGCTCTAGGGGGTCGCTGGATCCCCAGAGCCATCGGCGAAGAGTGGCGGTAGACTCTACCGTTCGGTTGTCATGGCTTTGAAGTACGGTTTCAAAGCGTACTTGGTTGATCCAGCCTATACATCCGTGGTTGGCAACCGCTTATCCAGGGAGCTAGGATTAGACAAACACAGCATCCGCATACATGCTCACGGCAAGATACCTGGGACTAAACCCGAAATTCATAGAAATATCCCAAATAAATAAAAAAACAACCTGTAGACAGTCCTTTTAATTATTAGGGAAACGTTAATTAACGCGTTCTTCTTCAATATTGAGGAAATAGGGTATCGATTATGACAGACAATATACTTGAGATACATGACTTAAGTGTGGAGGTATCTGGTAAAAGAGTATTGAATGGCGTTAATTTACGGATACCTGAGGGCGAGGTTCACGTACTTTTTGGGCCCAATGGCTCTGGGAAGAGCTCGCTAGTGATGTCTCTCCTAGGTTTTCCAGCCTATAAAATTGTTTCCGGAAGAATATTCTTTAAGGGTAAAGATATAACTGACCTCCCTACCGATGAAAGGGTTAAGATGGGTATAAGTGTAGCTTTCCAGCATCCGCCAGCAATTAGGGGCGTTAAGCTCGGTCAAATCCTGAGACATTTAACGCCAGACGAGAAAAGGATCATCGATCTGCTTAACAAGGTTAAGTTCCCGCAAAGCTTCCTTGAAAGAGACGTAAACCTAGGATTTTCAGGTGGAGAGATTAAGAAGTCTGAAATCCTACAGGTTTTAGCCCATGGTGGCGACTTTATTATACTTGATGAGCCCGACTCTGGTGTTGATGTAGAGAACTTAAGGATTTTAGGTACGGTTATAAATGAGACTTTACGTAACCGTTCAGCATTAATAATTACGCATCTAGGGGTCATTCTCCAATACATTGACGCTAAATTGGCACATGTGCTAATGAACGGAACAATAGTCTGTTCTGGCTTACCAACAAAGATTTTAGGCCAGATACTTAACGAAGGTTATGCGTGGTGTGAGAAATGTATACAAGCAAGGATAGAGCGTTGCGAGCTATAAATAAGCCATCTGAATATGGCCCGGACCTTGATATAAGCCAGTATTCTAGAGAGGCAAAAGTCTGGGAGGCATGTTTACTATCTAATCTCCCAAAGGATATTTTAGAGAGAGCGCTGAGTGTCGGCGTAACAGCCGACGAGAAAGAAAGAGCTGCAACATACTTCCAAATAGATCATTCATTAATTTTTAAGGCGATTCAAAATGCATTTGAGAATAAAATTGAAGTAATGAGCATTAAAGAAGCTCTCTCAAAATATGATTGGCTAAAGGAGTATTGGTGGAAGACGGTAGAAGTTGATAAAGATAAGTATACTGCTATAGCGGAGATCGCATTAGACCAGGGATACTTTATTAGGATACTTGAGGATCAAAAAGTTATCTTACCTCTACAGGCATGTCTCTTTATATCGACTGATAACTTAAACCAGAATGTTCATAACATAATAATTGCTGAGCCCGGCTCAGAGGCGCAGATAATAACTGGCTGCACCCTACACCCAACAGTCCAACGTGGGCTCCATGTTGGCATAACAGAGTTTTACGTTAAGCGGGACGCAAAATTAACATTCACAATGATTCATAACTGGGCTCAGAAATTTGACTCCAGACCTAGGTCTGGGGCGATAATCGAAGATAACGGTGTATTCGTGAGCAACTATGTATGCTTTAAGCCACTTAAGAGCCTACAAGCATATCCAGTTGCATATTGTGTGGGGAAGAATGCTCGTGTCAGATTTAACTCTATTGTTTATGGGCTGGGCGACTCATACATTGACGTTGGCTCAAAGATAGTTCTTCAGAATGAGGGCTGTAGGGGTGAAATAATTTCTAGGGCTATTGCGAGGGATAGGGCGCAGATTTATGCCAGGGGCTTCTTACTGAGTGAGCACGGCGATACAAAGGCTCATTTAGAGTGCAGGGGCTTACTATTATCTAATGGAGCCATGATCCACGCCATCCCAGAGCTTGTAGCCAAAGTGCAGGGCGCCGAGCTAACACACGAGGCCGCCATTGGAAAAATATCTGAGGAACAAGTTCAATACCTAATGGCCAGAGGTTTCTCGAGAAGTGAAGCGGAGGCTCTCATTGTTAGGGGCTTCATGGACGTGAGTATACTAGGACTACCAAAAGACCTTGAGAAAACAATTCAGGGGATGATTGACGCAGTCGCTCTAGGTGCACTATAAAGCTTCCCCATAAGATCTCCATCAGTCATGAAACTCACTTTTATGCTCACTTAAATGGCTACAAAATCTTAAATATTGTGAAGCACCAGAAGACTTCGGTGAACTGGGATGTCGACTACGAAAACTGTGAATTGTGATGTGCTAGTTATCGGGGGCGGCGTCGCCGGGTGTTTTGCCGCCGTGAGAGCTAGGGAAAGGGGGTTAAATGTAGTCTTAGTGGATAAAAGCTACGTTGGTTACTCCTATGCTACAAGATTTGCCACACTAAACTTCCTAGTTTTCAATCCTAATGAGGATGAGGGCGCTCTGAATACTTGCCTAAAAGCTGTTGCGTTGAGAGGTGAGTATATAAATGACCCCGAGTGGACTGAGATAGTGTTAAGGGAATCTTGGGATAGATATCAGGAGCTTGCCTCCTGGGGGGCTGATTTTTGCAGAAGTGAGAACGGAAGCATGTTTGCGAGGGATGTGCCCCCATTCACCACAGTTCGTCTTGGGCTGAAGGGAGTGGGCCCTGCATGTAGGGAGAGGGCGGAGACTATTGGAGTCAAAATTTTGGATCGAATTATGATAACCGACTTGTTAAAGAGCGGTGGGGAAGTTATTGGGGCCATAGGGTTCTCACTGGATACTGGGGATTGCTATGTTTTTAGGGCTAAAGCAACGGTCCTAGCCACCGGATTGTGCTCCTTTTATATGAGGAATACTGGTAATGGGGATGCTCTAGCATATAAGGCTGGCGCCACAATTACAAGCAGAGAATTTATATTTGTTTGGCCTTGGCATGACCCCAATCTAGACATGTCTCTTGCGGCAGCCAGATGTGTCTATATGAAGTTTATTGATGCAGAAGGGCTTCCGGTAAAGCATGATCCTAGGTCGGAAATAATAGACCTTTCATTAGAGTTTCTTGTTCATGAGGGTAGAGCGCCAATTTACTGGGATTTAGACAGCGCCACCCCAGAAGATGTTGAGAGGATGAAAAAGCGTATGCTTTCACATGATGGATATATGGGCTTTGACCCGAATCGAGGCGGCAAAATAAGGATGTTCGGGGGAGCATGGATGCTCTTAAATAGTATGGGGGGAGCATGGCTGATTAATAAAAAGTGTGCTACTGAGATCCCCGGGCTTTATGCAGCCGGAGATTGCGCTGGTACGAGAACCGTCGGAGCATTTCATATAGTCTCTGGGTTTGGGCTTGCTTCAGCTGCCGTTACTGGTGCCAGAGCTGGCATTGGTGCTGCTGAATATGCTGCTAAAGCAGATAAACCCGATATAGATGAGGAAGAGCTAATTAATCTAAAAGAGGGAATTTATGCTCCTCTTAAGCGGGGGAAGGGGTTTGAGCCGAGATGGGTTCTTGAAATAATAAATAGTATAATGACACCCTATTATATTTATGCTGTTAAGCATGGGGATCGCTTAAAAGCTGCCTTAACTTTCATAGAATTTATTAAGGATCATATAGTTCCAAGGATGTATGCTAAGGATCTTCATGAGCTCCTGCTAGTTCATGAAATCAAAAATATAGTTTTGAATGTCGAAATTTTCCTTAGATGTTCGCTTTTTAGAACTGAGAGCCGCGGCACTCACTATAGGGAGGATTATCCCAGGAGGTCTGATCCAGAATGGCTTGCTTGGACAAAACTCAGAGATGATGGCGGCCGTATGAAACTTTGGAGGGAGCCTATACCCAAAAAATGGTGGCCAGATCTATCTACTGCATACGAAGAAAGATACCCAAGGAGGTTTCCAGGAGAATAGGGGTGATCGGCTTGTGCAGTAACTGGATTAACCATAACTTATGTACCGGTTGCGGAACATGCGTAAAAATTTGTCCAGCAGATGTCATTAGAATTGATGAGAATACAAAGAGGGCAATTATAAAGTATAGTGAGGACTGTTTTGGCTGCCAGCTCTGTAAGGTTCACTGCCCACAGGGCGCTATACAGATGACGCCTAAAAGACACATGATGTATCCCCCGCCACTCGGCTGGCGCTAGAAGCCAGTGTATGTACCATGTAACTGGTCTCTTCCCTCAAAGTTTAAGTTTAATAAATAAATTTCATGGTTATCTCTTTCTAACTTTATAGTGGTGCATCAGAAGCTCAAATATTATTTTGGCGGCGGATACGGCCGTTATGCCATTATCATAGTGTGGCGTAACTTCTACCAGGTCAAACATTGCCAACCGAGTGTCACAGATCCCTAAGAGCATATCTAGGAGCGCTGTTATTGAGACTCCCTCTGGCTCAGGATTTTGAACTGCTGGTGCAAAGGATGGGTCTAGGACATCCATGTCAATCGTAACATAGAGTTTGTCGCAGTCATAGAGGAAAACCCGCATATCTTTCAGAGCGCCCTCAGCCCCGTCGCGTATAATCTTTTGTGAGGTTATGTATTTAATGTTACCTGACTCAGAAACATACTTTAGCTCCTCTCTGCATGCCGCTCTAACACCAACCACAATTATTCTCCTAGGCTTTATCTCCTCATTTATCCTTCTTAAAAATGTTGCATGGGAAAACTTTTCACCCATATATTCGTCTCTTAAGTCTAAGTGCGCGTCGAAGCTTATTATTGCAAAATTACCATTAATTCCCTTTGCTGCACCAAAAGTTATTGTATGCTCTCCACCAATCATTACTGGCATCTTACCTTCCTCAAGGATTTCCCGGCAAACAATCCCTATTCTCCTTAAGGTTTCGCTAATATTCCCGCTTACATGTAGATCACCAGCATCATGTATCTTCAAGTCCTCTAAGTCTACTCCAGATCTAAAGCTGTATGTCTCTATGTTGAGGGATGCTTCCCTAATAGCCGTGGGCGCGAACCTAGCCCCGGAGCGGTATGTGCTTGTTGCGTCAAACGGTACTCCGAAAATAATATATTCTGCATCTCTAAATTCCCTTTGATAACCGCTGAAAAATAGTGTTGGCGATATGAAGAGGTTTACTTTGCTCATTACTATACCCTGGCAAGAATAAGAAACTGCTTTAAATATGCTTTACTTAACGAAAAGTGTTTAGGAAGTATGAAGGGGGAGGGAGATGACAGAGGAAAGGAAGGGGACAACTGTTCCATATATATTTATACTTTCAGTAGCCTACTTCGTTGCTGGAATAACATTATTAATTGTTTCCGCCCAATCAAAGTATATACCTGTACATGCCAGCTTTGTTGGCTTGCTTAACATTATTTCCTCATGTGGAGTACATATTAAGAAGAAGTGGATGTTCTACACGTTAATTTCCGTCTCACTTATTAGTCTCGTCTTTGGATCCACAGCGCTAGCTGCTATGATCCTCACTTTCAACCATGATCTTATAAGCGTGCTAGTGCTCACGGGATTTGTCGCATATATCCTTCTTTCGATAACATTATTAGCCTACGCGATAGTAGAGAGGAACAAGTTTACTTAGGAGGGGCGTCCATGCTCATCATTCAAATATCTGATATTCATTGTGGACCAATGTTTAATTACGGTAGCTTCCGCACCGCTGTGGAGGAGATAAACGCGTTATCACCTGACGTCGTAATAGTAACTGGCGATATAACAGAGAATGGTATACTCTCTGAGTTCAAGATGGCGCGTGAAGAGTTTAAGCGGCTGAGGGCTGAAAAGGTCATCTATATTAGCGGAAACCATGACTATAGATCTACGGGTTATCTACTTTTCAAGCAGCTCTTCCCATTCAATCAAGTTACTGAAATTGGAGATATTGTAATAATTGTGTTAAGCAGCGCTCGTCCTGATAGAGATGATGGAGAGGTTGGGCATAGACAAAACCTCTGGCTTGAGAACACATTAGAGGATTACAGAGATCACATGAAGATTGTCGCTATACACCACCATATAGTCCCAGTCCCAGATACCGGCGCAGATCAGATCACTGTCCTAGATGCAGGCGACGTTCTCAGAACTCTCATAAAAGGGAGGGTGGATCTAGTTTTATGTGGGCACCGCCATAGGCCATGGAGATGGCGAATAGAGAATATACAGGTGCTCCATGCAGGAAGCGTCTCCTGCGAGAGATTGAGAGGCTTCTTCCTAAATTCATATAACGTTATAGAGCTGAGGGGTAAGAGGATTGAAGCGAAACTCAAGATCGTAGGAGGAGACTACATGAGCTTTGAGGAAGTTACCGGAATCCCGGAGACCTTCAAAATAGTGGCCCCCTCGGCGGAAAAAGTTTCGTAGGAATAAAATAAGGAGACCCCTCTAGACTCCATC
>Ga0209394_1000373_pt1 | contig 36420 bp, 31 predicted proteins | sample JNZ201metaG_FD_184122 | JGI IMG/M metagenome (GOLD analysis project Ga0209394, IMG submission 184122) | Hot spring microbial communities from Jinze hot spring, China to study Microbial Dark Matter (Phase II) - JNZ 20120812A (SPAdes) (version 3) ...
ATTATATCAATATTACCTCCATGTATTTAACTCTGAATAAGTTAATAAAGATACATTTCAAAATCATTTCTTAATTCCCCGTGAAGTTCAAGTTTAAATCTTGATATAATGAATCTGTAATCATATTAATAACCATGACAATCTAGGAAAGTGAATTTAAGTTACTATGTCCAAATTTAAACAGGGAAAGTTTAAATATTGAAGGAATACTTAGCATGTAGAGTAGTATGTCCTTTAAAAATTATGTTGAGAAGTTACAGCTTGAACAGCTTTTTCAAAGGCTATGTGTTTCTAATCCCGCATTATTGATAAAGGAGGTTAAACATTTCACAAATAAGGAAGCTGAAGATAGAGATAGAATTGTCTTGAATTATTTTGGAGAAAATGGAGTAAATCAAATAGTTAATACTATTTACGATTTCTTGTTTACATCACCAAGAATTTCTGTAAATGCTAAAGTGTTGGATATCGGTGCTGGTACTGGTTTTTTCACGGTTAAACTATATAGTAAACTATGTGAAGAATTACCAGGGGTTCGTTTTTATGCTATGGATGCAACTCCAGCAATGCTCATATCATTAGAAAAGAAGAATACTGGAATAATACCATTTCTAGGCGTAGCGGAAAACATTAAGGGCAGTGTAAAAGAAGCAAGAAAATACTTTAAAATTCCAAGCAAATTTGACATAGCTTTTTCAACGCTGATGCTTCACCATGTTGCTGAACCAGAAAAAGTTTTCAAAAGTATTAAAGAAATTCTGAAAAGTAGAGGTAAAGCCATCGTTATAGATCTTTGTAAACACAATTTTGAAGAGTTTAAAACAGAAATGGGTGATATCCATCTAGGTTTCGACCTAGAAAGAATCAACGAGATGGCTTCTAAACATTTTTCAAGAATTAAAATTGAAAAGATTGCTAATATTCGCTGCGAATGCTCAAGCCGCTCCGCAGAAATATTTGCTGTTTCCCTGTGGAAATGATTGATAACCAGTAAAATAACATTATATAATATGGGAGTATAAAGCATACAGTTCGTCAAGTATATAGTAAATTACAGATAGAAGCTTATAGGTAAAGAAAGAGTTTATAGAAAAGCTGATTTGAGGACTCGCAGCTGTTCATAGGAGGTAGACTGATAGAATACAGGAAGTGTTGCTCAGTGATGGATGGAGATGTCGCAGTAGTTTTGAGCCTTCAAATGTAGGGGCTGAACCTCCTTGAAAGCCCTTGATGAATTCGTAGAGAGGAAATAATTGAGTGGAGGTGAAAGTATATATATTTCCATCTAACCCAGAACCAGTAGCCTATATTGCTTAGCCATTATGTTTATATGCTCCTAAACATGGAAATGAAATTGATAAATTAAGATCATAGTTTAAAGGAGATAAGACATGGTCAATAATTATATATGGTAGAGAACTGAATAGATAAAGCTAGGTCTCCTTCCATATAGATATGCAAGTCTTTTCCTCAATAAATACTTCCCAAAAGATAAAGTTAGAGGTATGCTATTCTTGGAGGGGCTCTATACCTATCTCTACAGATCAGAATCCGCCTTAATCGAAAACAGAAGCTTAAATAATAAGTAACCTCCCCACTCTTTTAGAAGTCCTACGTAATTCTAAGTCAGAAAACTAGAGAGCTTCTTAAATACATGACTATACTTCAAGCAATAGAACTATAAGTTCAAACGATCTTCCTAAGTATTTATAAATCTTAAAAGTCAAAACCCACACAATAAAGTATTAATTAAAAGTGGACTTAATACTAATGCTAGAATTACTACTAACATTAATACAATAAGCTTATTTGTTCTCTATATCCTCTAGATATAAATATTATTAGAGTGATTTTACTCCTAGATACTATTAAGAATAATGCGAATACATTAGATTCCTCGATAACCTCACATATTCTAGTAATTTTAGTAACTAAAATATCGAATCATCTTAGTTGCTATATGTTTCTAATAGAAAAGCTTTAAATACAGTAAATAATAAATGAAGGTGGTAAGATGAAAAAGCTATCGAAAAACCAAATATTAACATCAGTTTCAATTATTATACTGCTCTTTACAGCAATTATTAACTGGAACATTTACTCATGGCTGATTTTAATCGCTATAATCCTGATATTGATTGCATGGTATCTTCAAAAATGAAATTTAGCTACTATGTATTTTCCAATACTAAGTTTATAGAATTATTAGAATTTAAGTAACTAGCCGTAGCTTTTAAATATCTTAGATGGTCTCCATTACTAAGTTATAGCTTAATAAATCAAGATGTGGCAACTTAAGTTCACCTTTAGGTGGTTGTAGTATAATGATAGTTTATTAATAGGTTCAGTATTCAATTTTCTCTCATCTAGGATTTTGTATTGGGTTAAGGTTATGCTGAGAATACTCTTATTCTCTGAATGATGATATCTTATCTACTATAAACCCATGAGCCTCAAGTAATACTTTACTTCTCAAACTAGACATCTAATATGAATACTATATCAGAATCTTAACCTCCAACAAGACCAAACCCTAATACTAACATAACAATAAACAGTAGAGTTTACATAACTTATTAAGTTGCCATGTCCAATAAAGCATATGATTAACTTTATATGATGGCTTCCTCAATCCTTCTAGTTTCTTCCTCTCAGCCACGTCTTATAAATTCCTCTATTTCACGTTTATTATATGGATTCCTACATGTATTCTCAAGAGTCTCATTTATTCAATATGCCAGCGAGGTCAAGGTAGACAAGAACTCCTCCTATAGAGCTGCTTAACTTTTAAACCTCCTAGAAGTACCCATATCGTTAAGAATTGTTAAGAGGCAGTTCTACTCATCAAGAAGCTTCACTTATATCGATCTATAAATTTTTCTATATCTAGTTGGATTGCTATATTATTGAATGATCTATTATTTTATTCATGTAAGTTTCCTTGATTTTGTCTCTTCGGTTTAGGTATAACTATATATGTTATTATGCTTGCTATGATGTTTGCTAGAACGATGATTACGTATACTTCCTGCATATTCATTCCTGATAGATTTAAACCTATCATCTTCCCCCATACAATCATGGCTGAAACTATAAATGAATTGAAAAGCTTCTCAAAAACCCACTTAGCAAATCTATATCTAATCATAAGATTATCTAAAAATTAAGCTTATAAACCTCTAGTAGTTTTAACAATTCCCTAAATGATCCTATATTGTTAGTAACACTTTGTGAGCTTTAGCTTTATTTAAGTCTCCATTTACTTATGGTGAGGCTATGTCTAAAATTGTTAGGATTACTATGATTGATGATGCTATTACGAGTGTTAGTTCTAGGGTTAGGATTATGTATATTACTTGTTATTGAGGATATTATAGTATGATTTGATATTGTGAATACGTTTACATCTTTATTATTTATTAGGGAGGCTATTTATGGATCTAAAATAATTAGGTTAAGTGATATCTCAATATCATAGGGCTACATGTAAAATACTATAAGCATCAAATATATTTTACGAGGTCTAAATAGAGAGAATCATAAAGTTAAGAATAAATAAGCTATTTGATAACTATATATGAGGGAAAACGCAATGATGAACAGCATTCATGCTTATGAAGTCAACTGCTTCATACTAAACAAACATGGATAAGGAAGATAAAAGCTAAGAATTCATAGAAACATAATACTAAAATAGAGATAATCAAACATGCTTAAGTTCACAAAATTTCTAAATTTCTACCTTACAAATATAAGTAAATTGAAATATTAAATTATGGATAGAATCATTAGGATGATGGTTGAAGATTGTTATGATGATATAAATGGAAAATGTATGCTCCACCTCCATTTTAAACTTAGGAGGAAATATTACAGCATTTTTATTTAGCTTATTCGTTTTTATAGTTTTATAATTTATGCTTACAGGTTTTCTAGACGTTAGGTTTAAATAGTATGGTTTAGTCTTGATATGTGAGTTTAGAGTTTAAGTGTGGTAGGTGTAGTGCCCCATTAACATATACACCTGAATCCATATTTTCGGTTTGTGATTATTGTGGTTACGTTAACTGGTTTAATGAAGAAGCTAAGGTAAAAATACTTGTTGCTCCTTCAAAGCCTAGAGAAGACATTATTAACGGTTTCTGGAGTAGGATGAGGATGGATAAGGATATGAGTAAATATGTAAGTATGATTAGTATTGAAGATGTTTACGGGGTTTATGTTCCGCTTTACATTTCAACAGTTAATGTAGATGTTGAATGGATTGGTTATAGGGTTGAAGCAAGGAGGAGTGGAAGAAATGTAACAACTAGTAAGGTTACGAGGAGGGGTAGGTTTAATACTGATATTAGACATGTTTATCATGCTAGAAGACATGTTGAAGAGTTTGGTTTAGATGAGCTTTGTGAGAGAGCTAAGGGTTTTAATGATTATGTAGCTTTAGATTCTTTAAGATGGGATGATGTTAAGCTTCAGGTTTTAAATGTTGAATACTCTATAAATGAAGTTTTAAATATTATTAGGGATGATGTTGAAGACCATGTTAGGGATGATGTTAAGATGAGGGAGCGGCTTCACGGCTTCTACTATTACTCCTGTAAAACTGATGTTAGAGATGTTAAGCTTGTATTAGCTCCACTATGGATTATTACATATAGGTTTAGAGGAGGAGTATTTAAGGTAGCGGTTTCAGGTTTCGATGTATCAATATTGAAGGCAAGTGAACCAGTATTTCTACATCAAAGACTAATATATATTATAGCTTCAATAATAGCAGCTACTACAGGATCCCTATTAATGATTATTACTGCTAGCGGGTTTTTTGAAGTTAGCTTATGGATTCCTATTTTCTTCCTAGTCATAATCCTTACTGGAGCTGGATTAGCAGCTAAAAGTATTAGTGATGTTAGGGAGGAGAAGTAATGGGTCTTAAAAGTTTCGAATGTCCACACTGTAACGCATCCTTCCCTGCACCTAGTACTATTTCAATTCTTACATGTCCATACTGTGGCTACACGTTTGAAGCTTCAAGTAGGAGGGAATGGAGTCACTTCTTCTTCCCAATACTTCTTGATGTTGGATATGCATGGAGGAGAGGGTATCAGTTCATATCTAGAAGATATGGTGTTCCAAGCGATTTTAACACATCATTTCTAACATCATCATTACTACATAATGTTCCATTTCATATCTTCTACTGTGAAGCTAAGGCTGAGTGTAGGTATTCTAGGGGATTCATATTTAGGGATGAGAAGATAGCGGAATATACTGAAGCTATGGATATATGTATTCCAGCAGTTTCAGTAGGGGAATGGATTGATAGGCTTCTCTGGAATCATACGTTTTCGGTTAAGAGTAGAATATATTTTAAGCCTGAAATTATGAGGATAGGTAAATTCTATAATCCAACCTTAAGCTATGATGAAGCCTTAAAGTATGCTAGTGAAAGAATTTCTAGAGCTGTTATAGATGAAGCTGGAAAGAGCTGTAGTGGAGATAAGAAAATTATAGATGTTAAAGTTAAGTATTATGGACTTATCCACTATCCATTCTGGGAGTTAAAATATAGCTATAAAGGTGAATATTTCAACATGCTTATCGACGCATCTAGTGGAAGAATAATCTATGTAGAGTATCCTCTAAGTAGAACTGCAAGAACATTAATGCTCACCGCCTCAACTATAATAGTTACTTCAACAGTAATTATTAGTGGACTTACTGGATTAGCTCTGGGAAGAATAGCTTTAGGATTAGTATCAGGAATTATAAGCTCAATCATAGCATCATCCCCAATAATTATAAAAGCATTAAGACTTAAAACAAGAGGATCTGAAGAAATCGGTAGAGAGGAAAAATATAGCTATAAGAATCTAGCAGATCTTGTGGGGAAGATTTTAAGAGTTTAAGTTTACATGACCTCGCCAAGTCAAGCATCCCGCCTTAATGTTAATACCTTAGATATCCTACTTAATAGGATGCTATTATTATGTGGAAATATTTAAATTAATCTACATGTTTCAATATTATGCCTACTCCACCGTTTCTCGTTTCATACTCTATTACTAGGAAATGTAATCTTAAATGTAAACATTGTTATAGTGATGCTACAGAGGAATTTGCATCAGATGAGCTATCCACAATGGAGGCAAAGAAGCTTCTAGACGATATTGTAAGTTTGGGTGTAAGGCTCCTAATCTTAGATGGAGGTGAGCCTCTCTGTAGGGATGACTTCTACGAGGTTGCTGGATATGCTTCAAGTAGAGGTATTAGAGTTGTTGTTGGAAGTAATGGAACACTTATAGATGAGAATACTGCTAGAAGAATGGTAAGTGTAGGTGTGGGGTGTGTAGCAATATCCCTAGATGGAGCTAATCCTGAAACCCATGACTCCTTTAGAGGTGAAAAAGGCGCATTCAGTAAAGCTATTGAGGGGGTTAAGGCATGTAGGAAGGCTGGATTACCATTCCAGTTCAATGTTGTAGCTAGGAAGCCTGTAATTAATGAGTTGCCCGATATTTTAAAGCTAGCTCTAAAATATGAGGCTGAAGCTATTGAAATCTTCGATTTAATCCAGGTTTCAAGAGTTAAAAATAGATGTTACGATGAAGTTTTAAGCATAAATGAAAGGAGAAGAATAATGGAATGGCTTGCTGAAACACAGAGGAATTATCCAATCATAATTAGGACGCCTGCATGTCCAATGTATCCATTAATGCTTAAGGAGAGAAACATTCTTCCTAAATATTTCCCCCATCAAGCCCTAAGAAGAATACCATACTATGATCGTGGATGTGCTGCAGGAATGCCTAATGGCTACATAACCATACTTTCAAACGGAGATGTTATACCATGCATGCTACTACAGGTTAAAATAGGTAATGTAAGGATGGAGAATATCGTTAAGATATGGAATGAATCACCTATACTTTCCACTCTTAGGGCAAGAGAAAATCTACTTAAAGGTAGATGTGGTGAATGTAGATATAAGGGAATATGTGCTGGATGTCGTGGAAGAGCATTTGAAGAAACAGGAGACATTATGGCTGAAGATCCTGGATGCTGGCTATAGAATGTTTAAATAGCTATATGTTCTTGTATTCTAGTGAATGATAGCCTACTTATAGTAACTTAATCTACGTGGTGCTATTATAAGTCTGATGAGAAACCAGTCAATTAATTTATAATAGTAGGTAAAGACTGAAATACATCATTCATAGGAGACAAACATAGCTATATTTTTACTTTAGCTAGAATTTTAATCCATATTGTTGCTGCTAAGTATCCGCCAATTATCCCCTGAATTAAACCTACTATAAATATTAAAGCTATAACTATTGTAGGTATTGGTAATCCTATCATTATCGTAATTAAAATACCTAAAAGCCCAACTACTATGCTAGCAATCCCGGCAGTAATAGCTAATCTACCCTTATTAACATTAAAATCAGCTTTTACCCTAAAAACCTTAGACAATATACTTATCAGAAGTCCGTAGAGTAAAGCTAGAGTAATCGTAAATGGTGCAAGTCCACTTCTCATAGAGGCCAGGAGCCCAGAAACCAAACCTATAGCTATAGGTCCTGAAAACCCTACAATTATAAAGCCTAAGCATAGAAGAAGACTTTCAATAAGTATTGTGAAAAACTTATCGTAAGGAGGAGGTATAAAGGCCTTCTCAATAAATATTATTAAGCTAAATAATGCAATAATAGCTACATCCCTAGCTCGACGATTAGTAAGCATAACTAACAAAATAACTTAAATATTTAAGTTTTACATCTTATAGAAAACATTCCATAAATTTAGCTATATTAATTCTGGATAATCATTGATTATGGAAAGAATTGGAAATTTGACTGTTAAGATAGATAAATGTAAGAAGGATATTAGTGTAGATCATCTTGTAAATAATCCTCTAAGCTTTTAAGTCTAGTAACTGATTATTTGGAATATGTGCTAAAGTTAAGCTGAGAACTTACATAGCTGTAAGAGAATACATATTAAACTTATTTAATATCGGTTAGTACTCAAGAGAAAGTTTTCTATAAGCCTCCTCATATTCCAGTTTTACAGGCTTAAACATGTCTAATCCCTTATTTTGTACTATGTATCTACGATTCTTAACATTACCTTAAGATAGCATTAACAACTATGTAGTTCTAGCGTATTTAGATGAGGAGATTCATAGATAAGCTAAACTAGAAGCTATCATTGAAGCATATTATGTAGTTGAACTCCATATTAACTTATGGCTATCAACGTTTCAGAATAGCTAAATTTAATAGAGTCAAGCTAATAGATATGTTCCGCTGAATATATGTTCATGTTAGAGATTTTGATCTATACTAGTTTTGGACTACATTTAGGATTGTTAAAATACGTTCTAAAAGGTAATAGGAGGAAGAGCAGTAATAGAAATAGTCTACATCCGCCAGCCAACTATTAAGCATTCTTCAATCATATCTGAATTGCTAAGGGGAGAATTCTCCTAAGCCCTTAGGATAATTGAAGATTTTACAAAATAGATATCCCTAACTTTAGTTGTGGGATGCTGGATCATATGGAGGAGGATCTAAATAGATGTTAATAGTAATGCTTAAATATGTTACTTATATTAGGTATTCATGTCGTTGCTTGTTGTTAATGATCTTCATGTAAATGTTAATGGTAGGAATGTATTGAAAGGTGTAAATATAAGTATTGGTCCTGGTGAAGTTCATGTACTTCTAGGCCCCAATGGCTCCGGTAAAACTACTCTTGTTAATGCTATCATAGGGAATCCTAAAGTTAAAGTCATTAGGGGGAAAATATACTTTAAGGGTAGGGATATAACAGATACGTCGATGTATGAAAGAGTAAGAATGGGAATTGGAGTTTCCTTCCAGCATCCACCGAGAATTAAGGGTGTAAAGCTTAGAGATCTACTTTTAAATATGGCTTCTAAGCTTGGCAGGGAGGTTAATATTGAGAGAGTTTCCTCTCTTGTTAAGATGAGAGATCTTATTGACCGTGATGTTAATGTTGGTTTTTCAGGTGGTGAACTTAAAAGATCCGAAATTCTACAGTTACTAATTCAATCCCCTGAGCTTGTACTACTTGATGAGCCTGACTCCGGTGTTGATGTTGAGAACCTCATAGTTATAGCAAATGCAATTAATGAAATGTGTGGGTTAAACATTAAGCCAAGTATGAGAAGTAAATCAGCTCTACTTATAACTCATCTAGGATACATATTAAATTATGTTAAGGCTGACCGTGCACATGTATTAGTGAATGGTAGAATAGCATGTTCAGGTAAGCCTAATGAAATATTGGAGCAAATAGCTAAACATGGCTTTGAGAAATGTGCTGAATGCTTAGTGAAATAAATCATGTGAACACTAATAAAGTATATCTATCAATATTTCAATAAATCCATTTTGGAAATGACTAAGGTAATTGTAGATTATAACACTTATTACATAACAAGCATCTTATGAACTTTAGCTTTATTTAAGTTTTTCACTTTATTCATGGTGAAGCTATAGCTAAAGCTATTAGGTTTACTAGGAAGAGTTTCATTCATATTGGTTGTTTATAATGCTTATATATTTGTTATCTAGAAATGACTTATTATAGAGTTATACATCCATATCGTCCTAGTTCATCTTAAGTTTTCTATTTGAGCTTGATAAGAGGAATATTAGAATTAATAGTTAATGATACTACTACTAGATTCTAGAGTGAAGTTGTATGCTATCTTAGTCTCTATCAAGAAAGGTGTTCACACAAGTTTGTGAGTTTAACTGATGGAGCACTATAGAGAAACATACAGAATACTAAACTTAAAGCATGAAGTATATAGTTTAGAGATTAGAAACCTAATGAGGCAAGTCATACAGTATGTTAAAGATAGAACTAGGCTATTTGGTAATTATTGAAGAGAAATGTGATGGTGAGCATAAATATGTATCCATGAAGTTAATAGTGTGACTAAACGAAACATTGATTAATGAGAAGATAAAATGGGAATTCATGGAAACAATATCAAAAATGATTAAATATGTTTAGATTCATAACCTGTAACGTTATATTTTTATGTAAGCTATTCTTTAAGGGTTTATGAGTTTAAACAAGTCTAGAAGAATTGAGGAGGTAAAAGGAAAAGCTAAGGAGGCATTAACAAAACCTCCAAGTATTGGTCCTGATATTGATGTTTCAAAGTTTAAGTTTGAATCTAAACCCCTAGAGCATGTTACAGATGATTTGGCTCAGCGTGCTTCAATAGTTGGTGTAGATTTGAACGGTAGGGGTAGAGCTGGAACATATATTCAGATAGATCATTCCCCATTATTGGAGAAGTCTATGTTAAGCGATGTTGAAGTTATGAGTATAGGTAAAGCATTAGAGGAGTATGATTGGCTTTTGGAATACTACTGGAATGCTCTAAATGTGGATACTGATAAGTTTACTGCTCTTGCAGAGCTTAAGAGGAATGAGGGCTTCTTCGTAAGGGTTAGAAGAGGAGTTAAAGTTGAGCTTCCTGTTCAGACATGTTTATACTTGAGAACAAGTAAGCTATCTCAAAATCTTCACAACATAATTCTAGTTGAGGAGGATAGTGAGCTTCATGTAGTTACTGGATGTGCATCACCTAGAGTTGCTGAAGGGCTTCATGTAGGTGTATCTGAATTCTACGTTAAGAATGGGGGGAAGTTAACGTATACTATGGTGCATGCCTGGGCTGAAGATGTTGATGTTAGACCTAGAACTGGAGTTATACTTGAGGATAATGCCTCCTTTATAAGCATATATGTTAACCTACATCCCGTCAGAACACTACAGATGATGCCTAAGATACGTATAAATGGTGTTAATTCGAGAGTAAGTCTAATATCTGTTATAACTGCTTCCGGTAAAAGCTACTTTGATGTTGGAGGGGAAGTATATATTAAAGGTGATTTTGGAAGAGCGGAAATAGTTTCAAAAACAATAGCTAAAGACAATGGGAAAGCCATATCTAGAGGAGTAATAATCGGTGAGGGGAGAGGGGTTAAGGGACATTTAGAATGTAGGGGAATTATGCTTACACCATCAGCATCAATAATAGCAATACCTCAGCTTGAAGCTAGATCAAGAGATGTCGAGTTAACACATGAAGCAGCCATAGGTAAAATTGCTGAAGATGAAATCTACTATCTAGTAGCTAGAGGATTCAGTGAGGAGGAAGCAACATCAATAATATTGAGGGGATTTATGGATATAGATATTAAGGATTTACCGCCAATACTAGTAACACAAATTAAAAAGACACTGGACATAGTAGCAAAAACCCTTTAACTATCTATATCTTGCTTAGAGCTCTTCTTAATGTTTCCCTGTATAGTGGTGTTTTGCCAAGCATGCTTTCTTCCTAAACGATCTCTAGGTCCAGCTTCGCCTTACCATAATCTAAAGGTACTCCACCCTTATAAGCATATTATTTTCCACTAAGATATCCTCAATCTTAGCCATATTTCTTGTTATTTTTCCCATTATGTTATCTAAATCCTCAATAAGCTTCCACATAAGATCACATAGCCACTTAACATAATGCTTCACTCTATCTAACCCTATAGCTCTAACAATATCGTCTATAGCAATAAGAATGTATCTATCTCTAAGATTCTTTCTAAAAGCTTTCTCAGCAATTCTATCGATAATTAGCGAAATAGGTCTTAATAATGCATGACCAAGCAGAGTATTTTGCTGGAGGAGATCCATGATGCTTCTAAACCAATTTTGGAAATATCAATTAGCATAGATGATGTTAAAGACTTCCTAACATCTTTATCCTCAAGAGCATCAATATATACTACTACACCATCCATAAAGAAATCATTAAACCTCCTAACAAACTCTCTTAAAAGCCTAGTTTTACCACATCTCTCAGGACCATATATGTGGAAAGATATAGTTCTAAATCGACTACAATACTCATTTAAAGCTTTAAGCTCTCCAATTCTGGCTTTGTTAACTTTAGCTTTATTTGGGTCTTCCTTATTTATGGTGATGGTATGTCTAAAGTTGTTAGGTTTTGTTAGGAAGAGAACTCTATTTACTCTAGTTGTTTACCAATTATATATTCGTTCATCTAGGATGGCTTTAGATATCCTACTTTATTGTTGTTAGGAGTTATGTATCTATATTATAATGGTTTAGATCTTTAAGCTTCCTATTCAAATTTGGTAGGAGGGTTAGAATTTTATAGTTGATGATACTATTATAAGTTAGGCTCTATGAGGAAGATTGTTTATGTTGCTTTTAAGCCATTATTAAGAAAAATTCTATATGTATGGGTTTGTGATGTTACAAGTATGCTTACATCACTAACATTAAAAGATTAGAGCTATCTATGGTTCTAATATAATTGTATTAAGTGATGGTGTTCATTATTATAAGGCATCATGTAGAATATTGAATTTAAAGCATAATAAAGTATTTAAAAGTTAGAATTAGTGGAGGGAATTATACAATACATTAGGATAGATAAACTATCAATAATTAATACCGTGTATGAAGGATAAGTGTGATGGTGAACATGTATTAATTCTTATGAAGTCAATAGTATAGCTAAACGAACATGGATTAATAAGAAGATAAAAGCTAAGAATTCTAGAAACACAATACCAAAATAGAGGTAATAAAATGTTTAAGTTAACAAAGCCCTAATTCTATCAATAAATCTTATATTCTCCATTACCCATCCTAATTAAAGCATGATATAGTATTGATAAACTAAATATTTTCCTCAATGAAGACATTAACCCCAATATGAAGTATGGGAACATCATATATTTAAATATCTTCTAAATCATAAACCCTCATTTTTTAAATATAGACTTTGCAACTCTAAGTTAAAATAGAACTCATCTGAAAACTCTTTAGATGTTGTTAAGACTTAATTAAGTTAATAATTTAACTATAAATTAATTATGGAGTTTTCAGGCAGACTCATAAAGTATACTAAAACCTATTTAAGCTCTCTAGAAACCCTATTGAAAAGGCTTTAAATAGCCTCTAAAACTGCTCATATCAGAAATATGATTCTAATACAAAACGTACTAATTATGGAAGATTAAAATACATAGGGTAGACATAATCTCTCTTTTAATATTTGAATAGTTTATACATCTTATAATCTACAACCATCTATCCCTATGATTACTATAGCGATTAGTAGATACTGTAAGAAGTATACGGCTAGCTCACTAATCTATTTACATGAACTCTTAAATATTGAGGAGACTGCTAATAACTTTCCATCTGTATTATGAGGAGCTTCTTCTCTACTACATTACTATTACGTGTACTCTAGACCTAGCAGCTTAGGAAGGAAGCTATAGTAAATAAGTTACATGCCGAACTTCTACAATACATTTATAGTTCTTCAATATAGTGTAGCTGTCTACATATCCCATAGATTGATTTGTAAGCTGGAGTTTTAATAGTTTCATTATTCATGTTATCATATCAGGTATATTTTCCATGTTTGTAATACAAATATTTATAGGGAGTAAGCTACTTATACTATTTGGGTGTGAGCAAGCTTAAGCCAGATAACTGGCTAAGCTTAACAGTTTACCTTAAGATTATGGGTTTGAAGGATCTATGGGAAACCATAGATTCTAGAACTCAGTCTTAAGGTAGATTGTTAAGATTTAGTTAAGTATTTGGCTTAGGCTTAGAACACCCACTAATTCTATAATTTATGATGGATTGAATGTGTAAATGTTATGGTTGTATTAGTGAATGGGCAGAGTGGATCAGCTTCGAAAATGTTTCCTGTAAGTAGATATGCTCTTGATCTACATCCTCCACAGTTTTCTCTATGAATACATGATTTACATGGTTTCTCCAGATTTTCCCTATTACGTAGCTTAGCTAGTATCCTATTTCCCCTCCATATTTTTATAGCAGGCTCCTTAATTATGTTTCCAATACCTATCTGTAGGAAGACACAGGGCCATACTTCACCATACCATTTAACGTAGAACATTCCTCTTCCAGCTATACATCCATGAAATAGCTTGCTATCTATTTTCCTAGATAGATATGCAAAGTATTCAGGTAAACCTATAGGAACTACTAAGGCGTTAAGGTTTCTCTGTATGCTTACTGTTGTTTGGATTACTTTTAGGATTTCATTTTTACTTAGCATTTCACTATTTATGTTTAAACCTCTACCGAATGGTTGGAATTGGTAGAGAAGTATTACATGTGCTCCAAGTCTATCTGCTAGGTATAGTAGGCTTGGAAGCTCGTGAAGATTTAGTTTTGAAACGGTAATGTTAACCTGTAGGTAAAGTTTCTCTTTCAAGCTGTTTTTAATACCCTCCATCGTCTTAATCCATGTTCCAGGTACTCCTCTAAAGTAGTCGTGGAGTTGTGGCTCAATAAAATCTAAACTTACAGCAACACCAGCAACCCCCTTCTTGGAGAGTTCTTTAGCTATGTTCTCGGATATTAGGGTTCCATTAGTTGCTATTACTGTTTCGAAACCGTAGCTTCTAGTATAGTCTATTATTTCAATTATGTTATTATTCATTAATGGATCCCCCCCAGTTAAAACAAGCATTTTAAACTCAGGTACTGTAGCTATTGAATCTATCATTTTAAATATGTTTTCTAGAGGTGGATCCATTTTTACTTCTCCTCCCCTCACCTCGCAATGTATACATTTCATATTGCACCTATTTGTAATCTCCAATACTGGATGCGGGGGATAGCCGAAGCATCCAGCTCCATATGCTCCAGCAGCAACTTTAAACAGTTTGTTTAGAGAGAGTATCCATCTACTCATCCTCCATCCAGTAGCTCTTCTAAAAGTTAGAGCAGTAGATATCTGTTTAAAGCTGAGAGCTAGCTCAGATAGATTGTGGAGACGCATTTCAGCACCCTACAATATATCCTAGAGATAGGAGAAGAGATGCTGAAATGAATAGTATAAGTGTTCCACTCATAGCCGGTATAAGTCTTCTAGAATTTACATACTCCCTACTTAAAATCATACAGTTCCTAATAGCTAACGGTATTGTAGCTAGTACGATTAGACTTGCTGAAGGCATAACTCTACAGGTAACACCTACCATTACGATTAAATATGTTAAGCCTACTAGGAGGTAATAGATGTATTTTGCTCTCTCCCTTCCAATCCTAACAACTAGGTTTAGCTTCCCAGCTTTTCTATCAGCTTCATAGTCTGGGAACTCATTAATCCATATAACTAGGGTTATGAGAATACCTGGTATAAGTGAGGAAATTATTACCTCCCTTAATAGTAGGCTTAACGTCTGTACATAGAAGCTTCCTAATACTATTAATGGACCGTAAGATAACCCTATGAGAAACTCTCCAATCCCTCTATAAGCCCACATAAACGGAGGAGTACAATATAAAGCTCCAGTAAATATGCCTAGAAGCATCAAGACCAATACTGGGAAGCCACAAATCAAGGTTAAATATAAGCCTATAGCTATAGCAGCCATATAGAAAATAAAGCCAGCCTTAAATACTGTTTTAGGATTTAAAAGCCCTAATGGAAGCATACGGCTACCAGCATTAAATGGAGTAATGTCTTTTTCATCAACAATAATATCCACTCCACTTCTCCAGTCAAAGTACTCGTTAAATGTATAGCATCCAGCCATAGCTAAAGAAACCCCGAGAAAAGTTAGGAGGAAAACATGTATGTTAAGGACTTTATAGTAGTAGTATGCTAAGCAGGTCCCTAAAATTATTGATGGAATACCTGCAAGGAAAAACTTAACCCTAACTACATTAATCCATGGCTTAACATAACCAGACATAAAGCTAACTAATAATTAAGCTTAAAAATTTTTCCAAACTAGCTAAGCTTTGTAAATATTCATCATTTCTAACAGTATTCTCATCAAGCTTCAATTTAAGATTTAGAATTAACTCTACAAATATTAAATCCATTTAACCATCAAGCTCACGAACTTAACAGTTAAATATATTTCATTTAATAAAGCCATAGCTTATAAAGCCTCTAATTAAACCTATTACTCCTAGTATAGGTTCTCCTAATGATAATATGTTCTAGCATAATTAAGTAATATGGGAAGCTAGGTTTTAAATCTACTAGGCTTAATACCTTTTTATCTGATTAAGGAATAATTATTAGTCGCTATGTGGGTTTATAGATGTGAATTTCAGAATTAAGTTGTAAGCCTTAGATTTTGATGAGAATAAATCGTACAAGCATCTTTTTCCCATAGATATATCAAAGTAAACATCTTACTTAAACTCTAATTTAACCCATAAAGTTAGCATTTAATGCTATCTCTTACAGTATGGTGTTGGAAGAATTTATTAGCTTCAATATATGATTCTTTAGTCCCTATATCCCACCAATAACCATCCAAAACATATCCATAAACAGATTCTCTTCTATGAAGCCACTCTATAAATCTCCCAGGCTGATCCTTCTCTAAGCCTTCCTCAACATATTCTTTAATTCTTGAAAGTATCCTCTTTGGAAATATGTAGATACATGTTCCTATAAGAGTTGTTCTTGGTTGCTGTGGTTTCTCCTCAAAATCTATTATTCTACCCTCCTCATCAAGTAGGACTGTTGCATAATGCTTAGCTAAATCTCTATTCTTCACATCGTATAGAGCAACTATCGATGATGATTTCTCCCTATAGAAGTCAATAATCCCTTTAAGGCTAGTAGTAAACAAGTTATCTCCAGCTATAATTAAACAGTCACTATGAATATTTGATGTAATTTCAGCTAATGCCTTTACAGCTCCAGGTTTCTCCTCCTCACATCGCGACTTATCAACAACAATCTCTACATATTGATAATTTTTAGTATTAAGCCACCTCCTAAAACATTCTTCAAATCTAAGATTTGTAGAAATAACAATACGCTCTACATCACCTACCAAATTCAACCTATCCAATATATATTCAATAATAGGCTTCCCAGCTATCGGTAGGAGGGGCTTAGGCTTATCCATAGTTAAAGGCCAAAGCCTCTTAGCATATCCTCCAGCTAAAATAATAGCTATCATCCTCCACCCCACAATAAGCACCCAATTCCCTACTCCACTAAGTATTAAAAATCATACTTATAAATTCTTAAATATCTATTACATTGGCAATATGGAAAAGTATATACTACTTAGCCTAAAATCATAGGTTGAAACTATTACCTCCCATATAAACTTCTCCAGTAAAATACTAAATTAAAATTAGGAGGATTTGCCTACGAGACCTCTCATGCTATTAATCTAGCAAGCATCTGAATCTGTAGCCATCATATCTCCAGTTATATTCCCTACTAAGCACATTAAAGCCAATCTCCATATTCCCCCCAAGTCTAACCAACTCAGCCTATGTTCCTTAGAATCCCATCATGTCTCTTAAATTCAGCTATAATATCCTTCCTTAACCTAGCGATTTCACTCCATATCTTAGCAAATTCTCCATCACGCCACTCATCTTTTATGGATTTCGCTGTTACTGTTTGAGTAAAGTTTAGTTTTTAGATGTTTCAGTTACTCCATGCTCTATTTGATCGTTAGCTTGTCTCTACTGCTTCTTCAATGTTAAGCTCCTCAGTTAGTTTTAATGTTCCTCTACATTATTATGATTATTACTTGCATCCTATATTTATTTCTCATATTTTAGGTACTTCAACTATTCCACCTAGCAATGCAATCTATCCAGGCAATTTGTATTTCAACGTCGAATTCTCTGGATGTGAGTTCAAGCCTTCTAGTCATGCTCGCCTTGAGGAGGTGCATTCCGCTACGGGGATTGCAGATTTTCTTACTCATTAGTAGGCTGAATGCTATGCTTATGATGTGGTTTCCAATCCTGTGGAGGATGAGTATGTTTCACGATCTTTCTTAAGCCTACGGCCTCATCATGGTCTTCAGCATGCTTTAGGAGTTTTCAAACATCTTTGAAGTTGTAGGTGTAGGCAGCATCCATAACTAGCATGTAGTGGGTGGAAACCTTCTCTATGGCGGGTCTGATAGCTCAAGTTCTCTATGAAGCATGTTACTACTCCTGCTTATTGGCTACTCTGTCCAGGTTCATAGACATTAAACAATCTCAGTATAACGTATTTTAAGTCTTGCTTAGCATAGAATTTAATAAACTTCTCATACATTAGTTTTGTAAGGCCATGGATAAAATTGAATTTAATTGATGATTTTCACTTATAGGTAGGATTTTAGGTTCACCATATACAGCTGTACTACTTAAATAGACCCTGTAAATCCTAATTTAAAAATGGTTAAAATTGTAAGCTTAACACCACTATCTAGACATGCCTTAGCTACATTAGCTGTTCCAGCTACATTATTCCTGAAGTAGAGTATGGTCTTCCTCATTGATTCTTCTACATTTATTAGGTAGCTGTATGCACCACTACATTAACATCCTCTAGGGCTTTCTTCATAACATTGACATTTAATACATTACCTTTAAGGAAAGATACCTTATACATGCAGTCTTTTCCAAGCAAACCCCGCTGCTCTTTCAAGATTATCAAAGACTAAAACATCATAACCATAATTCTTCAGAAAATTGCTGTATTATACCCTATAAAACCCATACCACCAGTAACCAGAATATACATAGTCAATACAGTATTTCTAAATTTATATTTATTTACTTGCTAGTTACCCAAGTCTTTCAAAGCTTCTTTAATGATTAGTATTGCTTTAAACTTACTGATATTGGTTTTACTGAAATCACGTAGTTAAAGCTTTAATTTCTACAATCACCTTACCATAATACTTGCTTATTATTCTATTTTCTGTTTTCTAGATGTTTCTTCTTGTTATTGTTAGTGTTATTATTACATACATATGTAACCTCCATGTTTCAGGTTTTCACCATATTCCAATACGAATTTCCTAGCAAGATCTCTAAATTCTTCGGCTTCCTCAAGTATAATAGTATTACCCTCACTCTTCTCAATATATTCCTCTATCTTCTTTAACTCAACTCTAGATGATGGATTCAGCACGCTTAACTTAATGGTTCTTGTTACTAGCTTCCCCTATTAGGACCTCCTTAGATTCATCCCTACTAACCCCTATGAACTAGAACTTGAAATTAACTTGCTTGAAGAAATCAATCATAGACATGACTCTTTTAAAGAATGTGTTCTGATTAAAATCGATCTGTTTGACTTCTTTATCAACATGCTTCATAGAATTTTCCTCAGAACTCAGGAACTCTACATCCAGAAAGGATAGAGTTTCTAGTTCAAATTGTAGAGGTGAACTAGGAGCCTAAGCTCAGTAAGGTAAAACGGGATATAACAGTTTTTAAGTCGGTTCTAAACATTTCCACTTACCTAAACAGTTCCTCACAAAACTTAACACCAGCAATAAATGAAAAGAATTAATGCAAAGAATCTTTTAATGTCTCTTAACAGATCTTGGGGATTTATGTAAAGTCGTGGAAAAATGTAGTGAAGATATTTAGATATGTTGTTGGACTTTACTCTACCTTCTTATAGCATAACCACCAATCTAGACACTTTATCTCCCCAGTTTTCTCTTGTTCTCTTCTTTTCCGGATCATATCTACCGTGTTTGCTGGTGGAACGATTACATTGTCGCCAATTATCTCATTGTTGGGCCAGTTGGCTGGTATAGCGTAGCCTTTATCAGCTATTTGAAGCGCTCTCACCATTCGGAGTATTTCATCCATGTTTCTGCCGAGCTCCATTGGATAATAAAGTATTGCCCTGACAATGCCTTTAGGGTCAACTATGAAGACAGCTCTTACGGTCTGTGTTCCTGCAGCCTGCTTGTGACGCATACCTAATCTTGCAGATATTTCACCAGTATTGTCTGCAATTATTGGGAACTTTATCTCTACGTTAAGCTTTTCCTTAATCCATTCTTCCCATTTTAAATGTGCGAAAACTTGGTCTATGCTTAATCCTATTAGCTCACATTGTAGCTTCTGGAATTCCTCATATCTTTTCTGGAATGCAACAAATTCTGTAGTGCATACTGGTGTAAAATCGGCTGGATGGCTGAAGAGAATAAACCACTTACCGCTATAATCATCTGGAAGTTTAATCACACCCCTAGTGGTTCTAACCTCCATTTGAGGAAATCTATCACCTATTAACGGCATTTTATACTCTTCCATAAAAATCACGTAGATTATATTATAATAAGCTATCTTATAAAGCTTGTGATCTAGCTAAACATCTTATACTTTTCACAAAATCGCTAAACACTTTTCATGATAATAATGACGTATAAAGTTTGCTTGTGAGATTCTCTCTAAACTGTAAATTTATTCCAGTACTGTTATTACCATTAACCTAGTAAACGTGAAGTTAAGGAGTTGGGAAAACTATAGATTTTCTACTTTCTCCTTTGCTAGCGGGTTTTCGATTATCTTGAGGATTTGTTCATGTCTAGATCGCTACATTTAACTTCTCCTATTAAAGTCTTATAAAAGATGTGGGGTGATAAAATTTTAGTAAGTGATTATTAACTGAAAAGTCGGGGTGTTTAAATGCGGTTGTGGTTGATTCACCCTAAATATCTTGATTGTAGGGGTTTGATTGCTGTTTGGAGAGAAGGCCTTTTAGCAAAGAAGGTTCTAGAGGGAAAAACTAGAGGCTATAGGAATCATCCGCAGCTTACAATTTTTAAATCATATGAGAAACCTATTGATTTGATTAATGCTTATTTGTTTCAAATTTATCTTGAAACAAGGAGAAGAGGTTATTCCTTTGATTCTTCAAAAATAGAGTTCCTGAATTTAAAAGAAGCTATAACCATTACAAAAGAACAATTGAAAATCGAGTTTCAGTTATTGCTGGAAAAGTTAAAGGTAAGGGATAAAAAGAAGTTTGAAGAAATAAAGAGCCTACAACTTGATAGTGTAGAGTCAAATCCTATCTTTAGAGTAGTTGAGAAATAAAGACTTTTAAATTATAGTTCAGATAGTAAGGACAGAGTATTTATGGTTTAATTCTTAAATACTAATAGTTTACTTAAACAGTTGATGTGGGGGAGCAAATTAAATAAGGAAAGCTGAAGAAATTGCTTTAAACAGTGGATATGAGCCTATAGAGCTTTACTGAATGACTAGCTTATATAACCTAAGGAAAATGATGAAAATGGAGAAATATTCAAGCATACTTTCAAAGATTTAGTTTATAACTTAAGAATGGAGAGTTCAAAGTTTGGATAGCTGTTCTGTTACATGCTCTTAATTTCTTCATTGAATTCTATTGAAATGAATGTCCCTCTATGAGTGTAAGAATCTCCTATCTCTAACCATCGGCAACACTACTTCTCCAAACCTCTCTCTAAATACATGGGTATTTAGAGAGTTTCCAAGCTTCCTCAGATAAACGTTAACTGTACCATCAGAACCACGTGCCCATATATTAATGCTTCACGTTTGGGTTAGTTAAGAGGTAACAGTACTTCTTGATGTGTACAAGTACAACTATTAGATAAAGTCCTCAATAAAATTTCGGTTCTAAACCCAATTGGATGCGGGCCCGGTGGGACTTGAACCCACGACCATCGGCTCCGAAGGCCGACGCGCTTCCATACTACGCCACGGGCCCAATTTCTACATTATTTATTAGGTTTATATCTTTTCCTGATAAGTAACTCCTAGATATTGATTGTTTATTACGTGCTGTTTTTCTGAGTTTACCTATTTGATTTTGCTTTTGACTTAATCTTTTAGTTTTTCCTGTTTGTTATGAATTGATGTATTGTCGATGATGGGTCTATTAAGCATGATGTATCTCTTCTTAATCTTAGTTTATAGTTATGATGAGAAGATAAGCTTTACGAACTACCTAGATTAGTGGTTTCTAAGTTTATGGATGTATATGTTAGGTTCTAGCTATTGTATGCTACCTGTTCATAGCCTTGCAGTCCTGAAGGCTTTACTGGAATGCTTAATTCTACTCATAAGCTTCCATTAATAGATGTTGATTAGAGGCTTAGACTTGATTTATTGCTTACTATATTTATCTCTAGTAACTGTTGTAGTAGTGTAGGTATTGTATATGTATGTTAAAAGATATATGATGTAGACAATACATAAAATATGCTTTATAGTAAACATTAAGGCTGGAGAGGTTGTAGCCATCATGCTGGCTCTATGAATTCTAGATTTGGAAACAGTATGTGTTAATGGTCCAAGTTCATAAGGCATCATGTTAATAGATTAAATTTATTAGTTAGTAATTTAATTCTGGCTGGTATCTGTATGAGTTATGAAGATGTTGTTAAAAAGGTAGGGGATTTAGCTTACTACTACGAGCTTGTATATCATGGATGTTCTCAATGTGTGTTGAAGGCTATACAGGATAGCTTGAATGTTGGGGATAACTTAACGTTTAAAGCTGCAACAGCATTTGCTGGCGGAATTGCGAGAGCTGGGGAGGAATGTGGAGCATTAATGGGTGGAATTATGGCTATTAGTGTAGTTTATGGGAGGGATAGACTTGAGGAATCTATAGTATCTAGTGGATATCTTAAAGCTATGGAGTTATCAGTAAAGCTATATGAGGAATTTAAAAAAGAGTTTGGAAGTGTGAAGTGTAGTGATATTCAGAAAAAACTGTTTGGAAGAAGCTTTAATCTTAGAAGTGAGGAGGATAGGAAAAAGTTTGCAGAGGCAGGAGCATACGGTCCCTCAGGATGTGCTCAAGTAGTAAAGAAGGGAGCAATGCTAGCCGCCAAGATAATTTTAGAAAACCTAAAATAATACCTCAAATTTTTATTCATAATATAGTATAGGTAGGTGGTGTTGCTGGTTGTTTTAAGGAGGCCACGGGGTACAAGGGATTTTCTTCCATGGGATATGATTAGGAGGAGATATGTTATTGAAACTATAAAGTCTGTTTTTGAGTCTTATGGCTATGATGAGATTGAAACTCCTGCTTTTGAGTTCCTTGATGTTTTAACCGCTAAGTGCGGACCTGAAATTAGAAGTCAAATCTATGCTTTCAAAGATAAGGCAGGTAGGAGTTTAGGGCTTAGATATGATTTAACAACTCCTCTAGCTAGAATTGTAGCTAGCTATCTAGATTTACCTAAACCCTTTAAGAGGTACTGTATATCGAGGGTTTGGAGGTATGAGGAGCCCCAAAGCGGGAGGTATAGAGAATTCTGGCAGGCTGACGTAGATATTATTGGATGCTCTGAAATGGCTGCTGATGCTGAGGTAATAGCGGTTGCTATATCATGCCTTGAAAAGCTCGGAATGAAAAACTTTAAAGTTAGACTTAACAATAGGAAAATACTTGAATCAATATCTTCAGCTATAGGTGTAGATAGAGGAAATAGCTTAAATGTTTTCCGAGCAATAGATAAGCTTGATAAAATAGGTATTGATGGAGTTAAGCTTGAACTGGAGAAAATAGGTTTAAGTAAGGATCAAATATCAGAAATAGCTAACTACATATCAATATCAGGAAGTATAGATACTATTGAGAGAAGTATAGGGTGTATGCTTGATAATATTGGGAAGCAGGGCTTTAAAGAATTGATTGAGATTGTGGAGGATCTTGAAAAGTATGGATTCTCAAACTATGTATTGGATTTAAGCTTAGCAAGAGGATTAGACTACTATACAGGCCCAATATTTGAGGTTCATGCTGAAACAACAGTTAAGATTGGTAGTGTAGCTGGAGGGGGAAGATATGATAGTCTAGTAGAGCTTTTAGGTGGACCACCTACGCCTGCAACAGGAATATCTTTAGGTATAGATAGGATTGTTGAGGTTCTCGGTGAAGCTAAAATGCTTCCAACAAGTAAAACAGTAACTCAGCTATTCATAGCCTACGTTAATCCATCAATTAGAACTGAAGCAATAAAGCTAGCTAGTAAATTAAGAAGTGAGGGATTAAGAGTTGAAGTAGATATTATGGGGAGAAAGCTTGAAAGACAGCTTAAATATGCTGATACTAAAGGAATACCATATACTCTGATAATTGGACCGAAAGAACTAGAACTTGGAGTCTACAGATTAAGAGATATGATAAACAGAGTGGAGAAAGAAGTTAGACTGGAAGACATATCGAAAATATGCCAATCCACTAAGTATATTGTCTAGAAGCCTAACTTAGCAAATACCTATTCATACTACTTAATACTAATAGTTTCCTATTTCATCACAAATATTGAAGGGAGAAATAATAGAGTTAAGTAGAATCTATACAAGTAATCCATGGACATATCGTGTAATCATAATAGAGAATAAACACTCATACTTAACTATTTCAGTATCTTAGGATTACTAATTCTACAATTACATGAACTTAGCCTAACTCTCTAAAGCTAACAGAATACTTTTCTATGATGTAGCATCTCATAGTGGCTATAGATGATATAAGTAGTCTGATGAATATATTCCATTCAATTACCTATTTAGTAGTTTGTTGATTTCGGTTAAGAACATCATTTTCTTAATATAATGATAATTATACTCCTACTATACTTCTCCTACTAGGGAGGTAATGTATGGTAATCAAACTATTCGAGAACCTAATGTATTATCAATAAGAATGTTTGCTTATCATAATAGTTTAACCCGTCAATGAACTGTCTAGATATCATTATGTTTACGGTTCTTGTAGTTATTACCTTAAATATTTTATAGCTTCACAACCAAATACTGCTATTGGACATGGCAACTTAGAGGTTATATAAGTTCTATTTTATTGTTTTATGTTGGTATTAGGGGTTGATAGTATCTTATCCTATATCCTCTAGAATCATTTAATGCTATGCTTAAACTATCTCAATACTGCTAGTGGATTAGTGTTCCATATAGTAATTGCTTAAATACTTTATTTTCGGGAGCTTAAACAATTCATTATCTTCAACTACTATTGGAGTAAGCTCCTCAATATCTATGCTCTGTAAAATTGGGGATAAGAACTCCTCTCTTCTAGCTTCATTTACTGAGGTTCCTGTTGCAAGCGGTGAGAAGGCAGGAATAACTATTAGTTCTCTACCCTTATATGTACCTTTAAGAAAACATTTAAACTTAAATTTAGCTCCTAGCTTATCTCTTAATGTTACTGCTGGATGTTCATGAGCCATAATTATCATTTCAGTATCCCCTATATCTTGAGGTAATTGTTCATGTCCATGAATAAATATAGTATCCTCCAGTTTAAAGCATGGATAGTGGAAGTCTATGGAGAATTTACTTAGAATGTTTAATATGTAGTTATCATGATTCCCCCTTACAACATGTATTCTCAACATATTCTTTAAGGTATTAAGCAAATCTTTAACTTCAATCCATTCCTGTATTGACGGTCTACCAAACTCTGTTTTAATATCACCCAGTATAATAAGCTCAGCTATATTTCTCTCATCAATCATATTTAGAAGCTTCCTCTTCATTCTAGGATAGGTACTTAAAGGTAGGAGTACTCCATGCTTTTCCAGAGCTGCCTCATGTCCAATATGTAGGTCAGCAATAACTAGAATCCCTAAATCACTTATATACAGTCCCAAATCAACTATTTCTATCTTCACTAAAATATTAGGAATCAATAAATATATAAATTTCACTATTACCTTAAATATTGGTTTGTGCTGTTATGAATTATTATTGGTTATTGAAGCCTCCAATATGCTACTTGTTAGACTGGTAATACTCTAAAAGATCTTCCATATTGCTGTATATTTAGCTATAGTGAGATGAAGATTTCCGTTATCTCTGAATAATAATAAACTCTTACTTCTCTCTGGAAGGGTATAAATATAGCTATTAATTCTAGATAATTTTGAAGCTGATATAGCTTACTGTTATGTAGGTGTAGAATGTTGACAGGTGAGATTATTATTAAAGCAGTGAATCTTACGAAGAGATTTGGGGAGTTAGTAGCTGTAGATAATGTAAGCTTCCATATTTTTAAAGGGGAATGTTTCGGCTTTCTAGGTCCTAATGGCGCGGGGAAAACAACAACTATGAAAATGATTTACTGTGTACTACCTTTAACCTCTGGTACATTAACAGTAGCAGGTATGAATGTAAACGATAATGCAAGAGAGATAAAGAGAATAGTAGGAGTAGCTCCACAGGAAAATAATCTTGACTCAGATCTTACTGTTTTTCAAAATCTTATAGTTTATGCTCGTTACTTCGATATACCTAAGATGGAAGCCTATAAGAGAGCTAAAGAACTCTTAAAGTTTATGCAGTTAGATGGAAGAATGAATGCTAAAATTGATCAGTTATCAGCCGGTATGAAGCGGAGACTTATTCTTGCAAGAGCTTTAATAAATAAGCCGCAAATACTAGTACTTGATGAGCCGACGATAGGTCTTGATCCTCAAGCACGTCATTTAATATGGGATAAAATAAGAAGTCTAAGAAGACAGGGTGTAACTATAATTTTAACTACTCACTACATGGAGGAAGCAGCACAGCTTTGTGATAGGATAGCTATTATGGATCATGGAAGAATTATTGAGGAGGGTAATCCAGTAGAGCTTATTGAGGAGCATGTTGGTAAGTGGGTTTTAGAAGCAGCTTATGATGAGGAGGCTTTTAAATCTCTTGTAAACATCTTTCCAAACGTCCAGATAGTAGGTAGTAGAATACATGTTTCCATCAATAAATCGAGAAGTGTTTTTAGAGATGTTTTAAGTAGGTTAAGCTTTAAGGAGGTTGTAGTAAGGGATGCAAATCTTGAGGATGTATTTCTAAAATTAACAGGGAGGAGGCTGCAGGAATGAGTATTACTACTTCAATTTCTCTTCTCAAGTTACCTAGGCTTTCATACCGTGTATGGAAGGTATGGAGGAGGAATTTAGATGTATTTATGAAGACATATAGAGTAAACTTTATTCCCCCATTACTAGAACCTATACTTTACCTGGTGGGTTTAGGATTTGGTCTTGGAGGCTATGTTCAACCTCAAGATGGTTTACCCTACATAAACTTTATTGCTCCAGCTCTAGTAGCTATATCAATGATGTTTTCATCTTTCTATGAATGTACCTATGCTTCATTTGTTAGAATGTATTATGAGAAGGTTTTTGATGCAATAATCGCTACACCTGTAAGTCTTGAGGAGGTTATAGCCGGTGAACTACTATGGGGAGCTACGAAAAGCCTCATAAACTCCTCTATAGTTTTAGTTGTTACTATTGTTTTCGGCTTGGTTTCCAGTCCGTTTTCTCTATTAATTATACCTCTCTCCATTCTTGTAGGGTTGCTGTTTTCATCAATAGCTATGTGTTTTACAGCTATAGTACCTAATATAGATTCGTTTAACTATCCATCCTTCCTCTTCATAACTCCAATGCTTATTCTAAGCGGTACATTCTTCTCCATAGTAAGCCTTCCACTTGGGATACAGATATTCATTAATATTTTCTTCCCCTTAACTCATGTAGTAGCTCTTACAAGAGCATTAGCAATAGGTAAGCTTACCGTAGACCTTATACTTCACTTCTTCTGGCTTCTAATAGTTACTTCTATCCTATTTATTCTATCCATAGGTTTGATGAGGAGGAGGTTAATTAAGTAAGCTTAATAACTCTAAAAGCTTAATATGAAGCTCATTGATGAGCCTATACTGTCTAACATAGTAAGATGAAGTTAAAGCTTAGCTATAATCTTACTTTTAATAAACTGTATATAGCTTTCCGAAATGTATTTATAAGGTATTTTATAGTAGGTTGCATATTGTTGAGATTGGTATTACATGGATTTAAGTAGTGTTTAAAATTAGTAAAATAGTTAAAGTCTTAAATCTATGTTAGCTATATAGCTTTAGTATCTTAGTAGCTTATCATGTATATTCCGTGAAGTATATATGTTTGTTCTATGGATTTGTATGGTGGCTGTATGGGGTTATTAAGGTTTAGGAGGAGAGTTAAGCTTAATGTTGTTGATAGGGGTTCTCTTGAGAAAATTCATTTAGCTTCTCTTCAGATACTTGAAGAAGTAGGGGTTTATGTTTATAGTTTAAGAGCTTTAAAGATATTGGAGGATCATGGATGTAAGGTTGATAAGAGGAGGATGAAGGCTAAAATAAATTCAGATATTGTTGAGGAAGCATTAAGGAAATGTCCTAGGGAATTTACATTGCATGGAAGGAATCCTAACTATAATCTTCATCTAGATGGTTCTCAAACATATCTATTTACTAATGGAACCTGTACTCTAATTATGGATTTAAATACTGGGGAGAGGAGGAAAGCAATCTATAATGATATTGTTGAAACAGCTATTCTAGCTGATGCCTTAGAGGGGATTCATGGATACTATCCTACAGTTATTCCCTCGGACTGCCCTGAGTATCTACATGGACTCTACGAGTTGGAAGCATCATTAAACAATACTGAGAAGCATATTATGCTTGGCTCAACATCAACGTTTAGAGAGGCGGAGCTACAGGTAAAGATGGCTGAAGCTGTTATTGGTGAGTTACGTAGGAAGCCAATAATTTCTAGTGTATTCTGTACTTCATCACCTTTAAGACTTGATGGAGAGGCTATAAATGCAGTATTAGAATTTGCTAGGGTAGGTGTTCCTATTAGAGTGATGAGTATGCCTATACAGGCTGTAAGCTCACCAGTAACTATTGCTGGATCTATAAGTATAGCTAATGCTGAGATTCTAAGTGTAGTATCAATAGTTCAGCTAGCATATCCTGGAGTACCCTTAATATATGCTTTAGACCCTATAGGTATAGAGCCGAGAATGGGGAGGTTTACAGCATGTACACCAAGTACATTACTAATTAATTGTACAGCTGTTCAGCTTGCAAGAGAATATTATGGTATACCCTGCGGTAATGGCTTTACATCAGCATCTAAAATACCTGATTCCCAAGCAGCTTATGAAGTAACTTTAACAGCACTATCAATGATGGCTTCAGGCGCTGATATTGTATCCGGACCTGGTGGATTAGAGAATTATAATGTATTCTCATATGAGCAATTCTTAATAGATTATGAGGTATGTATGTTGATCTTCAATATGTTGAAGGGGTTTGATATAGATGAGGATAGTTTAGCTCTAGATACTATATCTAGGAAAGTAGATAGTGGAATATTTCTAGGTGATAAGCATACTCTTAAACATATACGTAGCCTATGGACACCATTAATCTCAGATTTAAATCCCTATGAAACATGGATAAGAAGAAATATTGGAAACATTACTCAGAGAGCAGGAAGTAAAGCTAGAGAAATTCTTAAAGTACATAAGCCAACACCATTAGATCCAGATATACAGGAAAAACTGAGAAGTATAGTTAAAGAGGGATGGGTCTTAATGAAGCCTAGCCCCTAAACATTTATTCAATCAATAACCAATTTATTAGTTGTAGTAAGTGAATAAACTATTATGGTTTAAGTTAATTGTTGTCCACAGTTTGGACAGAATTTTGCTCCGGGAGTTATCTGTACACCGCATTTAGGGCATTTCCCGGATTGTAGCGGTATACCACAGCCTGCACAGAATCTTGCATTTAGTGGATTTATGAAGTTGCATTTAGGGCACTGTAATCCTCCAGCTACTATTTGGGAGCCACAGTTCATACAGAACTTTGCACCTGAAGGATTCATGAAGCCGCATTTAGGGCATGGTTGCTGTGTTAATGGTTGCTGTGTGGATGGCTGCATCATCATTGGAAGTATCATTCCAACCCCTATCCCCGCTCCTGCACCTGCCCCTGGTGCTTGCGAGACTGCCTTAGCGCTTTCCTTAACAGTCTCCATTCTAAGCATGTCAGCTGCACTTACTCCTGTTCTTAGGTAGAATATTCTATCTCTCCATTCAGGCTCAGTATCTATGCCTTCAAACTTAACATCAATAAGTTCAAGTCCAATTCTTCTGAAATCCTCTTGGAGAGTGTTTTTTGCTAGAAAGCTTGTTTCATCAAGCTTTCCATATACTTGTGCTAGGTTATACTGGCTTAAGGCATCAATAATTTTCTCATTAAAGTATCCTCTTAGAAATTCCTGAAGCTGAGATGTTGTATAGATGTTTTGCCCTCCAACAACTTCTTGAACAAATAGATTTGGCTCCTCAACTCTAAACCAGAAGGAGCCGAAGAACTTTATCGGTGCAAGCTCTATTGTCTGTCCTTTCGCTCCGAATTTTCCTTGAAGCTGTTTAAGTGAGATAAATATTACTGATGCTTTAAATGGAATCTTATCGAAGCCGGAAATCCTTGAAAGTATGCCTGTTATTAATGGTAGGTTTGCTGTTGTTAATACATGTCTACCAGCTCTGAAAACATCATATACTTTCCCATCCCTAAAAAATACTGCTGCCTGATGCTCCTCAACTATTAATACATCACCCCAAGATATTTCATCGCTTGGATACCTCCATACAACATCATCTCCTCTATATCCTATCCACTGTATGACTTTAGGCATTTCTACACCTCTATAGATTTCAATATTTCAACTCTACAATCTATAAGTTGATCAATTTCCTCGGTAAGCTCTGTAAGCTCTGTTAAACATTTTCTCCAATCTTCAGATCCAGGAGTTTTACTGCTAGCATCCCTAACCTTTCTTAGAATTTCCTCTGTTTTCTCTATTAGACTTAGATCATGCTCAATAACTTTATCAAGCCTCCACTCATCAACCTTTACAATATCGAAAAATCCAGAGTAGCCTGCAATAGCTTTATCAATTCTCTGGGTAATTCTATCCATTCTGTTTAGAAGCTGATCGAAAACCCATTTATCTTCATCGTTAAGCTTAGATATAACTATAGGGTTTGAAAGCTGTATTCTCAATTCTTTTTTAGCTCTTCTCAGCTTACTCGTAGCCTCCATTCTTACAAGTCTATCAGTTTCCCTTCTAACCTCCTTCTCTTTATATCCTCTATATCCTGGAATATAGCTTAAAATCTTTTCTAAAATTCTTAACTGGGGCTTAACCTTACCACTCATATTCTCACCTTCTACTAGGAACTAGTATTAGTAGCGCAAGGATAGTTATAAGTATTCCTATCCAGAAAATAGGGTTAATGAACTCTATGGAAATAGTTGCTAAGCCAGTAATGGTAAGTATAAAACACCATGCAAGATAAAACCTAATATCTCTTGTAAAGAAGCAGTAACCGCCAATACCAAGCCCAACTATAATTAGTATACATCCAATAGCGAAGTTAAGAATCCAAGGAATAATACCAATAGATAATGCAACTATAAAGATACCAATTACAATAAGTAGAGAAGCTAAGTAAACATCATTAATCCTCATATTGAAAATTAAACATAGATAAATATAAATCTTTCAGTTTTATGATAACTATTTAAACTATATGTGTATTCCTAAACTCTTTATAAAGTTATTTTCTAGGTGCACCGCAATGTGGACATGTTGTTGCTGTTTGGGGTATTAGTGTCCCACAGTATTGGCATTGTATCATTACAACCTCACGGATAACAACCTCTTTCTCCTTAACAATAGGTGCTACGCTTGGCTGAACTACATCAACTTCAATAGTTTCACTTACCCTATCAAGTCTCCCCTTAACAGCAATAACACCCTTAATTGTCCATTTAACCCTTCTATCTATGCTTTTATAGCTTGGTCTTCCAGTAGCTGGAATACCTATACTGAATGGGAAAGATTTATTGAAGCCTACATTTATATGTATCGGACCGCTAAGTATAGGATTTGCGGAGTATAGCGTCGCAGACTCCCATACCTCCCTTTCAACTTCATGTTTAAGCCTCTCATCATAAATCCTCCTTAAAACCTTCCTCTCTTCAACACATCGAACTTCACATCTAATTTGCTCAGCATCGAAATCCTCACTTGAAGATACCGTTAAATCCCCATCAATACTCTCACCTAAAGCAAAACTATTCCTACTAACTCTTAATGAAAGGGTAGCTTTTGGTGGAGTAAGCTTCTTCATAAATTTGTCAAGAAGAGGCATTTACTCACCCAAATTTAACATAAAGCATTCACCAAATCCAGTATAACCTATCTCCTCTAAGCTGTATTTAAACTTTTACTAGATCTATTAGGCTTTGTTAACTTTAGATTTATTTGGGAGTTTCCTCCCCTATTTATGGTGTGTTTATGGTTAAAGTTGTTAGGTTTTTAGGGAGAGAACTCCATTTACTCTAGTTGTTTATTACTTATATATTTTCGTTCTTCTAGAATGGCTTCGGATATTTTAAGCTTTATTGTTGTTAGGAGTTATGTATCTATATTATCGTGGTTTATCTTAAGCTATTTGATAGGAGGGATGTTAGATTTTATGGTTGATGATACTATTATTAGTGTAGGTTCTAAGAGTAAGGTTGTTTATGTTGCATTCGAGCCATTATTAAGAAGAATTCTATATGTATGGGTTTGTGATGCTGCAAACATACTTACATCTCTAGCATTCCTTAGAAAATTAGAGCTATTTACGGTTCTAATATAGTTTATTAAGTGATGGAGCTCAATACTATAAGCATCATGTAGAATATTAAAATTAAAACATGAATTGTATAGTTTAGAGGTTAGAATAATGGAGGGAATAATACAATACATTAAGGATAGAACTAGATTATTCGATAACTACATACCATGCATGAAGGATAAATGCGATAATGAGCATTAATGCTTATGAAGTCAATAGCATACATACTAAACAAACATGGATAAGGAAAATAAAAGCTAAGAATTCATAGAAAACATAATACCAAAAATAGAGGTGATAAAACATGCTTAAGTTAACAAAGCCATCTATTAGTATAAAATTTTGAAAAGCCCCATCTTTGGGTTATTGGATATGGATGATATGAGAAAACTTTAATTGAGCTATATACAAGAGCCTTGCAGAATCTTGTATAAGGAGTAAATAGAGGAGCAGAGTGGAAAATCTTGAAAGACTTAAATCGTAAGGAGGAGACATAGATGCTACTGAAGTATATCAGTTCAAGCGGATCACGCATGGTACTCAGCTAGCCTACATAGTATAGGAATATACTGAGATCGCAGCTTATTCAGCCCTGAAACGGAATCGTTGAGGCTTTCAAGCAACACGGAAACCAAATAAAATGTAAACATCTATCATATCTCCGTATGATGTTGAATGTTTGTATGATCTGAGATACCCTTTCCGCAAATATGAGCTAATCGCTGAGGAGAAGTTAAACCATACATAAACCAAGGAATCTAAATGAAGGATAGGGCTATGAATATGGAAAACATGGTATTTCATAGGGTGAATTCACATATATTCGATTGCTTTTACAAGCTACATTGGAAGTTTAAAGCAGAATGATATTTGCTTAAAAGCTTGTGGGAGAGTGATTGAAGTAGGATGAACAAGCCGTAAAGCAGATATCTTATCAAAATCATTTACTATAACTTATATGGACAACTAGGAGGCTAAATTATATTTATTAGAGCATGTTTAATTATATTGGGTTAAATCTTGCTTATTCTTATTTTAGCTGAATCCGCTCTTGAAACTGTTCCAGACGAAATAGCTAATCATCCAGTTATTAGAAGGTACTCTAAAAAAAGAGGTAAGGATCCTAATTTGGTAATTCTCGATCGTTCATATCATCATCGTGCAATGCTTAATCTTCCTAATGGATTTAAGAGGGGGAGACCTGATATAGTCCATTTTTCCCTACTTTCAGCTTTAGGAACGCCATTAGTAAGGGAGAAATTAATGGAAGTATATGTACATACCATAGCTAACTATGTAATCTATATTAATCCTGAAGTTAGAATTCCTAGAAATTATCTACGCTTTATAGGGTTAATGGAGCAGCTATTCCAGTATGGAATGGTCCCGCCAAACAGTAAGAATCCCCTCATGAGAGCTGCAAGGAAAAATCTTAGAGACTTACTATATGAACTAAATCCCAACTATACCGTAGCATTTACAAGAAGAGGTATTGCTCAAACTTTAGAGGACGCTATGTCCAGAATTATGAGTAGAGGAAAGATTGCCGTTCTAGTAGGCGGTTTCCCTCATGGTGGATTCTCCGAGGAAACATTAAGACTTGTAGATGAGACTATATGTATCGATCCTGAAACTCTTGATGCTTGGACGGTTGTATCTAGAATAATTTATGAGTATGAAAGAATCAGTAATATTACTAAAAGAAGAATTAAATTATAGAAACATAGGTTAAATTGTATTTTAAGAACGGTTTTAATCCATTTCAAGTTGTTTATCATTATAATTATTTCAGCTCTAACAAAAGTAGATATTTCAGCTAAATGAGAGCTACTATAGTTTAGTAGAAATAGATGAGTATTATATCGTCTTTTATATTAGTTTATGATAATATGCTTTCCATTATTTTCCCGGCTACTTCCTCAATTAGTGGTATGCCCGTAGCTTTAGAAGCTCTTTCAGATAATGCTACTAAATCGTTTCTATCAAGTAGATTAAGCTTCCACTTTCTTGCTCCAGCCATTAATTGCTGTAAGCCAATCCTGATCCTATCCATATATGTATATAGGCCAACTGCTCCCCAAGGTATTTCTTTAAATCTCTCCTTGAATATGGCTTTTAAATCTGGAGCACTTATGAAGAATTTTTCAGGAGAATTACCGTAAAGCTCTTCAAAGCTTCTTGGTAGTTTGCCCTTTTCAGCTAGCTCAGCGAAGTATGATGCCTTCATTACGGCAGTTAATGGTGCTCTACCCATCAATATAGCTTTCACGTAAGGCCCATTACCGAAGTTGCTTAATGCGATTGATTTGAATATTTGTGTTTCATCAATGAATCCTCCAGCCATGACTATGTCAGGTATGTATTTACCTTTTCTTTTAAGGATTTCAGCACACTTTAAGACTTGTGCTTCAAGATAAACTGTTGGTGTACCCATTTCATTCATTTGCGGTACAGGACTCATTCCAGTACCGCCACCAGCTCCATCGAAAACAACATAGTCAATCTTGGCTTCAGAGGCAACCTTCATAGTGAAGGCTACAGCCTCCGGACTATAAGCTCCTGTTTTTAGGCTTATCTTCTTTGCTCCATGCTCTCTTAGCCACTCGATATCCTCAATAAATCCTCCCTCCGTAGGTATTCCAACACGGCTATGTCTCTCAAATGTTTTGAAGACTCCTTGCTTAAATGCCTCCTGAACTCCAGGATCTTCAGGATCAGGTATTACTATGTATCCTCTCTTCTTTAATAGAATAGCTTTCTGTAAATCATTTATTCTAACTTCTCCACCTATTGCTTTTGCTCCTTGTCCCCATTTTCTTTCAATAACGTTTACTTCAAGTTTTGATATTGCATAGATATCTACTCCAAGTCTTTGATCCTCAACATTTGTTTGAACAGCTATATCTCCATATTTTCCATCCCAGAATTTCCGGAAGGCCTCAACTCTTCTCTTAAGTTCTGATGAATGAACAACTTTACCGTTTTCAATTCTTGATTCGGGATCCATTCCACATACATTCTCCCCTATAGTAACTATTATTCCGGATAGTGCTCCACCAATTGCTAATCCATCCCAATTCAGTCTTGCTACCTCAGTAGAGCCGTAAGCACCTATTATTATCGGTATTTTAAGAGGAATACCTCCAACCTCAGTTTCTACATTAACATTTGGGAAAATAGCTACATCAGGATTCTCATCTATACCTATTACACCTAAAAGTCTAGATTGAATATTGAAGTGGGACCAATCCAAACCATAATCTTTCAGGGATCCTGCTGTACTATTCCCGAACATGCTTGGATCTGGATAGAGGGCTTCTCTTCCCCTAAATGCTGAGAGCGAAACCATACATATAACTGGGCATCCCTTAATACATATCGGGCATAAACCGCTAATTGGGCAAACATCTTCAACTCTTGTTCTTGTTCCGGTTGTAGACATAGCATTTAAATATGAGGAATTTCTATGAATAGGGCCAGGCATTTCATCACCAAATCTATATTAGGTGTATGAGTAGCTTATTGCCTAAATATAAATTTTTCGGTAAGATGAATCTGGAGCCCATATTTACCACTAACAATTAGGTGCCGGTTACCGGTTGCCGTATATAAGTTTTTCTACAAAACAATATTCCGTTTTTCAAACTAACTGCCTCAAATTATAGAAGTTTCATGCATTTATAATTTACTATATTAAGAGTTCTTCGAATAATCTCACATAGAATTAGGACGAAAAAGAAACCAATTCAATAGAATTAATTCTTTAACAGCTTTATAGCTTAATTTAGTGTTATAATTTGTAAGTTTTGATTACAGCTTAACTATAAGGCCTCCAAGCTATACTACCATTACTAAATCATGTAGATTAAACCATAATGTTAGAACCCTCTATTATAAGTTAACTAAATAAGTGATGAAGTGAAAACTTAAATCAACTATTAGCAACATATACTACCAGATTTACCATCTATTCTGTAGATGCTAAATAACTTATAT
>Ga0209394_1000374_pt1 | contig 36391 bp, 39 predicted proteins | sample JNZ201metaG_FD_184122 | JGI IMG/M metagenome (GOLD analysis project Ga0209394, IMG submission 184122) | Hot spring microbial communities from Jinze hot spring, China to study Microbial Dark Matter (Phase II) - JNZ 20120812A (SPAdes) (version 3) ...
GTATAAGGATAGAACTAAGCTATTCGATAACTACATACCGTGCATGAAGGATAAATGCGGTAATGAGCATGCATTAATGCTTATGAAGTCAATAGCATACATACTGAACGAAACATGGATTAACAGGAAAATAAAAGCTAAGGAATTCATAGAAGATACAATACCAAAATAGAGGTGATAAAACATGCTTAAGTTAACAAAGCCCCTCTTAAAATAGATAAGTTTATATATTGGAGTATCTATCATATATTAGGTCCAGTAGTAGCCAGAGTTACGATACGATGTCATGTTACCTATAGGATATTTAATTTCTAAAACTATAGTTTCATTAACCTGAAGTTCAGAAATCAATTACTCTGCTAGAATGATTAAGTTGAATTAATAATTAGGAAGTGTACTAAGGTTAATTAACAGTTAAATGAATTGCAGTAATTCAATGATGTAAAGTTAAAGCATATCAATACATTTCAAAGCTATATTAAGCATTAACAGTTAAGCGTCAACTTATTGGGCTGAAATAATGTAAAGTATCTGGAAACTACTACTGGACCTATACTAGGAGAATTCTACTTATTGTAAATTAAAAGTTGATTTCAATAGAATAGTGTAAACTATTGCCTAATATACTTCCAAAATTAGAAATACGGTTCTGTGGCTTAATACTTGTTTCCCATATTTTTATCCATTAAATACTACGATTATAGAACCCATATTAAAATTTCTCTATTTTATGTAAATTTAGATCTACAAATTTCAGAATTAAGCCACAAAACGAAAAATACCATAAACTTCTCGAATTACTAGTATTTAGGTATTTGAAAACTCTTTTAAAATACTTCCTGAATAATGTATTTTAGAGCAAAGTTTATTAGTAGGAGGCTAAATAACTTTAATATGCCAATAACTATTAGAGTTAGAGATGTTATGGATGCTGATGTCTACTTCATTAATGCTAAACAAAAAGTTTCTGATGCTATTAATTTAATGCTTGAAAAGGGTGTTTGGTCTCTTATTGTTGAAAGAGAGGGGCTTCCAGTAGGTGTTATTACCGAAAGAGATATTATTAGGAGATGTGTTTCAAAGGGCCGTGACATAAAAACAGTTACTGTAGAGGAAATTATGAGTTCACCACTAATAACTATAGGCCCTAATGAACCTGTCGGTGAAGCTATGAAGCTTATGGCTGATAAAAAGATTAGGAGAGTATATGTTGTTGAAGAGGGGAAAATTATTGGTAGAGTAACTCAGACAAAAACCTTTGAACATATGCTAAACATCATGATTGCACTAGCAACATTACCATATCAAATATAGTGTTTAAACTAAACTACTAGACTAAAATACATATAAATTTCATACTTTATATTTTCCCCATATTCATCAGACAACAAACCCTTCTTCCTAACTATTAAGGCTTAAGCATGAAATCATATTTAAATAGATATATCAAAACTATTCATAAATCCTCATTACTGTAACCTTAAGTATAGAGGAAATGCGAAGCATAAACAATAATTAGACACGTTCACACAGTCCATAACCTTAATGTTTAAGTACGGTTCTTCCTACATTAATATAATTAGGGACTATGGATTCTTAAAGGATAAGAGTAATATTCATATTTGAGGCTTTATTAATCTATTTCTCTGAATTGATAATGTTTCAGCTTCATTATGGTTTGCATTGGTATTAAGGTTTAGCAATAATACTTATATGTTTAGTAATATAGTAATACTATGTCTAGCTGGAGTATTAGGAGGATAGAGCTTGCTAGAAGAGTATCTGAAATTCTCTCTGAAACATGTTCAATAAGCTTTGGAGAGTTTAAGCTTACATCAGGTAAGGTTAGCCCATACTATATAGACATGAGAAGAATACCTGGATATCCTAAAGCCTTCAGGGAAATTGTTGATGTTTATGTTGAGCTTATATGGAATACTGTTGGAGTTAAAGGATTTGATAGGATTGCAGGCATACCTACTGCTGGAATACCGTATGCAGTAATGGTAGCCTATAAGCTTTCTAAGCCTTTTCTATATCTTAGAAAGGAAGAGAAGAAGCATGGCTTAGGAAAGCTTGTTGAAGGGGTGATGAATAGAGGGGATAGAGTACTTATAATAGATGACTTAATAACAACTGGTGGAAGCATTATTAATGCTGCTAGATCTATAAGGCTTGAGGAAGGATCTGTAAGTGATGTTGTTGTTTTAATAGATAGAGAACAGGGAGGCTCCAGAAACTTAAAAATGGAGAATCTAAATTTACACTGTTTAACAACCATTTCGGAGCTTATCAATTTCTTAAGGGAGATGAAAGCTATCAGTGAAGAAAAATATCTAGAAATAGCTAAATATATAGAGAGGGAAAAAACTATCCAGTATTACAAGTAATTTAAGCTTAACCAAGCTTACAGTAGATATTTGGGAGTATATTGCTTATATGTTTTAGTGAATTATAGTTTTCTCTTTATCCACTTTCCTTTTTCAAGTCTGAATTCATATTTAACATTTCCAATAGTTATTGTTGCTGTTTTTAATTTTGGATGTTTCTTCTGAATATCCTTGAAAAACTTCTCTACAGCTAGGTCTTCTGAGACTTCACGTATAGTTCCTGTTTCTCTTATTGGAGCTTTATCTGGAAACGTTATTTCTGCTTTAATAGAAAAGGATTTAGGAGCTTGTGATTCCTTTTTCTCTTCAACTTTCTTAGAGGTTTTACTCATTCATTCACCTCCATACTCTATATATTTATACTGGATATTTATGTTTTCTTATTTTATACTTTTTATTTATATAATTCATTATTTTATACTTCAAGTTGCTAAATGTCGACTTAATCTGATACTTACTATAGGCTTACTCATATAAAGCTTAAAACTTCAAATATGATTTTACATTTAAGCCTTATCTTCTCAACATAACTACTAAATACTCTACACTTAGCAATCTAAAAGATACTAATTCCTCTAAAATAGGAAGGTTTTTATGTTTCAATGTTTAAGTAAGAGGGGTTACTTTGAGGTTTCCGAAATTTTGCCTTGAAAGATGGCAGAGTCTACGTGAGTATCGCGTTAAAATAAATTTAGCTGAGAGTGGAGTTTATCCATTAACACTTGAAGAGTTAGGTATAGAGATTCCTAGTAATTTACTTTTAGGATATGTTATGACTAAGGGGTTAATAGAGCTTAGAGAAGCTATTATTAATATATATGATGTGAAGCTTACCCGTGAAAATGTTCTAGTTACCAATGGTACTTCTGAAGCTAATCTCCTAGCTGTTTTATCATTGATTAGTAGAGGTAATGAAGTTATTGTTCAAATGCCTGACTATATGCAGGTTTACGGGCTGTTAAAGGCTCTTAACGCTAAAGTTAGGGAATGGTGGCTTAAACCTAATGAAGAGTTTAAACCGTCAATAGATCATTTAAGCAAGCTCTTAAGTAGAAATACTAGAGCAATATTTATTTCAAACCCAAATAATCCAACTGGAAAAGTTTTAAATAATAGGGAATTAAGGGAAATAGCTGAAATAGCTAGGGAGAATAATGTATTTCTCATATTTGACGAGGTATATCGAGGCTTAGAGCTTGTAGATAACTATACTCCAAGTATACTTGAATACTACGATGTAGATAAAACAATTGTAACTAGTGGTTTAAGTAAGGTTTACGGATTACCGGGTATTAGAGTAGGATGGATGATATCCTCAAGAAAAATAATTAATAAGGCATGGAGTATTAAGGACTATACAACAATATCTATCTCTACTTTAAGTAGCTATGTGGCATCAAAAATTCTACAACCCCAAATAAGAAATAGACTTATTGAGAGAGCAAGAAGAATTGTAAGTGGAAATCTAATAGTAGCTAAGTCAATAATTTCAAAATCAAAAAACCTATTAAGCCATGTTGAACCTGATGCTGGAGCCTATATTCTAGTAAAAATACACTTACCAATCAACACGTTAAAACTAGCAGAGAAAATCTATAGAGAGAAAAGCATTTTAGTAAATCCTGGAGAATGCTTTAACCTACCTGGATACTTTAGAATAGGGCTAGGTGGGCTATCAGAAGAATTAAATGCAGGAATGAAAACAATTACTGAAACTCTACAGAAACTTAACCATAATAATAGTGGATCTCATACTAACCATCATAGATCTATATTAGCTGAAATATGATATTAGGCTATTACTGAAGCCCTAAAACATTAATAACTAGTAAAGTTTGAATATCTCTAATAACTCTATCTACTCTCTTAAAGTTTGTTTATGAATTTAGTGGATGCAATACATTCTTCCTAATTCTTATAGCTTAAAGTTTATATTTTTAATTTAGAAGATTATTTATGAAGAGAATATGGTTATTAACTGGTAGACCTGGTATAGGTAAGACAACAGCTATTTTTAGAATAGTTGATGCTCTACGTGGAAGAAATGTATCTGTAGGCGGTGTTATTTCATTGGAGATTCGGGAGGGAAATGTTAGAGTTGGTTTTAAGCTTATTGATGTTAGAACAGGTAGAGAGGGGATTTTAGCGCATGTAAATTTTTCTATTGGTCCTCAGGTTGGTAAGTATAGGGTTAATCTTGAAGATTTAAGAAGTATTGCTGCCCAGTCAATACTTGATGCTATTAATAGTAGTAGTGTCATTGTATGCGATGAAATTGGACCTATGGAGCTTTACAGTAGAGAGTTTAGAGAAGCTGTATTGAAGGCTATAGAGTCCGGTAAGATATTTATTGGTACAATACATTATAGGGTAAGGGATAAACTGGTAGATTACGTTAAAAGCCTAAATGAAACTATGGTTATTGAGTTAACGTTTAGTAATAGGGATGAGGTTCCTAAAGCTATTGTAAATCAAGTATTAAGTATGTTGGAATTATAGCTTTGCTTTAGGTATATGTATAGCTTTCTTATAGGCAGCCATTACAGCTTCTCTAATAGCTTCAATAATTGTTGGATGGGGATGGGGAATATCTATTATTTCAGATGATGATGCTTCAAGCCTTAATGCTACTAAAGCCTCCCCAATAATATCTGTAGCTCTTGGACCGACAATATGTACTCCAAGAATCTCCCCGTATTTAGAATCTATTACAACCTTAACCATTCCCTCTCCCTCCCCTAGTGTTAATGCCCTTCCATTAGCTGAAAATAATGCCCTCCCAACAATTACCTTATATCCTTTAAGTTTAGCCTCTTCCTCAGTTAAACCTATCGATGATGCTTCAGGTCCAATATAGATACATTTTGGAATCTTTTCAAGATCTATGGAGATATTTCCCCCTAAAGCGTTTTCAGCTGCTACTATTCCCTCCATGAATGCTACATGAGCATACTTTCCACCAGTAACGTCACCTGCAGAATATACGCCATTAATATTTGTCTCCATTTTATTATTAACCCTAACCCATTGATTACTAAACTCTAAGCCTAAAGCATTAATCTCATCAATTCTAGCTATCCTATATCCTGAAACAATAGCGTCAATAGCTATCTTCCCTCCCCCTTCAAACCTAATTTCTCTACCATCTTCATTAATACTAAATCTTTTACCAGTTAAAATCTTAACTCCATTTCTAATAAGCCAGCTCTGAATACCTTTTGAAACATCACGATCCATATCTGGTAGAACTCCGGGTTTATCATTAACTAGAAATACATTCCTATCCAGTCTCCCCAATATGTATGCTACCTCAACGCTGAAAACATCTTCACCAATAATAGCTATGTTTTGGGGTAGTTTATCGATTCCCAGTAGAACACTATCAATACCTAAAACATTACTGGTATTAAATGGATTTACTGTTTTTGATCCTGATGCAATAATAAGTCTCCTACATTCAACATCCATTAAGCCGCTAGAGCTTTGAACCTTAACATAACTTGGAGATTGAGGTCTACCAACCCCATTAATAACAGTTACATCGTAGGATTCAAGAACACTCCTTAAACCATGAGTAAGCTTACTAATAACTTCTTTAACCTCAGACTTTACAGCTTCAATATTTAGTCCTCCTGAAACATTAAATCCAATCCTTCTAAAATACTCTAGTCTACTAGTAAGCTTCAGAATCTCGATTAAAGCCTTAGAGGGAATACATCCACGATTAAGACAGATCCCTCCAACCTCAGCATCCTCAATAACAGCAACCTTAACATTAAGCTGTGAAGCTCTTATAGCTGCATGATAGCCAGCAGGACCCCCACCAATAACACATAAATCAAAAATCATAAAGACAAAAAGTAGAAAAACATTTAAACCTTACGATCAGTAAAGATTTTCCTGTTAACCTCCAATATGTAGGCTTCTTTGCTTTATGGTTTTCAATAAGCTTATAGAATCGTTAAATCAAAATCTTTAGAAGCTGATTTTACTAGACTTCTAGCTTGTAATTGGAGAATAGAGCTTCTAGAAGCTTAGAATAGTATCAAGTTATTCTGGGTTTATGCTTACCCTATACAGTTACGTTTAAAAGTTGGATTGTATTGCTCATATATGATTGAAGTGGAGGTTAAGGTTAGAGGCTGGGATAATGTTGAGGAGCAAATTATTATGTTAGGGGGAGTATTAATTGGCATTGAGGAGCATCTTGATGTTTATTTTAATCATTCATCTAGGGATTTTAAAGTTACTGATGAAGCTTTAAGACTTAGAAGAGTAAATTCACATGTTGAGTTAACATATAAAGGTCCTAGGATTGGATCTATATCAAAGACAAGAGAGGAAATCACATTAACAATAAGCGATTTTAATACGTGTAGGGAGATGCTTAAGAAATTATCCTTTAAAGAGGTTATTGAAGTGTTTAAGGTAAGGAGAGTTTATAGGCTTAATGAGTTTAAGATTAATCTAGATGATGTTAGAGGTCTCGGTAAATACATTGAGGTTGAAGCTGAAGCATTATCTATAAGTGATATTCCAAGTGTAGAGGAGAAAGTTAGGAAGCTTCTTGAAGGATTTGGATTTCATGAAGAACAGTTTATAAGGAAAACCTATCTTGAACTGCTTCTTGAAGGCTGAGGTAGCCATGATTATACTATTAGTTTCAGCATGATCTATAGCTTTAAATCATTATTTACTTAGATACTTTATGTATCTAGATGTTTTAAAATTTATTAGTAGGGAGCTTTCAGGTATTAGAGCTAAGGAGTATGTTACTGGTATTTCATGTTTTCATAGGGTTCAATCATCAATAGGTCTTAATGAAGCTATAAACTATATTGAAAGTCAACTGAGAAGTTTTGGAATTGAAACATTTACTGAATGTTTCCCAGCTGACGGTAAAACTAGATTCTTCACTTTTACTTCCCCTATATGCTGGCATGTTGATGATGGTGAATTAATAGTTACTAAACCTAGGGAGATGCTTATTGGAAGATTTAATGATTCTCCAACTCTTATTATTGCTCATAGTGGATCTACACCTCCTGAAGGAGTTGAAGCTAATGTTGCTTATGTGGGTAGTGGTGTTAGTGATTTAGATTATTATGGAAGAAATGTTAATGGAAGATTTGTTTTAGCTTATGGTAGAGCTGTAAATGTTTTCCGTAAAGCTGTTCTAAAGTATAACGCGTTAGGAATTATGGTTTTTCAACGTGATAGAATTGAAACTCCTGAAGCTATACCGTATCAGAGCTTATGGATTGATTCCGATCTAGTAGATAAAACATGTCCAGCATTTTCAATTCCTCTAAGATATGCTGAGAAAATTATTCATTGGCTTGAAAGAGGGGAAGATGTTAGAGTTAAAGCTAAAGTATCCTCAAGAATTTATGTAGGAGAATTTAAGGTTTTAAGCGGTATTATTCGCGGTGAATGCGACGAGGAAATATGGCTTATAGCTCATGCATGCCATCCAAAGCCAAGCGCTAACGATAATGCTTCAGGTAGCGGCTTACTTATTGAAATTGCTAGAACATTAAAAACGCTAATTGATAGTGGGAGAATTAATAAGCCTAAGAGAACTCTAAGGTTTCTATGGGTTCCGGAAATAATTGGTACAGTTGCATTTCTAGAAGCTCATCCGGAGCTTGAGGGGAAAGTTATTGCAGCTTTAAATCTAGATATGGTTGGTGAAAACCAGGAGCAATGCGGCTCAGTATTAACAATAGTTTCAACACCGAACTCAAACCCTTCATTTCTTCCATATCTTGCAGAACATATTGTAGAGATTGTTTCGGAAATAGATGAAGTAAAACACTTCAATAATGTTTCAAATCTACCATCATTCAAATATAAACTTACACCATATATTAACGGTAGTGACCACTATATTCTTTCAGATTCAACAATAGGAATCCCCTCCATAGCCTTTATCCATTGGCCTGATAAATACTATCATACAGATCTTGACACTATTGATAAGGTTGATCCTAAAGAACTTAAAAGAGTAGGATTAGCTGTATCAGTAATAGCTTTAATGCTTACAACACCATCGAATAGTGATTTAGAGCTAATTATAGATGAATGCTTAAAAAGACTAATATCAAAAATCTCGTTTGAAAATCAAAAAACAATAAGTAAAGTAATAAGAGAAGTAACTGAAGGGAAATCTCCAAGTAGAATTGCTAGAGAGCTTACATTAGGATTCATCAAGAATAATGAATATATCGAATTAGCAGTTAATACTTTAAACTCAATACGTAGAATATATAACTTAACTAGTGAAGATATAGAGGAGGCTATTAAGCTAATTAGGGATTATGGAGAATATGAAGTTAATCGTTTGAGGAAGATAAGTATTAAACATGATATTCCATTAATAATTGAATATAATGATTATGAATCTAAAGCTAAAGAAATTATTCCTATGAGATGTTTTAAGGCACCATTGGATTTTAATATGTTTCGTAAACTACTTGGTGAAGACATCTATAATAAATATATTGAAATGTTTAACCATAATAGAAATCTAAGAAATATATTTGATGAAGTAATCAACTTTATGAATGGGAAACGTAGCCTACTCGAAATATACTGGAAAGTACTAGCTGAATACGATAATGCCGATTTAAAACAAATAATGGAATTCGTAGAGGATCTTGAAAAAATAAATCTAGTCAAGCTAGTGTAAACTAGCTAAATAATTAAATTAATAGTTTAAAACCTGAAATTCATCTAGAAGCTAGCTTTTAACTATGGTTTCCATATATTGATTTAATAACTGATTACCTAGTAAAATGAAGAGATATGCTGGTAACTATTTGAAGCTTCACGTAAATATTTAGGTTGACTATTAACGTTAAATGGTTAGGTTTAAAATTTAGATGGTAGTAAGACTTAAAGACTATAGTAAACTTGAGAATTATTGTTTAGCTATTTTGGATTCTAATATTAGAATTAATGGGTTTTCAAGATTCCTTTTAACTTCATTTAGGAATTTTGCTGCTGGAACTCCATCAATAACTTGATGGTTAAATACTAGGGTTAGGGTTGTAATTGGCTTTAAATCTAGATCATTATCTTTGGCAACTAATTTATGGTTTACTGATCCAACTCCAAGTATTGCTGTTTGTGGCGGGTTTATTAATGGTGTAAACGTAGTAACTCCGTAAGGTCCTAGATTTGTTATTGTAAATGTTCCGCCTGTAAGCATTTCAAGTGTTAGCTGTTTTCTTTCAGCTTTTTCAGTTAATATTTTAATTTCGTTTGAAATTTCTTCAACACTCTTATTGTCAGCATTAAATATTACAGGTGTTATTAATCCCTCCTCTGTATGTATTGCAACATTTATATTTATGCTATCATATACTGTTACTTCATCTCCTTCAATTGATGAGTTTAGCATTATATGGCTTCTTAATGCCTTAGCGGTAGCCTTAACTATAAATGCTGTAAGAGATATATCTACTTTTAGAGATTTCTCCATCATCTCTCTAAGCTTAATTAGATCTTCAAAGTCTACATCTACAGTTATGGAAGCTGACGGTATTGTCCTATGGCTATAGGTTAAACGTTCAGAAATTGTTTTTCTTAAGCCTGATAAATTGAATCTCCTTAACACTCTAGCCCTTCCAGTCCTAATCAGTACAGCTTCAGTAGATTCCACTTTAACCCTTTCAATTTCTCTAATTACATCATTCTTAGTTATTCTTCCATTAGGTCCTGATCCTTTAACTCTAGATAGATCAATACCATGCTCCTCAGCAATTCTTCTCGCTATAGGTGTTGCTTTAACTCTAGTTTTCTCTACAGCTTCTACTATTGGTTTAACTTCTCCAGCTTCAGACACTATTGCTATAATACTTCCAGCTTTAACTTCAGAGTTTTCAGGATACATTATCTTAGTGATAACACCATCAATAGGAGACTCTATTTCGAATATTGTTTTCTCCCCCTCAACTTTAGCTATTGGTTCTCCTCTTCTAACCAAGTCCCCCTCCCTCTTTATCCATTCAATAATTTTCGCTGTCTCCATTGCTGGATCAAATCTAGGCATGTAAATATTAACCATTCAACCACCTATTCTAGATACATTACCTTCTTTACAGCCTTAATAATATCCTCCCTACTAGGCATATACATTTTTTCAAGCTGTGGCGAGAATGGAACTGGAATGTTTGGAGCTCCAACTCTAACTATTTCTGCATCAAGATAGCTAAATACATGTTCCTGTATTGATGCAGCTATTTCAGCCCCAATACCGCCGAATACACAGTCATCTGAAGCTATAACTACACGATTGGTTTTCTTAATAGATTCCGTAATTGTCTTAATATCTAGCGGCTGTATTGTTCTTGGATCTATTACTTCAACACTTATATTTTCCTCTTCAAGTATTTTAGCTGCTTCTAATGCTTCATGAACCATTCTTGAAATAGCAATTATAGTTACATCGTTTCCAATTCTTTTAATATCTGCCTTTCCGAACTGTATCATGTATTCCTGATCTGGAATCTTGTCTTTAACTCTATGGTATAGAATACAGCATTCAATGTAGACTACGGGATTTTCACTTCTAATAGCTGTTTTCATTAGTCCATAAGCATCATATGGTGTTGATGGAAGAGCAATTATTATTCCAGGTATGTTAAGAAGTATTGATGGGAAGAATTGGGAATGCTGTGCTCCATGTGCTCTACCTAGACTATACTGTGTCCTAATAACTAGGGGAACCTTCAGTTCTCCCCCGCTCATAAAGTATATTTTAGCAGCATGATTTATAATTTGCTCTAAGGCTATTGGTAGGAAATCCATATACATTATTTCAACAATAGGCTTCATACCCATTAATGCAGCTCCAATACCTAAACCTACAATAGCTACTTCAGATATTGGAGTATCAATAACTCTTTCAGCTCCAAACTCCTCATATAGTCCTCTAGTAACTTTCTGTGCTCCCCCATAAACCCCTATGTCTTCCCCAGCAATGAATACCTTAGGATTTACCTTCATTTCCTCTCTTATAGCTTCTCTTATAGCTTCAGCATATGTTAGAGTTCTCATGGGATCACCCATATACAAGGCTGTAAAGCTTATTGAACTCCATTACTTGACTACTTTGAGCAAATAGTTCAGCTTCATCAATTTCTTTTTTAACCTCATCTTCAAGAACAGTTATTTCTCTAGAGCTTAATATATTAGCTTCAAGAAGTTTTTTCTTAAATAGGAGTATAGGGTCTCTTTCAATCCATTCGTTATACTCCTTCTTATCCCTGTATTCTGCCTTATCATATACTCCATGTCCTTTTAATCTATATGTTCTACATTCAAGAAATATAGGCCCTAATCCTCTTCTAATTTTTGAAGATGCTTCAAGAGATGCTTTATAGACTGATAATACATCATTACCATCAACAACATAGCATGGCATATTATACCCGTATGAAACCCTTTCAGCAATACTTCTTGCAGCTACTCCTATACTGGCCTTCATTGATATAGCGTATTGATTGTTTTCACATACGAAGAGTACTGGTACTTTAAGATATGATGCCATATTAAGTCCTTCATGGAAAGCTCCAGTATTAACAGCTCCATCCCCGAAGAAGCATACAGCAATTCTTCCAGTATTTCTTAATGCAAATCCAACACCTACAGCTATGGGGATATTACTTCCAACAATAGCTGAGGAATACAAGGCTCCAAGCTTAGGATACATACATACATGCATAGACCCACCTAAACCCTTACATGTACCTGTAGCCTTCCCGAAAAGCTCAGCCATAACATATTTAGATGGGATACCCTTCGCAATAGCATGTCCATGCCCTCTATGATTGCTTAAAACAACATCATCACGGCTAAGTGAACTACATATACCTACAGCTATAGCTTCCTGCCCAAAGTATAGATGTGCAGGACCAATAAGTAAACCTCTAACAAGAAATAACTCCTCAACTCTCTCCTCGAAAAATCTAATTCTAACCATGTCTTTAAGCATTCCTATAAGCTTACTCTTATCAAGATCTTTAAACTCATTTAGACTAGTATTATGTATCTCAGTAATTGACATAAAAGTTAGGATACAGAAAGAGTTATAAGCTTTACCTCATGAATCAAGAACTATCTCCTAATAGAGTTCTACTAATGTTTCAAAATCTTCTAGATCCCATATCAGCCATTCCATTTTAGATTTTCCCTTCAATTCTTCTTCCTATAAATCCGTAATGTTTCCTCCAGTTCTTAAAATTGACAAGTTGAAATTTCCTTCTAAATCTTTTAAATTTTCTCAGCTTCTTTCTCACTCAGATCTTTCCACTTAGCCTCAATATTCTGATGTAGATATTCAAAAAGGCATTCCAGTTCTGAAAAGGAATTCTTTCTGAGGAAATCATCGTCAAAGTAATTTGCAATCCTTTCAGAGAAACGCTTTAAATTTCGAAACCTCCAGTCTCTCTAGCTAATAGGTAGATTCCTCCATATTTCTGAATTAGCTCTATAATGAGGGAAGTCTTACCTATTCTCCTTCCTCCATAGATAATGATAAACTCAGCATTATTGCTTCTGAATTCCGGAAATCTAAGCTCCGCTTTTCGATTTATGAATTGTTTACTCATAAGTAATTTACTTCTAAGTAAATATTTCCATGTCTTCAAGCTTGTTCAAAATCAGTAAATATATAGTGTTCTAAATAAATAAGTTTAGCAAATGTATAATGTTAGAATATTAAGATTAAAACTATAGCTTTAAAATGGATTACAAGATACTATAATATGTATAGGCAAAGTTTAAATTGTTTAATTTAATATTAGGTATGTGAAGATTCAAGTAATAAATCCTGAAAATGTTTTTAAACCTCTTAAACCTACATATTCAAACGTCGTTAAGGTTGAAGATATTAAAAGCTTGGTTTTCATATCTGGGCAAGTAGCATTTGATAAGGAGGGAAATATTGTTGGGATTGGTGACCCGGAGGCTCAAACAAGACAGGCGTTAGAGAATCTAAAAGCATGTATTGAATCTGTTGGAGGTACAATAGATAACATTGTAAAAGTAACTTTTTACCTGAAGGATATGAAACATTTTGAAGCTGTACATAGGGTAAGAGCTGAATACTTTAAAAAGAATCCTCCAGCAAGCACTTTAGTTCAAATTTCCCAACTCGTACATCCGGAACTTCTTGTAGAAGTTGAAGCAATAGCTGTAGTTTAGTTATTGGTGACGCTAATCAATATTATGGATGGTTAAGGCGGAATGAGTGGAAATAAACTTCATTTTATTTCCCTATTTGCGTTCTATATATTGTGACTTGCAGTGTTTAAACAAGGATATTAAGGAATTTCGGTAAGGCTATTACCGTAGCTGCTAGTTCCAGTATACCAAGTACTCATAGGTTAAGTAGACGAGTTGATTATGTATGAGGTAGAGGAAGCTTCATATAGGATAATATTATTGCTCTAGCCATAGTGGCTATGATGGATAACAGCTACTATTTCATTGCCAAGCAGCATAAACAATCTAAAGTGATAGTAGATATAATATCAATTATTAAGCCTAGAATGCTGGAATTAATAGAATCCTCCTAGAAATAGTAGAGCTATTTTCATATATGAATATGATGTGGATATACATATTAGAATTGATTCAGAAATAAAAGTTTAGTGTTAAGACTATTCTTCAACTTCCTTATCTGCAATTTTTAATGCTTCATCTAATGCATCTATACCTTCATCTATTTGCTGCTCATTTATTATTAGTGGTGGTGCAATTATGAAGTGGCTTACTACACCGTATAGGTAAACTCCTCTCATCATTAATTCATTACTTATCTTATCAACCATAAGCTGTTTCATGGATGCCTTATCCATTTTAGTATTGAACGGCTTCTTAGTTCTTCTATTCTTTACGATTTCAATAGCCCAGAATAATCCTAAGCCTCTAATATCACCTATGCATTTATGATTCTCCCATAGCTCGCTAAGTCTACTAGCAAGGTAACTACCAACTCTCTGAACATGTCCACTATCGATTAGCCTCCTATATTCTTCAATCGCTACTGGTAGTGGTGCTAATGTAATTGGATGTGCTGTATATGTGTGTCCATGTACAAATATGTTTTCCTCAAAGTATTCCGCAATTCTACTATTTGTTGCTGTAATTCCTAGAGGCATGTATGCGCCAGTACATCCCTTAGCTGTAGTTAAAATATCAGGCTTAACACTCCAATGCTCTATAGCAAACATTTTACCTGTTCTACCCCATCCACACATAACTTCATCAGCTATTAGGAATACGTCATTTTCATCAGTTATCTCCCTTAATCTTGGAAGATATTCTTTAGGGGGGACAATAACACCATTAGTTCCAACTACAGGCTCAACAATTACTGCTGCTACATTTCCCTCATTTTTTATTATGTAGTCAACGTATTCAGCACATTGTATTCCACATTCGGGATGTTTAAGTTTGAATGGGCAACGGTAACAGTAAGCATCAGGCGCGTATACTACTCCAGGTATTGTACTTACATGTTCCGCAAACCATCTCCTCCAGTCTCCCGTTAAAGTGTTAGCAGCTGCTGTAGTGCCATGGTATGATGAGTATCTAGATATAATTTTATACTTACCCTTAGAGGCATTATAGAGCCTCACAATTCTTACAGCTGTTTCATTAGCTTCTGATCCTGATGTGGAGTAGAAGATCTTCCTAAGGTTCTCCGGCATAACTTTAAGGAGAGATTCTGTTGCTTTAGCACGTATCTCACATGCAAACATTGGGCTAATATACTGAAGCTTTTGGGTTTGCTCTATAATTGCGTTTATTAATGCCTTATTCTTATGTCCGAGATTTGAACACATAAGCTGTGATGAAAAGTCAAGATATTGCTTACCTGTATCATCATATAGATATACTCCTTCAGCATCAGTAATATAGATAGGCTTCCTCCAAGCTTTCTGCGGTCTCCATAATCCATATGTATGTTCACAGATAAACTCAGCTAATTCCTTACTGGACAGGCAGATCACCAAATATATTTCTCAACACCTACTAATTTATATTTCTAAAACTCATCTTATAGGTTGTTATAGTATAGCATGAATAATTTATGAATAGACTCTAACATTCAATTACTCTCTTACTATTTAGAATATCTCTGTTTAAACGAGGAGTATACTGACTCCACTATACTTCTCTTACTGAAAGATATCCTTGGTCTTCCATTACAGTAACTTAATACTTAATTGAGAATTATTATATATCATGATGTTGCTTAGCATAATTTATGTGTTGATTTTGAATTGAAACAGTAAAGGTAGTTTAGACATTATTTAGCATCTAGAACATGTTTCTCAGTAACAATACATGTAAATATTCCTTCTAGAACCTTTACATTATTAGCTTCAACTATAACATTTACAATGTATTTTCCATTTATCCTATCGATTACTTTAGCTCTAGCAATCATTAAATCACCAACCTTTACGGGAGCGGTAAACTTAACTTCTACCTTAGCTAAAACTACGTTAGGCTCATTAACTACAATCATAGCGGTATAGTCTGCAAGTCCAAATGTAAATCCTCCATGTATTAATCCTCTTTCATCAACAGCCATTTTCCAATCAGCTTTAAGCTCTGCCTCAGCATAACTACCAGGAGAAATAGTTAGAGGCTTACCTACAAGAGTTGGAGATGCATACTTATGGGTTTTAATACTCATAACAATAAATATTGTTAACTCTTAAATACCTTCTTAAGCTTTTATACTTGATAAGTAGGGTTACTGTTCATCCTATATGGTGAAAGAGCTAGCTTGAACTATTAAGTAGCTTAAGCAAAATAGTTATCTATTAAAGAAGTAGTTTGGAGAGGATTGCGGATTCGAATGTGTTCCATGTAGATATATTAGAGTTTACAGTTAATAATCATAAGAAGTCTAGCTTGAGGAGGAGAAGTAAGCTTCATGTCTAGAGTTTAAATATGAAAATTTTAATATTGCTATTTACTAAATTGTTAAGTCGTATTCTGCTTTATGTTTTATGTCGTTAGCTACTTTACGTTCGAATTTAATCCTTATATCATCTATTTCCGATTTAAATACTAGGTCTTCACTTTCAGGCTCTAAATGAAGACTACTATCTTTACTTGTAGGGACCTTATATATTGGTATGGGTTTAGAGATATGCATTTCCTTTCTATTTTTATAGTATTTTAACCCTAATGCTAGTATTTTACCGAATGGAGTTAGTTCAACTCTTTTTACTTTAGCTTGTGGAACCTCCTTAACAAGTCCCTTCCTCACTAGACTGTCAATAAGTCTACTATACTTATTTTTTACAGCTGCGTTTTCAGGGTTTTCATTACACCATTCAATAATGCTTCGAATAGAATCTGAAATACCTCCATGATTTAGGAGAAGGGAAATTATTTTCTCTTCATCCTCTTTAGGGTTTTCAAGCCTATATCCTGGAAGAAATATTTCCTGGGGTTCTAGTCCATTAATGCTTCTAACTTTATTAAACCATTCCTCATATTCTGGCATACCAGGTTCAGGAATATACCATCCTCTCTCAGCAGGTGGGACAATATATAGTGTAACATCTGAAAACATTAATGCACATGTTACAGCTGCGCCGTAAGCTTCTTTTGTTGTTGATGTTGTATCAATTAAAACCTTTCTCTCCATATCTACTACTTCAAATCTAATAATTGAGTATAGAGTTGAGAAAACATCTGGATAGCTTTGGGGATTGTAGCCTATAAGGATAGGTTTTGATCCTGCAAAGCTTAAAGCTCTTTCAAGATCTTTAGCGTTTCTTCTTGATGCATATCCATACTTATCCTTTTTCCTATCATATAGAATGTATATGGTTTCAATAGGGTATCTTTTCCTCCAGCAGTTAACACCATCAAGTATTCTCTGATAGTCATGTCCAACCATGCAAATTAATACAGCCATTAAATCACCGTATCATCAAATCGTTACAGTATAATATAGGGAAGCTTAGTAATAAATTTTTGCTACTATTTATGTATTAAATGTTACAGTTAAACATTTATATAGCTAGTCACTTATTGAACTGTTACTGTCCACTATAATTGCAATTGTCTACTCTAACACATTACCGTCATATGTTTTCTCTAATTTTCATGGATTTAAAATATCTACGATAATGTTAATATTAATGTTTAAACATCTATATTGGTGTCTGAATGAGGGGGTTAACTGAAAGTATAGATGTAATCGTAGATGAAATAGTAAATATTTTTAATATTGATAGTAGACATGGAGGTATACGTCCCATATTAAAGATTAAGGGGAAAACACTTTACGGCTTTGAAATTCATGACAGCTACTTCCATGATTTAACTCCAACCCCCCATGATAGAGGAGTTTTATGTGTTGATGCTTCTGTTAAAAAGATTTTTGATTTAGGTTCTCTTCAAATTATATGTATTAAGGTTGCATGGGGATTATGGCGTGGGAGAAATAAGGTTAATTCATCATCAAAAAGAGTTTTCAGCATCGTTAACGGTAAGGTTGAAGCATTATCTCTTTTAAGAAGTGTTGAAGCTGAAACTATTCTCTTAAACTCTACTCTACTTAGAAGTGGGGATATATGCATTCTAGATAGACCATTAATGGCTATACCTACATTTAAGAAGAGCTCATTTGATGTTTTAGCAAGCCTTGAAAATAAGCTTTCAAATAGAGGAATTATACTTGTTGGATTATGTAAATCTACACAGCTTAAACTTGAAAATGGGGAAAGTATTGTTGGCTATTTAATGTTTAGAAGAAGAGAGAAACCGTGGCTTTACTATCCAGTCTTTGAAGATACATATCCATGGATTCTCGGTAGAATTGTTATTGCATGCTTCAACAATGTTGAATATGCTTTCCGAGTTGATATTTCACCAAGTATTTCAAGCATTCAAGATATTAAGAAAATACTTAGCTATATAGCATATCTACAGGACTCAGCATATCCAGGCTATCCATATCCACCACTACACGTCCATAATGAAGCTAAAATATCTGATAGTGAAATAGAGGTTTTAAGAGAAAGAATTGTTGAGCAGCTAGAGGAAAAAGCGTTTCTTAAAAGATTCCTGGGAAGTGTTAGATCTGGAGAGTTTAGAGAGGATATTTTATGGGGGAATCGGTGAAGATAGGTACTGTTGTATGGGTTGAAGGTGTAAAGGTTAAATTTAGAATTAAGGATGGTGTAAAGATTGATAGGGGGCAATTAGCAAAGGTTCAGCATGGAAGCTGTAGATTTATTTTAAGAGTTACTGATTTTAGACCTGAAAGCCTCCTAACACAAGCTGAAGTTGCTAGATTATCATTAAGAGGAGAAAACGGTGAAGAACTTAACATATATGATAAACCATTAAGATTCTACGATACAGCTATTGCAGTTATAGTTGCTCAAGTTGAAGATGGATTTAAAGCACATGGTCCAACATCGGTTCCCCCACTATTCTCAAATGTATACACTATTGGAGATGATGATTTAAAAATGCTGGATCTAGATAGTGGAGATATTGAGCTTGGCTACGTTAGACAGGGACATAGGGTTACAGGTCAACATGTAAAGATTAATGGATTTAAAACATTTCCACATCATATGCTTATATGCTCAAGAACTGGAGGGGGGAAAACAAACTTCAGTAAGGTTTTAGCATTAAATATTTTAAGCCAAAACACAGGGAAATACTCTCTCATCATCATCGATACTGAAGGAGAATACTTTGATGGAGGTGATAGTAGCCATCTAGGACTTGCTCATTCACCATACTCTGAAAACAGACTATTCTATATTACAAACAGTATTGAGCAGCTATCTAGGAGAAAATATCTCCTTAACGTTAACGGTACAGTTATTGAGAGAAACATTCTTACATGTCCATTAAGAATTTCATGGAATCAACTTCACCCTGAAGACTTCATCCAAACAGGTTTCCTAACGCCTCCACAGGAAGCTTTACTATGGCTTCTATGGCGTAAAAGACATGAAGACTGGCTATACACACTCATACGTGCAGACTCCAGTACAATATATGAAGATCTTAACAAGCAAGTTCAAAAAGTTACAATAAACACTACAAAGAGAAAAATTAGAAGTATGATAGGAGATGAACAGATATTTATTCCAGATGAGAAATTCGATATGTTAAAGCATTTTATGGGTGCTGTTAAGGATGGATACGTTATACTTATTGATCTACCATCAGCATCAGAACTACAGGAAAAACTATTAACAGTCACTATTACTAGAAGAGTTTTCTCAGCCTATGAGGGTTTGAAGAGAATTATGCCTGATGAATGGACAAAGCTTCCAACAATACTAATAATTGTAGAGGAAGCACATCGATACCTTTCAAAAACAGTTTTAAGAGATAGTGGAGAAAACATTTTCTCAACAATTAGTAAAAGAGGAAGAAAATATAGAATTGGATTATGCTGTATTACACAGATGCCAGGTGAACTTGATGAACCAATTATAAGACAACAACTTACAAAAATAATTCTCCCACTACCAACAAAACCAGACTATAGTAAAGTTATACAGTACAGCCCATATCTTGACGGAGCATCCTCAGAGATTAAAACCCTAGATGAAGGAGAAGCCATACTTGTATCACCACCATCAGGAATAAAGTTTGCAGTACCTGTAAAAATCCATTCATTCGAGGAACTTATACAGACACAGATCAAAAATGAACTTTTAAAACCGAAGTTAATAATTAAAGAGTAATAATAGCATTTTAAAGCTCTACTACGACTTGCCATTTATGCTATGTAGCTAAACTAATAAATTAGGATGCAATATCTAAAATTGAGAAAGTAATGAAGATTTGGGGCGGCTTCTAAGAGAATGATAAATACTATATTGGATGTAAACCATTAGAGCATAGTAAGGAGTAGCGTATAACTAAATAAATACCATGCATTATTAATAACAAGTACATGTAGAAGATGGGTAAAGTGAAATCCTCATGGAAGATGCTGAAAGGAGTATGAACTTCTAAAGTTGGCATGACGTATTTCATGAAGATTTATTAAGAGAAGCTGGCTAAGTATTAGTTACTAAAGCTTAGGCTTTAAACTCTCCAAATTCTTAGATTATTCCATCTATGGGCTGTGTTTCCTTAGTCTGTATTGATTTCTCCTCCAAAGATAGCTTAAACCATACCCTCCTCCTTAAAGCTAAAACCCTAAGATTAGAAAGCAAACTACAATAAAGCATTACATGAATGGTTGAGTTTAGGAAAGAAGTATAGTAAGAAGAATTTATAAAGAATTAAGATATGGATTGATGTGTCTGGAAAGATTGAGAGTAACGGATTATCAGATAATGAAATATTAAGATAACGTTAAACTATTATGTTTTAACCACTAAATGCTAGATTTATAAGGATATTGCTGATATTATGGTAGTAGTAAGCTATGAAACATAAAATAACTAGGATACGGATAACCTTCAGAACATATTATTACTCCCTTACTGGAAGAGTCTTTAATAGATGGGTAATGAAAGAACAGATTGTAGAGACAGTAAGATTTTTAAGGAGAATTCTAGATGTTCAAGAAATAGAAATTGTATGTTTAGATAGGAGGAGAGGGGAAAAAATCATATTATGACGAAGAGAAGCTGCCAAGAAAAGTAATTCTAGGAGGAATTAATGTAACGCTAAATAAACCACTTGAAAAAACTTATCAAGAAGAATATGAAGAAATCTATAAGCCTATAAATGATTTCCTAATGAGAATGTACATACCTATATATAACATGTGGGGTTACGGGGAAAATACTGGTTGTTGGCAGATGGATGGAAGACATATACATTTAGATAGATACTTCAGTAGATAGGAAGATAATTTCATGTATTACTTAATCCTATTAGATAACTCATATACTACCTAACAAAAGTTGTAAAGTAGGAAGCTAATGGGAAAGTATAAGATTACTGAATTAATAAGCGAATTAACTATAGTCATGAAGACTTCATACTTTCTATATTATTGTTGTAGCTAAATAAATGATTTAACATTTATTAATGTAACTTATGGATTGAATATGGTTTTTGAGATATAGATATGAGGAATCTATCCGGAAACCTTAGCTTCAGTTATGAAGTATCTATACTTAATCTACATTCAGTATCAATCATTCTATTAATTTCCTTAATGTTGTTTCCTCTAATTTCCAGTTTCCTTAAATTATTGTCAAAAACTAGTATTCTAAATACTATTTGATTGTTCACTTCATATACTATGACTTCCTCTATACTTCCCTTAATTATTGTTTTTAAATCTTTTAAGAATGTAGGTTTTAAATTTAGCTCGTATGATATGGATTCTATTACTTTATCGATTAGTATGTAAACCTCCTCCTCATCCACCTTCCTCCTTCTAGTATCTGTAAGTATTTTGAATAGGCTTCTTGTAGGCTCCCTGGAGTAATTGTAGACTTCATTATTTGATATTGGAAATTTGTTTGAATCACCGTTTAAACATGCAGTATATCTTACTAAATGTCTTATTGAATGATGGAGATGTGATATGCTTTCAACATATATTTTATGGAAATATTTCTCTATAGCTAAGCTTAAAGCTACAAATATTGATCTTCTAAGAATCCTCCTAGTATGCTCGGTTATTCTTGGTTTTAGTTTAGTTATTGATTGATATGTTCCATCATCAACTACAGCAATACTATACCTCAACATAAAACTTAATGGATCACCAATTTCAAACATTTCCTCCAACTCATCCCTACTTGTAAATACTAAGCTAATCCTATAGTCTTTAAATATTAATTCATCATATTTAATTATGGGTTTCAAATCAGTTACTATGAGAACATCTATATCACTAACTTTAGGTATAAAGTCTCCTGGTCTAGCAGCTGAGCCGAAAACAATAATAGACTTAAAAACCCCCATACTACTAAACATTCTAGATAGATTCTTTAACAAATCACATATTTCACTAATTGGACTCCATAATTCCCCATCCATAAACATCAATTCATAAACTATTTCCCTTAAAATAACTTATTAACATTCAAATTTAAGCCTTATTACAGTAAAGCATAGGCATCTAGGCAAGGTATAGGCTTATAGGCGGTAAGAACGTATCTGAAGGTTTGCTCTTGTAGATAACGGTGCATAAAACACGATATACAATTGTAGATGAGGAGTTTGCAAAATACTTAGGTGTAAGGTATATGGAGCTATTGATTATGCTTACTTCGTTTCAGGATATAAGGTAGCTTGCCGTGAAGCTATGGTAAGTCAATAACATAGCTAAACAAACATGGATTAATAAGAAAATAAAAGCTAAGAATTCATAGAAACACAATACCGAAATAGAGATAATAAACATGATTAAGCTAACAAAGCTGTCCGATGCCTAGGGACGTATCCAAAATTCCTTTAGTACCCATCAAATCTGAGGACACGTACCCAGTCCTAAGTCCTCCAACTAATCCTAAAGCATGGAAGAGGATGTGGCTTTCCATAGAGGTGGGCAATTTTTGGATACACCCCGATGCCTAGAAAAGCTTAAAACCCGATTGTCTACTATGAATTCAAAATTATAGAGGATGTAAGTGGCTAGGATTCTAAGGGAGGTTTTCATTGAGGGATATAGAACCATAGTACTCTTCGATACAGGCTCCGTCAGAAACTACGTTTTGAAAGAGATAGCCAAGAGGGCTTCATGAATTATGGTAAGGCCGTATATGGTAGACGTAGGCGGCAAGATGATGACGGTAAATGAGGAGTGTATTCTCAGAGGGGAGACAGAGGGATTAGAGTTCACCATGAAGGAAATTCCCATGGATGAGCTAGGCAGTATTAACGGACATATTATCGGAGCAATAATAGGGGTGACTGCAATGGAGGAGTAGGAGATAAGAATAGATATGGCTAAAGCCGAGCTCAACTTCTCAGGACTGAGGAGAAGGGAATTCATCAAATACTAACATAAGAGAACTAGCCATGTTTAGAAAGATCTTCTCAATAATCTTTTCTCTACATAATCTTTTATGAAATTTGGCTTGAACTTTGAAGACTTCTATATAAAACTCTGAAGCATTATGGTATTACTTAATAGGCTTAATCAATAGCTGTAAAGTTGTACTTAATGAAATATAGAATATGAAAATGATTATGATTAGTGAACTCTTGAATTCTGCTTGGAAAATTTATTAATTGTTTTATGGGAATTCGACAATCTACATTAAATAGAAGTTCAAAACTCGTTATTATCTTTATAATGTTAAGATGAAGAAATACATTACCGTATGATCCATCATTTCAAGCCGAAGAAAATTATTGAAGTGGTGCAAGCTTTCCGTATTGCTAGTGTTACTAGCGTACTAAACATAACATAAATATAATAGTATGAGGGAATGCATGCTGCAATTCAAGTATTATGTATTCCACGTCATCGACATAACAAATAAAACCCGAAGGAATTGCTTAGCGAACCACTAAAATCGTAACTTCATAAGAACATAAGTGTACCGACAAATACTATAGTGCTTGGGGGTTGCGTTAACTATTGATTGAATAGTATGGAATTGCATACGTTAAGGCTTAAGTAGCAATCCGAGATATGTCTAGATCATTGTAATCGATCTACTTGTAGATATAGACGGTATTTTCCTTGTCTCCGTCTCCCCCACAAAACACCTAGGAGATATGATAAATACTATCCTTTATGAGTTCTGTAATCGTTGACTTTAAGATTCATGGACCTAGAATGGATTCCACTTAAGGCTATCTTTGATGAGGCTTCTACGGCGATATCATATGATACTGGGAAGACTGAAAGCTTAGGTATAGAGTTTAAGCATGAAAGGATATAAGTTATGCTTTGCTATTTAAAAATAGTGTTTGATATGGGTTACATTTACGTAGACATCATTCTTAAGGGGAGGATCTCAAGGAGCATCAGGGCTTTAGTTGATACTGGGTCAGCTTATATAGTGGTTGATCCAAAGACCATTTCCGAGATCGAACTCTACGAAACTCCATTCGAGGTGGAGCTAACCCTTACCGACAAGAGGAGAGTTAAAGCAAAACTGTATCTAGCTGAAGTGGAGGCCGAAGGCAGGAGGGGCCAGTCTTCGTGGCTGAACTCGATGTACCCACACCCATAATGGGTGTTTATGCACTTGAAACCCTAGGATTAAAGCCTAACCCGCTTACAGGCAGATTGGAGATCATAGGGCCTGAAGGAGGGTACCTGCTTAGTTACGTTTAAATCACTTGGCTTTGATAAGCTCCTCAAAGCTACCCTAAGTTATCGTTCTGGATCTTGTATGCTTATCCATGTTGGAACACATCAAACCAGAAGACCCACTAAAATATGAACAACTAAATATTCATAGAACGTTCTACCAAGACGGGAATGGTTGCTAAGCCAATAAACGAAAATGTTTATGTCTACGTAGTCTTCCGGCCATTTCGCTATCTTAAAGGCTACAAAGTATTTATCAGCTATAAGCTCAAGGGACTCTATCATAATACCTTTTCATCCGCTCTTATTTTCATGTAACTTCCCCCTTCACTCCAGCTCCTTCCCTAATGTTTTAGGAATGATAATTCTGCCCTTCATCCACTTTCACTTCCATAAACCTTATCCGCTAAATATTCTAGTTCCTACATATTTAAGTATTCCCACTTGAGGAAGAGGAAATTCCATCCGCCCTCGGGGAAGTAAACTCCTACGCCTCCCCTGGCTATCCCGCTGTCCATGCCGAAAACAATACGGTTTTCCAGCGGAACTATCGGTGCAAACTGCCAAGGGCCGCTGTAGAGAGACCTCCAGGAATTGCTAGAAGACCCGAAGACTTCCTGGAATATTCATCCTATAGTATGGGTTATCACATCCCCTGAATACGTTAAATCTCGATAGAAGCCTTGCTACTAGCGAAGCTAACGTATGGCTTTCCCTCATCCACGATATCCTTACTCTTAAGCCGTTTTCCTTAAGCCTTTTAGCTAGGATCCTAGCCAACGTAGTCTTACCGGAACCATCTGGACCAAAAGATAAATTGTAGACTTCTAGTAGGCATTATGCATAACAATTTACCACTCTTACAGTTATATCGAACGTCTATTCTTGCATATAAAACTTCAGCTTATACTATTTCCAGATTCTACGTACCCATTCCACCCTATCAAAGTCTCTATCGTTTGTATAGATTTCAGTCACATTATTCCTCTTCATTACCTGTAATGTAAGAGCATCAACGAAGTCTAAGTCGTATTTCTCCATGTCCGATGCCGCATCCAGCATCTCCCTCCATGAGGTTTCAACCTTCCTCATCGCCACATAGGAATTTAACGCTATTAGAAACTTCTTTACTTCCTTATGCCTGTTATTGTATTCAAGCCATTCTACGACCTCCTGTATTATGGATGTGCTCGTTATAGCCTCCTCCCCGTCTTCGATTCTTTTAAGTATGCTTTTAGAGGTAAGATAGTCTTCCTTCGGAGATTTAACGAGGATGTATATAAATACATTGGCATCTACGAACCTCAATCTTCACTCCTCCCCAATTTATTATTAAGCCTAGCCGCAATAGCTCTCCTAAGCTCCTCTTTAATAGGCTCCTTTACGTGTACTTCCTCAATAAGGCCGTCAAGCAATTCTGTGGGGTTTAAGACCGTCCTCGGCGGGAGTAGGATTATGCATCCTCCACGCACCTCCAACGTTAAAGTATCCCCCTCCCTAATTCCCAACATCTCCCTAATCTCAACCGGAATCGTTATCTTCCCCTTCTGAAGCACCTTAATTTGAGCACCCATATTTATCACCTAAAAAGATACTCTTACTGGAAATATTTAAACGTAATCCAAAATAGTGCTTGAGATCAATTAAAAAATGCATTATTCGTAGGGTTCAGCTTAAGATCAGATCATCGCAATTCCATATGGTCTTGAGTATTCAAGTTTCCGTTCGCCGAGCCTACTCTTAAGCCTAGACCTCCCAACACCGTAACACCTATCACAGGCTCTGGGACATCCATTATAGCTAATGGGAATATCTAACCCTATCTAAGAGTCTTATGTACGTAAGCGCATGCCGGTTTTAATTCTGAGCTTATCTGCTGAAGTAAGCTCAGCATCTAAGAAGGCCTTTAGGTTGAGTCCATCGGCGAGCTTTAAAGGTATGGTTGAGTAGAACAGCTTTGTTAACTTAAGCATGTTTTATCACCTCTATTTTGGTATTATGTTTTCTATGAATTCCTTAGCTTTTATTTTCCTATTAATCCATGTTTCGTTTAGTATGTATATTATTGATTATAAGCATTAATGCATGCTCATTATTGCATTTATCCTTCATGCACGGTATATAATTATCGAATAATCTATCCTTAACATACTGTATTATTCCCTCCATTAGATTCCTAACCTCTAAACTATACAATTCATGTTTTAATTTTAATATTTTACATGATGCTTTATAATAATGAGCTCCATCACTTAATACAACTATATTCCATAGATAGCTCTAATTTTCTAATGTTAGTGATGTAAGTATGTTGCAACATCGCAAACCCATATGTAGAGAATCCTCCTCAACAATGGCTCAAATGCAACATAAATAACCTTCCTCTTAGAACCTACACTAATAATAGTATCATCAACCACAATCCTAACATCCCTCTATCAAATTCAAATAGGAAGCTTAAAGATCTAAACCACGATAATATAGATACATAACCTAAAATAATGAAGCTTAAAATATCTGAAGCCATTCTAGAAGAACGAAAATATATAAGCAATAAACAACCAGAGTAAATGGAGTTCTCTCCCTAACAAACTTAACAACTTTAACCATAAATTCACCATAAATAAGGGAGAGATCCCAAATAAATCTAAAGTTAACAAAGCCTGTTTGGATGTTAGTAAAATTTATATTTTGATATTAAATATGGAGTAAATGGTGAAAATTACGCCATTAATATTGAAAGTCGATAAACAAGGTCGGACAGTTCTACCTAAGGAGGTTAGACAGGCTTTAGGAATTAAGGGGAATTCCAATCTGGTGTGTAGAGTTATTGGAGGCAGAATCATCCTGGAGAAGTTCTCTCCAGATAGAGTTCATGAAGCTTTTACTAGGCTTGAAGAAATTGCTCCCAGCCTAGACTTAGATAGGGTAGAGGCTAGAGGTGAAGATAAATACATTGAGAGGGAATATGCACTCCGTAAAATCGGGTTTAGAAGCAGTAGTTGTTATGGCACACTTTAGAAACCCAGCACGTAAATACGCAGCCCAACTCCTCCTGGAAGCCACCTTGCCGACACTTTCATAGCTCATAGAAGCAAGATCAGTATACTTAATAACCTTACTGAAGAACATTAAATAATCCCTTAAGTTTATACATGATAGTTAGCATGGGTTTCTCGACGTTCATCATCTACACCACGAGAAATACTTCCGCGAAGCTTAAGATGTAATTCAGCCTTTACTTCGGGATCGTCATCCCCCACCTCTTAGAGGAGGCTGGGGAATTATTGAATTCAGCGTGCTCTGAGTTTAATAGGGGTTGGGGAGGAGAAAGATGAGGCCATCCGAGACGCTGCTGAGAAGGCTTGGAATGCAGTAGTCCAAGCAACAACTGCCCTACTTTTAGCTAAGGGATTCTGAGGAAGACATTAAAACCTATAGGCAGAAGAGGCTGAGACTTGAGGAGTTGAACGTAAAAGATGAAGATGTTAGGAGGTTTAGAACGATTAAGGGATCCTAACGTGCTGTGCAAGTATGCACCTAGCATCCCTCAATCCTTCCTGAAATCCATTAGCAAACAATTGAACCATGTAAAACGGAAGAGTATTAAATAAGCACTTACTCCTATAATGATTGTTTACATTCTTGAAACAAAATTCACTAAACTAAACATTTATATATACTTCACACAATATTTTCCTAGGTGACGTATTTGGGACACGTTTACGTGGAGGCTACATTTTACAATGCCGTCGACTACGTCCAATACTTAGAGGGAAGGCTTAAATTGGGTGATGTTAGGAAGGCTGAGGTAAAAGCCCTTGTCGACACAGAGGCAACGTTTCCAGCTCTACCAAGAGAAATAGTATCCCAGCTCGCATTACCAAGCCTAGGCGAACACCCAGCCGAAACAGCTGAAGGAGCTGGAAAAGTGGAGCTTGCAGCTAACGTCATAATAGAAATAGATGATAGAATAGCTCAATCCCCAATAATCATAAGACCCGAAGGCACAACACCACTCATAGGCATCGTAGCCCTAGAACAGATGGGCTATAAAGTGGATCCAACAACTGGAAAACTCATCAAAGGATTACCGTTAATGCTATAAAAAGCACAATACGTTTAAATACTTTAAACAATTCGCGTAAAATGCCAGTAATTCTTCTCTTAGCAACTCTAGAAAGAGTATCTTAGCGTCTATTTACCTCATGTTCACACCATGCATTGAAGCTATTGAGGGGCGGAATATGCAATGGCTTGAATAGACCAAACAGATAGTCTAATGGGAAATATGGTTTAGGCTTCTTCTACAGCAAGTAAATTCCCTTGAACATGAAGTTCTTCGAATACGTAACTATTCCAGCCCTCAGTTTACTAGGTTTACTAACTCTATATAGGATTCAACAGGTAAATGAAGTCCTTGAAAGGAAGCTCCTGAGAAGAAGTTCAGGTATATGATTGTAGGTTACCTAATGTATTAGAGATTCTGGGAAGGCTTAACGACATAGTGAGGAGGAAGATTAAGCTAGGGGCTTTAACTAGATGCTTAAATAGATCAAAGCCATTAATGTGAGGCTTGAAAGGACTTTGGAGCCTACGTTATAGCTAAAGATGATTTCAGATAGTTGAAGGTTAAGTTTTAAACATGTCAAAATATGGTTTGGAGAAGCACGTAGAGTCTAAGGCTAAATCTTTAAATAGGAGGGGGACAATTTATTAAACGAGCTGGCTGTGGGCTTCGTTAAGGTTAGGTTCAGGATTATAAACCCTATGGAGAGGGAGAAGCATTTAGATGTCGAGGGCGTCGTCGATACCGGAGCGATCTATACGGTTGTAGGTAGAGCCCTACTTGAATCCGTAGGTTTGAAGCCTGTTGAGAAGAGGAGGTTCAAAGCGTTCGGCGGGGAGGTGGAGGGGGAGATAGGTATTGCAGAGATCGAGCTCATGGGTAGAAGAGGAGGAGTAACTTTGATCTTTGGGGAGAAAGATGATGTGGCAATCCTAGGAGTAACAGCGTTGGAAGCTCTTGGACTTGAAGTTGACCCGATAAAGAATACGTTGAAGGAAGCGCAACTCCTAATGCTTAGCATGAGATGAGAGCGTTAAAGCAAGCATAGAACTCCAATCATATCCTTTCAATTTGGCGTAATTCAGTAAACTTTGCTTCTACCTCTCTAAATCCCCTTTCTGTTCCTGGTCATGAGAGGAAACTCTAACATAAATCACAGCCTTTTAGACACGCCTGGTTTAACAATGCCAGTGAAGCTTAGTTTAGTGCAGGTAGTGGGGGTCTTGGCGAGGAAGCTCGTTGAAGACCCGGATTTCAGGGCAACATCGATAAACTTGCTGAAATTTATAGCTAGAAAGAGAGCTATGCAACAACTAGTCCAGAGAATTAAAAGAAAAGCGTATTAATGTTCAAGGACAGTAAAATAGCGAGAATAACGCCCGCGTTTTCCCTGCGAGAAGATGCTGACGTGACATACGCAAATATAAACTGTAGCGGAGCATGCCACCGCATTGCCTGGATACCCTAAAGTTTCACCCAGCAGTTCAATAAGCATTGAAACCTTATGGCCCTGAGAAATACGGAGAAATTGCAAAATATTTGCATGTACATGTCAATAGTTCCTTTAATTGGTCAGATGATGAAGGGATGAGTTCAGCTTATATTAAGTTCATATCGGTTGATTTCGCCGCCTCATAGCCCTTGGAGGCGTTCAGGGGCTCGCTACCCCAACATCTCGAGTACTCTAGGAACATCCAAACATGAACCTAGCGGAAATCATCTTGGAATTAAGGAAGCTTTAAAAAGGCTGGAGGAAGAACTAGCCTCTCAATCATCACACTAAAGCTGATATTCGTGACCCACTTCTTCGGACTTGAGGACCCGGGAGGAAAGGTATGTTAGCTAAAGCATCAGTCAGCGAGCTTAAAGCATGGAAGCGGTAACAACAGATCTGAAGATCGATTAGGCAAGCAGAAGAAACGTTACTAAGGCTTAACCTCATATAAGCTGTGGGGACTTCCATGAGTAAATCCGTAAAAGACATAGACTTTAAAACAATAAGCATAAGCGAAATGTTTGGAAAAACTTAAAACGTATAGTCGTATCCTTTAAGGTGTGGAACTATGGGCCATACATTAGCTGAGGTTAAGCTTTACAACCCTCATGATCACTTCAAGTCCTTAAAACTGAAGCTGCTTGTTGATACAGGTAGCACTTACAGCTGGATTAAACGCGAAAGGCTTGAAAGTCTAGGCATAACGCCCATAACTAAGTGGAGGTTTAAAACTATTGAGGGAAGAATAATTGAGCGAGAGATCGGTGAAGCAGTAATCGAATGCCTAGATGAGAGGGCCACCAGGATCGTCGTCTTTGCAGAAAAGAGTGATGCCGAAGTTCTAGGCGTTGACGCCCTCGAAGGCCTAAGACTTGAGGTTGACCCCGTAACGAAGCAACTTAGAAAGGTTGAAGCACTACTAGCATTATAACCCTTTCCATCCCGATATGCTACTTCAAGAGATTCTGCTGCAAAAACCTAAACTGGACTAGCATATCATACTAAGGCGGCATCACTCCTAGTCCTCTTTCAGACGCTATTCACGCTCACATATTTTATAGATTTAGACTCATCTGAGGAAGACTCAACCCTCAAATTTTCGGCTTTTCCTATAACTTCTCCGCTGACGGAGATATTTAACTTAGGTTATAAACCTATAAAAACTTCAAAACGTGAAACTTATCCTAAGCCTAAGGATGCACATAGCAGTCGTATCGGAGAAAGAGAGAATTACTCAACTTAAAGGAGTTGAAAAATAGTAGCGATAAAGACCAAGATTTAGAGCAACAACAATAAATATCGTAAAACAAGCTTAAGTTGAGAAAGGAAGTCGGAATTTTCTGACAGCCTGATCTGATTGACTATGCCAGAGTCGTGTGGAGTAGTTTTTGAGTTTAAATGACGATAAAGAAAAATCCTTAAAAGGTAGGGAAGGTACTACTCTTATTAAAATGGCCGAGGACTTCTACGATAGGGCGTGCAGAGAATTTAGCGGTGCTGTAGCTAAGATGGATATGCTAGCCATAAGGGATTCCGCTGAGAAGGCTTGGAACGTGGTTGTAGAGGCAGTAAACGCATTAGCGCTTAAGTATATGGAGAGGATTCCCTCAAGCCACTTCGAGAGAAGGAAGATGCTCAGGGAGATTGAAGGAAGGGATAAGCGAGTTGAAGGGTTAGGAATCTTGGATAGATACATGGCTAGGTATAAGGTCCTCCACGGGGAAACTTTTTATGAAGGAATCATAGACATAGAGCAATTGAAGACGGAGATGGAAAGGGTTTAGAAGCTAATAGAGGACATCAAATCGCTGATAGATTAATGCCCACGCGAAGAGGAATAAGTCGGCTTGTCGATCCAGTTCGGAAAATCCTAGTAAAGCATAGAGACCCTAACACTAAAACCCTGCTTATTGACTTTCAATGTCAACGACATGACTTCTACCAGTAGTTCCATGTTTGATACAAAGTATGAACGTTACCAGAGCCGGAACTACGTATTTTATCGAGTTCTAATATCCTTGTCTTCTCATGATTTTGCTTAGTGCTTCAAGCTTAGTCTTAAAGGGCTTGAGGAAGACGTATAAGCGAGCTTTGCTAATTTTTAGGGGTGTAATACGTTGAGCGAGTCTATGATTAAGAGTTTGCTTAGCGAGTCGGAGGTTTACATTAGCAAGAGCGACGTTGTCCAAGCCTCTGAGAAGCTCTATAAGGCTGCTGAAGAGTGTATAAAGCTTCTCGCAAAGCACTTCAAGCTCGGTGAAGCCGAGATTGCTGAGGAGAGGGGTAGGTGGACAGTCACCCTGCTTGAGAGAGCTGTCGAAACTTTAACGGGTAAGCTTGGCGTCGATGTGAGGATTGGATGGGATGCTGCGAACTACTTACATGTTTGGGGCTTTCATGAAGCTAAGATCGAAATTGAGGGCGTTAAAGCTAGGAAGCCAGCCATAGAGAAGCTTGTTAAGCTAGCTGAGGAGGCATTAAGCCGAAAAATAAATGGTTAATTAGAACCATTACCAAGCGATTACCGTAGACCAATCTTACACATCTCAACACAACTAATATTTGAATTTTTATATATGCTTTATACACTCCTTATAGTCGTGGTTGAAGTTGCGGGTATGGAAAGGTTGAATAGAGGGGCGATACAACCATAGAAGGGGAAATACGATGGCTTTGAAAAGGTTGGAGCTTATCAAACTTTTACTTATTGAAGCCGACGACTTCCTAATGAAGGGGGATGCTGTTCAATCATCTGAGAAGCTTTATAAGGCTGCTGAGGAATGCGTAAAAGCCTTATCCGAGGTCTTCAAGCTTGAGGAGGTTAAAGCAGCTGAAGAGAAGGGGGAATGGACAGTTACGCTGCTAGAGAAAGCAGTTAGGAAGCTGACGAGTAAGCTTGGTATAGAGGTTCAGCTCGGATGGGATGCAGCAAACCACCTACACGTATGGGGTTTTCATGAGGCAAAGCTAGATAAAGAAGATGTCAAAGGAAGAATGCCCATAATAAGAAGACTCGTAGAATTATTGGAGAAACAGCAATTATAGGTGAATATGAGCTTTGGAAAAATAAGAAGTTGAGCTTCAGATAAAGAAAGAACTTAGCCGAAGCCATTTTAAGAGAATATGGGTTGAAAACAGAGAAATCAGAAAACTCAATTAAATCCGCTATTTGATTTCTTTAATGAGTTAGACAAGAAAAATACAATTCAGTCCTTTCCTAATGTTTTAGGGATGATGATCCCAAGATCCACCGTCAAACATTCATGGGCAAAATATAAAACTCCACCTTAGTTTACATATGTACAATGTTTTAAACCATTACAAGGTGTTAAATCATTAAAAACTCTATTGGTTTTAACTTTTTGGTTACTGGATCAACTTGGAAACCTAAAGACTCTAAACTTGTTGCTCCAAGTATTGAGGCGTCCTCCTTTTCTCCAAAAATCACGGGCACAACTCTGCGTTTACCTCCATACTCGATTAAAGCCCATCCGATCTCTCGTTCAACGACTGCCCCTCCATAAACCCTAAGCCTTTCACGGTCAACAGGCTCTAAATTCAAACTTCTTAGAACTTCGCTGGGTATAGAGGTGAAAATGGCGCCGCTATCCACTAATAACTCAACATCTTCCGACCTCGTCGGATTTACGGGATTAGCAACTTTTACCTTCACGTATGTGAACCCCATATTAAACCTAAATAATTTAAAAGCTTTAAATACTTTACTCTACTTACCGAGGCTTTATTAACTTAAGCATGTTTTATTACCTCTATTTTGGTATTATGTTTTCTATGAATTCCTTAGCTTTTATTTCTTATCAATCATGTTCGTTTAGCTATTAACTTCATAAGAATTAATGTATGCTCATTATACATTTATCCTTCATGCACGGTATGTAGTTATCGAATACTCTAGTTCTATCCTAATACATATGATTCTCTCCTGATTCCTAACCTTTAAACTACTATGTTTAATTAATATTTTACGCTTTATAGTATTGAGCTCCATCACTTAATACAGCTATATTCCATAGATAGTTTTAATCTTTTAAGGAATGTTAGAGATGTAATTATGTTGCAACATCACAAATCCATACGTATAGAATTCTCCTTAACAATAACTCAAACACAACATAAATAACCTTACTCTTAAAACCTACTTATAATAGTATCATCAACATAAATCCTAACATCCCCCTATTAATAGAAGCTTAAGATAAACCACGATAGTATAGATACATAACTCCTAACAACAATAAGCTTAGAATATCTGAAACCAACTTATAAAACATAAGTTGGTTCTAATCGGTAGAATAGATCAGAAGATTTCTACTAATTTCTATATGTTGATTAAAGGATTAGGGAAGGAAGTAATTCACTTAGAATACGTATCAGATAAAGATATGCCTTTCTTCTACAACGCATTAGACCTGCTCGTTTGCTTACCACTCTATAAAGGGTTTGGATTACCATTGGTTGAAGCTATGGCGTATGGTGTTCCAATAATGGCCTCTAATATAACTCCAATGTCGGAGGTAGTGGGTGACTCCGAACTATTGGTGAATCCTTACGATCTTAATGGGATTACAGAAGCGCTTTCATCGATTATGTGTCTCCCTATCTTCTGTAGTAATCCATGCTTTAGCGAAGCCATGCCTTAAAATATAGGCCTTAAACTTTTTCCCACCAGCACCTCTATACTCCTCCAGCTTTGCCTCAGCTAATAGGAGCTTTCTGGTTAGGTTTAAATCTAATGCAATACTTCTCGGAATTATTATCTCAGGATTATCGCTTTCAAAGCCTGTGTTCGCTATTGCTGGAACAGAAACTTCCCTACCATGTTTTGTCTTGATTTTTAGATTTACAACTACAACCATTAACTCCCCCTCTAAGCAATCTGAATGGAACCACTCTACCAACCCTTCTATACTTCAACTTAACAATCCTACCAACTCTTCTAGACACCATAATCCTCAACACCATTATAAACCATTAGGTAGCTTTAAGCTTTTCCCAATATGGTATTAGTCTATATCGTCCTCATTACCTTTACCACATCATTTATCCATCTTTAATTCATAGTATTTTGAATTATCTATATGGTTGTTATAATGATTTATTAATATCTTGAACTTCGAGTTTATAGGTTCTTAGGATTTGAAAATCTATAGTCTCTCTAATTCATGTCTGGGAGTGAGATTTCGTGAAGTATGTTGAGAAGATAATTAGGAGGGAATCTAGAGAATATGTGAAGGCTATGGTTTAGGATCTCAATTAGCTTCCTATACTCTTCACTTCTTAGCTCTTAGCGGTGGAATCTAGGATTGAAACCATTTATTTCTGTTTAGGTCATAGCTTTCTAGAGAATCCTTAATATTTTGTCTACGTCGGTATGCTTTAACTTTTCAAGCTCATATTTTATGTTGTCTACGTCTATATTGCCTTCGTAGAACACCACCTCATGAAGGTTATGCTCTCTAGCTTCATACCTATCCCTAAACATCAACTTACTTATTTCTAAGTTCTTAACTTCAAGCTTTCTAAGTATTCTCCTAGCTCCAATGGCTTGAGGGAAGCTTACAGTTAACCTTAAAATAAAGGCATTTGTTGCCTATACTATAGCATTCCATGCCTTCTCAGCAGAATCCTAATCCTATATGTGTCGTTCTCTTTAACGCCTCTCTTAAACTCTGTAAGGGGCTCCTCATAAAACTTGCAGGCATCCTCAAAGTAACTGCTCTATCAGCTGTCACACCTCACATTGAATATTGTTCTTTTAAAGTTTAGCTACTCTGCTCCTATCTGAATGTAAGTTGGCTTAACTTCTCTCCAGAGCTATCTTAGGCTTCAACTAAGCCTAGCATTAAGCTGGTGTTTATATAAGTTTTCTATGATTACTGTTTTTAAATCAATCATTAACCTACATAGTATTGTATGATACTTAGATTCACTATAGCTTACCTAGTGTTTAGCTGTATTATCTCAGATTACTTAGATACTGTCAAGTTAATATGTGGAGGCAATATAGTTTACCTATACCTTAAAGTTTTACCTAGACTAAAAGAGGCGTTTTAATCCATTCCACGACATATTTCTGCCATTAGATTATCCGGGAGATTAAGTTCTTAAAACACGGTTTTGGAGGATGTAGTAGGGCATAATTGTATCGACTGCTTTTAGAT
>Ga0209394_1000379_pt1 | contig 36043 bp, 28 predicted proteins | sample JNZ201metaG_FD_184122 | JGI IMG/M metagenome (GOLD analysis project Ga0209394, IMG submission 184122) | Hot spring microbial communities from Jinze hot spring, China to study Microbial Dark Matter (Phase II) - JNZ 20120812A (SPAdes) (version 3) ...
CGAATTTCGGCTTAATAACGTTCTCGTTCGGCCCAATGATCGCAGTACGGGGCTTGAAAAAGATTACGGGTTCATCTGGTATCTGAGCATTTTGTTCAGCCGCGTGATCTCCATAGTTTAATCCGAGACAGATGATTTTTGGAGGATTCGCCAGAGGTGCAAGTAGTTTCACATTATTTATCGGCAAAGAAGCCTCATCAATGAGTTTTACGTAGCACTTGAAAGGAGTTTTTCTGCTTTTTCAAAACTGCCCGCTCTGATAGATGTTTCTAGAGTTTTGGGGATATGTTTGTTCAAGTACTTTGCCAGTCTCGGCAAGCATATACCGTGTTTCCGCTTAATACACCGTAACTTTCGCGTCCTTCATAGAGGTATCTAACGACTTTCAAAGCATACCCTCTCGGCTTTCTTGGTTTATTTGGAATTGCGTATGATAGCTTTAAAGTTTCGTGCCAAAAGTCTTTAGGAAAATTTTTCAACTTGAATGTAAAAGTAATGGCTTATGTCTCTTAAACTGCGAACTCGAAAGTTAACTCTTGTTGAGGGTGCTGTTGCTGGGATTCTATTTGGAACGGCGGCGATTTTCATACGCTTCCTTCATGGCTTAAACGTGTTTTCTATAGCTTTCTGGCGTTTGATAATTGCTTGCTTCATTTTGTCTACCATATTGCTGGTTTCTGGCAGGCTTTCCATATTGAAGAATTATGGACTTAAAAACTTGAAAGACTTCTTCATTCTCGGCCTTTCACTGGGGCTCCATTTCATCTTCTTCATATCTGCCGTGAAAGACACGACAATCCTAAATGCCACGGTCCTCGTTAACACAACACCAATCTTCTCAGTTTTCATCTCCACATTTCTATTTAATCTAAAGCCTTCCCGCTTGGCGGCGGCAGGAATAGCCATATCCATTGCTGGCGCCTGCGTAATTGCCTATGCAGAATCCACACTCATCGTCTCGGAGGCTTCCCTTGCTGGAGTGCCAAGTTTTAGGGGAGATATGGAAGCTGTTTTAGCCGCCTTCGTGGAGGCTGTCTACCTGAACTATGGCAAGAGGGTGAGGGAACAGAAAGCCATACTGTCCATAATGCTACCAATCTATTTGTTTGCAGCCCTTGTTGTTGGCTTTTTAAGTTCCACGAGCATGAATGAAAGGCTAGAGCTGCCCATGGAACCCGCTGTAGTTCTTCCATTACTTGGTTTGGGTGCGCTTCCAACAGCCGCTGCACACACGCTTTATTTTTCATCTCTTTCAAACTTGAAGTCTTTTGAAACTGCCACGATGGCTTTGCTTGAACCCATAGGCGCAACATTCCTCGGCGCAGTTTTGTTCGGTGAGTTGCCAGCACCCCTTTTCATATTCGGAACGGCGCTGGTGCTCTTGGGTATAGTTTTCATTGCAAAAGGAGAAAAACAGCCTATCCTTGACGAAACAGATAAAAGTTAAGCAATAATAGTGTGCAAACAAGACGAGCTGGGAAGATGACGTATAATAGCAAAATATTGAAGGCGTTTGAATCTGTCATAAAACACTTGGAAACTTCCATATCCGCCTTAAAACATAATGATAAAGACGCTTTTTCAAACGGTGTTTGGCATGCCGCAGCCGAACTCGAATACACGCTGTTTCTATTCTTTTTGGCAGTGGGGGATGAACATAAAATGTCTCTCGCAAAACTTAATCCCGATCCGAAAAGCCTTCAAATAGATCAAGCCATTTTAAAAGTTAAGGAACTGGTCGATAAGGCTCAGAATCTTTTCAGAGTTGGGGACATCATTAACGCATACAAAAGTGTTTATTTGGCGAGACATTACGTTTTCAGAGTTCAAGAAAGCTTAACAAAAAATAAACATAAAGTGGGCGGAAGAAAAAAGTAATAACTGTTACTCCTCGACTTCGGAGATTTTTCGCTCCTTGATCATTAAGGAGTTTTCTTTGTTGCTTATTACCCTGAAATAGTCTTTAAGTTCAACTTTGTGGAGATATTTTCGTAAAAGCACCCGCAAGTATTTCTTTGAAATTTTGTTTTCCTCGGTCCTTATGATTATTTCGTCTGTTGTTGTTTCAATCTCCGCATCTATTTTTTCACGTAGGAAATCCGTTAACTCCTTTACTACTTCGTCCCCTTCCATCTTGAGTTCAGACACGTTGACCCGAATTTCAACCATTTTACTCCCTCCATTATTCTATCGTCTAACCATTATAACCCTCACTTGATCACACGCGTCCTCGCATGAGTCTGCGATCATCTCCAGCGCCTCAAAAAGTTGTCCAATAAGGACGGCTACTCCTGCTTTTGGTAAATTCTCTTTTCCAAGAAGAATTCTCGCTTTTTCGTGGAGGTCGTCCACTTTCTCTTCCTCCCTTTCAACAGCGTCTGCAGCTTGCAGTGCCTCTTCAGGTTTCGTCAGTATTTTGTTTATGCACTTCTGCAGCAGTATTGCGCATTCTTTCACGCCTTTAGCCATTTCCATGATCTCTCCCTTGATGGATTTTGGCACGTCCTCCATCGGCAGCACGCTTAAAACTCTTGTGGATTCTCTGCCCCAATCTGCAACCATATCCACTCTTTTAACTAAATGCATGATGTCTTCTCTCGCTGTTGGTGGAAGTTCTCCTCTTGAAACCTCATCCATCACTTTCCTCCTCAGCGTGTCTGCTTCCCTTTCGTTGCTGGCTATCCTCTCGATGCATATGTGCATCTCTTCCATATCATTGTTCACGGCTGCAGCAACGGCTTTTTCTAGGTCTTCAATGATGCTTGTTGTTAGGGCTAAGTGTCGCTGTATTGTCGTTAAGGCTTTTGTTTCTCTTCGCTTCTCAAACCATTTTATTAGTTCACTCAACAGCCAATTCCTCCCGCATTCCTACTTCTGGATAAGCGAACAAGTGAGCGTTTTCAGGCTGAAAGCTCACTGTAATTTTTTCTCCCATATTAAACCACTCACATGAAAGAGAAGGTGTTACAACCACAATCAAGTCTTGATTTTCAAGCCTAACCTCATATCGCAAATTTGTCCCTTCAAAGGCAATTCTCTCCACCACACCGGAAATGGAGTTTGTGCCTCGCCTCTCGCCCCTTTTAATAGTGAAGACTTCAGGTCTTACAGCTAAAACTACTCTTTCACCTTTATTCAAGCCCTTGTTGACTGCTTGAATCTTTAATCCGCCTCGAAGCTCAATAGTTGCCGTTTTATCCGTGACGTCTGCAATGAAACCTTCAAGAAAGTTTGCGCCCCCGATAAAGTGAGCTACAAAAATGCTTTTCGGGTTCATGTAAAGCTCTTGAGGTGTACCCACTTGCAATACCTTCCCCTTCTTCATGACGGCTATTCTGTCCGATATTGCCATAGCCTCCGACTGGTCATGAGTCACATGTATGGCGGTTAACTCTAAGTCTTTCGCCATTCGCCTGATCTCATATCTCAGCTCGTTTCGCACCTTTGCGTCCAAGTGTCCTAAGGGCTCGTCTAGTAACAGCAGTTTTGCGCCAGCAGCCAATGCCCTTGCGACGGCTATTCTCTGCATCATGCCTCCGCTTAACTCGTGGGGAAAAGCGTCTAAACGCTCATGAAGCCTAACCATCTCCAAAACTTCATGGCCTATCCTCTCAGCCTTCTTCACGTCAAAGCCTTTAACTCGCGGTCCGTAAGTGACGTTTTCCCAAGCATTCATGTGAGGGAACAAAGCGAAAGTTTGAAAAACAAAACCTATGTCCCGGTCTTCCGGCGGGACATCATTTACAAGCCTGTCGCCGATGTATATCTCGCCTTCATCTGGCTCAATCAAGCCGGCAATAAGCCTGAGCAACGTTGTTTTCCCGCAACCGCTGGGCCCAAGAATGGAAAAATATTCCTTATCTTTGATGTGGAGGCTAACATTGTCTACTGCTACAATTTTACCAAACCTTTTCGTAACGTTGACTAAGCGCACATCGGGCATGTCAATACCTTCCCTTTCCTCTTACGATGAGCCTTAACGTCAGTAAGATTATGAAGGAGATTAATATTAGGAAACCGCATCCTAACCCGATTTCTAAAGGTGAAACAGCAACTTTCCCCTTAACCCATTCAACCAAAACCACCGGGGCTGTTTTACGTTGAGCGACGGCCAGCGTGGCCCCTGTTTCGCTTACGCTTCTAGTGAAAACCATTATGGCTCCTGAAAACATGGAATACTTGGTTAAGGGAAACACTATAGTTCTGAAAACGCACAGAGGCTTGGCTCCCAAAGTCCTCGAAGCTTCCTCGAGTTCTAAGCTTATCCTTTCAATGGCGGCGGCCATAGACCTAACAAAATAGGGGTATGTGATGGCCAGATGTGCAAAAATGAGGAGCCAATCTTCAGATATGAATGCTACTGTTTCCTTCCAGAAAAACCGCAAGGACACCCCAAGCGCCACTGACGGAACTATTATTGGAATGTCAATAAGCGTGTTTAATATTGGCGAAAGGCTTCCTAAGCGTTTTCTTGCAACGATGATTGCCATGGGCAAGCCTATGAGGATGTTTAAGAAGGTTACTGTAGCACCAAGGGAATACGATAAAACCAAGCTTTGCCAATAACTGTCCCACGGATAAGCACTGGACAAAGCTTTGGGAAAAATGTCTGTAAAAAGAGCTTCAAAGGCTGGAAGCGCGGCAAAGAGCGAAGGAACTAAAACAATCACGAAAAAGATAAAGAGGGTAACGCTGTTTCTGGCCGACACCGCCTTTGAATAGCTTATTTTTCTTTCTATTGTAGGCCAAGCGCCTTTAATGGGCAATTTCAATCGACCTCCAAGAACGCGGACCATAGCAAAAATTAAGCATGAAATAACTATGAGTGTGAGACTTACAAAAACTGTGGCTCCTACATAAGTATCCTTTGTGTTTTGAATGAATATTGGACCGTTTTCGAAGGCTCCGGCAACCATCATTGTTGCTCCAGTTTCAGAAATGGACCTTGCGAAGGCTAAAATGAAAGCGGCAATTAGTGAAGGCTTTATAATTCCAAGCGTAACCGTTCTAGCCGTCGTGAAGGGCGGCGCACCCAAGGTTCTTGCAGCTTGCTCATACTCAATTTTATAATCTAACAATGCACCCACGATAACTCGGACAACAACGGGATAGGAAAACGTAAAATGAAGCAAAGCTACAAGAAATATGCCAGGCGAAACTAGTGAACCCCAAAAAATTTCTGAAACCGTTTTAGGGTTATACCAAAAAAGAAGAAGCGAATAGCCCAACACAGCCGTCGGCACTATGAAGGGAACATCTGCAAGAGTGTCTAAAACATTCGCCCATCTGGACCTGCTGCGGGCTATAAGCCAAGCCATAGGAATTCCAGCTGCAACATCTAAAGCTGACACGGCCACGGCTACAACAAATGAGTTACTCACAGCATTTAAAGCGCGGGTTAAAAGCTCAGAATTACCGAAGATCTCCTGCATCGTCTCCCACTTGATGACTATGCCCAAAATTGGCGGTACCAAAATCAAAGCGAAAAACAGCACGACAGCAGTCAAATAAACTCCATATTTAACGGCAGACTTCGAGGAAAGCTTGTCCAATTTTTCCACGAATTTTCTCGGCAAACGCACCAGCCTAAGCCCAATTAAACAGCCAAACGTGTTTCTTTTTCAATTCGCAAAATTTGTTGATAAGCTTTCCGTATCAAGCGATGTCAGTTCGCCCGTCGAGTCATATCACAGCCCAAAGGCTCTATTGACTCTCCAGTTCATCATCCGAAAATAAAAAGGATAAACGTGCTTTTAGGATTTTTCCTCTATGCTTTTCTTTCCTCTCTTTCTCTGTAAAATGGCGATGTACTCATCTAACGTTTTCTCCATGTTCCAATTAAAGCGTGATTCGCCAAAGTTTGCATTCCACCAATTTATAAACCTCTTAAGCGATATTTTCACAAATAACGCGAGGGTAATTGCGGGAATGACTGAGACCAGAATTATGTTGATTGGAAATGGAAAAGCCACTAAGAGAAAGAGGCTGAAAAAGAACTCAGCCACTAAAAAGATCGGCATTAGAATTGCCCAGAAAACTCCCCCGGCATTCTCCAGAAATTCGGTTCCCGGAATTTTCAAAATTAACCTATAAAACCATGGTAAATCCTTCTCCTTGATCTCTTTTGGCTTATCTTCAGTCATGGCAACCGCAATGATTACAGCAGTTCCTTAAGACTTAAGCTTTTATTTCCAATTGGGCATGCACTTTAGCCTTTGACAACTCCGACTGTGGTTACAGAGACTCCTCTACGCTTCAATTCCATTACAAATGGGTTTATGCCCAGAGAGTCGCTGGCGATGTGTCCCGTGACAATTAGGTTGCCTTTCCCTTCCGCCTTCAATTTTTCCAAGTCTGCCGGGCTTATGTGAATGTATATCACTGTGTCGATGCCATGTTGAAAGTAGGTTTTTGCAACTTCGTAGCCACCGTTGGTGCCTGCACCATGCGAAACAACAACTTTTCCAGCTTTGTTTTCTGGTTTTCCAAGGCAAATCTTGATTCTTGTCTGAGCGTTTTTAAATTCTGGAAGCTCCATTAGAGCGGAAACGACATCTTTCACCTTTGAATCTTTATTCAGTCTCCCATCAAGTTGTTCGATCATTCTTCGTCTTCCAATGACATCAAGGGGATTGTGAATATTCATGAAAGGCAACTCTAAAAGCCTAGCAAAGTCGATGACATGCAAGTAATTTCGCGTCTGTGCCTCCAACTCAAGTTGTTCAAGCTTCTTCCTCACGGCGTTTTCCGCAGCCTCCTCAGGTACACCAGCCTCAACCATTTGCTGAACATGCCTCTTGAAAACTTGATGAAAATTGAGGATAGCTGTTCCACCAACTGGATGGTGGGCTATGACAGCATCGAAGCCTAACTGTTTTGCAAGCAGAAGTTCTGCTGGTCCAGCATCTATACAAAACAAGGCTTTTTTAATGTTTTCTCCATCAACATATATGGCGCTGTCTTCTGGGACCTCCTCTAAACCGGCAAGTCTAAGAGAGAGTTTCATAATCTCTTCGGTGTTCAATGTCCTACCACCTTTTGCAATAGCTTGCAAACCTATCCGCCATGAGTAGCTAATAAGTTTTATTTAGGCATAACTTATATCGTGTGGTTGGGGTGCAGAGAAAATGGATGTTTTCGAAGCAATTAGGGGAAGACGCAGTATTAGGGCTTTTCGGGAAACGGATGTTCCTAAAGAAACCGTTGAAAAGCTTATCGAAGCGGCAAGTTGGGCACCCTCTGCTGGAAATATCCAACCTTGGGAGTTCATAGTTGTACGGAATCCTGAAACAAAAAGGAGGTTAGCTGAGGCTGCTTTAGGGCAGTCCTTTATCGAGGAAGCCCCCGTTGTTATTGTTGTTTGTGCGGATGAAGAACGTTCAGCGAGAGGCTACGGAACAAGGGGTAAAACCCTCTATTGTATACAAGACACGGCCGCAGCTATACAAAACATTCACTTGGCGGCATATGCCCTAGGTTTGGGCACATGCTGGGTTGGCGCCTTCAGAGAAGAAGAAGCGAGAAAAATTTTAGAAATCCCGGATGGTGTGAGGCCCGTAGCTATAATACCCGTGGGCTATCCAGCAGAGTCCCCGTCTCCAAGAAGTAGAAGACCGCTAAAACAAATAATTCACTACGAGAAGTTTTAGGGGCGCCTAGGCCTTGAAAACGCGAAGCTACTACTTGGGCGAACTGACATGGGTTGACGTGCAAGAATTCCTCAAAAAACATAAAACCGTCATTGTTCCAGTGGGAAGCTGCGAACAACATGGACCGCACTTACCGTTGGACACGGATGCCTATGACGCTTTTTGGCTTTCGCTCAAGGCTGCCGAAAAGGCCAAATGCGCCCTAGTTGCTCCGCCATTATATTACGGTGTTTCATCGCATCACATGGATTTTCCAGGAACAATAACGCTGAGTCCACAAACCCTTGAACAAACAGCTTACGAAATAGGCTTATGCCTAACCAAACATGGGTTCACAAAAATACTGTTTGAAAACGGGCATGGTGGAAACACCCCAGCTTTAGAGGCTGCAGCTCAAAGAATCAAAACTGAAACAGACGCCTTTATAGCTATAGACACCGTCAGCCTCATACCAGACTTTATAGAGCAACACATAGAAACATCCTATGACGCTCATGCGGGAGAGTTTGAAACATCCACAACGCTGGCAAACCGCGAACACGCTGTTGTCAAAGAAAGAATAGTGAAGCCAAGGCTTACCATTCCCAGATCGAAATACACAAAAATTGGACTGAAAGAGGCTGGGCCAAAAGTTTCGTGGACGTTCAGGACAAAAGAGCTAAGCGACACCGGCGTCATAGGCGATCCGACGAAAGCTTCAAAGGAGAAAGGCGAAAAAGCCTGGCAGCTCGCCATAGAAAGGTTAGCGGAACTTTTGAAAGAGCTGGACAATCTGTGAACCGCAGGATGCATTTCTAACCAGACAACTTAAATGCACCTTTTTAGAAGCCACGCAGACTAGAAAATGAAGCTTAATATAGTTGGCCGTTTCCCTATCACCATTGAGGAATAGTTTTGCTGTACTCTGAAATCGCTGATGTTTACGAAAAAATTGAAGCCACCACAAAAAGACTTGAAATGACCGATCTTCTAGTGGGTTTATTGAAAAAGACGCCTAAAGAAATCATCGACAAAGTTGTTTACCTGACGCAGGGAAGAATCTACCCAGAATTTGTTAAACTTGAAATAGGAGTGGCTGAACGTCTTGCCATAAAAGCTCTTGCACACGCTTCTGGACGACGGGAAAGTGAAATTGAAGAGGACATGAAAAAGACAGGCGACGTCGGCGAAACAGCCCAGAACTTTATAGCCCGAAAAAGGCAGATCACATTCTTCCAAAAACCACTAACCGTTCAGAGAGTTTACGAGACATTTGACAAAATGGCAAGAGCCTCAGGCCCAGGCGCAATTGACACCAAAGTTGCGCTTTTAGCTGGGCTTCTGGCTGACGCATCGCCAAAAGAAGCCAAGTACATTATGCGAACGGTCACTGGAAACCTCCGTTTGGGCATTGCAGACATGACCGTGCTAGACGCCTTATCAATAGCCTACGGCGGAGGCAAAGAAACCCGAGAACTCGTGGAACGCGCCTACAATATATCATCTGACCTTGGAAAAGTTGCCAAAGTACTCGCTGAAGAAGGCCTCGAAGGCATCAAAAAATTCAAGGTTGTGGTAGGCAACCCCATAAGGCCCATGCTGGCTGAAAGGCTCTCCTCACCGGAAGAAATCCTCGAAAAGCTTGGTGGAAAATGCATAGCCGAATATAAATATGATGGTGAACGAATCCAAGCCCACAAGAAAGGGGACGAAATAACCCTATTCTCAAGAAGGCTGGAGGACATTTCCGACCAGTACCCCGACGCCATAGAGCTTTTGAGAAAACACGTCCTAGCCAAGGAAGCCATAGTGGAGGCCGAATGTGTAGCCATAGACCCCGACACAGGCGAAATGAGGCCATTCCAAGAGCTCATGCACCGCAGACGCAAATACGGCATAGAAAAAGCCATGGAAGAATATCCAGTCTCGCTTTTCATGTTCGACGCCCTCTACGTGGACGGAAAAGACTTGACCCTCGAGCCCTATCCGGTTCGACGGAAAACCCTCGAAAGCATAATTCAAGAGGGCGAAAGAGTGAAGCTAGCCAAATCCATAACCACCGACAACATTAAAGACCTTGAAAACTTCTTCTTGGAAGCCATAGAAAACGGCTGCGAAGGCCTAATGTGTAAATCAACAGCCCCAGACTCTATATACCAAGCAGGGGCACGAGGCTGGCTCTGGATAAAATACAAACGCGACTACAAAAGCGAAATGACAGACACCGTAGACCTCGTCGTAGTCGGCGCCTTCCACGGACGCGGAAAACGCGCCGGAACCTACGGCGCCTTGCTATTGGCGGCATACAACCCAGAAAACGACACCTTCGAAACAGTATGCAAATGCGGAACAGGATTCACAGACGAAGACCTAGCAAAACTACCAGAAATGATGAAGAAGTATCTTGTACCCCATAAACATCCAAGGGTAAACTCGCTAATTGAAGCTGATGTATGGTTTGAACCAAAAGTGGTGATTGAGGTGTTAGGCGCAGAAATAACCCTCAGTCCAATTCATACATGTGCCATGGACATAATGCGCCAAGGAAACGGCCTAGCTATACGATTCCCAAGATTTACTGGTAATTATAGACTTGACAAAGCAGCAGAAGACGCAACAACTTCAAAAGAAATAGTCGAAATGTATCGAAAACAGCTAAAGAAGATTGCTGAATGATCATGCGATCTCAATGGCAACTTCGCCTTGCTAAAGGGCTTTGATGCAAATAAGTGAAAATCCTTTCCAGGATGAATAGGTAAAATAAACATTTCCGAACTAGCAATGAAGAGTCTTTGGGATTTCAACATTGAAGGATTTGGATGTTCCAAAAGTTTACTATATCTTATGTCACAAACTTTTAACCCGAAATTGATTTCAGGACATCTTCGTTTAAAATTTTCGTAACATTTTTAATTTAATTTTGAAAATACTTAATGTGAGGAAATGGTATGGATAAAAAGGCGGTAATAATACTCTGTATGGTTGTCTTTACAGTTTCCCTAACGATTTTGCTGGCCCCGTTGGTAATGGCAGCTGAGTTACTTACACAAGAGACAAGTTTCACCGTTACAATAACTGTAAAGGACGTTAAAGACCTATATGGTTTTGATGTCAAAGTGCATTATGACAAATCCAAAGTGGATTTGATTGAAGCTTCACCTATATCGCCATGGAAATGCATGTATATAATTGTAAAAAACAAGATAGACGAGTTTAACGGTATGTATCAGCTCGCTATGGCAGCTGTAGATCCTCAAGAACCATTTAGCGGCAGCGCCCCGTTGGTAAAGTTGGCCTTTTATGGGGTGTCCGATGAAAGCTCCATATGCCTTGTCGAAGTAGAGTTATCGGATCGCAACGGCAACGCGATTCCACACGTTATAGAAGGACTCACTATCCGAGGGCTTCCCGTCCATGACGTGACAGTTAAGGGAATTGTGGGTTACCCAAAGGGAGTATACCAAGGCGACCCTATATACTTATACGTTACTGTTGAAAATCAAGGAGACTTCATAGAAACTTTCACTGTCACGGTGTATGCTGATCGAGACGTAACCATAATCGGAGACGAGGTGATAGTTGGGACGCAGACCGTTAACTCACCTGCGAAAACGCTTACAACGCTCCTATTTGTATGGGATACCACAAATACTCCTTGTGGACACTACTTCATTAGCGCAGAAGTTATCCCGGTTGATGGCGAAATTGACATAGCGGACAACTTCTTGCGGGCAGGCGAGTATATCGGTGGAGTTCATCCACGTCCACAATTCGTTGAAAGAGCCAAAATGCTAGCACAGATAATCTCGCTAGGCATTTTAATTCCACTAGCCTCCTTTACCGCGTACCGCTTGAAGGAGTTCTGGTTCCCGTAAAGCATCTAACCATCAAATGCTCCGCATATTTTTATAGGGTATACCATAACATTAATCTAGAGGTAAGTTTGAAGTTAAAAGGATATAGGGTGGAAGGTTGAAAGCGCGAAAGCTATCTCTTGAAAGCTTAGTTCGAATACCCCAAGTCTTTCAATTTGATCTTTCTCCAGACGGTAGTAAAGTAGCCTTCGCTTGGAATAAAGAAGATAAAATCGATATTTTTGTCAAGAACTTGAAAAGCGATGAAGTTTACAAGCTTACGGAAGGCTCTGAGTCTGCGCTAGAACCAAGGTGGTCTCCGGATGGCGAAAAAATAGCTTACGTATCTGATAGATCTGGAGATGAAAACTTTGATATTTTAGTGATTCCAGCGGATGGTGGAGAACCTACAAGGCTTACAGACGACTTGTATGATAACCACAATCCACAGTGGACTCCTGATGGAAAATGGATTGTTTTCGTATCCAATAGAGGTGGGGACAACTTAAACCTTTTCAGGATATCTTTGGAAACGGGAGAAATTGAAAATTTAACAAGAGGCGTGGATCCAGTTATCTCGTTCTCAATATCTCCCGACGGTCGAAAAGTTATTTTCTTAAAAGGTTTCATTAACCGTAACTTATGGATTTTGGACTTGGAAACAAAGGAATCAAAGTTGCTTATAAGTCATCCGAATGCGGAGATTGGAATAGGCGGAGAACCTTGGTCCCCTGATGGCCAAAAAATAGTGTTTACGTCTAATGCAGACAACTTCTACGACATAGCAATATACAATTTCAAGGACGAGGCGGATCAATGGTTTGAAAAAACGCTTCACGAAAAAAGCTCCCCAACATGGTCGCCCGATGGATCCAAAATAGCCTTCACGGAAAATTTCGACGGAAACGTCCTGCTAAAAGTTAAACCATTAAACAGGGATGGTACACGGTGCTTAGGGTTCAATGAAGGTGTATGCGGTTTTATGGGAAATCTTCAGTGGGATCCAAAAGGGAAAAAGATATTCTTCCTATACACTGGGCCAAAGAATCCTCCAGATGTTTGGGCAGTAGACATGAATGGAAACCTAGAACAGGTAACCGTCTCATTAAAGGATGAAGTTGATGTAGGGGCACTCGCAAGTCCCAAAGTGATAAGGTATAAGTCACTTGACGACTTGGAAGTTCCAGCCTTTATATATCTCCCGCAAACTGCTGGGACTAAGAAACCTCCGGGTCTAGTCCTAGCCCATGGTGGACCCGAGGCTCAGTTTACTAATATGTGGAACCCTTACGTCCAATTCTTGGTTTCTAACGGGTTCGTTGTAATAGCCCCAAACTTTAGGGGAAGCACAGGCTATGGGCGTCGCTATCAGAGAATGAGCGATAAAGATCTTGGTGGAGGTGATTTAATGGATACTGTGGCTGCTGCCAAATACTTAAGAGAATCTGGTTTAGTGGATCCAGATAAAATCGGGATTTACGGTGCAAGTTACGGAGGCTACATGTCAATGATGGCTTTAACGAAATATCCAGATGTTTGGACTGCCGGTGTGACCGTGGTCGGCTTCTTTAACTGGAAAACAGAATATGAAACTGAAAGAGAGTTTTTGAGATACTACGATGCCCACAAAGTTGGAACCCCAGAGAGCAATCCAGAGTTCTACTATGAACGATCTCCCATCAACTTCCTTGATAAAATAAAGGCACCTGTGCTCATACTCCACGGAGCCAAAGATCCACGTTGCCCAGTAACCGAGGCATATCAAGTTATAGAATTACTCAAAAAGCATGGAAAAACATTTGAGTACAAAATATATGACGATGAAGGACATGTGTTTAGGAAACTAGAAAACCGCGTTGACTCATACAAAAGGATGGTAGAATTCTTTAAGAAATACATGAAAATAGAAGACTGAGTGAAAAATAGAATAGATCTGTCACTCCCAACATTTTTTATTTGCTGTTTAATGATTCAAGCTTTATCATTTGCCTGTGATTTGGATGTCTTTAATTCTTATATAGGGCATGATCATCCCGGCTGTGCGGCGAGCTTCCTTTGAGATTGCATTAATGTTTTTTAGAAGCTCTAACATGTTGAATCCTATCATCGTTCCTTTGATTGGCTCTGCCAGTTCACCATTGCGTATATCAATGCCGAAGTCGATCATGGAACTTATGTTGCCAGTTACAGGGTCTGAAAACATTGGAAACGAGTCTAAATAGACTCCATCTTTTATCTCGCTCGTTATCTCATCAAGTTCTTGGTCTCCGGGTTTGATCTGTACATTTGATAGCGTTGTAAAAATCGGCGCAGATTTATAAGAGTCTCTGGCCGCGCATGCGTTGTTTTCCATGTTTAGCCGATTAGCCGTATATGAATTGTGAAGGTAAGTCTTTAAGACACCGTTTTCTATAACATTAAATCTTCTTTTCGGAACACCTTCAGAGTCAACGCTTGAAGACAAAAATCCTTTTTCTACAAGACCATCGTCTGTTAAGGTAAGTTTTTCCGATGCTATTTTCTTTCCTATCATGCCGGAAAGATAGCTGCGGTCCAATGCTACATTTAAGCCATCTAAACCTGAAGAAAGTGTCTGGGAAAAGCGGTATGTAGCATTTGGAGACAGTAAGATGGTGCAAGTTCTCGTTTTTGACACTTTAGCACCTAAGGCTCTAAGAGCCTTGGTTGCAACTTCGTAAGCAACCCATTTTGCGTTAAAATCCTTCAAATTTCTTGCGCAATCAAATTCAGTTCCAGAGCCTACATTAGATGCGGATTCTCTAATTATGCCCTTCATGTATGTAAAAATGTTAGTCCCTGATTCTTCAAATTCCACTCCAAGACTGTTTGCAATAGCATAGCTACGTGTAATCGTATATAACGTTCCTGTTAGTATAATCTTCCTTGAGCGTTCCTGTGCGGTTTTTATCATGTCCTCAGCAATTTTCGCAAGACCCGCAACTTGCAAAGATGCTAATTCCTGGTCATAAATGCCCTCAACAGACTTCGGCTTCTCGGCTTCTGGAATAGACTTAAAGTAGGGATCTTTTTCTGATACTTTAGCCAGTTTTGCGGCTTTAACAGCTGTTTCCTTTATGGTTTGTTTATCTAATCGCATGGTGTAAGCATATCCTAATCCACCATTAATGTACGTCCTTACACCTACACCAGAATCATGTATCACCTGAACGGATTGAATCTTCCTTCCGCTGATAGAAATGGTAATGCGACGAGATATTTCACCATAAGCCTCCGCTTGATCTGCTCCACTTTGCAAAGCATTTTTAACTGCCAACTCTGCGAAAGACAAGATTTCACTTTTTGACGGCATTACATATACCCCCCTACAACCATATTTTTAACCCTCATGTAGGGCCCTCCGTCGTCCACCCACATCCTTTGGCCATTCTTACCGCAGAAGCCTGGGGAAACCAGTTCAAAGTCTTTACTGCAAGCGTCAATTTCTTTTAATATTTCAAGCGTTAAGCCTCCAATGCTTACGTTGCTGAGTAATTCTGCGAGTTCTCCGTTCCTGATCATTTGTGCTTCCTCAACATTGCATGTAAATTGGCCTTTTTCAACCATGACGTATCCTCCTCTATCTCCCCTTACAAAGATGCCTAAGTCAACATCCTCTATTAACTCATCTAAAGTATAGTCGCCTGGAGCAAAGAAAGTGTTACTCATACGAACAATAGGAACATTTTGATGCAAATAAGCTCTACAGCTTCCATTAGGTTCAGCTTTTAACAGCGCCGCAGATTCTAATCCATGCATAAAACCTTTCAAAACTCCCTTCTCAATTATTGTCCGTCGGGCTGCTGGTGTTCCTTCAGAATCGAAAAAGTAGCTCCCATAAGCCTTTTCAATGGTTGCATCATCTATTAGTGTCACCTTTTCGTTTCCAACTTGTTTCCCCTCAAAACCTTCAAGAAGGCTTTCGTGAAATGCTACCAGGTCACCTTCCGCATTGTGGCCTACGGCTTCATGTGCAAACAATCCTGCAATCTTCGGATCCATAATAACTGTAAATTTTCCCGCTGGAGCCTTTTTGGCGGTTAACAGTTTCGTTGCTCTTTCCGCCGCTTCAATGCCAAATTTTTCGAAATCTATATTCTCAATAACTTCAAAACCCGCTAATCTTCCGACCAGCCTATGAGTGGATTGTCTGTTTGCACCTTCTTTAGCCGTTACTGTTATTCTAGCGAAAACCCGTGTTAGAGTTTGATCAACAAACGTGCCAAATGAGTTGCAAATAACTTCATTAACAGTTTCATCTTCATAGTTTAATAGCGTATTCGCTATCTTAGAGCTATAACATCGTGCGTCTTTCTCCAATTCCATGAGCACCTCCATTTTCTCCTCGACGCTTATATCTTCGGGATGAACCTGACACTGGTTTTTCACGGTGGCTTTGTGCGCTTTAACCTGAGCCACGCAACTTTTTTCTCCAACTTTTTTAGCTTTTGCCGAAGCCACAGCCTCTTCTAACGCTTCCCCCAGTATTCTCTTGTCGGCCGAGTTAACTGTGGCGACACCCCAACAGCCATTTAATAACACCCGAATGCAAGTGCCATGGCTCCATGGAGCAGTTAACTCTTTAGCCACCCCGTTTTCAATGCGTATTTGAGTAGCTTTTTGTTCAACAAACCGCACATCACAGAACTCGGCACCGTAGTTAAGCGCTTTATCAACTATTTTACAAAGAACGTCTTCCATTACGAAGACCCTCAGAACCTTAAACTTATACCGCTCTCATATTTTAGACTTTACATCATATTCTTCATTGCCCAAGTAAGTTCGCTGCGCGTAATCATTGATAAAGGGTTAAATCCTTAAACTTCCCCACAGTTCTCATTTGAAACAACGTCTGTAAGGTTTTCTCCAAACGCTCTAAGCTTTCATCTACTTCTGTAAACGATGGCCTGGTATCCAAAACATTATGAGAACGGAGGTCAGAACTACACCAGCCAGTCCCACAGATATCGGTGCTTTAAATCCAAACATGTCATATAGAAAGCCACCTATGTAAGGTGCAGGAAAACTAGTTATACCGCTGAAAAATGCTATTTTTCCAAGGGCCTCCGCTTTTTCGCCGGCGAAACTGCTTACCACAAGGGTCTTCACAACGGGTGCCCATGTTGTAATGACTATTCCCATAAGAAAGTGTAACGCCGCAAAGACTTCAAATGTTGTGGACATGAGCCACCCAGTCATTAATACTACACCGATTACCTCAGAAATGAACATAAATATTTTACAATCAAATTTTCGGATGAGCATCCCTATAGGCAATTGGAAGCATATAGCTGAAAAAGAGGATATGCTAGACATGATTCCCAACTGAAAAGTTGAGAAGTTATAAGTTTTCGATAAAAGACCGAATAATATTGCAAAGCTAACATTCCAAGAAAAGCCGTCCAAAGCAATTATCAAGTACAACTTCCTCAACTTTGCATTAGCCACCGGATCTTTTGTGGAGCTAAAAGGATTAACACGTGGCGGCTCTGTTTTCTTTTTAACATACAAAGTTTCTTTGACTGCAAAAATTAATATCAGACTTAAGGCTTGAACGATTAGACACACATAAAAAAGAAAAGCGTATCCAAAATTATAGGATAGGTATCCACCTATCATCGGGGCAAAGAGCCCAGGAATTAAAGTGAAAAATGTAAACATGCTGTAGGCGAACCCTAAATCTTCTGCTTTCACGGACTCAGCAATAATGGAATCTCTGGCTGGAGAACTAACCCCAATATAGAGACCTAGAAAAAACATCGCCAAAATTAGTAGCATCCAACATTTGAAGTAGCTTGCAACTATGTTTAGAGTTATGGCAGTTGCAGCGCACAAACTTCCAAAGATTAGGAAAACCTTTCGTCCCTTTGCGTCTGAAGCTTGTCCTGCTATTGGTTGGACAAATGTTGCCATTATCCCATGATAACCTCCTATAGCTTCAAGTACTCCGACTATGCTCATCGACGCTCCTAGACTTAAAACAAATGGCTGAATGTTAACCCTCAGCATTCCAAGCGATATTCCAGCTATGAAATAAGACAGACATATAATCCCTAGGTTCCCTTTCAATAATTTTTTAGACAAACTCCGGTGCCTCTCGGAATTTAAACTTATCCATTATTAAACTTTCATATAACGTTTCCATTTTCAGAGAATGGAATTTGAAATTTCCACGATTACTCTAATTCTAGCTCCTTTGCGTCTCTACCCCCCTTCTCGGAATATACGACAACTTTCACTTTCGTGGCTTGAGTAGCCTTTACAATCCACTCAACCTTCTTTTTATTTCCTTCCTCCGTGGCTGGCGTTGGTAGCTCTAAAAGTTTGTCGAATCGGCCTTTTAGATGGCCAATTTCAATCCATTCCCTACCAATTAGCAGGCTTACTCCCTCATTTAACTCAATGTAGGCTATTACAGGTTTGACAGCGTTCACTTGTATTGCTTGTTCTGAGATGTTGGTTGGTAGGAAGCCTAAATTCTCGATGGTTACTTCAATCTTGAACACTTCATGAGCCACCTTAACTGCCTTAGCGTTTGTTATTCTCACCAACGGCAATAAAGACGCGTGTTTTAATGGAAACATAAAGACCTTCTTACATTCATCTTCTAAGAATCTCCCAGGGGGTGGATTCCTCCATGTAAACTTTATATCCCAACCTCCTATCTCAACATCACCAAGTTGGGGATGTTTAACTAAATGCCAGTTAACGAAACCTTTTCCACCCAATTCTTTATCAAGCCACCGAAGAGCCTTCAAACCGTCTTCCTCCTTTGCCTCTAACCTGAAATTTACGCCTCCTCTTTCTCGAAACCCTCCGATTCCAGCACGGCCTGCAAGATCCCACATTTCAACACAAAAGCCAGGTATGCCTCTACTGATGTAGGTCCAACTATCGAGACATCCGTGTCTTGGTTTTTTCTTATCCCTTGTAAATTCCTCAAAGCTTGAAACGCATGGATAACCGGTAATCTCCGTTCCTATGGCACCTATCGTTTTGAAGAGAATTAAGTCCTTTTCGATAAATTCGGAGTCTGGTTTATTGTCAAAGGCTCGAACAATAGCACCGCCGTGTGTATGATAAGTCACCAAGCCCCCGATGTTTGGGTGGCTAAGCCAAAAGTCTATGATTGCCCTTACCTCCGGCTCTGATGCGGGGACAACTCCGCTCCCAGGCTGCACGTTTTCCGGAACCCAGTCTCCCGGGAAGTTTCTGTTCAGATTCATTCCGTATCTGGGTGGAGCAATCTTAACCTCTCCGCCTTGGTAGTTGAGTATTAAACCCTCCACGTAGACCTTGTAGTAAGTGCCCCCTCCACTCTCCAATGGCCCTCTTTTCACCAGCAGTCTAGGATCTTTCTCTGAAATTTTCCAATCACCGTTTGCATCCCTTATCCTCATTTGAGTTATACATCCGTCCCCATCCACATCCTCCGGATATAGTCCCTCCATTCTACGCCATTCATCCTCGCTTAACGGATAAAACCTCGCAGCCGAATAAAATATTTGAGGTGTTGTGAGGAAAATCTCCGCTCCGTCCACATCGACCCTGGGCAGTATATAAAAAACCCTCGTGTCCAAGAGTTCCGTTACAAAGACATCTTTGCCATAACGTGTTAAAAGATACCAGATGGTGTAAAGGCAAACCATCGACCCAGCAACTTCGCTTGCATGAAGGTTTCCATCTATGTAATAGCCCGATTTATCTTTTCCCGGTCCAGTTTTGAAGTTTGTGATTTCCATAAGCCATATATCTCTTCCTTCAGCACTTTTTCCTATGCTATGTAATTTAGCGAGGTTTTTATATTTCTCTTGGATGGATTTAAGGAACGATGTCAATTCTTCATATGTATAATAGTGGCTGAAGTCAAACGTGTCCAAGCTCATTTTCTTTCGCTCCTTGATGTGTTTTGAATAATTTTATTTCAAGATTACGTAGATAAAATCTTCGCCTAAAATTTTTAGCAAACTATATTTTTAAGTGCAGGGTTATATAGGCTTGGTATATCTGGATTGTTGGTGTAAGGGAATGTTCAATGCTGATTCCCAAAAATCATTAACCGCCGATTATTATGATCCGCTTTTGAAGTCTCAACAGCTTATACGTTCACGCTTATCCATGAAGCACATCAAGATTTTCCTAAGGGTCCTCTTTGTTTGGATGATATTGCTTTTTGTTTTTAACATGCTTTCCCGTACATATGGTATTGGTTATACTGCCTCACTTATCGTCACAGATAGTGGCATGTTGTCCTATGGTCGAAGTGGTCGATTTGCTTGTTGGAGTGCTGGATACTTATACATCACTTATAATCCGGTTCTTTTTCCAGTTAGTCACATTCTTGGAGATGGTCAATATTATGGAGAGTTTAGAGTAGTACATTATCCTGAAGATAATTTGGTTGAAGTTGCGGCGTTAACAATAATTCGAGAGGAAATATGGCGAAATTTGCCCTACTTTTTCGTTTTGAGCTTTGTCTTAGCTTTGGTTCTCGAAAAGTTGTTGTCCTTTATTCGTCGGATGCCAATGCGTGGACAAGAGCTAAAATAGAGTTGGAAGTCAAAAAGTTTATCTGATCTTGATCATACCGTTAAGTCTTGGTGTGTATGAGGAAGCAACTGTTTGTTTTAGGCTTAATCCTTTTGTTCACAGGTACCATTGTGGCTGCGTGCTTTAGGGTTTCTAGTAAAGTGCTTGTTGGCGAAGAATTAAGGGGAACTGCTGAAATTTACTGGGTTCCCCATAGGAAGCTGAGCGGGCGGTATGAGTGGAGGGCAAGGGTGAATGTAACTTTTAACGGTGGAGAGATAATAAGTGTTGTGGTTTCACCTAACTCCAGTAATCTCGGCTGGGGTAATATTTTCATGAGAAGTCAGAGTCCTAAGTCTGTAAATGTTACCATCAGGAGGGAGGGGGGCGGAACTGCTTTGTTTAAAATATTCTTCAGCGGGGAGGTGTCTCAAACTGGAGATATTGGTGTTGTAATATACAATTACACTTTAGTTCAAGGCAGTGACGACATAGAAGTCAGATTTAAAGAAGGGTTTAAATCTCTTGAAGAGGCTGGTGGTGTGGTTAAACGTGGTGGAATTTTTATCGTTGAAGTTGCCCCTAACCCTGATCAATGGGCAATGATTCCTCCGGAGGATGTTTCCGTGTATAATTTGAAATATAGAGAAGCGCAGCCTTACTGGTTTTTACTTCCATTTGGTTTGGTGTTGGATGTTTTTGGTTTTTTAGCCATATACTGTAGTAGGCATAAGAAACGTTTGAAGAAATTCATGGAGAAACATTTCAACTTGCGTAAGGTATAAATACCCGCTCTATAAAAGCAATAGTACCACTATTACGACTGGGGTTTAAATGAGGCCGTTGAAAACATGGTTAAGAGTTCTTATGATTATTGCGGTTTTAGAATTATCTGTTTTCAGTTTTTTGGTTCAATGGAATGGTTTCTTGACGGAGGCCTCTGGTTCAGCGTCTATGCCGAATAATAGGCCAGTTGTTTTTATAGATCCTCCTAAGGTTACAGCCTTCCTTGGGGCTAGTATAACTATTGCCGTTAAAGTTTTCAATCTTACAAATAATTGGATTACGCTGGATCCTGTTAAGAGGATAAGGCATTGGATCGGTAATCTCTACGGTTTTGAAATAGAGCTTTTATGGGATACTGCCATACTGAATTACACTGGTCACGTTCTCCATATTCCAAGGAATGCTACGTTCCCTGACGGTGTACTTTATGAACCTATTCTTAATCCTAACGTAACTATTAACTGGAGGGCTGGCCGGTTTAACCTGTTTGTTACCTCCCTTTCACCAGCTCCGGCGTTTAACAATCCCAATGAAAATGCAACCATTTTTGAAATAAGCTTCAAAGTTATAGGGTATGGGAGCTCGTACATACGGCTAGGAAAGACTGAGCTAGTTGCCATCTACAATGAAGCCTACCCGACAGTTTCAACTGAGATTTACCATCATCCTAAATGGCCTTATCCAGACTTCTTCTCCGACGCTTATCACGAGTATCCTGGTGCCCCCGTAGCTGTTTTCACCACGTATCCTGCTGACTATGGGGTTGTTAATCGGACGGTCGAGTTTAATGCATCCGGTAGCTATGACACCGATGGTGGTAGTATAACCCTTTACATGTGGGATTTCGGTGATGGAACTAAACTTAACGCTACCGTACCCGTAGTTTATCATAATTACACGTTTCCTGGGGAATTTATAGTCACATTGATGGTTCTCGACAATGATTCCCCGGCGAGAAGAAGTGCTCCATGCCAAAAAACTTTGATCGTTAGTGGAAGGCGTGATTTAGTTATTGAAGGTTATAGTTGTCCAGATAGTATTGAATCGGCTCCCTATGGCATTTATATGGGTTTGGCAACCAATATTCAAGTTGCTGTTAGGAATAAGGGTGAAGTTTTTGAAAACTTCACGTTAAAGGCGTACTACAATGGCACTGACGGGTGGGTTGAGATTTCAAATAAGTCTGTGAGTCTAAGGGCTGGGGAAACAAAAATTTTCTCACTTAGTTGGGACTTTTCGGTGGTTGGGCCTCATCAACCCGGATATTATATGGTGAGAGTGAACATTACCTCTGTTATACCTTTTGAGGATGTTACCGACAATTTTGCACCTCGTCCGCCAAGCGTTCCCCCGGTTGTTGTGCGCGTGACTGAACAACGAATATACGATCTAGCTGTTAAGAGTATTGACGTGGTTGTTGTTGGTAGCGGTGGAATAAGTTTTCCGGCTCCTGTGTTAACTGGAGAAAAAGCCACCATAAATATGGTTGTTGGGCGATTGGGCAGCGTTTACGAAGCTTTCAACGCTGTTTTTCAAGTGGTGCATCCAAACGGCACAGTTTTAGCTTCTAAGAGTTGGTCTTCTCAAATGTTGGGGGCTGGCAATAGAAGTGTCAGCTTAGTTTACACTTTTGCTACGGCTGGTTTGGCTAATGTTGATCTTAATGTTTCTTTGTATGTTGTTAACTCTAATCCTAGCTTAGCTGAGCTGGATATTAATGCAACTAATAATGCGGCTGTTAAATCTTTTAGGGTTGTTAAGCCTCCAAAATTAAGGATTAATAAGCCAGCATCTATCTATGTAAATGAAACTGTGACGTTTGATGCTTCTGAAAGTGTTCATGAAGGAGGTTCTATTGTAAAGTATAGGTGGGAGATTTATGCGAACTTAACATTGCTTTTTGCTCTTTCCGGGGAAAGCACGGAGCCTGTTTGGAGTGTAACCTTCAGAAAAGTTGGGACAGGTTATAGGGTGGTTTTAACCGTGACTGATGAGTATGGAATAACTTACCACGAAAACAGGCCGGCTTCAGATGCTTATAGGACACATACAATCTTTCTGGTTCAAGCCAGAGGCGAGGAGACTCCATGGAAGCTTTCACAGGAGCTTTTGCTAGCGTTTGTTGTTCTAGCGTTTATTGTTGTTGGAAGTGTGGTTTTTCTCGTTTTTAGGAGACGTAGAGCTGTAGTTGAGAATATAGAATAAAGTTTCAGAAAACTTTAAATTTTCAGAAAGGATATTCAGATTGGGAAAAGGTGAGGGAGAAATGGAGAATAGGAAAATTGCTGCTTTGGCTCTGGCTATAGCAATTCTCTCTTTGATTGCAGTTGCTCCAGTTAGGGCACCACCACGTTCAGATCTCGAAATCTATTTCTACGAAAACGAAACTGCAGCTTGGGCGGCTTTCTTGGATGATAAGTTTGACCTTTACGGCGGAATGCTTACCTATGACCAGTACATGTATGCCATAACGGATCCCAAGATTATTGTTACACCCAAGGTTACCACTTGGACCATAACAAACTGGGCGCTTATGAACGCCGGCTACGACGAGACGACGGGCCATCATGAGTTTTTTGGGCAACAGGCTGAAACGGCTCCATGGGTTGGCGTCAAAAACCCGATAAGTGATCCTAACTTCAGAAAGGCTTTGGCATGTCTGATTGATGTAGCCCGCTATTTGGATGAGGTTTATAAAGGGTTCGGCGTTGAACTGGATGTCCCGATAACCTACAACGCCCAAGATCCATGGGCAAATGAAAGCCTCTGCGACCACTTGGGTGGGCACTATCCATTCTCATACAGCCGAGACCAAGCCCGCTACTGGCTCCAGCAGGGCGGCTGGATTGACTGGGATGAAGACGGTATAATCAACTTCCCAGACAACTGGCCAGGCGTCCCAGACAAGGAAGGAGCACCGCAGGGCAAGAAGCCAAACGTCGGCGCTAACGGCTATCCAGGTGTTGGTCTAGCCTTCTTCTGCTATGATAGCCCTGAAGAGCGCAGGCTGACAGCTGAAATCTTCATGGAAGAATTCAACGCTGTTCTCGGACAAGGTGTTGTTAATGGTCCCTTGATAAGAAGCTACGACCACTTCGACGAATTCATTTGGACATACTACGACTACCACATAGCTTCAGACGGCTGGTCTGTTGGAAGATTCCCAACATACCTATACGCCTTCTTCCACAGCGACAACTGGTGGCCAGGCTACGGCGGCCTAAACGCCTACACGCCGGGCGAACCAGACATGGACGATGCTATATGGGCCTTCTACACTGCAACAAGCTACGAGGAAGCCGTACAATTAGCTAAGACCGCCCAGTACTATATTGTTGAGAAGTATTGTGTATGGTTGACAGCGGGCCACTCAGGCCAAGGAGCCTACGCCTACAAGAACCTAGTTGGCGTGGTAACAACCCCAGTCTACGGCCCATGGAACTACTATACGCTGGTACACGCCACAAGAGTTGACGAACCGGGCGCCCCGATAAGAATAGGCCTACCAATCTTCCCGCCGAACCTCAACCAGCTAACAGCCATGTGGAGCGCCTCCTACGCATGTCTAGAGCCAGCATGGAACCCGTTCATTACGACTAACCCGTTCATGCCCGCCCGCCAAGACATGGACATGCCATGGCGTGCAAGAGACTGGCATGACCCAGGACTAACATGGGAATACGGAGGAGAGGTCTGCACAGTATCCAAGTTCTACTTGGATGATCGGATTTACTGGGTTAAGCCTGTGACAGGCGAAAACACTGGATGGAAGTTCTCAGCAGCGGACATGGAATTCACAATATGGTACTTCTACCAGACAGCCTCCCCATCCGCATGGTGGCGCAGCAACTACGCCCGTGTCCACCACGTTAGAACAGGTGTCGTTGAAGGAACAAACATAGAGTATATAGAGACATATTTCACGGTTCCAGGCTACTTCTTCCTATACTATCCACACACCTACAACCAGATATGCAAGAACGCTTGGACAACATACTGGGATCCAGCCAACCCGGATGCCCTAATATTTGACGGAGACAAAAACACACCGGGCAAACAACCATCAGTAGCAACATTCACAGAAGGCGAAGACATATCAACACCAGGCTACGCAGATCTACCCTTCAGGACAATGAACGCTCCGGTAGACATAATAAGCGTGGTTGCAGGCGGCACCACGCTAACCAAATACACAGACTATGAAATAATAGCGGGCAGGCTCTACATATATGCAGACATACCAGACGGCACAACAATAACAGTAACCTACTGGGGAAGAGGAAGCTACGTCGGCGACACCGTCGGCGGCGTACCGTTAACAACCATTCACTACGGAGACGGACCCTTCTATCTAATATCCTACGACCCCAACATAGGAATAGCCTACAAGAAGAATCCACACCACTTCCTCGAAACGTCCCCGTGGGGCGAAGTAGACTGGTGGTGGAGATGGGAGAAAGGCTACCAGAAGAAACGCCTGCAAACAGGCTGGCAGGTCATAGACATTTACGACGTAGTTAAAATTGCAGGAGCCTACGGCGAACACGGTCGCTATGTACCAACCCCCAAGTGGCTGCCGCCAGCAGATACTTCACCTGCAGGGGCTTCACCCCCACCAGGCTACACGTGGCCGCCGCCCTACGGTCTAGGCTACATCAACATTTACGACGTAACTTCTGCAACAGGCAAGTACGGAACTAAATTCTGGATACTGCCAACAGTGTAAAATCTAAACCTCATACCCCTTTTTTATTTAACCCATTTCTAAACAATCATTAAACGTTGAAGGGGACAAGTTGTCAGCTCAATTCGAGTTTAGACTCCTTTTGCCAAAACTTAAATATTGCTTAACTAAATGAAAAATGGGAGTGAGATGGGCTTAAAGGCTTACATTGCAAGGAGAACCCTCTATAACATTATAGTAATTTGGGCGATAATGACCATAAATTTCATTATTTTTGTAATGATGCCCGGAGACCCTGTGGCAAGATACATAAGACAGCAAGCGGAATTTGGAAGGGTGGACCCCAAACTGATAGAAGAACTTAGAAAACTATACGGAATCGATATGCCCCTCCACGAAAGGTATTTCCTATACCTCAAAAACATGTTAACCTTCAATTTTGGAAGAACCCGCTACACCGAAGGCTATATAGTGGATGAAATGTCTAGACGACTTCTTAACACAATAATATTCATAGGCCTTGCCGAATTTCTCACAATTACCATTGGAACCGTTATAGGCCTATATTTGGCACTTAAAAGAGGCACCAAAACAGACACCGCAATAGTGATTACCAGCTTAACCCTATCGGCGCTTCCCTCATTCTGGATTGGGCTGCTTTTCATAACGGTATTTGCCCACACGCTTAATTGGTTCCCCACTGGAGGGATATACCCAACCGAATGGCTTACCAATCCCCCAACAGATCCAATAACAATAATTTTAGGTCGCCTCCACCACCTATTTCTCCCAGTGTTCACCCTATTTGTTTTTTCAGTGGACAATTGGACGCTCTTTGTTAGAGCGTGTGCCCTAGAGACAATCACGGAAGATTTTGTTGTTACCGCTAGAGCTAAGGGTCTAAAAGAAAGAACAGTCCTTCTGAAGCATGTTCTAAAACCCGCTTCTCTCCCAATAGTTACTTCATTAACCCTTACTGTGGCACTTTTATGGACTGGAGCAATAATAACTGAAACCGTCTTTAACTATCCTGGGATGGGAAGATGGATATATGAAGCTATTTCAAGGCAGGACATCCCAATTTTATATGCTGTTTTCTACCTGATTTCCCTATGCACAGTTCTAGCTAACTTTGCGGCAGACCTAATATATGGAATAATTGATCCTAGAATTAAGGTTGGATAAGAAGTGTCTGTAACCAAATCAAGAATCCAACTTCAACTTGAGGCCATAAAAAGCTTCTGGAACGAATTCAAAAGAGTTAAACGCGGAGTTGCGGGGCTGATAATAATTTGCATATTCACGTTGTTGGCCATAATCGGACCCTACATAACGCCTTACGACCCTTTATACCCAAAGATTACAGAATACCCCGCCGGACCAGCTCCAATAGCATCTGAACTCGCTCAACCCTACCTGCATAAACTTTTACCCGGAGGAGACGCCTTATCAGAGAACATGAGGGCGGTTAGCGACTATAAAATTTCCTCCTATGAGACATTTCAGAATTGGAGCAAACGTGTAACAGGTCAAAACATCGAAGTAGCCTATACACCTAACGAAGGATACCACAATGACGGTGCGATAAAAATAACTTATACAAGTGCAACTGCCCAACCAAACCCGACATCAGTGAGTCTTACCTACAACTTCAAATACCCCTTCAAAAACCCGCCGGGAAGGGGAGGCTTCCAACTTCACATATCCTACAAAGTCGACGGCAACTTCACAACGGAAAGCACAGTGACAATAGAACTCTTTATAAAGAGAATCCAAGGCAGCGAACCCCTTCCAAATTACTATTGGCGCTTTACAACAATAGAAGATGGAACCGTAGTTTATATTTACCCAATCTACTCTGATATCCCATTAAGTGTCAATAAGCCGCTAAACTGGACACATAAATGGCTCAGATCTACTGGGCTATGGAGAATAGCACCAGAATATACTGCTTTACCATGGGAAAAAGTTTTTCCAACAGCTGGAGACTATGCTTTTGAAGTTAAATTAACGTTTGAAGATAAAGCTCAAAGTGCAAAAACAATGACGGTTTACCTAGACAACCTAGACATATTAATTTACGGCCAAGTTTTCGGGATCTTCGGTTCAGACGGTCAAAAAGGTACCCCTAGGGACATGCTTTCAAACCTAATTTATGGCGCAAGACTGTCAGTCTTCCTAGGACTGTCTGCAGCAGCAATCTCAGTAACTATTGGACTTTTTGTAGGTTTGTTATCGGGCTACTTCGGTGGAATACTGGACGAAGTTTTGATGAGAATAACAGACATTTTAATGTGTCTCCCAGGTCTCCCGTTAATCCTCGTGTTAATAGCTGTACTAGGGCGATCAATAGTCACCCTATTAATATTGCTGTCGTTCCTAAGCTGGATGGGATTCGCCCGTGAAATAAGATCTTTAACCCTATCCATCCGTGAAAGAGCTTTTGTAGAGGCTGCAAAAGCCGCTGGAGCCGGTGGTGTTTACATAGTAACCCATCATATTTTACCGAATGTAATAAGCCTCGTCTACCTATCCCTTGCCTTATCCGTCCCAGGTGTAGTCTTATCAGAGGCAGCCCTAAGCTGGCTGGGACTCTATGACCCCAAAGTAGTTTCATGGGGACGTGTACTCTCTGAATTTACAAACTCGGGAGTAGCCAGCACAACAGGCTTTCAGAACTATTGGTGGTGGGTTATACTTCCAGGAGCTATGATCTCCCTCTTAACGATTTCTTTCATACTTTTAGGCTACTCTCTCGACGAAATACTTAACCCACGATTGAGAATGAGACGGTAGTGATGGCATATGGCTCTACTACAAGTTGTTGATCTAAAAACCTACTATGAAACGTTAAACGGATACGTAAAAGCAGTGGACAGCATCAACTTTGAACTGGAAAAAGGGCAATCCTTGGGGCTTGCTGGCGAATCTGGATGTGGAAAAACAACAGTTGCACTTTCTATAATGAGAATACTTCCTCCAAACGGCAAAATAGTTGGAGGCAAAATTCTCTTTGAAGGGAAAAACCTAGCGGACTTAAGCATAAGTTACATGCGTAAAAATATCATGTGGAAAAGAATATCCCTAGTTTTTCAAGGGGCAATGAACGCACTTAATCCAGTCTACAAAGTTGAAGAGCAAATAATTGAGGCGATTCGACTACACGAACCTAATGTAAGCAAAAAAGAGGCCCGGGAGAGGGCGCAGAAACTCTTTGAATTGGTAGGGTTGGATCCCTCAAGAATACGCGGCTACCCCCACGAGTTCAGCGGAGGAATGAAACAACGGGCAGTAATAGCTATGGCTCTTGCCTGCAATCCCGATATAGTTATTGCAGATGAACCCGCCACGGCCCTTGACGTCATAGTTCAAGCCCAAGTTCTCCAGCTGATCAAAATGTTGAGGGAAAAACTCCACCTATCCCTAATATTAATAACTCACGACTTGTCAATAATTGCTGACGTATGTGACAAAATTGCCGTTATGTACGCTGGTAAAATCGTCGAATATGGAGACATAGTGTCTGTCTTTAAAGAACCTCTACATCCTTACACACAGGGACTGCTGGGAGCCTTTCCAAATCTCTGGTCTCCGAGAACACGGATTACCTCTATACCGGGCGTACCCCCCGACTTGCTATCGCCACCTCAAGGATGTCGATTCCATCCAAGATGTAAATATGCTATGGAAATTTGCAGCAAAAAAGAACCAGTTCAATGGAAAGACTCTAGCAAAGATCATAGCGTGTGGTGCCATCTAATCGGAAAAACTTAATGGAGGTTGCTATATGAAAGAACTAATATCTGTAGTGAATCTTAGAAAGTTTTTCCCAGTTAAAATGGGGCTACTTAGCTCTCTATTTTCGAGTAAAAACATATATGTCCGTGCTGTTGACGGAATAAGCTTTGACATTAAAAGAGGTGAGATTTTCGGACTTGCAGGTGAGAGTGGAAGTGGAAAGACAACCACTGGAAGAATGCTTGCAAAACTGATAGACCCTACAAGCGGCAAAATACTTTTTGAGGGGAATGATATAACCAGAATGACGCCTAAGGAGTTTAAACCTTTTCGCCGCAAGATCCAGATAATATTTCAAGATCCTTATGAGTCTCTCAACCCCAGAAAAAACGTACTTAGCATAGTGAGCGAGCCTCTACGTATACTTAGCTCAGTTTCAACCAGGGAGCTGGAAAAGCAAGTTCTAAAAGTTCTTGAAGACGTTGAGTTAACACCACCCCAGGAGTTTCTCTATAGGTATCCACACGAACTCAGCGGTGGTCAAAGACAAAGAGTTGCAGTTGCAAGGGCAATAATTCTGAAACCAGAATTTATAGTTGCTGACGAACCAGTTTCAATGCTTGACGCTTCAGTACGGGCGGAAATCTTAAACTTAATGCTTGATCTGAAAGAGAAGTACCATGTTTCATTTCTGTATATAACGCATGATTTAGCTTTGGCAAGACACATCTGTGACAGAATCGCCATCATGTACCTTGGCAAAATCGTGGAGAAAGGTTCCGTTGACGAAATAATCAACGAGGCCCTCCATCCATACACACAGGCTCTACTGTCCGCTGTCCCTGTTCCAGATCCAACCTCTAAACGAGTGGAGGTTCAAATTAAAGGGGAGATTCCAAGCCCTATTAATCCTCCACCAGGTTGTAGATTCTACACAAGATGCCCAAAGTATATAGGCGAAATCTGTAAAACAAAGGAGCCACCGTTAATCGACATTGGAAAGGAACATTATGTAGCTTGCCACCTATACGGTAAAGGGCAAAACTGACACTAGCCAGAACCGGCTTTTACTTTTTCCTCCTTAATTTTGGCCGTAATCCAGTCTTTATATCCGGCAGCTATTCCCCAAGTAATGACAAGCGCCACTAATGCAATTAGGTTGAAGGGTGAGGGAAGGATTAGGAAAAGAAAAATCCCTACAAACGGGCCGAGAACTATCAGCAACGAAAAACCCACTAATATCCAATACCATTTGGTTGTCAAAATAACCCGTAATATCTGCAGAAACTCTACAATCGATTCTTTAAAGCCTCTAACCTTCCGCAATTTTACCATAAAGCTTAGTTCTCGACTAGAGATTTAAACTTAGCGTTTCTATAACTTGTTTTTCATTTTTCTTAACTTAAGGTAGATAATCAATGTTGCTAAAAGAATAGCTGGAAATATAATGTAAACATAGTTGAGTCTCCAAGGTTTTGGAGATACAACCAGCGTGCTTGTAGCACTTGACGCAGCGTAAATTCCCTCTCCATCAAATACAGCAATGAGCTGAAAAACACCTGTTTTTGTAGGCTCATAAATCAGAGTGGCTACACCGTTTTCACCAGTTTTATTGGATCCTATGGATTCTCGAAAACCATTACTTTTTATGTAGAATTTAATAGTCGCTCTTTTTACCGGCACATTGTTTTCATCCTTTAAACTTGCAATCAATGTTAAGGACTCATGTTGGGTGGCATTTATAGAAGATGGTGTAACGAGAGTAGTGCTTAGAGGTTTGAATGTTACAGATGTTTCGTCAAAGCTTCCATAAAGGTCTTGATCGCCTTGAAATGTGGCTCTAAACTTGAGTATGCCTACCAATAGAAATTGCACTTGAGTCATAGCGAAACCAGAGGAGTTTGTTACCTCGGTTTTGTTCCACGATTCTCCAAGCAGGGAGAAAACAATAACTTTTCCTGCAAGAGGTTGGCCGGAAACATCCGTAAGTTTTGCGTATAAAACAAGGAGTTCTCCCGCCTTAACCTCCCGTTTATTGATTAACAACTCAATGCACGTAATAATTTTTTCTTGGGAAGGCAAGGACTTTGAAGCAATTATGTAGACAGTATACCCTGCGACATTTCCTGAATAGTGCATCATAACGTGGGTGTTGTTGCTTGTTATCTTGGTGTGCTGTGTAACATTCAAAAAATACTGTGAAGAAACGAGGAAAATTCTCCACTCGTTTGGAGCAGCGTCTAAAACAGTCTTTGGAATAGTGATGTTGAAAAAGCCGCTCCATGCAGATGGGCCAGTTATGCGGAAATTTAAGCCGTTAAGTGAACTATTAAACTGAAAGGATGCAACTGTAAAATTGCATTCAACCACTACACAGTAAGAATTTACCATGTACATTCTTACTTGACTCCAAGGTTCTATAAGCGGTTTAGAGTCTCCCCAGATGGGAATGTTTGTATCACCTATTCCATCTCCGTTTGTGTCTTCTCCTTCGTAATCGCTCCAAAAGTTTCCTTCAACACCGTTGTCCCATTTGTTTGAAACACCCCCCAAAAATTGAACTTGCAGGTTAGTGTTGTTCAAAAAGTTGTTTCGGTAAAAAACATTGTATGACGAGCTTACCACGACACCGACTTGGTTTTCTTTGAATGTGTTGCCTACGAAGATGTTAAAGTCGCTGTCCGGCTTTAAACTAACTCCCCAACCGTTACCTTTAAAGACATTGTTTACTAGCGATATTTTGTTACTCTTTGCGGAAAATAGGACGCCAATATTATTGTTATATATCAAACAGTTGCTAATTGTTACATTTTCAGCTCGGAAAAGGAGTATGCCGCTGTCTTCACCTATTTTTCCGCTGTTTTGGATTGTGAGGTTCATGATGGTTATATTTGAGGTGGTAACGCGTAAAACACTCCCAAAGCCTTGAGCATCTATAATTGTGGTCTCCTTTTTTCTCCCCAAAATTGTGACTGACCTGTTTATAACTACATTTTCATTATACACTCCTTCTTCGATACATATTTTAGCGCCTTCAGGGGCTTTATTTATGGCTTCTTGAATTGTTCTGTATTCGTCGCTAGGAACTATGATTTCAACTGTTGACTTGACGGTTTGAACTTCAAATCCAAAAAAATGAACGGCAACCACAAGCATTATTAATAATGCTAATATCTGTTTCCGTTCTCCAATCATTTCATTTCAAACAGAAAAGAGACTGCCTTGCAAATAACCTTTTTGGAATATTTTTCTATTGCATGTTAAATACCAGTTACCCAATTCAATTTGAAGATTTAGAAAAAGCGGGGAAGTATTAGCATTTCCGACCGTACCTAGATGCAACCACAACGACATCGTAGATGTCTATGACGTCCCATGGAGCCGCTAGGTCCGCCTCAGGGTTCCATTTCGGGTCACCCTTGCGACATCCATAAATCCCGGCAACCGAAACCACATCATATATTTCTATTTCCCCGTTTCCATTAACGTCTCCAAGTAGCTTTACTTTTACCAACCCATAGACTAGTATGTTGTTTTCTAAGTTTCTATCGTTTGGAATGGCTTCAGCCTCAGCTAAAATGGTGTAGCTGTGGCATGGTTGCACATTGGCTGTGTTCCAGTAGAAGGTAAGCGTACACTCCATTCCGGGCTCAAGGTCTTTAACCGTTTGCACCCCTATAATTGTCGAATCATAGTATAAAGTGACATTGAAACTTTCAACAATTTCCCCGAAGTTCGCTGCTACGACCGTTATTTTAATAATTCTCTCGGTGTAACAGGTGTTTGGGCTTATGATCTGAGTAATTGCGACATCTCTGTTTGTCGTTACTTTAACGATTATTGTTCTTGTGTTGTTCGCAAGGAAAGTTTCACCTGATACCGGGTCCACCTGTGCTGTGACATTGTAGACCCCTTCCTCTGGCGTCCAGAGATAGCTCAGTTTGTAGGAGTTGCCCGCTTGCAGCTGTGGAATCGACACTGAGTCGACGGCGGTTCCGTTTATCAGTAATCTCAACACAACATTTGTCTCGTTAACCACGCCGATGTTGGATGCCGTGGCGTTTATGAGAACCGGAGTGTTTGGCTGAACGTAAAGCGGAGCTTCTAACGAAACTGAAAGCTCATGAGGCGACCATGTTATCGCGTTATACCAAAGTTGCAGATGGGTGGTCTGTTGGAGTGGATCCAATCCTTCAAGCCAAGGTGAGATGTAGACTCTACCTCTTTTATAAACAACTATTGCACTTTTTCCTCCAGGTCCTAACGCAATGTATTCTCCTCCAGCCAACTCGTTGCTGTCCCATACGCCGTCTGTAGATATTCCTGTTGTAACCTCAGGGAAATAGTAGTAACTTGGAATGTTTCTGAGAACGGGATGCTGAGGATTCAGTAATTGCAAAGAGTAAGTTTTAGTATAATCCCATATCACAGATTCATCAAGGCCGACAAGTGAAGCTAGTTTACGGTTGTTCGGGACCTCTGGATAATAGAACGAAGCTTCAGTTATTATAATTCCATGACCCTCCTCTACATACTGTTTTATGGCCTCGATCTCGGAGTCCGTAAACTCCCAGCCTCGTGCCCCGCTCCAAGCGCTTGAAATTATCAGTACATCAGCGTTTGTGGCGGCTATGTCCGCATAAGTTATATCCTGCTTACAAAGAGACGTATAATCAATATATATCATTGTAGTTCCGTAGAGATGCCACTTTTCATTTAAAACATCCCAATTGCGAGTTGTCCAGCTTACATAGCATCCTTCTGAGTCTAAAACAACGGCTTTACGGGGCTTTCCAACATAAATTTCTTTTGATACTCCATTGTTCTTAAGGTTTGTCTCGCCATTAACGGGTGTAATTAACAAGGTTATGTTATACCTTCCCGTTTCAATAGGGTTCCAGTTTAAGTTTAGAGCCGTTGATTCTCCAGAGGGTAAAGACGGAATAATTACCGAGTCTACTATTTCACCATTAGCCAGTAGGCGTACTTCCACATTACTTTCGTTAAGTAAGCCGTAATTAAGTATCGTTGCCTGTATGGTTGCTGAATTTCTTGGTTCTACATAGGGCGGAGTTTTCCATGAGTAAACCAAAATGTCATGTGTTGGCAATGGTTGTTCAACCGCTTTTCTAGCGTTCACTCGTCCGTAGCCGTAGTACTTGTCAAAGCCGGGAACCCCTAGGTCGTCAGCTGAATAACGCAGTCGCATTCTGATCCAGTCTCGCGACTTATTTGAGAAATAGCTCCAAGTAAGGGCTGCGGCTCCGGCAACGTGAGGAGCCGCCATTGATGTGCCGCTTGCGTATTGATATTTGTTGTTCCAGATTGTCGAGTATATATTGACACCGGGTGCTGAAAGTTCCACCCAGTCTCCATAATTTGTGAAATCGGCTGGCACATCATTTTGATTTGTCGCCGGAACAGCTATAACTTCGTCGTATCCAGCTGGATATGACTTTGCACTTACCGCATCGTTTCCAGCTGCTGCGATTAATAGTACCCCGTTTTCGTAAGCGTATTTTATCGCTTCATGGATGAGGTTGCTGTAGAAGTAGCTGCCCCAACTCATGCTAATGATTTTTGCGCCTTGGTTTACTGCATGAACAATGCAGTTTGCAAGCCAATGAGAATAACCAGTCCCCTCATAGTCTAAACCTTTCTCAGCCATTACGCGCACTTGGGCTAAACCCGCTATGCCCACACTATTATTTATCACAGCCGCGATAATGCCTGCACAATGAGTTCCATGCCCGTTATCATCCATGGGATCTGGGTCATCGTTTACCCAATCGTAGCCTAAGGGAACATAATTCGCTGCCAAGTCTGGATGGTCCCAATCGATGCCCGTGTCAACTACGGCTACTAAAATCTCTGAATTACCCAATGTTATGTTCCAAGCCCAATCAGCCTCTATCATCCTAGGACCCCACTGCAGGATCCACGATGGATCGTTGGGAATGAATAGAGCCCGCCACTCCCAGTTTGGCTCTATATAGCTGGCTATGTTAGATATTTCTTCAATGAAGTCTTTTATGGATAAGGACTGCAACTCAACAACTAATGCTTCATGTTTCCCTATCGAAACTGTGTCAACAATGTCGCCGCTATATTTTTGAGCCATTCTTTCAACGTATGCTTTGTAATGCGGGTTCCGGTCCTTCAATCCCACAATTAACTGATTAGTGTTACTGGCTCGAAAGGCGAAATTACCGACATCAAAGTATGTTGGCTCTTGCGCCAATTGGTGTTGTATTGAAACTTGGATTTGGACAACAAGCAATAGTAGCAGGAATGGTAGAGTTGAAATCGTTTGGTTCTTCATTATATCCCCAAAAATTATTTCCATCATCTCTTAGTATTTATTTATTATTCCAGTTTCATCTATCTAGAATAAAGTTCTAGGTTTCTGTTCAGTTGTGGATAGAGGTTAATTCCAGAAAGTTTTTAATATTCGGTCTACAATTCTTACTGTGAAGGAGAGGGGAGAAGAATATGAAAATTAGAAGCAGCAAAGTATTAGCACTGCTCACTACTTTGATGCTTTTCTTGAGCTTGACAGCAATTTTGCCAAAAGCCTTTTCGCAAGCGGCAACTGTGATTAGAGTTGAACCATACTGGAACGAGTTTGGCAACCCTGAAGGTGACCCCATACCAATACCCGGCACCCAGTTCACGGTAACCGTAACAGTCTATGATGTTCCAGCCCTTTACGGTTACGACCTTAAATTCCGCTGGAACAACACCTACATCAACTATGTGAACCACACCGTCCACGCCAAATGGACGCTTGAAATAAAAGATGATCC
>Ga0209394_1000384_pt1 | contig 35890 bp, 24 predicted proteins | sample JNZ201metaG_FD_184122 | JGI IMG/M metagenome (GOLD analysis project Ga0209394, IMG submission 184122) | Hot spring microbial communities from Jinze hot spring, China to study Microbial Dark Matter (Phase II) - JNZ 20120812A (SPAdes) (version 3) ...
CCACCAGCGTCACAGGAAGATGACGCGCTGCCCCCGTTTACAGTTGGAGTAGATGTAGAATACGCGCTCTGTGACCCCTACTCAGGGGCCATCAGGAGCGCGGCACATGTGATGGATATCGGGGGCGGGTATGACTGGTTTGTTAATGAGCACGGCGGGTTGGGTGCGGATGGGGCAGGTGCACCGTTGGAAGTCCGCCCCAACCCAGTAGAAGCTCGGGACTACCCCGAGCTGTTTGACCGCGTCCTCGCGTTGCTGCGCGAGGCGATGGAACGGCTCGGGAACCGGTATTGTCTCAATGCCATTCCGTATGGCATCCCGTTGGGGTGCCATGTGCACATAGGAACCTATGAGCACATGGAGTGGCGGGTGGTAGTAGAGGAGGAAGATTACAAGGTTTTCAAGAGGCTACACTCCTTCACCCGCCCACTCCAAGGGGATAGGCTTGTTAGTAGTAGTTACGGGCGCCCCCACGATGTCCGGGGGCAGCCCCATGGGCAAGAAGTTCGCTTCCCGCCCTCCACGGTGATGATGCGGAGGGAGGTGTGGGAAGCGTTCGGGGGATTACTACTGAGCGGTGTGGGGGTGATAGAGGCTACTCGGAGTGAAAGGAAGAGGTGGCGGAGGGTGATAAAGAAAACTATAGAGGAAGTAATCGGGCGCTGGTGGTATTGCCCCATCCACGGGGATTATCATGTCCCCGTGATTGCATACACTGTTACAATAGAATGGGGTAACATCACCGAGATGCCCGCGTGGCTCGTAGAGGGGTTGGAGCAGGCACTTGCACCCCTCAGAGCCACGAGGGACAGGAGAATCCGAATTATAGGTCTGAGGCAGGAGCGGGGGTTGGTGTCACACACCCCCGAGCTCGTTGGGGAGCTAAGATGTGGGTATAGTGAATTGGAGGACCTTGACCCCCCAGCAAGTAGTATTACCATACCGTATGTTTTCCGCTGGGGGGACATAGTCCAGGACTTAGGAATGCGACGGAGAGTAGTTATGGCCGTCGCACGGGCCATCGCGCGATTAGCGGGTCTGGAGGGGACAATGGGAACGGTAGAGGATGAGGTGTTGAGGATGGAGGAGAGGAGGGATGCCCCTCTGGAACTCCGCCTGCGAGGCAGGTAAAATGTGAGCTTAGGTCTGCGGAGGAAGGAGAGTTTCCCCTTCCTCCGCAGGCTCCCCAATGTATCAAGCTCGTTAGAGGGAAGGAGGTGATGTAAAGTTTCAAGGCTCAGGCTCAAGTTTCAAGGCTCAGGCTCAAGCTTCAAGGCTCAGGCTTAAGTTTCAAGCCCATTAAGGAGGTGAAGTAGCATGATAAAGGAGGAGAAAAGGATGTCGCTTAGGGAGTTTTGGAGCTCTGATGAGCTTCAAAAAACACGAGATGCACGGTGTAGCATCAGGATGATGAGAAAGGATGTAAAGGAGGCGGAAGTCAAGCTCGTTAAGCTCATCCGTGAAGATGGCCGTGAGTATGAGAGGCGGTTGACAATTTATGTGACCCCCGATGAAAGGGTGATAGGTGTAAAAATAGCACCGCACCGCATCAAATGTTGGGAGACGGTGCTTGTGGTTATTCCGAGGAGCGGTGTGGCATTTGCCTACCGAGAGAGTGCGAAGTTTTTCGCGCCCTTGCCCTTTGATGGAGGCTATATACTGGGGAGCGCGTTGTATTTCTGCTGGGGTGGCGGAGGGGAAATAACATTGCCCATTGAAATAGAAGGGGAATTTGAAGAAGAGGAGGTGAAGTAAAGATGAACAGGAGTGAGAAGTGCGATAGGGAGCAATGTCCGTGGCTCCCGGGAGATAGCCTCGCTAAGGCTCAATGTAAAGAGTTTTACCAGTGCCCTTTGTGCTTAGGGTTCTATCCTCCATGTTGGATAGGTGACCCGGAGAGTGAAGAGCTGGAGGATAGACTGTGCATGGGGTGCTGGATGAACTTTCAGGATGCAAAAGCACAAATGGAGGTGATGGCACATGAGTAAGGGCGGTGTAACTATAGGAAAAATAGAAGTGCCCGGATGGTGCTTAGAGTGGGCTATAGCAGCCGTAAGAGACCTGATAGAGACGGAGCTCACGCACGGCACCCTCGGGCTTCCCGAAGTGGAAGAGTATGCGAGGGAAAAGCTGTGCGAGGAGCTCTATATAGCTGTAGGAGGGCGTATCAGTAAAGGGAGGTGGTGTGACTTGCTCTGGAGTAGTGATGAATACGATGAAGCATGGAGGGGAGAACTGAAGGACATAGTTCTCCCTGAATGGTATATGCAATGGCTCAGAAAGGAATTCTCAATGAGGTGGTAAAGGCACATGGGTAGGACCGTAAGCATTGCAGGCGTGAAAATACTATATGAGCGTGTGGAGTGAGCCATAACAGGTGTGAAGGATAGGATTGAATATGACCTTGCCAGAGGTGCCCTCACGCTGGGTAAGGTGAAGGAATATGCCAAGTGGCAGTTTTATAGGGAGTTGTGTGTAGCGGCGGGGTGCTATCTGGATGAGAAGAAGTATGAGAAGGCATGGGAGAGGAAGTGGAAGGATATCGTTGTGCCTGAGTGGTATGTAAGATGGCTTGAAGCAGAATTTAGCCAATGGAGGTGATGATGTAGGAAGAGCTATGCGCGGGGAGTGCTTTCACTCCCCGCGCTACAATCCCTTGAAAGGAGGTGACAAGCATGCTGGTAGAAAAGCAGGTGAATGAAGAATACAGGAAAATAGAGGAGGAGTTTAGGCTCAGGCTCAAGCATGCGGAGAATATGTGGGTTTACCTTCCTTCCATCATCATGCCCTCCAGTATCAGGCGCGGATGGCATTTTAAAGTGAGAAGGCAAGGTAGGCTCAATTACGAAACGGTAATACATCTCGGTGTGAAGTATGCAGGCTTTGCGCTGTTCTACGGGAGGCTCAAGCAGGACTTTCATGAATTACCTATTGCTGTTAAAATCGCATGTGTGAAAGAGCTGCGGAGGCAACTACAACACATACAGCAGCATTGGAGGGAAATGGCAACCCGTATAAGGAGGTTGCATAGGCATGCGCAGCCCTCTGTTCATACAAGGGATAATCAAAGCCTATAAATGCCGTTCCTGCGGTAAGTGGGTAGAGGTGAAGATTTGTCATGAGCCCCAAAATATTACATACATGACGGTGTTAAACGCGCGCCCTCAATTCCTCTGCCCACAGTGCAGGCTCAAGTTCAAGCGCGCATTGAAGGAAGTGACGAAGAGAAGGGAGCGAGGGGAGAAGTGTTATGCATGCCCCGGATGCGCGCGAGTATTTTCGGGAGGTGTTTATCCGAAGCTATACATGTTCTGCGATGAATGCAAGAAAGCTAAGAAGCATCTCAAGGAAGTGAAATTGCTGGGGAAGAGGAAGAAGATAAGAAGCGCCGTGAAGGATGATTGCGTAAGTGTTGGAGGGGTGAAGAAGAAAAGAGACAAGTGTTGTATATGTGGCACACCTATCCAGTCACCAAGGCGCAAGTATTGTGAAACATGCGCAAAGATAGTCGCACGAAAGAGGGGGAAGCTTGAGTTTCTTGTTAAGGCAGCTGAGAGCTTTGATTATTTTGCTGGGCGGCGCTTTTGCCCTCCTGAACTAACGCTTGAGGAGAAGTATCAAAAGTGGCTGGAGTTTAAAAAGAAGCCTCATGTCATACTTGCTAAGCAGTTGCTATCTTATCTTAAAAACTTGTAATATAAAACTTCCTACGCTTTATGTCAGTGACAGGAGTGACGCCTTGTGACACCTTCGTGTGACACCATTTTCGCCAGAATTTTCCCGATTTTGCTGGCGTTTTGCCTACTGTCACAAGTGTCACATAGATGAGAGGGGGGAGGGTATGGGTATTTGAGAATGAGAATGAGAATACATACATACCCTATACCCTCCTTCGTTAGTGACACCTGTGACGCGATCCGGAATTGAGCTCTTTGCCAGCCGAAGCAGCCAAAAGCCGCCAATTTTGCCGTCATCAAGCCGCGTCACACAGCCGTCACTCGCGTCACTGACATAAGCCATAGAGAGCTTGATAAAAAGGAGGGTGATGAAGGATGGTTATAGGTTTTGATATTGGGACTGTAAGATGTGGAGTGGCAATATTAAGGAGCAATGGAAGTATTGAAGGGTATGTATGCTCATGGGAGGTGCTTCGTGATAGGTTGGAGGCGATGGTAGGGGAAGGGGAAGGTGAGATGTGGGCGGTAGTTGAGGTGCCACAGCCGTATGGCATGAGCCCGCTTTCAGTGTTCCAAATGGCTCTGCTATGCGGTATCATAATAGAGAAGTGGCGAAATAGATACGGTGACAATATATGTCTTATCCCTCGCCCGGTTGTAAGAGCCTATGCATGCGGCTCTGTGAGGGCGAAGGATAAGGATGTGAAGGCGTGGGTAGTAGATTGCATGAGGGCGAAGTGGGGAGTGGATGAAAGGGAGGTGCAAAGGAGGTTGAATAAGGTGGGTGTGAGGGCAGATGCATGGCAGGCGTTAGGGTTGGCGTTGGTGTTTCAACAGTTTAGAGATGAGTTGCTGAGCCATGCATCTGTAGTTTCGTGGACGAAGATGATAAAATAAGGGGGTGATGTTAAAATAAAGAAAGGGAGGTGAGAGAGATGGACTTTAACGAGTTGAAGGAGGCATACATAGAGTTTAGGGTGCATAGGCTGAGGAATAGGTTGCTGGGGATACCACCTGATGAGGCGGAAAGCGCAGCGATAAGGAGAGTGGAAAGCTTGTTGAGGTCGTCAGATTACTGGCAAGTGCTGCGCAGGTGGGCACCTAATGTGCACCCTGAACTGCTCGCGCGGCTCCTTCTGAACATTAAAGCTGAGTTGAATTCGCAGAGAACATATTCGCAGCTGTGTGCGTATTGTGGCGTAGGAAGGCCGCGCATTGTCGGCAGACACTCAAGGAAGGCATACGAGACAGTCATTCAGTTTATCTTTGCTGGTAATGCAGCCTATAATATGGCAGTGCGTATTCAGAGGCGAAGGTGCAGGCAGCGTATGATGAGGCTAAGGAGACCGCTCACACCGGGTGAGAAAAGGCGTGAGTGGTATATTGCAATGAGGACGGTGGCTCGTAAAGTGCTGAAGGATATATGGCGTGTAGGGCATGCCCAGGCCTCCTCGCGTGCGCCGACCACGCCCGTGCAGGCACTGTGAGCCCCTCTAAAGCTCACAACAGCCTCGCATGCTCTACGCGCCGCTTATACCTACCCAAGGAGGTGCATAGGGATGGACAAGGAGGCGCTGGCAGCGAGAATACAGGCAATGCTGGGAGCGCCCGTGCGCATCCGGCATAGCGAGTATTGGTATAACTGTCCATTTCATGATGACAAGCGTGCCTCCATGCATGTGGATTATGAGAAGGGTATCTGGTATTGCTTTGCATGTCAGCCACAGGGGCGTGAGGCAACGCTCACTGGGCTGGCAGAAAAGCTCGGCATCATCGTCACGCGTGAGGGTTACGGAGATGAATTTCTGGGAGCAGTGGACTTCAATGAGCTCATCGGCCTGTATCATGGTGACTTGATGAGGAATGCACAGCTGCTCGTGTATCTCAGGGAGCAGCGTGCACTGAGCATAGAGATTATTCGGAGGGCGAAGTTGGGGCTGAGCAAGTGGGGCTTAGTTATCCCCATCGCGGATAAAGAGGGGAAATGGTGTGCAGCAAAGGTGCGACGGTTGGAGGAAGCGGGTGAATACGGGTGGGTATTCTCCAAGGAGGAGCCACGCTACTGGTGGCTCACTAAGAGGCATCACCCGCTTATCCCTGAGAATGATGCGCCGTCAGTGTATCCACATCACTTGCTGCGAGATGCGCAAACTGATGTTGTGTATCTCGTAGGAGGTGAGTTGGATGCGCTTGTGCTGTGGAGCAGAGGATACCCGGCGGTGACAAGCACGAAGGGTGAAACATATGTGAGTGAGGAGCTGCTTGAGGTGGTAAAGGATAGGACGGTTTTTATCGCGCTGGATAACGAGCCTACGACGCAAGCACGCATAGATGAGATTGTAGAGCAGCTTAAGGAGGCTGCATTTGCTGTCTTGGTAGTCCCGCCTGTGGAAGGGTGTAAAGATGCAACTGATGTGGCAGTAGCAGGGAAGCTGGATGAGTATTTGAGGAAGACACGGCTCATGACGACGGAGCCGTCAAGGCTGTGGGTGGAAGGATGCAGGTATTACATACAGACTAAGAATGATGTAGTGCCTGTCACATCGTTCATCTTCCGCCCACATGCCTTCCTTGAGAATGTGCACTACGGCGGGAGCTACCTGCACACTGATGTCCTTTGCGCTCACGGGGAAACAATCAAGGACTTGATGATACCGCTCTCGTTCTTTGATGACACCTCGGTGAGGATGAAGTGGTTGACACAACATTCTGCACCGCACCTGACAGTCTACAGGCACTCGCAGGATGCGTGGCTGGCTATAAAGGACAGGCTTGCGGCGCGAGTGCCTGTGCAAAAGGTATCGTCTATATTCGGGTTGCAAAGAGTGGATGACAGGTGGGTGTTCGTGACGGATACAATCTGTGTGCCTGAGCTGAGTATAAGGTCATTTGACCCCGAAAATGTGGGCGTCGTCCCATTTCGGACAATATACACAGTTCCAGTTGAGCCTAATACGCTCAAGCCCGTGTGTGAAGTATTGCTGAGGCTGCATGCGAGGAGCGTCATTGTGCCGTTGCTGGCGCACTTCCATGCAGCGTTGCTTTCGCCTTGGATACGGATGCAGATGAATAATCAGTATCCGATAGTCATGATATGGGGTGATGCAGGTGTAGGGAAAACGACGCTTGTCTACAATGTGTTCTGCCCGCTCATCGGATTAGCGCCGATAACAATGTTAGCGGCAGGACAGACAGAAAGCACGCTGAGGAAGTATGCGGATATGTTGGCACTGCCCCTCGTAATAGATGAATTCACGCCCGGGCGCTACTCTGAGGAAGTGTTAGCTTCGGTGAAGGCGTTGATACATGCTTGCTATGACATGATAAGCAAGCAGGTATCGCAGAGCGCTACGGCGCTTGAGAGGCCTTACCTTGCGCGTGCGCCGCTGGTGCTCGTAGGTGAGCGCGGGTATGTAATAACTCGTGAGCAGGCACTTGTGGAGCGTGTCAGGCTTGTGAGGATACACCTGCAGCCTTCACCTGATAACGCTGTGGCATACAAGGAGTGGCGTGCGCTGCTGCGCAATAAGACGGTGGCGTTTTACGCCACGACATTGGTGCACTGGTTGATGAGTAGGCAGGAGGAATGGGAGAGATGGTGGGCGAGTGTGGAAGAAAAGGTGAATGAGCTACAGGAGTTGCTACCTGAGAGGCTCGGCTTCAGGCAGCTATACATGTGGCAGGTGGCATTGATGGGCTGGGAAATCACGCGCAACTTCTGGGGCGAGATAGGCTGCGTTGATTTGTTGACGGAAAAGGACGAAGAATACCTTTCGCCTGTCATGCTCATCTCTGTGCCGCAAAATCCGCTCATAGCATTGCTCAGTGCCGCAGACCATCTGGCTGCTGTCGGTAAGATAGCGCATAACAGGCATTATAAAGTGAGGGTGGCAGAGAAGGAGCTGGTGATAGCATTACATGATGTAGTCCATGAGATTACGAAGGAGATGAGAGGGACTGAATATGCTAACCTGTCTGTTTCGTATGTGCGCCAATTCCTTGAGAATGAAAAGCGCCAAGGTGCACAGTATGTGAAGGAGTGTTGGACACAGGCGCGCTTCAGTGGCGGTGAATACGGTGAGAGCAAACGGAAGTGGTGTTGTGTGTTGGATTACGAGAAGTTGCTTGAGAGTTATCCTGAGCTGCATTTAACTTCGCTACTGCCTTACCTTTACGGGGAAAAGGAGGTAAGCGAGGATGAAGAGGAAGGCGATACCTTCGCCTTCTAACTCAACAAAATCTAAAAGGAGGTGCATAGGTATGACGGAGGTAAAGCAAGATGAAGCATTGAAGGCTCTCGCCCCTATTGTGGGTGAGAGCACATATGTGGATGTGCTCGGGCAAAAGGTGCAACTCACGGTAGATATTGTGAGGAAGCTCATTTGCCCGAGCGCGACGCCGTTTGAAATAGCGGCGTTCATCGCGACATCTCGCGCGTTGGGCGCCAACCCCTTCCTGAGGCAGATATACCTCATCAAATATAGTGCTGAGGAGCCTGCCTCAGTGGTGGTAGGGCGCGACTTCTATTTGCACATAGCGCACTCACAGCCCAACTTCCTCGGGCTGGAGAGCGGCACGCTATGTGTGAAGCCGCGCCGCTCCGCTACTTGGGATGTCGTTACGCAGCAGCTAAAGCAGCTGTATACTGTGGCATCCCAAGTGGAAGGGGAGATACCGCAAGCGCTGAAGGAGCAACTCACCCTCGCACGCGAGCAGATAAACAAGGCATTGGCAGGCGGGGATGAGTGTGAAGTTGTGGAAGTGCAGGGTGAGATTGTTCCTCCGGGCGCAAAGCTGTTTGGTGGCTGGGCGCGTGTCTATATCAAAGATGAGCGCCTGCCTGAAGGTAAGCGTGTCGTTGAGGCACGCGTGATGCTCTCTGAGTATGACCGAGGGCGGGCGCTGTGGAAGCAGTGTCCAGCTACGATGATAGTGAAGGTGGCTGAAGCCCATGCCCTCCGCAAGGCGTTCCCGCTGCGCTTCGGCGGTGCCTACATGGCGGAGGAGCTGGGCGTAAGCTCGGAGGAGTTCTAAACGAATAGAACCGAAGCGCAAGGGGGGAAGCCTCGGCTTAAGTGTTCTCACCACCCCTTCAAACACTTAAAGCCTCGCTTACCTCCACCCCTTGCGCTTCGGCATACCTTACAAGAGGAGGTGATGTGCATGAAGGTGGTGAAAAGAAGGCAAATAAGCCCTGATGTGCTGTTTAATGAGGTGTGTCGTCAGTGCTCGTGGTATTACTACTGGGGCATAATTCCGCAAAATGTGGAAGACCCCTTGTGTAGCGAGGAGACATACCACACCTGCATAAATTGCGGCAGCAGACATCCAAGGTGCCTGTTCGGAGATTACGACAGCGGTTCGGATGTAGATAGGTTGTGTGTGTATTGCTATATCCAAGAAGGATGGAAGTATATAAAGAAAGGGAGTTGAGGGCGCGCGGTGTAAGGCGCAGGGGAGAGAAGGCATCCCATGAAGGGAGGTGAATATTGCCCCCGCAGTGCTGCAACGCTCCCCTGCGCCTGTTTCCCCTTCAAAACCTAAAGGAGGTGATAAAGATGCAGCAGTTGGAGGAGCTTCTCAGAGAAAGGCTTAACGAGCTTGTCAAAAAGACAAGCCATCGGTTAAGGCTGTCCAGCATAGGTGAGTGCCCACGCCGTCAGTGGTGGGAGGCAAGGGAGCTTGAGGAAGAAGAGCCGCCAGAGGAGCTCAAGGGCGTTTACATTGCAGGGCTCGTATGGGAGAAAGCCATCCTTGACCTTTTAGGTGTGCCACCTGAGGCACGCCAAGTTGAAGTAACAGTTGAAGGCATCAAGGGGCATATAGATGGCATCCTTACGATAGATGACACGCCTATCATCGTTGAAGTCAAAACTACATCGTCGCAGCTCATTGATAATACTCCGCAGCACAACCATGTGTGGCAAGCCTATGCGTATGCTGTAGGCTATAAGGAAGCACATGGCGTGGAGCCGTCCATTGCTATCATCTACATCGCAAGGGAAAACCCCACTTTGTTAAGGGTGTGGGAAGGTAAGTATTCCGAAGAATGGGAAAGGCGGATTAAGGAAGTGGCGTGCATGCTGGTAAGTGATGAAGTGCCTCCTGTGCCTGCTTCATTCGCTCCCTACAAGCTGCCTTGTGAGGGTGTGACTTATGGACAATATACGCGCTGCCCGTATCATGAGCGGTGCTGGCAGGGTGAATTGGTGCTCGCTAAAACATACGCTATTGATGTGGCAGAGAAAACAGCAATAGATGAGCTTGGTGAGCAACATGAGATGCTTAAGGCGATGCAGCGTGATAGCCTTGAACAGAGACTGAAGGAGGCAATTCGCAAGTGCTTTGAAGAGCATCCCGAAGTGGAGGAAGTGATGATTGAAGGTATAGAGTGGCGGCTTGTAGGTAGACGCCGTGTGAGACGCTTGCTCAACATAAAGAAAGCTGAGGAGTTGCTCGCAGAGCTCGGTGTAGATGTAGAGGAATTGCGTGAGCCGAAAGAGGAAGTGTATGTTACATGGACACGCATTAAGTCTGATAAAAGGAGGTGATTAACATGCTGTGGTGGGGTGTAACAAATGCGATGAAAAGGGTGCAAACTATGCAGGATGAGTGTGATGAGCTGCTGCGCCTGCTGACGCCGTCTACGCCAGCGGGCGTCACGCAGGAAGGGCGGAAGGTTTTAGGTGAGATACACGAAAGGCTAAAGGAGTGCAGAGTTAAGTTAGATGAGGTGTATGACAGGCTTGTAATGTTGCTGAGTATGATGAGGGGGTGATACGGATGATATGGCTGCACAGTGAAAAAGCTCCATGGAGGCGCCAGTGCGATATATGCAAGCGGGAAAACTCTCAAACGGGCAGGAAGGAAGTGTGGCGAGTGGAAGCAAAGGATATAACATACGGGGAGCACTATCAAGCGTATGCATGTGACAAGCATTACAAGCAGGCGTGCTTAGAAGTATTTAATGTCGCAGTGAGGGTAGTGCTCCGGAGGGCGCACAACATAGGCTTGCTCCTTCATCCATTCGCTACATTGCGTGCAGCTCAGGATGTTCAATCGCTTCTCAATGACTTGCTCAATGTGCTGCTGTGGTATAAACAATGCTGTCCTTCCGAGGAGAGCTATAAGGTGCTGCGTGAGAAGCTTGATGACTTGACGGAGAGGTGGAATGAGTTTGCAAGCATGTGGCGCAGCATAAAGGAAGGCACACGGGAGCTGCTTAAAGCATTGGAGGCGGAAATACGGCCTGAGGGTGAAAGAAAAGGCCCGCCTATAAATGGCGGCTGCTTTAGGTGATGTGTTATAATATAAAGCGGATGATGCATCATCCCTTTTAAAGAGAGGTGAGAAGAATGGCGAAGAAGGGCACGACGCAGGGGGCTAAGGATGCCAAGAAGGCAGTCCCTCACCCGCCGTATAAGAAGGGCGCGCCTAAGGGTGACGGGATGCTGAAGAACCCCCTTGTCCAGAGACAGAAGATTTCACTGCCGTCTAATTAAGCGCTGCAGCCACCGCAGCCCCCCACCTGTGAAGGAGGGCACTTGCATGTGTCCTCCTTCACCATTCCCTTGGAGGTGAAGCAGGGATGTGGTTGATATTTAAAGGCACTAAGGATGAGTTATATGTAGTCAATGTTGTAGCAGGCACAATGATGCTCTCGCTCTCACCGACGAAGCGGAGCCTTGCCGTCCTATTCCACGACGGCAGCAGGATGACTGTAGATGTGCCTGAGGAATGGCGAGAGCACATAGAAGAAGGGCTGATAAATCTCACGACGGGCCTGCCCCTCAATTTGACGCAACCGCCTACGCTGCAAGTGTCGTCACTTGTTGAGACATATCAGAAGGCGTGGGCGGACTTGATGAAGGAGTTAGAGAGGTCTGAGGGTGCAGAAGGTGCGGAGGGCACAGAGGCGAGCAAGCCTGAGGACAACGGGAGCGAATACCCCTTCAGCAGCATGGAAACGATGGTGGAAGAGTTGAGAAGGATTGCGGAAATGGAAGAGCAGGCAATGCAGGCACAGCAGGCTGAGGAGCAGCAAGCTGAAGGGCAAGCCGAGGAAGCTTAGGCAACATTAGCTTCCTCTTCCTTTTCTTCCTCTTTTATGCCCTCAGGGGCTGGAATTCGCTCTATGTCCTCCGTAGGCCCAACTATGTTATACTCAACCCATCTGTCATAATAGTTCAGGAAATCTTCTATGCCATCCCTAAGCCTTGCCTGTTTGTTGGGTATCTTCAACTGCTTTACCGTCCTCACTACCTTCCGCCATGCTTCCACGGGGTCATCTGCAGACGCAACTACTTCCGCAATTATCCCATCAATGCCCGCACATACTATCCTACCATGTTCATCCCTCATCACATCTATGCCGTATACCTTAGCGGGGTAATTCCCGCTCAGCTTAACAGGCACGCCCCTAACTTCTTGATACACACGCTTCTCCAAACTTTCATTACCCAACTCCAGCGGATACGGTGGTATGCTCACGCGTGCTGCCACCGCAAACTTAGTCGTATCTATGGGCATGAAGGGTGATGAAGCTCTATCTTCGGGTGTGTAATTGACACACCGTAGGAGCAAATCACCTACGCCAGCAGGTAAGAGTTCCCATAAGCAGTAGAATGCGTTATAGCCGAAGCGTGGCGTAAACTCAAGCGCATATAGCCGATGGCTCCTATCACTCACCATGATGTTGACCGAAATAGGCCCGCTGTAGCCCACCTTCCTCGTCACCCTCTCAAGCGGTATGACACCCTCCTTAGCCGTCCGTGAAAGCCTATAGCTTGCCCACACAACCGATGACATACACCCCACCGTCTGCCCCAAATCATCCACCAAGAATTTCTTCGTCTCAACTGTATAATTAGCAGGGAAGAGTAGCATCCCGTTGCCAAACCACATTTCCACATCCACATTGCGCCCCTTGATGTAACGCTGTATGCTTACCGTCATCCCGCCGAGCCCTTCCTCCTTCCACATCTCTATGCACTCAAGTGCATCCTCAACTCCGTCAGCCACATATACGAATACCTTGTTATCATGGGGCTTGAGGACATAACGGTTGGGGCGCTCACGAATATACTCAGCTGCCTCATCTAAGTTGCGCGCAACATATGTCTCAGGTATCGGTATTCCGCATGCAAGGAATGTCTTCGCTGCAAACTCCCTATCTTTCTCCACTCTATCCGCCCACGAAGAAGCCCCAATAACCTTCCAGCCGTAGCGCCTCAACTCATCAGCAATGCGCCCACGCCCTATCGTGTCAAAAACGATTATCCACTCTCTTGACCTATCCCCCTTCAAAACTTCAAGATAATCATCCACCTTATCCACGAGCCCATCTGCAATGTGCTTTGCGCTATCGTTATGCACATATAAAACTGCCTCATATCCTTCCTCTTGCAGTTTCGGCACTAAATTCCAGCAATCACCGCTATTGCTCCACAGCAAAAACTTTGCCCTTACCGCCATGGGTTACTCCCCTCTCATTAATCTACTGCGCCTGCGCACTCTCTGCTGCACTGAAAGCCTTATCTTAACATCATCATATGTTTTCCGAGCTGCCAGCCACAAGTTGCGGTTTCTTGTCCGCTCTACCATCCTCGCTATAACCCCATATATAGTAGCATCCTTTTCACTCAGCTTATCAAGAGTGCTCCGTAAAGCCTCCTCAGGCTTTTCCGTTTCTGCTGCTACTGCCCACCCTAATGCTTCAGGGCCTCCCATGACGCATAGAGCCAATGCAAAGTCTGCATTACAAAGGAGGTAGTTTGCAACCTTCTCCTTAGAAAGGTCGTCTTTAGCCAAGTTTTTAAGAGCAACAAGTTGACGCCCGAAATTGCCAGCTGCTCCCTCTTCACTTGCCGCCAGATTATACCAGTCGTATACATTTGCGAACATCAATGCAGCGCCAGCAGTCTTGGGGTCATTACTGCTCCTTATTAGCTCATGTATTACGCCCACTAAGTGCGTGTAAGGCATATCCCCAAACTCGCGCATAAACGCCTCTGCCATCCTTGTCTTTGTCTCTCCGGGCGTAGTAATTTTAGCTGCGACAGCCCCTCCAACTTCCTCTGCTACACGGGGCGGTAGCGCTACTGGAGGGCGAATAGTCTCTCTAAACGGCGCTCCGGTTATTGCCGCCAGTATCCGTGCAACTACAGGATGAACGCCTAAAGCTTCGGAAGGCACAGGAGCCACTTGTGAGCTCACAACACCCCTTGCGCCTTTCGCTATTACACCGCCGGGGAATAGCGTTGCTGCAGCAGTCACTGTTAAGCCCGCAGCTGGGCTTACTGCCTTAGCAGCTTCCGTTATACCGTGAGCCAAGAAGGGCCATGCATATGCAAGGAACTCATATAGGAAAGCTTTGCGGCGCGCTGTAGTCCCTGCACCTGACACATGCTCTAAGCCGTTGAATAGAGCCAATTTGTGCTGCGTCACACCGCTTCCCTTGCCATACATCTCTTCCAACACCCTGCCAAACTGCTGTGCTCGTATGAGAATTCCTAAGTCATATAGCGCTCCTGTTATATTGCGCAAGAATGGTGGAACATTCAAGCTCTCCACTAATGCTATATCGCGCCTCACGCCACCCGTAAGAGCACCTACAGCTAAGTTGGCAATACGATACATAGTGAAGGGCATGCTTGATAACGGCAATTCTACTCCTAAGCCCACCAAGTAATCAGATAGTATATCCTCCTTACGCTTGCTATAGCGTGGTGGGTAGCCTACGGGCAATTCCTGCAGAGGACGCCCAGCTAATGCCAAGAATGCTGCATTCATGCAATGCTGCGCAAGGAGCATTGCTGACATAGCTGCAATTGCACCTGCAGCTTTACCAAGTGCCTCACGCGTCTTCCCGCCACGAAAGCTTCCCACGATAGCTTCGTATAGTCCGCCATACAGGTGTCGTGCCATCCTCGCCATAACGGCTGCCTCGGCAAAGGTGAACACCACGAATTGCCTAAATAGCATTCCGACGAAGCCCTGCATGAGCGGATGCTGCATTATCGCAGGTTGCCATACACGCGAGGGCGTTGCCTGACTTTCAACTGCTACATGATGCCCGAAGGCAACAGCTGCTTTTATGTCTGCTTCGGTTATCGTCCCTGTTTGTTTGTATCTTTCTGCTAAGTAGCATTTAGCAGCTGCAATTGCACTCGTCCTTACGATGAGAGCATCCATAAAGCCCAGAGCTGCTAAGCTTGCCTGTGTAAGCCGCCCTGTCGCGCTCTCGTCAAAGAACATGAAAGAGGTTAGCTTGTTCATAGCATCTGCAATTTGTGCCCTCGTGGCAGAGGGACTAAACAGTGCCTCCATTGCCTCAGGATACCTTTCTGCAAAGCGCTCCAGTGCTTCATGGCTTTGTGTTATTAACCATGTCAGGTTTTGGTTCTCACGAGCTATAACTGCAGGCATTTCTCTGAGCACCATGCGCTCAAATGCATTCAAGGGTTGCCTGAGGAAAGGTATGAGGTTGCCTATTAGCCTACCCCATGTGCCCATGAAGATTATTGTGTTGGTGACGGGAGAGTTATTAAGGTTGAGCGATGTTAAGGCAACTGCAGTAGGCACTGCTAAGGTCTGACGCAATATGGAGAAGATGTTCCACGCCAGCGCATTAAGCTGCCCCCATGATGTTATCCTTGCCAAAGTCCGCAGGATTGGATTGCCAGCAGCCAGCCCGCTCATTAACCTAAACCTTTCTGCTTGTATACCAAGAAGTCTTGCAGCATTATTGAGCCCTGATGCTGTCTCATCTATAATGCTTGCCACTAAGTTGGTAGGCCCGCCTTGAGAAATGCCCGTTTGCAATGATAATTCTGCTTGGAACAGCGGACGCACAGCTGCAGGGAGCAACCAGAGTAGTGCCTGTATCTGCGGCTCCAACCCTACTATAGCTTTCTTTATCGTAAGAGCTCTGTAGACTTGCCCAATGCGGTCAAAGAACTGCTCCGCCTCTGGCATCGCACGCCCAGTTCTTTCCATCGCAAATGAGGGACGCCCTAACACCCGTTGTCCGGGTCCTTCAAGTGACAGCCTTATGAATTGCTCCAACGCCCCTAACTCCATTCCCATCGTATACTGTGGATAGTAAGCGGGCTCTATCAAATGGAGCACTTCAGGTTGCATCAATAGGATTGTCTCTAATGACAAGCCTGATGCAGCTGAAGTTATCATATACCGCGATGTTAAAGCGGCAATAATAGCCCTATGTATAAAGGCATCCCTCTGGGGTTGCGGCAGGCTTCGCAAGTAAGCTTCCACTGTGGGGGCATTCTGGCTTATAATACTTTCCACGGCATTTGTTACACTCATGTTCCTAAACTCAGCCATATCTGGCGTCAGGCGGTATATTGAATAAATAAGCGTATTTATCTCCTTCATTGCCTGCTCAGGATTTACCCTCTGGCTCTGAGCTATCTTTCGTGCCTCCGTTTCAAACGACCGCCGAAGGAGAAGTAATAACCCCTCAGGGCGCACGCCCTTGTCTGCCATTTCCCTCAAGCGTAAGTAAGCCGTGTGTGTCGTCATACCTCGGTGCATCGTTTGTGCGACAGCTGAAAGCCTGTTTACATCCATCCTTTCCCTTGCAGCTCTAACTACTGCATCCTCCATCACTACGGGAAGTCTACCGAATACATCAATTGCAGGCGCCAAATGCCTTTCAAGCTCAGTCAAAGGTGCAAGTCGCCTTCCCATAGTGAAGGTAATTGCATTCCATAGCTGTCGTGCAAAGCGATGCGCTGCATCTATAGCACGCGCAAAAGAACCAGCATTCATTAAGCGTGCAACTTGTTCGGAGCCTCGTTCTAACATACTTGAAGTTATTTGAGCTAACTCGGCTGCCTGTTGATACACATTTTTATCTGCATCTTTTACTGCCTCTACCATCTGGTCTACAGCACTTTTAAGGACATTTAACGGGTCGTTAGGGTCTGAAGGGATTTGCAGCCTACCCAAAAGATATTGCACTTCCAGCAGCTTGTGCGCTACGAGGGGCAGGAATTGTGGGTTGCTTGCAAGTGCTGCAGCTGTATGAGGCCTGTTTATTACATACAGTAAGTCACTTATAGAGCGGCTTATTTGCCCTACAGTCGTGAAAACATTTGCATCATACCCTCTAAGGTTCGCTACGCATCGCATCATCTGGTCTCGTATTAGCTCACGCCATCTACCTATCGCTGTGTTCTTTATCTTTCCGACTATATCCCTGACGGCGTTCATACCGCCTCCTATGTAGGCATTCTTTAGCGCATCCCAAGATGCACCCATAGTTGCTTGCATCTCAGTTGGCATGAGCTCTTGCCATGCTTCCCTCCATGTTAGTTGCGACAAGGGTCTACCGTTTACCTGTATATGGTCTGTGCGTAACTCTGCAACTTGTGCTGCCCGCCCTCTACCACGCTTGCCCCTAAGCACAACAGCTGTCCCTACGGATGAGTTTTCTACAGCGCTTATTATGCTATTAGCATCACCGTTATGCGCAGGGTTTTGCTCCTCTGCCCTTATCCTGTCTACTAAATGCTTAAGCGTGAAAAGGCGAGCTTGAGCATGAAGAAGCTGAGTATACATATCAGGGTTGCCTGTCAGCTGTATTACTAATTCAGGCGTCACTATCCTTCCCATTACTATTCCCGCAAGCCTTCTTGCTGCCGTGAGCGCATTTACAAGTGTTGTTTGTGTCCCCAGAATAGTTACATTCGTTGCTCCACGCAGAAGGTCTCCCAAAGCTCCCAGTTGCCCTAATATGTCGTGTGCCAGCTCAAGGCGTGCACGCCCGGGTGATACACGCCTTCTCCCTGCAGGTTGCTTCGGAGTTACCCTCCACCCTCCAAGCGTTAACTCCACATCCATACCGCTTGTAAATGAAGTAACTGTCCGTGCTGTTAAGTCATCTTCTAACAACCCTGCTACATCCTCAACTACCCTTTCCCATACGATAGCTTCTTGTGCTCCTGCCTGCCCCATAGCCCCTGTAGCTATACCGCGAGCAGCTGCCAATATTTCGTTGTATGCTTGCCGCCTTGCATTCTCCATTTGCGTTGCTGCGCCTTCTGCAGCCTGCATCATTTTACCCCAGAACCACCCATGCCTTCCTAACCACCTATACAACTCATATGCGCCTGAAACAGCTATCACAGGTAAGGCTATCTTTGCAAAGTTCCACGCAAATATCGTGCTCAACATAGACTTCAAAGCAAATGCAAGTGGAGGGAACCAATGAGCGCCTATCACTAAGCCTGCTACAGCACCCATCGCTATTGCTCCGGGCAACCATGCCTTTCCTTCCTCATCCCTCACTAAGAAGTAACGAATAAGAGACCTTAAACTCCTAATGGTTGCAGGGTCCTCTTGCACTGCAAATGTAGCCCTTCTGCACACATTTTCTACCGCCTCCCTGAACTCCGCAGCTTTTTCTAATGCCCTATCTCTATCGCCGCTGCGCAATGCCTCTAACCATTCTCTGCGCAATCTCTCTATCACAGGGTTGCGCACCATGCCGTTGCCCACTGCCTCCAGAATTTCTACCCCCTCTACTACACCCTCCGCCACAGCACGGCTTATCTCCTCCTGTAGCGCTTCGGGGATTTCGGCACGCAATGCCCTTCTCTCCATCTCCTCTTTGCTTTCTCCAGCGCGCCCTACAACATCCGTCTGAATAACCCCTTCTGGTTCAGGCAACTGTATGCCTCTTAGCCTCTTAGCTACACATGAGAGTAGGACATCCATCGCTGGAGGGAAGTTAAGCAATAAACCAAGCTCCCTATAGGTGTTAATAGCGGTATCAAGCAAATGCTCAGGCACGCGAGCTAACAAGTAAGGGCGCTCTGCAACTAACTCAGCTACTCTCTCGTCTACACCTCTACTAACAAGTGCTTTTACTCTGCTGTCAAAATCGCTCCCCCTATCAAAAAGCATGTTGGCAATGAAATCTGCTTTGCCTACACGCCTTGTTACATCCTCAAATACCTCTCGTAATCTCCTTACATCACCTATTGCACCTCTTTCTATTTGTCCGCGAAGCATTCCTATTGTGCTTCTGAGAAGGTAGAAGTAGTATGCAGCATGCAAGGCACGCTCCACCTCTACATGCGATACTCCTTCTTCCCTCACGGATATCCTCCTTGCTATTCCGCTCAATGCCTCTGCAGCCCTTGCAGGCTGCATCCTTTGGTTGAGAAAACTTACCTCTAATTCCCTTAGCCCTCTCACTGTTGTCTTCTTTCGCTTTATCAATGCAGCAACTTCTTCAGCTGACAGACCGCTTGCTGCAGCTACTACATCGCGTGCCTCACCCAAGAAGGCATCCCAGTTGACACTAAACTCACGGGGGAATAATTCTTCTTCAATCCTTCCCATCCTCAGTCGCTCTCTGGTAGCCATCACAACAGCTAATGGGTCAATGGGTAAAGTGCCCTTTTGTATCATTAACCTAATGTCATGGGCAAAGAGCTGTTTGAAGGCATTGCGCATTGCCTCATCGGCAATGCCATGCTTGTCAAGGAACCTATCCAAGGAAGCTTCCATAAATGCCAGAGCCATGTTTACGCCCATTTCTACACTGCGCATCACCTGTCGTGCATTCAACCCTGATGGGTCTGGCGATAGCATGAGCTCTTTAGATGGAAAGAGCGGCAAGCTGCCCATCCATGCCAAAGAGACTGCATCACCAGCTAAGCGAGCAAAGTCTCTAACTATTTCGTCCCATGCTAACCTTGAAGGCAAAACTACAGCATAGGGGACAAGTGAGCTAAGGCTGTAGAAGGAAAATGGAAGGAAGACTTGTGTTATAAGTGCAGGGTCTATTGTCCTGCCAGAGACTAATTCGCTATATGCGCGCACATCGCCCTGAGAAATCCTCATCAATATTCGCCCCAGAGCACCGAAGTCTGGAGGGAATACCCCTGCGGGGCGTGAGCGCGCTGGTGCTCTTAACCATGGCATGCTGAGAAATTCCGTTAGCATCCTACTACCAGCAATGGTTGTGGGAGGCAAGGCTGCCCACGCAGCAAGAATGCCTCCTAAGAGCCGCTTCGTCGTCTCCCTTCCTTCAGCTCCTAATACTTCGCTTGCAACTTCTTTAACATTACGCACGGTGCTCAACCAATCTCCCACTTCCCGTGCTACTTGTGCCATTCCTCCAGCTCTTTTTGCTCTCTCTGCAAAGCTCACCAACGCCTCTAACACTTCCCAGTCAATGAGAGGGAAGACGAGTTTCTTCCTTGTCCTTTCGGAGCGCACAATTGTTGCAGCTACTTCGGGTGCTGCGGGGCGTATGCCCAATGCAGGCTCCAAGAATGCCAATTTTGCAACCTCATTACTCGCATCCCACACACGCTCTAATACCAAGCGCCCCTGCGGCGAAGTTAACAATGTCCTAACTACTTCGTTGTAGGTATCCAAAACACTTGCTAAGCGCTTCGCATATGTATTGTAGAACTCCTCACGCGCTGCTGCTGCACGATATGTAGGTGGTAAGGCAGTGGATGGATAAAGCGCCCTCACAGCCTCCTGTGCCCTTGCCACTGCAGAAGGCGGCACAACCCCTTCCTTTTCTCTCGCTTCCTCCACAGCTCTTTCTATATCTCTTTCAGTAGGCACGACGCCGCGAGAGAGATACTCTTGTCGTATCTTCTCACGCAATGCCGCTTCCCTAAACCATGATGATAAGCTTCCCAACGCCTCCGCAGTCTGGGGCAGCGAGAAAGCCCTGAGCAAAAGAATGGCAGCCTCCACGAAAGGCGCTGCATGCTGTATGGAGCCAGTCAAGTTAGCCACCGAAGCCAAGATTGAAGGTATACCTTCATCAACAAGGTAACTCAACGGCACATAAGTCAACTTAGATGCTTCAAATTCTTCCACATCTCGCACAATGCTTTCGCCGCGTCTCCCTTCAACATAAATCTTGGGATGTATTAAGGCGCTTCCAAACACATTGTCTGGAGAAGGTAATATGCGAGAAGCATCTGCTAATAAGCCCGCTGCTTCAGCGAGCAATTCCTCTCCACCACGCACGCCTAACCTTCGCACGCCTTCGCGTAACGCCGTGCTCCTCAGCGCTATCTCTATCATATCAAAGGCAGTTGGTATCTTCAGCACTAAAGTTGCAAACCTATTAATTTTCTCATCAATCTGCCCCTCACTTGACAGCGCAGGCGTTACTATTCCATTTATTTCCCTAAGAGCATTCAGTTGCCTTTCTACAGCCTGAGCCAATGTATCCCTCAGTGCTGCCACTTCTTCTTCCCCTTCAGGCACTGGGATAGTTCTGAGAGTTGCCAACAAGGCTTCAAGGTTATTTGCTGCCCTTCCGAGGATTGTTGATAATCGGTTCGCTATGTCGGGGTCAAGTATACAAAAAGCTGCAACAGCATATCGCCCTATGTCACCTGCTTCGCCAGCAGGGAACATCTCCCTCAAGCGCTTTGTCATATCAGGAGTTCCTATTATTGCCCTTACTATTTCACTTTCCCTTTCCCACATGCCCTCCGCTTCCTTAGCTGCAGCAAAAGCCCCAGCCAGAGAAGGAGATGCGAAGGGGTCATTCATAAGAGCTAATGCGAGTTGGTCAACCCATAACACACCATGCGTTAATGGGTCTGATGGGTCCATAGAAGCTACTCTTCCCAATACACCGCTTTTAACTAACGCAGCTATCTTACCTAACGCAATACCCAACCGAGCTTTTTCTTCAGGCGGAAGGGCACGCAAGGCTTCTCCTATAACATGTCTTGTTGCTGCTACTAAGCCAAGGGAGCGAAGGTTAGGAAGGGAAAGGTAAGTGCCCCATGTTGTGAAGCGCGCGCGTTCACGCGGTATTTCTACTAACTCATTTATACTTCCCCTGCCACGCACAAATGCATCAAACGCCGTTAATATCTCCCCAGCCCGCATGTATAAGTTTGTTAAATCCTCAACTATACTATCGCCCTCTCTAACCACTACTCTATCAGACAAAAGGTGTAAAATTCGCAAAGCTGTCTCTTCAGTCCATACCCTTCGGTATGCTTCCGAAGGCATCTCAATCCCATGCTCTGAAAGCAATCTCTCAATCCGTTGCCACCCTTCGTCTGTTACCTCTACTCTCTCTCCTATCCTCCGATATATACCCGAAGGTAGTTTAACACCGCGCTCCGAAAGTGCGTCCTCAAGTTCATGCCATGCATCTGCTCTAACCTCTACTATACCCGTCCCCCTGTATACCTCCTCGGGAAGCTCAATCCCATAAACTGAGAGTGTTTCCTTAACTCTCTCCAAATCCTCATCGGTAATCTCTAACCCTTCCTCTCTCACTCGCTCCAATTCCTCCACAAGCCTAAGAAGTGGATGCCCTTTTAGTAGGCTTTCCAATGCTCCTATGAGCCTTTCAGCCCTTCTGCCCACTGCCCCCAACTCATTCATAACATCAGCAGAATTTTCCTGAAGTGCATACAAGCGCTCTAAGTTCCTTTCCATCAGGTTCGCAGTTAATTCATACATGCGGCTTTCTTCCATCCGCCCTTCATTTTTTGCTCTCTCCGCTAACAGCCTTACCTCGTCCAACCGTTGAGCTACAAACTCAATATACTCATCTATAGCTCTTCCCTTTTCTGTAGGTCTAAATAGCCTGCCGAAGCGGATAATTGCTGCCCCACCCGCATACCGCCTTCTTAACACATATGCAGTTCCAAGAAGAGTTCTATCTGCCTTCTCGGGTGCTTGAAGTGCTGCCCTCAAACGATTGATTGTTTTGTTCACTGCGTGAACTACCGACACTAAGTCCTTTTCTCCTTCCTGAGGGCGCCTTCCCACCTCAATGGTCAGGTTTTCCACACGCTGGGGCAAATTTTCTAACTGCTTAAGCACACCTCCTAACCTTCTACAACCCTCTCTGGCATCCAGTAAGGCTGCTCCATTAGGCATAAGAACGACCATAGGCACTATACCTGTAACTCTCTCCTTAACCTCCCCTTCCTCCACCACTCTTTCTATTAACGGCACTGCCCCTAAGATAAGTATTTTCTCTTCCCCTATCCTCTCTTTAATGCTCTGCCACCTCCTCAACCTCTGAACATCTAACTCTTCCCCTTCAACTTCTTCTTCTACCTCAGCTGCTGCCTCCACAGGTGCTTCCTCAGCAGGTAACTCTGCTTCCTCCGGTAACTCTGCTTTCTCCGGTAGCACTTCCTCACCAAGTTCTGCTTCCCTCTCCGCAATTACATCAGGTGGGACCTCCTCACCTTCTATCTGCTCTGGAGGCGCTTCCGTTGCCACTACTCTTTCCTTGCCTACTATTTTCTTTTCCTTCAACCTTTCCCGCGTTACCCTTTCTATTACCCAGTTTCTATAGGTATCTAAAGCCCTTTCAAGAGCATCCTCTAAACTCCGCAATGCTTCACGAGACCTCACCTCTTGGGGTAATTGTGGGAGTAAGCGCCATATCTCCAACAACGCATCCACCACCTGCTCCTTACTCACCCTTCCAGCTCCCAACCTTCGTAAATCAGCTAAAATGCTATCCGCCCTCCCTCCTAATTGCTCTCTTATTTCAGGAGCAGCTTGTAGTGCTGCTTGCCAAAGCGCCTCAAGCCCTGTTATTGTTAACTGTTCTAAGGTAGTTTCTTTGTGAAGCATTACTCTCTCTGAAGCGAGCTGCCTTCTTACTGGCTGGACTACATGGGGTATATTAATCGTTTTGCTGGGTAAAGTCGCCGGGCTTTCACGAAGCGTCCGTGCCCACCACGCATGTGTTGCCTCTGCCAATATTTCCTTCAGCGCCGTCACTGCGCCTAATACATTCTCTATTTGCTCCTTGCCTACTTCAACTGCAGGGAAGGTCTGTTCCAGCACTAAGTTAAAGAGCGTGTGTAGAAATTCATGCATGAGCGAGCTGGCATCTATAGCGTGGTAAAGGACTTCGGGCCATGAGGGAACAAACCTTGACATGAGGGAAGGACGGGTTAACGCAACTACATCATCGGATGCGCCTTGCAGGTAAGGAGTGACTAAGATGCGAGATTGAAACCACTTTTGTATCAGCTGCCCCATGTTTATATTCCCTATCTGCATGCCCTCAAAAGCTCTCGCAAGCTCACTAACATCAATACCCGCTTGCTCCAATACTGCACCTATAGGAGCTGATACATAGCAGAAGCCTGATGCTACATTACTTAACCTCTTAGCAAGCACATCTGCCTGCGGATTTTCCATCATCAAAGCCTTACCTGCTGAAGGCATCATCTCAACACTGGTTGCGGTAGTAACTTTCCCCTCTGTTACGCTATTCCACTTTTCTGCAATTGCTGCTTGTATCCTTTCTCCCAACCCGCGCCCTTGCAACAAGAAGGTATCAAATGCCTCCGTTATGCGCCCCTCAAAGCTGTGACGAAGGTATGTCTCCATCAACCCCGCTAATTCATCAGGAGAGAGTTTAATGGTAATGGCAATATATTGCTGGGGTCTTTCTCTACCCTTGGGCCTTTCTGCACTTAGATGTGCTGGGTCCGTCGTCCCTGCTGTCTCTTGCACAACTCTAACGAATTCCTCCCAACCTCCTATAAAAGCTCTTTCTCTATCAGCCCTGCTGCGCAATGTCTGCAGAATTCTTTCGTGTGTTATAGGCAATGAAGCAGTTACCAAGCCCCCTGCTGGCGCTGCAGGGTCTACATCAAGGATGAAGAAGGGCATCAGATAATATTCCCTCGCAGCACCTTTGCCAGTAGTAGCCGTGACTTTAATACTCCACCGAGGCGAGCTGTTGAACATATAAAGTGCCATTGTTGCTCTGGGGTCTACTAAGCTTTGCTCCTCGCCTCGTAATAGGCTAATCACACGCGCAAAAGGATAAGCAGCGGATATGGCAGCTTGTCTTGGCAACCCCAGCAGGAGTGTGCTCCCTCTCTCCTTGCCCCTCCGCAATGCTGGTCTTATATCCTCAAGCCTCTCTCTACCCGTGCCCGTCATCTGTGCTCTTAACTCCCTTATTGCTTCCAAAGGATAGTTGAAGAAAGGTTCCTCACCAGCTACTAAAGCACGCATGATAATATCGCCCGGCGTGCCACCCCTAAACCTGCCTTGCTCATCTACATCTGCATCCCAGTCAAGCAGCGTGCCCAGCACAACATATGAAGTGGCGTTTTGACCATACTCATCTGTCCAAGGATAAATTAGCTTGTAAGCATATACATGTAACCCTTTTTCTCTCATCATATCTATTGCCGACTGTGCCCTCCGTGCCGCCTCTGCTGCCTCATCAGGACGAACGAATGTCTCAAACACAACAACTTGAGGGGGTTTTTCTTGCGGCGCTCCTCCAAAGACTTCCTCAAGTGATGTTTCAGGCGAAGCAACACTCATGCCCTCTATAGCTTCCTTTACTTCTTGCGGATTATCGTATACCACTCTTAAGTTGTTATTAATGGCGTAAAATTCCAATATCTTTTGCGCTATCTCTTCAGGGCTTTGGCGAGCAGGTAATGGTATTTTACCTCTCGCCTTAAGCTCCTTTATCCCCTCTACCATAGCTTCGTATATAGCACTGACACTGGGCGTTTTCCCTCTTGCCACTTCATCAAACAAATCCGCTAAGTCAAATTCCTCCGCGCTTACTTCTTCTTCCCTTTCTTCCTCCTCCCTTGCCTCTGCTACCCTTCTCCTCCTTCGCCGTGCCGGAGCTTCCTCAAATAATTCCTCAAGCCCTATTTCTCCCTCAGCTTCTTCCCCTGCTTCTCCCTCCGCTATAGCTTCTTCAACCCTCTCTGCTTCCTCGGCAGGAAGGTCTTCCCAAAGTAACTCTTCCCAATCTTCAACTTCTCCCCGTGGCTCTCTTTCTGCCCTTGTTGGTGTTCTTTCTGCTTCCCTCATCATTTCTCTTATCTCTTTCTCACGCCTCCACTCCTCCTCCCATTTCTGTCCTTCCCTTAAGGCCTCATCCTCTATTATCCTCATTAGCTCACTTACTTCATTTTCAAGCTCCTCCCCTTCCCTCCCTGTAGTTGTAGCAACAAACCTCTTGAAGCGTTCTCTTACACTTGCAAGCAAATTCCTTATCCCTTCCTCTGCATTTTTCCCATCAGTTACATAATCCATGTAAGCATCTACTAACTTGGAAATCATAAACCTGCTTGCCTCTTCAGTCGCCGTTAACTCCACTTTTCCTTCCTCCACCCTCTCTCTCCTCCTTCCACTCCTTATCTCGTTTTCTATCTTGTTTAACTTCTCCGCAACTTCACCCACAAAGAAATCATATGCCCTCGGAGAAACTCTCTTAGCAGCCTCTACTGCCAGCTTCACCACTCTCACCAAGGCAGGAGGCAATACGCCTGTCAGCACCCGCCCTACAGTATATTCACCTTTAACCTCAGGCTCTACTACTACCTCACCCCTCCTCTCTTCCCTTACTTCATCACTTTTCATGAGGGCACGAGGAAGCGTTGCCCACACTATATCAGCCAAGCGCAGCATTAAAGTTGGAGCATGAGGGGAAGTGCTAATTCGCAGCGCTTCACCCCACTCCCTCACTGTATCGTCAATTCCCTGCTTAAGAGCTGTCCACGCATCAGATAGCCCAGCTGCTTGATAATACTCTCCTACAAACCTTACCTTCGTTAAAGCATTCGTCAAACTTATCAGTGACTTAAAATCCTCAACACGATTTTCAGAATGCCATAGCTGGTCAGCTATTCTGGTAGCAAGCTCCTGAGGGTCTACTCTTTCATCTAAGGCTGCTGCAGTGCGAGCATAGGCACGCGCGACAATGTCCACAGCAGTGCGGGGTATCTCCCCTCTCCCTGCCACTTCAGCTGCATCATACAACCTCTCAAGGTGATACATCTCAACGAGGCGATTTGCTAAGCGTTGCGCTTCCCTGCGCGGTAACCGATATACCTCACGGAAGGTATTGCGCAATATTGCTCCTACTAACTCAGGTGATTGAAATGTCCGCCTTGAAACTTCCTTCCATATCTCTCGCCATCCCTTTCCTCTGAACCCTTCGCCTACAATATGAGAGCCTAAGTGCATCAACCCCATAGTGGAATGAACTGCTATGCCCGCCAACATACCTGCTATAATGTCGCGCTCATTACCTCTATGCGGTGCAAAGAAAATGGCTCCTGAAGCTGTGCCCTCACCCAACCACGATAAGCCGCGTGATATCAAGAAGGCATGACGCGCTGCGTGAGCTGCAGCCCATTCTGAAGCGAAAGCTTGTTTAGCTGCAGGTGGAAGCAATCCTTGCTCTACTTTCAAACCTGCTATCATCTCACCCCATCTTTGCAGCCTGCCAGTCCGTAGCAATGCCTTAGCTATTCCGCTTTGCACAACCGGCTCTACGCCTCGTATTAAAACACTATGAGGCGAAACTACAAGACGAGTTGCTGTGCGTGCAGCTTGAGCATACAAAGCCGCACGCGCTGCAACATTCAATGTTGCACCAGCATCGGCAGTTGACTTTGCAAGTGCCCTCAAAGCGCTACCAGCTACGCCTTTAATTACACCACCCACTAAAGCCTCTGCTAACTGCGGGCCTACCATAAAGCCCAACATGGGAACTTGCTCAATGCTTTTGTGCTTTATAAAGCGCAGAGCCTTATCTTGCTTGATGTAAGGATGTGTATTCAAGTATTCTTCAGCGTAATGAGATAACATATTGAAGGCATAAAGATACCATCCGGTTTCGGTGGGCTTGCGCTGCCGTGTCACTTCCTGAGGGGCAAAGAATAGCAAAGTGAATGCAGCATCTTCCTCATGTGCCCGCCTAAATTCTGGGTCACGGGCAAGCTTTGCTGCAATACCCTCCAAAGTGCCCGCTATGCCCGTGCGTGAAAAGAACAAATCTATTGCCTTAGAGTATTGAGGATACTGTCCCTTTAGAAGCCCAACTACCCTTTCGGATATATAGCCACCGAAGCTTGCCACTGCCTTGATTAGCCGCCCCGCACCATGCCCCAATGCCTTGAACAAGTTAGCCGCTTGTAATGCAGGCCTGTCGGACAGCAACTTGTTGTAAAGGTCAGCAAAGGCTTCCCTTTCGGCTCTTGTAGGTAACCTCCTCTGGATATTCCTTGCAGTTTCCTCAGAAGCGCGCCGCCATCTCTCATATGTGCTCCTATCCGCCGCCACTACTACATTACTTAGCGTATCTGCTATCATTCCCCCATAGCCTATGAAGTCAGTCACCATGTCCCATAAAACATGCCCAGCAGATGTGAGAACATATTTCCAGCGCGGCGTTACATCACGCCCTACCACCATACCTGCAATGTCACGGACTACAGGGAATAAATCGCGGATGAATTGTTGCCTAAATTGCTCCACTTCCTTCTCATGCTCTCGCGATAACGGAGGGACTGGCCTTTTACTCCATTTCTCCAGCGCACTGCTCAACTTCGTTACTATTTGCTGCTTCTCCCTTTCATCTAATACATCATACAGCTTACCTAATGCAGCACGGGTAAATGCGCGAACAAAGCCTGAAGTGTCTGAAGGCACTTTTGCAAGCGCCTGTGCTGTCTCCTTAGGTATTTGCCTATAGACGCGCTCGCCTAAAGCTTTCTGCACTGCCTTCCGTAAATCATCTATGTTGCGCCACGCCATATATGCAGGAGCAAGATTAGTTAAAAGGTTTTGGACAGCATCCGAAGGTGCTTCAACACGGTGCGTTAAAGTAGGTAGGCGTGCCTGCCACTCCGTAGCTTCCCGTGCTATCAGGGGCAATAACTTGCTTGCCATTTGCACCCTTGCCTGTTGCGCCACAATGGGTGCATTTTGTTGCAAAATCCCTATTGCCTCCTTCACCTTTTGCTGCATCACTTGAGGTGAAACAAGTTTATAGATACCTGCGCCCTTGTTTTGCCTAACCCATTCCGCGCCACCGCTTAATACCTGTTTCAATCGTGCTGGAAAGTTCCAATATGCAAAATATGCCCATGAAATGTCAGGGAAGTGTTTATCAGGCTCTCGCAACCACTCAGGGCGAGTGCGCCTCAAAATATCCCTCAGTTGGGCAAAGTCCCTGAGTGCCAACTCCGTGTTATAACGCCAGTCGTATAGCTTCCTTACATCCTCAGGGTTCTGGGGCTTTAAACCATACTTAGGCATGCGTGCCACATTTATCTGAAATAGCCCGTAAGATTTCCCTCCATCACCAGTTGTATGAGGGTTAAAGGAGCTTTCAATGTTGGCAATAGTCAACAATATGCCTATTTCTTGGGGCGAAAAGCCCATTTCCTGTGCACGCCTGATGATATACCTCGCTATCTCCGAGCGCTGCGCGCGTGGCGGCGAAGCAACAGTGCCGCGCCGAGGCATACCTTGACGCGGCATTGCGCCAACACCTACTGCCTCTATTTCCCTTTGTCGCCTTGCCTCTCGCTCTAAAATATTCCGTATTGCCCTCCCTATTACATCTCTATCTAACCGCTCCCTCTCATCATATTCACCGAATTCACCTAACATAAATCTTTCCCTCCCCAAACTTATAAGCGCTACGGGAATTTAGTATTGCAACAATTCAGTATATTGCAACAATTCACTATCAAGTTGGGATAGTATCTTCTCTATTAACTCCAGTGCACTTTGTCTCACTTGAGGCGGTATTGATATAGTTGCCTTGCCTGAACTTTGAGCCTGCTTTGCTGCTTTATCAAGGTGTGAAATTACATCCCCTGTGACTTTCTGTATAGCACTACTCACTTTACTGCGTATATCAGGCGGTAATGAAGGGTCTGCTGATACACGGGATAGTGCATTTAATACCTGTGTCATTTCTTGTAAGCTCGGAACATCCTCGCGACTTACAGATGCTCGCTCTACGCTTAGCAAGGCTCTCAAAGCCGAAAGTGAAAGTGAAATGCGCCTGTTATGTTGTAATTCTCTCATCATCGCCTCCCTGCTTCTTAAGCCCTCACGAGCTAACTCTAAACGCTCCCCCGCAAGTGCTAACTGCTGCAAGGCCACTCCTTTTCTAAACTCATTCCACTCTTGCATTCTTTTTTCTGCTTCTGCCCTGTAAGTTGAGGCTGGAAGCTTACTCAGCAGCCTGCTCATACTTTCCAGAAAACTTCGCGCCTCTTCATCCTTCCTTCTCATCTCCTGTGCAGCTGTCCTATATATGTTTGCCTCCTCCCTCAAGGCTGCTATGGTGGTGGTTATGCCTTCCGTTTTCAAGTTTCCTCTCTCAAGATACGCTGCCATATTCTCCAAGCTTTCCGCAGCTGCTTCAAAAAGCTCCGTAGGACTATTCACAAGCCCTTCAAGGCGCTGTATAAGCGCAGAGGCAGCAAGCGGCTTAAATGTGTTCGCTATCCCCCTTATCATGTTAGCTGCGCTGGTTACCTCACTTCTACTTCCACGCGCCACACCGCCTATCAACCGCCTTATACTGTTTAGGAAGTCACTTACCCTTCTTAACACATTTGTCTCAACACGCGTGCGCATGTCCATTATCCGACTTGCTAATTGTGTTATCCTACTCGTAATAGCATTTATAGTCGTTTGAAGTTCACGCCCCTCTATATCAATGAGCGGCAGTCTGCGCAACTCATCTTCAAGAGCCTCCACTTCCGTCCTAAGTGTCTGATACTCACCCGCTTCTTCCCCTGATATAATACCTACACTCTCATCCAGATATCCCTTAAGCATTTGCAATTGCCCAATGAATATATTACGCCGTGCTTCCTTTGCCTCAAGCGCAGCAGCTACAGAGCGCGCCTCACTCTCGTGAAGATAACCCTTCTGAACAAGCTCCGCAAGTGCCCTGCGTGGGTCTATGCCTTGCGCTCGTATATTATCAAGTATGTAAGGCAGCTGGCTTATCATTAATGTCCTTGTTAGAGTGAAGTAATGCGGAGGCAGGGAAACCGCTTCATTGTATACTGTGACAAAATCATTCAAAGTATTGATATTCCCTGCAACATTAATGAGTGCTTTTGCTCTTTCCACTCTCTGTGCTTCCCACAACCTTGCAAGCTCTCTTTTTGCCTCCGCATCCGTCCGCCATATCTCTATCTCGCGCGCATACTTTTCAAACCTTCGCCTATCCTCACTCTCTTGCCACGCTGCTTCAAACTGCCTTTCACCTGCAGTGAGCGCGCGCGGAGCCACTGTCGCTATAGTTCCCAAGAGCCTTTGAGTTTGTTCAGGGAAGTTCAATGAAAGCACGACAAGTCGCTTAAGAAATTCAGGGTCGTTAAATTTGGCGCGCAGTTGTTCCTCTAACGGCGTAGGGGGAGGCACAGGGCGCGGCTCCTCTAAGGTAGGTGCAGGAGCGAGAGAGATAGAAGGCTCTTCCTCCTTTCCTCTGGGAGCTAAAATGCCACCTACACTTATGCCACCTGCGGGTGGAATGGGAAACAAAGCAGCCTTCTCCGCTTGCATAGGCCCTTCACCCAATGAAACCACCTGAGGCTCCAAAGGTGGCAAAGGAGGCATGAGTGCTTCATGCTCACCTGCCAATGCTGCAGCTGCTGGCGTCATAGCGCCAATCCCCCTCGTCACAACAGGAGGCCGTGGGGAAGGGTGCACAGCAGGGCGTCTGGTGGCAGGTGCTGGTCTTGCAGCAGGTGCAGTTGCCCTTACAGCTCTTCCCACAGGTGCTTGTTTAGCAGGCGCTGGTCTTACAGCAGGTGCAGTTGCCCTTACAGCTCTTCCCACAGGTGCTTGTTTAGCAGGCGCTGGTTTAGTAGGCTTTTGAGGGGCAGGTCTGCGTTCCCCTGTTTGAGCCTCACTGCTCAACATACCCCCCAACAGTTGCTTCACCTTTGGGGAAATCAATTCGCCCCTCTTTATATGCTCCGTTAAAACCCTTCTTATTGCCTCTTCTATTTCCTCAGGTTTAGGCATCCTTTATCCCCTCGCATATTATCAACATCAATATCAATAAAGAATTGCACCATACCCGCTCAATAAATCTAAGGCATTAAAAACAGGCGCTAATTCAGGCATCGTTATGCTTGCAATCATCCTAAACAGGCGCTCCCGCGCCCTCCCCTCAGGTTCTACAATGCCCAAACCTACCTGCGGTGCTTGGCGCGTCGTAGGCGGAATGACGGGTGCTGGAATGGCAGGGAGCGCACGAGGCCATAAAAGCTCACCTACGCCTCTGCGTGGTATAGGCAGGCGCTCTATTTCCTGCTGAAGTAACGGACGAGCCATCTCAGGAAGCAGCGGTAATGTCTCCTCGGGAATTTGAGGCGTAGGCGTAGGTGTCCGTGCCTTCCCTGCAGCCTCCCCTATACCCCCAATTACTGTCTCGTATGTGCTCCTAATCCTATTCAGTAGGTCCTCAATTATTGCCCTAAACTCGGGAAACCTCTCACGCCACACTTCCAACTGCGACAGTAACCCCTCAATTGTAGTTGTTGGCATTTCCTTCGCTATCCTCTCAAGTTGCCGTTTCCGTATCACATTCTCAGGTATTTCCCTGAGCTGCGGAGGCGTTTTCTTCTCACCAGCCAAAATGCGAGCAGCTGCCTCTGCCAGCGCCAAATCCTCACTCCCTAATGCCTCCCATAATGCACGCCGCCGGGCTATCTCGTTGGCACGCTTTAGCAACAATGCTCCTACGATGGGTGCAAATGTTTCATACACGCCCGTATCCGCTGTTGTCACCGTAGGTGCTGCCAACATCCTACTCGCTATTGAAACCAGCGTCTGCGGGTCTAAGCCGTAAATATCGCTGAGCCAATCAGGCATTTAAATCACCCCTTAGAAGCTAATTCCGCCCGTCAAAATTAAAGGTGCCAATGCAGCTACAGCTTGTGTGAAAGGTGAAGGAGCATACTGCTCTTGCACAAGTTGCGGCGCTACAAATGTTCCTTTGAGCATTTCTGCAAGCGCCATCTGTGCTTGCGTCGGAAACATCGCCATCTGCGCCTGCTGCATCATCAGTGCAGGCAGCATCTGGCGTGCACGCTGCACCATCTCTCTTTGCGCCTGCAATTCCTGAAACAGCATAGGTGCCGTCTGAGCCATATATTGTGTTTCCATTTCACGGGCTTGCCTGCGCAGCAGCTCACCCAATGCACCGCCACGCGGTGTCCCCAAGGTGCGTGCTAAGCGCTCATGAAGCGTATCTAAGGCTTCACCAAGCTGAAGCTCAAATGCAGGGCGCATGTGTTGATGCAATGTAGCAGTAGCGCCCCAGATGTTGGGCGACCTCATTGCCTCATAATATGTTGCCCAAAGGGGGCTTTCCAGCATCCCCGGACGAAGGTATTGAGTGAGCGTTGCGGGAAGCCCTTGCATGGCACTGTATATTGCCTGCGTTATAGGATTTGCCTGTATTTGCTGCTCACTCAAATAGGGCACTTCAAGCTTCGGATACACTTCTTTCGGCTTCTTTTTCTTTTTCCTTCCAAACAACCCCCCTAATATTGCGCCACCTACAACTGCTGCAAGTGGAAATCCCATAGCACTTCACCCCTTATCTTCCGACAGGTGGGCGGAAGTATGCAATATGCCCATGCACCTTAAGAGGCTTTTCCAACCCTGTAAACTTCAGGTGCCACCTAAACGCACGCCCGCGAAGATACATCGTCACAAGGGGCATGGGCTTGCCCACCATCGCATAATATGTGTGCGTATCTACATTCGGCAAGTTGGCAGCTATATCATTCCAGTGATTTCCTACAATGACTTTATACTCCATCTGCCCCGGTGCTGCTGCTTCCGTCGTCCAATATGCAGTGCCCGCGTGCAAGATTGCCTGCTGTGAAGGTGGGACAACTTCTTGGATGGGTGTAATAAGCTCAGCTGTGGCGGGCTGTGTATCACGCTTCACGCCACCATATTCGTAAAAGTGCAGGATAATCTCATTGGGTTTTATCTCTTGCTTCACACCTATGCACTTCAGAACTAATGAATAGTCCTGCTCAGCTGTTTCCCAACCCCTTGGATAGCCCGTGGAGCCAAATGCATGTAGGTCAAAATCTCTCTTATACCAAGTGCGCCAGCGCAGCTGATACACAAGCGCCTGCGCATTGTAATGGTCTGCAATGATTATCTCCTCATTGACAGGGTCGTAATACGCACGAATATACCTACCTGCCTTTACAAAGTCTTTCCAAATGTTGCGTATGTTGGTTGACAGGAGCTGCGTCTCACCACCTGTGAATACCCACACTCCAGTCCATGTAAGCAGAATATGCCCGCGGAATTCGTGAGCTGAGATATCCAAGATGGCATTAGGATGAAGCAGCTCAGGGTTGTCCAGCACTTTGGTGATGGAGAACGGAGCAACTACATCGCCAGTCTGCTGCATGATGTATACATCCGATAGTGTGTAGATGGCAAGCGTGTCACCAAGCGGATATAAAGCCACAATTGTATCTTGGTCAAATAGGTCAAAATAAGCTGTGGTATCCCAGAATGCAGGATTGTCCAACCCGCTCCACATTATCCTATTCGGATACTCAGCATCTAAAATCCATTCCCCGTTTTCCTCATCCCACTTATATGTCTTGATGTTTCCCAGCACAAGCCGAAAACCCAGAGCACCTATCGCCTTTGCGCACGGTATGTTGGGGTCGCCTTGATTGGGCACAACACGCTGGAATGTCCCCACATAATCGCTCTCATCAGGGAATTGCCACCGAAAGAGTGGTGAAGGATATGTTGGGCTGCTGCTTGATATGCTGCTACTGATGTAGTAGACATATGGCCCCATCACGGCTACGGGTGGCACTGGAGCATCTGAATACATGCCCTGCACTGACACTAAAGTCACATTCGCCACAACTCTCTCGTCAGGCATCGGTGACCTTATAGCCCACACCGCCGCATTCCCATGGAACAAAAGCGAATAGCGTCTCCCATTCGGCGAAGTCACAACAGCCACATTAAACGGCGGCGTAGCACTTGCCGATGCCGTCCTTGTCGTAAACTCCTTCCACCCTTCAACTAAATGTAATCCGTCAACCTCCACGCGCAGGTTGTAAAGCAAGCTCGCCATATTGGGAGTTAGCGCAAAGTCAGATGCCACCCATCCATCTTTGAATAGCATTTGCTCTAATGGCTGCAACTGCAGAGTAAACAAAGGCATAGCTTACCCACCTCACACTGGCGGACGCTTAGTGATAATTCGTATTGGCTCACTCGGTATGCCTAACTTGAGCGTCGGCGCTGGAGTGAGCTTTTCCTTCACTTCCGTCGCCTTAACTTCAAGATACTTTTGCACCGCTAATTCTTTATAAATGTTGGCAAGCTCAAGGTCGCGAACTGAAGTGGCTAAACGCCAAATAAATTCAAACTGTATCCATTCAGGATACTTTTGCATTAATACATTTGTGTAATCTTCATGCACATTTTCGGGCACTATCTTCATGATGTATGTCATCATGACTTCGTAAAGCGATGTATCAATGGGCGGATAGACTATCAGATGAACTTTATCAGTATCGGCGCCGAAAACTTTCACCGCATCGTTGAAAACAACGCTCGGCTTTTCTATGCAGTAAAGCACGGGCAAGGTGGCAACGATGCACTGGTTAAGGTATTCTAAGCTGGCATTGCCAAGGTAAGCCAAAAAGGTATCGGCTGACTTGGCAGGGGTGAGCGGTAAAGTCAAGCGCGTGGAAGTGCGTGAGAGCACTGCAACTGTGTCATCATCATAGAAATCCTCAGGCAAAATGCACCCCCAGCCCTGCGTGAAGTCAGTCAGCCGTATCGTCTTCATCAGGCTGTTGAAGAACGCATGCCTTTGTAAGTCCTCTATCATTTGTTTAAAAACAAGCGCACCGACATGCATGGGCACATCGGTGACGCGCATTGTTGACATTGCCACTTCCCACAATTCCTTAAAAGTCACCTATATCAGCTCCTTTTCTTGCGGCGCTTCCTGCCACCCTTCTTGCGCCGCTTAGACAGGCGCGAAAGCGTTAGCGCCAAATTTGCCTGCCTCACCGTCCTTGTGTCATATGCATCGGGGTTGCTCACAACCTGCCTTGCGAATTGCAAGGGTGACATGCCACGCCTGCGCGCCTTTTCGGTTAATGCTCCCGGGCGCTTTATTGCCTGCTGTATCCAGCGTCCACCTGAGCGCTTACTTTTTGCCATCTGTATCACCCCTTACGATGTGGATGTAATTTACCTTTTCAAGCCACTTCAAAATGCGCGAGAGGGGAATTGCAAAGTTTACATTGCCTGTATTCCTATCACCCATCACAACAATCCCTATCAGCTTGTAATCATCACCATCTTTCACATACACGCCACCGCCACTT
>Ga0209394_1000386_pt1 | contig 35748 bp, 32 predicted proteins | sample JNZ201metaG_FD_184122 | JGI IMG/M metagenome (GOLD analysis project Ga0209394, IMG submission 184122) | Hot spring microbial communities from Jinze hot spring, China to study Microbial Dark Matter (Phase II) - JNZ 20120812A (SPAdes) (version 3) ...
ATCATATCATGCATTAGGAAAGTGTAATAGTGTAATGTATTACTAAAATCAATAATATAGCTAAAACATGGATTAATAGAGGTTAAAGTCAAAGAATTCATATAAGATACAATATAAAATAGAGATAATAAACATGCTTAAATTCACAAAGCCTTTGAGGATGTGTTCAACCATTTATTTAAGCCTTATTGATTTTCCTAAGAACCAAGAAAGCAGATTAGACTTCAAGAATAGATTATACATAACTAGGATTTTAAGCTCCACTATATTTACCCTATAATTTTGAATTCCTAATAGCTTTGTTGAAATCTATATTTATTTAACCATTTAAAATTAAACCGCTACTGAACTTGAATTCTATTAGGGATAGTATCAGTATTTAAACCTTAGATTTAGAGCTAATCCAGTAATATATATAGCTATAGAAGATGTATATCTAATAGTTGAAGTCTTAATAGCTATGTAGTGGTGGAGTTAGTGAGAGTATGTATTGGTGGAGGAGGGCTTGCAGGGCTTAGTTTAGCCTATTTTTTAAGAGGATTAAATGATGTGATTTTATTAGAGGCTAATAGTAAGATTGGAGGATTATTAAAATCTGAGACTACTAATACTTTTACGTTTGATATTGGGGGTGCTCATATAATATTTTCGAGGGATAAAGATATTTTAAACTTCATCATAGATATTATAGGTAGGGTTGTTAAGCATAGAAGAGATGCTAGAATATATTATAATGGTAAATTCATCAAGTATCCTTTTGAAAACGGTATTTACATGCTTAATCCTAAGGAAAGATTCGAAATACTTTTAGACTTTGTAAATAACCTAGTAAGAAGAGAAAAGGGGGAGTTGAAAAAGCCTGAAAATCTTGAAGAATGGTTTTACTATGTTTTCGGTAAGGCAATTTCGAGAAAGTATTTAGTTCCTTATAATATTAAAATATGGAAGAAACCTTTAAGAAACATATCGACTGAATGGATTAATGATAGAATTCCAAATCCCCCAATAACCGATATATTAAAGGGAGTAGTAGGTATACCTACAGAAGGCTATCTTCACCAGCTAGAATTCTACTATCCTAAAAGTGGAGGTATAGAAACGTTGGCGAGATCACTTCTAAAAAACATATTGGGAAAAGTAACTATAGAAACAGGAATGAAAATAACAAGCATTAAGATGGGTAGGGGAGAAATTACTGTTAAAACAGGTAGTAGAAGTATTAAGTGTAACATATTTATAAATACTATACCTCTACCTGAACTAATTAAAGCTATTGATAACACTCCGGAGTATATGTTAAAGCTTACTAGAAAGCTTAAATACAATAGTCTTATAGTGGTTGGAGTTGGCTTAAAAAATAGTTTTAAACCATACCACTGGATATATTTCCCCCAACGTAAAGTAACATTCCACAGAGTAGCTGCAATAAGCAATTTCACACCTCAACCTGTAGGTTATTCCTCAATAATATTTGAAACATCAACACCACCAAACAGTAAACTATGGAAGCTAAATGATAAGGAGATTACTGAGAAAATACTAGGTGAAGCTGAAGAATTAGAGCTACTGAAGAGGGAGAATGTAGAGGTAGTAAAGACTTGGAAGTGGAGGTACGCATACATAATATACGATAATGAACATAGTAAAGTAGTAAGTGAAGTATTAAATTATCTAAATGAAATTGGCCTATATACTACTGGAAGATTTGGATTATGGAAATATCTAAACATGGACCAGGTAATAATGGAATCGAAAAAACTTACACTAAAAATACTAAAGTAAATCTACATTTTAAAATTTATTAAAACACAATGTAAACTATAGTAAAATTTAAAAAGTTTCAAACAATATAGTATTAGGTGATTCACTTGAAAACTCGTGCAGGTAAGGGAGGTATTCCATTTCCACTCCCATTATAAATTAATTCCCGCTACAAACTTTTTTTATTAGTTTACAGTATTCAACATCTTAGCTACTAAATCCCTAAATTTGTATGTTTAAAATAAAATATGATTTAAATTGTTTCATTCTTTGTTTCAGACATGATGAGCATCTTTTATCGTTTAAGTGTGATTTATTAAATTGATGTTATTAAACAACTTAAGAGCTACATAAGTTCTATACTAGTATTTCGTGTTAATATTAAGGTTTAGTAGATTAAGATACTTAATATATTTGTTTTATATTCATTTCTAGTTTAAGTAGGTTTTCTATAGCATTATCTAATCATAGATATTTAACAGCTACCGGTAATGGATAAATAAGCCTTAAAATAAATATTAATCCATCAAAACTATAGAAGAGCTCTAGATGAAGCTGGATTAATCTAATAAAAGATTGGGTTTATGTAGCTATTTTACAGTTAAGAATATGTTGGAACATATAGGCTATGAGAAGAAGATGGTTAGCTAGCGAAAATAGGAATGAGACAATAATTGTAAAATATACAAAACATCATAATATTAACGATTTATTAATGATTAAGTATCGTGATGGCAATATTTTCATCGTAGTACATCATGGATTTCTGAATCTCCTAAGGGTCTAAACCACTATACGTTAAAACAGAGGTATATGGAATCAGTATACTTATCGTTTAGCGGGGAATTAAGTATTCTTAACAGTAGCATCAAATCTAGTAAGCTGCATCCTAGACAATAAAAGAGTAATTGAATACTGGAACCTATTCGTAAAGGCTATTCACATTATATTATAATCAAGAAGATGAGTTTAAATTGATAGAATATTCTGTTTCAACCAAAAACTTTTTATTTGTTGAGTTAATTGATTAGTATGCAAATGCATTATGCTGAGATTCTCAATGGATTAAGCGAATATCTTAAACATATAGATGAGAGAAATGCAAGAATCATTAAAGCTATGTGTAAGCATGGTTTGAACATTTCTAGAATATCTAGAGAAACAGGATTACCATTAACTTCTGTAAAGTATCGTGTAGATAAGCTAATTGATAGTGGATTAATTAGATTGGTAGCGAAAATAAATTTTCCAAGAATAGGTATTAGAACAGTAGCTACAATACTTTATAAGCCGCAAATTCCAGGGGATTATATTATAGATATACTAGCAAAAGCTAATCAATACTTAGCTTTTGCTTCAAAATGCTTCAGTAGCTCTAATAGCATTTATGCTATACATCGTATTCCAATCGGTTATGAAATTGATTTTGAAGCATATCTCAATGAGCTTAAAAAACTAAACCTTATAAGAGACTATGAGATTCTATGGACTACAGGTAGCTATTATTCCCCGCCGAGTTTTGAATGGTTTGATTTTAAGGGTAAGATATGGGTTTCAAGATGGTCTGACTGGATTAAGGAAATCGATAAGGCATCAGCAATTCTTCCAAAATCTCTAAATAATGTTAGTAGTAGAGTATTTAAACTTGATAGTATAGATTCAGAAATCCTATATAGGCTTGAAATGAATGCTACAATTAATATTTCAGCTGTAGCTAGCCAAATTAATATTTCGCCTCAGCTAGCTAGATACCACTATCTTAAGCATCTTATTGAAACAGGTATTATTGAGGGCTTTGCAGCAATGGTTACTCCCTATCCATCAAAACTTCTAGCTCCAGCTATTTTCATCTTTGAGTTTCTAAACAATACATTAATGTCTAAATTTACCAACTCAATAATTGGGAAACCCTTTACCTACTCAATAATTCGTGTTGCTAACGAAAATAAAATCATTGCTCAGCTTCTCATAAATACTGTTGAAATGATTTCACTCCTTAAAACCTTAAATAGCTTAATAGATCTAGGAGTAATTAAAGACTTTAACTATTTCCTATTGGATATATCCAGGTTCTATCATGGAACCCTACCGTACAATGCCTTAAAGGATGGAGTCTGGATATATAGTCATAATGAATACGTAGATAAGCTTAGAGCCGTATATGAGGAAATCATAAGAAAAATAAAAACCTCCACTACAAACTTGAAACGCTACTAATTTAATCTCTTCTCTTTCTAAGTTACGATTAAATACTTTAAGATTGGAAAGTATTATATATCCTTTTATTTATAACTGTAGGGATTAGCTTGAATGGAGCTGCATATCTTAGAGTTTCAACTGAGCTTCAGGGAACTGAGGATCAGAGAAGAGCAATAGAGGATTTCGCGTTTAGGAATGGTATAGTGATTACTGGATGGTTTCAGGATCCTGATGTTTCAGGAGCTATTCCAGCTTTTGAAAGGAAGGGGTTTAGGGAGATGCTGGACTATATGGCTAGGGAAAACATTAAAACAATAGTTGTATATGCTTTAGATAGGCTTGGTAGAAGCTTTACTGATATATTTAGAACCCTGAATGAGCTTGATAAGTATGGTATAACTGTTTTTAGTGTTCGAGATAGCTTTCTTCAAACTCTTGATCAAAGCATTAGAAAACTTGTTTTAGCCGTTTTAGCATGGGCTTCAGAATATGAGGTTAAGCTAATAAGGGAGAGAGTTAGGCTTGCAATGAGGAGAAGGGAAGTTCAAAGTAAACTTAACAATATCCGTAAAGTATCTAGAATAAGTAGTGAGTCTAGAAAGCTAATAGCTGATCTTTACGGTCAGGGATGGTCTCTAAGAAGAATAGCTAAAGCACTAAACCTAACACTATACAGTGTTAGAAAGATTCTGATTGAGGAGGGTATTATAGAACCTAATGGATGTCCAAGATGTAGCCATAAACTATTCTGGGACGATATAGATAACACTTATAAATGTAGAAACTGCGGATATAGAAAACTGTAAACTACAGTTTCTTATTAATTATTATTCTGATTCATCACGGAATCCAGGTTTCCTCTTACACAATGTTTATGGGCTTAATTTACTACAGTAAAGTATAAATGTAGAGGTATAGACTCTAAATAGATGCTTATGGTTTCGTTTAGGGCCTGGACAGTAGTATCGACAATTCTTATCTTCATAATACTTATAATTTACGGCTTTCTTTTTGAGGCTGAGTTTGAAACCATACTGAGAGTTTCATGGATTCTTGCCATATTAGGGTTTACGCTTAATTTCGCTATGATCCTAATTACTAGTATTAGACTTTATGTTTTATGTAGAATACTACATGTCGATATAGGGTTATTGGACTCGATAATTATTAGAGGGGTTGGAATGTTTACATCCCATATTACTCCAACACTTATCGGCGGTGAACCTGTAAGAGCAATACTTCTACAGAAATTATCGAGAAACAATTCATCAATAGGCTTAGTTTCAAGCATAGTTTTCATAGAGACCTATCTTGACGTTATTATCTGTAATTTTTTAACCCTACTTCTCGGATTTACTGATATTGCTGGGAGAAGTATTAAGGTTACATTACCGTATTTAGCGGCTTTATATCAGATTGTTTCATGGACTATCATATTACTTGTCGGATTACATAGCGTATCAAATAGTAAAATTTTAGGTTTTCTAAGTAGACATACAAGAATAGGAATTGATAAAATAAGATTTGAGGGGAGGGAATTCATACAGGGATTTAGAAAAATCCTAAGACCATACGGTTTACTAGTAATATTTACCTCAATATGTTCACTCCTAGCTGGAGCCTTAATATTCATGCTTGCCAGCTTTATAAGCAGAGAACATTTAAGTCTTAATGCCTCCCTGAAGGGATTTGTATTTGCGTCATCCCTTGGAGTAAGTCCACTACCTGGTGGTGCTCTTGGAGTTGAGTATGGAGCATCCCTAATAGCAAACGCAACCACAGTTATAATGTGGAGGTTTATGTCATATTATATGCTTCTCCTAATTGGAGGATTAATAACAATATATACCGTGCGAAAATTGAATATCATAATATCCAATAAGAACAGTTTGAAAGCTAAACATAATGGAGGCTATGCGGAATCCATATAGGAGTAGGATAAATATATTAATGTATCCGTCCACAATTTATAGCTATATATTTTTACGATTTCCTATATGGGTTAAACCCATGGATTCCCGATTAAACTCAACTATGCTTCTCTGTATTCACATATTTCTCGAATAGCTTTAGGAAGTCCACCTCGATATCATCTATCTCACTACGCATGGTTCGCCATAAATGTAGTGGATTACACTAAAATTTACATTAAAGTATTCTTCATAATCATCATTAAATAACCTTCTCAGCAAATCCTGGTATGTTAACTCTAAACCGCGTAAAGTTAATATTTATGTAGCTTAGATTTAGGCTATGAGTAAGTTTTCATTCAGTAATCTACCTAGAATCCATTTCTTATCAAGTGAAAGCATTAGGGTAATACATGAGGCAAGCATAAGCCTCCTCGAGAAGATAGGTGTTTTAGTGCAGAGTAAGGATGTGTTAAAGCTGCTTAGAGATGCTGGATGCGAGGTTAATGCTAGAGGTAGAGTTAAAATTCCTGAACATCTTGTTAATGAATGTATTAAGTCAGCTCCATCATCAGTAAGAATTTATAGTAGGGATGGAAAACATGACTTAAATGTCGAGGGTGATAACGTATATTTTAATCCAGGCTCTGCAGCAATATCAATTCTAGACTTTGAAACGGAATCTATTCGTCCACCTACCGTTAGGGATCTATTAAATCTTGTTATTGTTACTGATTATCTTAATAATATTCATGCTCAAAGCACAGCTCTTGTACCGTCAGATGTTCCTGAGGAGGTGAAGGATAGGGTAAGACTCTACATAGCATTAAAATACTCAACTAAACCAGTTATTACAGGTGCTTTTACTATTGATGGATTACATGATATGAAGAAAATGCTTGATATTGTTGCTGGATATGATTCCAGTAGAAAGCCTATGGCGGTATTTGATGTATGTCCATCCCCACCATTAAAGTGGAGTGAGCTAACAGTTACCAATCTAGTTGACTGTGCAAGATACCGTATTCCAGCTGAGCTCGTATCAATGCCTCAAATAGGTGCAACAGGTCCAGCAACACTTGCAGGATGTCTTATCCAACATACTGCTGAAAACCTTTCAGGAATAGTTATACATCAACTTACAAGTAGGGGAGCTCCGATAATCTATGGAGGCTCACCAGCCCTCCTAGATATGAGGAGTGGAATGTCGTGTATGGCTACTCCAGAGGTAATGCTTCTAATAAGTGGATATGTTGAAATAGGTAAATACTATGGGCTTCCAACACATGGATATCTAGGCTTAAGCGATACTAAAACTGTTGATTATCAGGCAGGATTAGAATCATCCATGGGTATTCTAATAGGAGCATTAAAGGGGGTTAATATTGTTTCAGGAGCTGGAATGATGGATTTTGAAAGCTGTCAAAGCCTAGAAAAGCTCGTACTAGATAATGAGATATGCGGATACGCGTTGAGAATCGTTAAGGGGATAAATGTAACTGAGGAAACATTAGCAATAAATGTCTTCAATGAGGCTATTGAGAAGGGAGGATTTATATCCCTAAAACATACAATGAAATGGTTTAAAAGCGAACAATACTTTCCAGCTAAATTAATTGATAGGGATTCCCGTAGGAAATGGATGGATAAGGGATCCAAGAATGCTTGGAGGAGAGCTAAGGAGGAGGTGGAAAGAATACTTAAAGAACATAAGCCACAATCGCTTTCAAACGATATTGAAAGGGAGCTTAACGAATTTACGAAATCGGTAATGAAGAGATATGGAGCTAAACTAATATTTTAAACTTCAACATCCCCGCTAAAGTAGAGAATTCCGAATTTGTAAATTTCAGTTATTTATTTTACATCTTTACGGCTTATATTTCGCTAAATAGTTATAGCAATGCTACCTCCAGGATATTATTTTCTATATGGTTATTACGGTAGAATATTAAGTTAATAAGGATCCTAATGTTATAAACCTATTAGTAAGATACCATTAATAAAATCTAACAGTATACTTCCATAGCGATGAGGAAACTAGAAGCTCTTATGGAAGTACATATAAACATCATAACAATCAATATGATGCCCTATACTGTTTAAAGCTATTAGGTTTGTTGGAAAACTATGAGTAAAGATTAAATTCATAAAGTCTTTAAGTTCGGGAAAAGTATATAAGGGTAAGCGGGAAATATTCCGGATTCAATATGCATATTAAATTAAGTCTAACGGCGTTGATGTTAGCTATACTAGTACTTTTACCGATTATGTTTGCGGAGGAGCTTAAGCCTATAGAGGGAGCTACTGTTACTGTTTACGGAGATAATGGAGAGGGATTTGCTGTAACGGATTATAATGGTCTTTTTAAGGTAGTAGAGGGCTTAGGGGAGGGCATTTATACAGCTAGAATTAGCGCTAAGGGATTTATTTCAAAATCCATTGAGAACATTTTGGTTAAGGCTGGTGAAACTAGGGATTTAGGTGATATTGAGCTGAAGCCATCAGCTACCATAATGGGTATTGTAGAGACGCCCGATGGAAAGCCAGTACCATCAGTACCTGTATTCCTAAAAAATTCAGAAGGAAAAATTATTGCTCCACCAACTATTACTTCAAGTAATGGAGCCTTCATATTTGATACAGACGTAACTACCGGAACATATATTGTTGAGGCATATCCATTTTCCTTCGAGGGATTTACGTTTCAAACAATAAGTTTAGGTCCATTTGGAAGCATGTCCTTCCCAGCTCCTAAAGCCGGCAAATCCTTTCTTGAAGGATTTAGCTCAGGCTACACTTCAGGTATTAGTGTAGTTCAAGGTGGAGTTGTAGATGGAGTAGTTGTGAAGCTTACTCCTTCAGGAATAATTTCCGGTAGAGTTACGGATACTCAGGATAATCCGATAGCTAATGTGATTGTAATAGCCTTTCAGCCTAAAGGAGAGGGATTTAATGGCTTCTTCGCCTTAACGGATAGTAATGGAAGATATAGAATAGCTAATAATCTACCTACAGGAGATTATAATGTTACGTTATTATTCCCTAAAGGATATGTATGGAAATTTACAGATACTAGAGGAGTTCATGTAGTGGCGGGAAAGGAGACAGGTAATGTGGACTTTAAGCTGGAGAAATCCGGAGTAATATCTGGAGTAGTGGTATGTCCAGGTGATATACCCGTAGCAAACGTAACGGTTATAGCTGTATCAAAGGAGTATTTCAGCTTCACCTTTACGGGTATTGATGGTAAGTTTAGAATCGATTCAGGTTTAGGAAGTGGAAGCTATGAAGTCATAGCGTATGCTGGAGGATTTACATTTTCAAGACCAGTAAGCGTAGATGTTACTGCAGGTCAGGAAACAGGAAATATAAGAATATCGCTACCAACATGTAGAGCAGCAGCAATAGTTGAAGGTAGGGTTACCGATATTAATGGTAAACCAATTATGGATGCCGCTATCTCAACTACTGGAGGATCAACACGTACAGGAAGCGATGGTAGATACCAGCTTACCGTAGAGCTTCCAGGAAATATAAAAACAGCAAAAATAAATATTCAAGCATCAAAGAGAGGATATGAAACATCAATTAAAGAAGTTCAAATAACAGCTGGGGAAATAACGAGAAATATAGACTTCACCCTAACTCCAATGAAGACAGGGGTAATTACTGGAAGAGTAGTATATAAAACACTAATAACCCCTACACCAACAATAACCCCTACTTCCTCTCCAACTACTTCTCCTACTCCAACCCCCTCACCTTCTCCAACCCCAACTACAACTCCTACATCAACACCAGCTTCCCCAACTCCCTCACCAACTCCTCCGCCCAGTAAGGGTTTATGTGTTATTGCTACAGCCACCTTCGGCTCTGAGCTTTCACCTGAAGTCGAGTTTTTAAGATGGTTTAGGGATGGCTTAATATTAAGAACATATTCTGGTAAGTGTTTCTATACAGCCTTCAATGCCTTCTATTATTCTTGGAGTCCTAATGTTGCAGGCTTTATAAGCCAAAATGAAGTGTTTAGATCAGTAGTTAAGTTAATGCTTTATCCATTAATAGGATTGCTAAAGTTAACAGCTCTCTCAACAATTCCGATATTTCAAATAGCTCCTGAAGTAGCAGCGATTACAGCTGGATTCATAGCTTCAACACTAATAGCATTAATATACATAGTGCCAATAATATTCCTATTAATCTTAAAAGGAGTACTTCCATCAAGAATTGAAGGTTTAAGGGAGATATCAAAAGCATTATGGCAAATAACCGCTCTAGTAATATTAACAATCATCATCGGTCTAAATATCGGTAGCCCCCCTCTACTAACGATTTCAACATCAATTTATGTATTGCTAGTGATGGTGTCAACAACCATTACAGCAATACATCTAATACAGGCAGTTAAAACACATAAATCCTAACTTTTTATGTCTTAAATTCTAGGGAACTTAAATATATGAAGCTAGTGTTATAATATGGATAGTATAAATCTATTTCATTAAATTCTCATTGGAACCCTCCTATATTAGGAACTTATTGATTTTTAAATAAATATTCCTAGAACTCATAGCTAAATGAAATAGTTTAGTAAACTGTTTACGATGAATTCCTAATCAAATACTTCCAGTTTAAATATAAACCTATAAACACCTCTTAACTTGAAAACCGTTAAATATTAGCAGTACGTTAAGCCATTAAATATATTACCTCTTGATGTTACGTTATTACTGTAAGTCACAACATTACTTCTTATAGGTTTCAGTATGCTAGCATTTCTCAGCTTATATAGTTGTATGAGAGATATTAAGAATTTACGGCATCTAATTATGGCAGCTATTAAGCTTAAGAGATATGCCAATAATTCTACACATATTAACTTCACTTCATTACGTTAATCTTAATATTAACTAAATTGGCTTATCCCTCAACAGATCTTAATTCATAGCATATAGAAGAGATACGTACACTTCAGCTCAAAATATATGAGCAGCTCCAAACTAGGACAATTGATGGAATGCCATGTCCTCCATTCCAAAGCCCCTAAAAATCTAAAAGTAACAGCATCCTCATTTTAAACGAAAAATTTATAAATACTTAGTATTACTAAGTATAGTTTCCGGTAATACTAAAAATGGTGTTAGCATGCATATTCCTGATGGCTTCCTGGATATATCTACAACTGTGATTACATACGTTATATTCTTTGGTTATGGAGGTTACGCCATTAAGAAAGCTAGGAAAAATCTAAGTGAACGCATTCCATTAATATCCGTATTAGCTGCAGCTATTTTTGCTGCTCAAATGCTTAACTGGCCGATACCTGGAGGTACAAGTCTACACTTCGTTGGCGGAGCTCTAGCTGGAATCATACTTGGACCCTGGAATGGCTTCTTAACGATATTTCTAGTACTACTTATTCAATGTCTAGTATTTCATGATGGTGGAATAACGGCTCTCGGAGCCAATGTTATTAATATGGCGATTATAGATGTTGCTATCGGATACTTAACATATCGTGTTCTCAGTAGCCTGTTTGGAGTTAAGAACTCTATAGTGATATCATCATCCTTTATAGGAGGCTGGCTCGGAATAACGATTGCAGGAATTGCATGTGGATTGGAGATAGGATATTCCCCGCTATTTCCTTACGGTACTTCCATTACCGTACCAGTAATGGCTGGATGGCATGCTATTCTAGGAGTTGTTGAAGGAATAATTACAGCCTTAGTTGTTACATATATAATACGTAAAGCTCCACATCTAATATATTCAGGTGGATACTTATGAAATCCCCGGGGAGCAGTATTGTATCGTTTAAGAAGGCTTTAATCATAACCCTAATACTAGTAGTTATCAGCCCTATTTTCGGCGTTGTTCTAGCTGATATTGTTGGATACAATGAACCCCTAGATTTAGCTGCTGAGCTTCTTAATCTTCAAGACTTAACAGAAAATATTAATTGGACTCCATTCCTCGACTATACAGTACCAGGTTTACCAGCTGAACTAGGCTATATTGTTTCTGGACTTATAGGTATTAGTATAATTTTAGCTATTGGATTTGTATTTAGTAGAATATTAAGGTAGATTTATGAAAAGCTTTGTATATAGATTTCTAGAAGAACTGTCTGAAACCATTAATACTTTAAACCATGAGTCTAGCTTTAACCTTTTCAATTCATCTATAGCTATGTTTTCAGCTCTAATTCTTACTGGATTGGCTTCATTTACCTTTAAGCCTAAGCTTCAGCTACTAATACTAGCTTTAAGCTTCATACTTATGCTTTCAGCTCGCTCAAGAATTTACTCATGGCTTAAAATCATACTTATTACTACTCTATGGGCTACTACTGTATCCACACCATTAATATTTACTACTCCTGGAGGCCTAGTTAATATGTCGCTGGGACTGTTGGAGCTAAGAATTAGCTTGGAGGGAGTTTACCTAATGACTACCTTTATTATTAGAGTTGTAGCTGCAGGAGCTATATTTACAGCTTTTATCTTCATACTTGGATGGAGGAGAACAGTAGAGGGTTTAAAGGGCTTAAAGATACCTGATGAAATCGTTTCCCTATTATCTATCTCCATCATCTATATACCGTTCCTTACTAGGGAGATAGTGAAGATGCTTTCAGCTAGAGAGGCACGTATATTAAGGAGAGCTAAGCTTAGAGAGATATGGCATGTTCTAGCATCAATAATAGGGGATTTAATATTGAGAAGCTTTGAACGTGCATGGAGGCTTGAAAAAGCTATTAAAGCTAGATGCTTTATACTTAATTCTCCTAGAGTAGGGGAATCTAAGATGAAAATATGGATTAACGATTTAACACTATTAACGCTTACATTTTCTGTTTTAGTATTAGAATTTCTAGCCTGGTAGATTCTATGCTGAGAGTTGAAAATGTATGTTTTAAGTATCCCGGCGGTGTAGAGGTTTTGAAGAATGTAAGTTTTACAGCTAGTAGAGGTGAAGTAGTAGCGGTAGTTGGACCTAATGGAAGTGGGAAAACAACACTTCTCATGATTGCTGCTGGACTACTTGAACCCAGTAAGGGATTAGTCCTACTAGATAATAAACCATTAAAGGAGCAGCTACCTGAAGCTAGAAGGAGGATAGGCTTGGTTTTTCAAGATCCTGATGATCAGCTTTTCAATCCAACAGTATATGATGAAATAGCCTTTACACTTCGCCAACTCCTACATACAGAGAAAGACGTAGATAAGAGAGTAAGTGAAGTTGCATGGAAGTTTAATCTAGTAGACATTCTAGATAAGCCTCCCTACAAGCTAAGTATAGGGGAGAAGCGTAGAGTAACATTAGCGTCAATAATAGCCTACGATCCTGAAGTACTACTACTAGATGAACCTACAGCTAATTTAAGCAGTAAATATGTAGAGGAAATAGAGGAAATACTAATAGAGGCTAGGGAAAACTATAAGATGATTATTGTAGCTTCCCATGATGTGGAGTTTATTGCTAGAATAGCTGACCGTATATATATTCTTAATAACGGCGTTACAGTAGGTGGTTTAAACGCTAAATCCATATTAACTAATGAATCCCTACTCGCCCTAGCTGATATGAAGCCTCCACTAGTACTACAGGCATTAAGACTACTTAAAATCAACCTGGAGGAAGAACCCTTAACCATAAAGGATTTATTGAAAAAGTTAAATGGTTTAAATTAATCTTTAACTTCCAAGTATGGTTGAGGATATTTTTCACTGTATTCCCTTAACTTCATAACTGCTGAGATTAAATCATTAATATCCAATCCTAACAATTGAGCATTGGATTCATTAATAAACTCATTAATCCTACTTTTAACCTCACCCTCCTCAATTACTACTCCTCTAAGCTTCCTCCTCAACTCCTCCACAGCCTCCTCAGGAATCATGAAGAAATCACCTGATACAACTAAGTCCAGTATCCTATTACCTATTGTTTCAGCTGTTAATCTAATTAGCTTCTTACCCTTATGTACTACCTCTATAATTCTAACTCCATCAGCTACTCTAACAGATCTTTCAAGCTCTTCCCGTTCAGTATCGTATAGGTAAAGCCACTCATTAGATTTATGTTTAGGTAGTATCTCATCACGCCATATTTTAAGCTCCTCACTACTTGGACTACCATACCTAATCTTTAACCCAATAACCTTCTCATAACCCTCAATAAACAATTCCTTTAACTGCTTATCTAACGGTATGTATCCAAGCTCCCCTTTAAGGGATGTAATCCAATCCCTCATACTCTTAGCAAGCTTATCCCTAAACTTTTCACTGGGAACCTTCAATATCTTAGCCATCATTTCATAGTTAACATCTAGCAATATATTACCAACAAGCACTACAACTGAACCAATCTTACCAGCCCCATTACCTGATATCTTCTTATTATTTACAACTACATCATTTATAGGTTTAAATTCAGCGTTTAATCCAAGCCTTCTACATACATATACGGTTACCTCTAAAAATCTTTTAAACAACTCTGAAACATCATGTGGAACATAAACACTCTGTTCACTAGCAATTATCTGGTAGAATTGCTGGTTAGAGTCTAGATAAACAGCTCCACCACCCTGCATCCTCCTAATAATCGGTAGTCCCAGTTCTTTACAGACCTCGATATTAACCTCCCTTTTAAGCTCTTGATGATAGCCTATACAGACATAGGGGCTTGCAGGCCTAACCAGTATTATCGTATTTGGGGAAAGTCCTCTATTAATAGCTAACGCTACAGCATCATAAAATGTCTGAGCCATATAGGGATCTGCAAATCCTAAATCGATTAAACGCCATTCCTCCATAACAGCCTGGAAACCTACTAAAATATATGTTTTACTGTAAAGTAAATCTACAACTTAATTAGCTATACATAACCGAAACATTAAGCATCACTAACATACTACAATAACATAAATGTAGCAATTAGGTAAATAGTCTACTGGACGATTATGTAAAGCAACATCATAAAATCACAAGAAGAATCTAAACTAACAGAATATCAGTAATTCACATGACTTAATGACATGAATCATTAATATAAATCTATAATTTTAGCTAATATTCACTAAGCCTTTAAATGGATTTGAAGGGCTTAGTCATTAAGCCGTAGAGTACTACCTCGGCTTTAATGGGGTAATGAGCTTCTATGTTTAAATGTTTGAATCAACTCTTGCTGCTTAGTAGCTCATATACTTTTATTAATGTTTGAGTTCCCTTCTCCCCTAGGCCCTGTGATACTAGTGAGTTGTAGAGTTGAAGTAGAATACTTGTACCTGGAAGCGGTATGTTTAGCTTGCTTGCAGTATCGATAACGTATTTAAGATCCTTTTTAAGATGTGATGCCTTAAATCCAGGCTCAAAATCCCCCTTCAATATCTTGGGGAGATAATATTGTACAGTAAACGAGTTCGCAGCTCCAGTAGATAATACCTTAAACAATATGTTCTCATCTATGCCAGCTTTTCTAGCTAGCATTAATGCTTCAGTAATTGCTAACATGTTTAAGCCGACAACTACTTGATTACATAGCTTAACCATTTGTCCTGAGCCAACATCCCCACAGTAAACTATCGTTTTACCCATAGCTTCAAGTATCGGCTTAACTCTTTGAAAGCTTTCAAATCTTCCACCAACCATTATCGTAAGCGTTCCCTCCCTAGCTCCCTTATCCCCACCAGTAACAGGCGCATCCATAAATTCAATACCGTAATCTAGGAGACGCTTAGCAAAGCTTCTAGCTGCTTCAGGAGAGTTTGTACTCATATCAATAAATATCAATCCCCTACTTCCCCCCTCTACTACTCCATTAGCTCCAAAAAGAACTTGCTCAACATCAGGTACATCGGTAACCATAGATATAACAACCTCAGATTTTTGAGCAACTTCTTTAGGCGATCCTGCAACATAGGCCCCCATCCTCCCTAAAGACTCAGCCTTACTTATCGTTCTATTATAGACTGTAAGTGGAAATCCTGCCTTTAAAATATTGGTAGCCATAGGTAAACCCATTATACCTAAACCAATAAAACCAACCCTAACTTCTCCAGACATAATTTATAAAATAATTGTTAACCTAAAAACCTATCGGTAATCGCTACTTGCCCATCAATCTTAAATATTATACCATTCATTACTTCCCCTACTAGATTCCATTCATGCTAATCTATTTCCATGACGTATACTTATTTATTAATGTTACTCTCGTCTAGTTGTAGTAGTTATATATACCGTATTACTTTATGAATATGTAAACTATCCTCTATTTTCCCTTCAAATATAATCTATTTCGTATAATATGTGAGCCTAAGCCATCAATATTCATCCCAATATGGCTGATACGAATAAATGATGAGAATCCTCCAAGTCATGAATTCATTACGTACCTCTACAATTAATAGCTAAACTTCTACGAGAAAATTTTAGCAGATACTATAAAATAGTAGAGTATTTAAGGATGTATATTACAGATTGGTATGATTAGCAAGATTGAGAGTGATGGATTATCAGATAATGAAATACTGAGTATACTTAGAAATGTTAAGGTGATAGCTGTTGTTGGGGCGTCAAATGATCCATCTAAGCCTGCACACTACGTCCCTAAGTTCCTAAAGGAGAAGGGATACAGAATAGTACCTGTAAATCCATTTGCAGAGAAGGTTTTAGACGAGAAAGCATATAAGAGTCTTATGGAGATTCCCTTTAAAGTAGATGTTGTAGTTGTTTTTAGACCTTCAAAAGAAGTTTTACCTATAGCTGAGCAAGCTATAGGTAAAGCAGGGGTTTTATGGATGCAGGAGGGAATATATAGTAGGGAGGCAGCTGAGAAGGCTAGAAGTAATGGATTGAAGGTTGTATGGAATAGATGTATAATGAAGGAGTACGTGAGACTTATGGGCGGTAAACCACGTACAGTTCTTAAATAAATGCTAAACATAATAATTTACAGTTTAAAGTCACAGTTGAACATAGATGGATTATAGGCTTAGCGATTTAATTATAATTCATATTTAGATTTCGTTAAGGCCTCTAGGTAATATTGATGAATTTGAATCTATTAATTGATACGTATTGAGACGTTAAGCTTAAATTCCTAATTTAACAGGAATGTTGATGTTTAAGTTTAAAACTAGCCAGGTAAAGTTTACTGTTAAAAACATTGTTTTCGGAGGGGGAGGGGAGAATCCTACAGTTTTAATTGGAAGCTTATTTCATAAGGGACATAAAATATTTATCGATGAGGCTAAGGATGAATTTAACAGAGAGGCTGTAGAGCATAGTATTAAGAGGATTGATGAGCTTAGTGATGAATATAATGTTCAGCATATGCTTGCTGTAAGTGGGTTAACAGGTGAATCTCTATGGAGACATATAGACACTATATCTAAACTTACTAACTCCCCTTTACTTCTTGATGGAGTAACTGTTAAGGCTAGAGTTGAATGCTTAAAATATATAGTTGAAGCTGGACTACAGGACAGGATAATATATAATACTATATCCCCGCAAACAGGAGATGAGGAGCTTAAAGCTATAAGGGATTCCGGAATCGAAGCCGCAATACTACTTACTTTAGATCCTAAAAAGATATGGCCTAGAGATAGAATTGAAGTTATTAGGGGATACGATGGTTTTGAAGGACTTCTATCTAAAGCTAAGAGGGCAGGAATAACTAAGATGCTTATCGATGTTACAGTACTTGATCCTCCGAGCATAGCATTAACCGCCGAGTCGATACTTCACGTTAAGAACGAGTTGGGATTACCTACCGGTGCAGCTCCATTTAATGCGATATATACGTGGAGGAAAATTAGGGAGAAGCCTAAGGATGTGTTTAGGGCATGTAACTCATCAGTTAATACATATCTTAGAATATATGGAGCAGACTTCCTAATCTATGGTCCAATAGAAGCCGGGGAATACATAATACCATCAATAGCAATTATAGATGCACTTCTCGGCTACAGTTTAAAACGTAAAAACATAGAGATAAATGATAAACATCCACTAAATAAAGTATTTAAGAAAGCTAAGTAGAAGCAATAGCTAATTAAGTAGCTAATATAGCCCATTAAAATATGAAGCTCTAAAAGCGTAATATCGAGTTTAAATCATCAACATCTTTTTCCATCCCCTTAACTAAAGAACAAGCTACCTCATCGATCTACTTTGTCGTTGAAAACCCTCTTGTGGACACTATTGAAACAGTAAAGATTTCAGCAACCCTGGAATGGCAAGAAAAAGCAATCATAGCTGCAACTATTGGAGGATTGATATTAGGCGGCTTAATAGCTTTTCTTGGCATTATCGTTATAATCATTGCAGGAGTAGCAGCTCTTATTTTCAAACCCAAAACGCTGAAACAAATTCCGAGTCCGCCAACCTAAAGTTAAAGCATACGTTAGATAAGCGCCGTGAAATCGCTAAGAAGTTGAGGATAAGTGTTAGAGATATTAGTAAGATATTAAGAAGTAGAGAAGATATTAAACTAGAGGAAAGAGTGAAAGTTTTAGAGGAGGAAATGAAGTAAATAAGGGAGATTATTGGTGGAAAAGTTAAGAAGAAATCTATGGATGAAATAATGAGTGAAGTATTCACCAATATAAGTGATCTTCTAGATCTTGCTGAAAAAAGGAATAGATCCTAGAAAAGTAGAATGGTTTGAGAAAGACCCTTTCACCGAATCCTTCTACTGAGAGAAATGAGGCGAATATCTTGTTAGCCGAAAGAACTCTCCAAAATTATATTGGAAGAAGGCTTAAGGAAGATTTAGGATGGGAGGTTGTTGAGTGGGGAAAGGGTGTAAAGGGTGAAAGAGATTCGCTTGAAGAGATTCTTTTAAAGGAAGGATTGTTTAAAGCGGTAGAAAAAGTAAACAATGTAACTTTAAGCGATGATGAAAAAAGAGATATTCTTTCAATTCTTTTCCTCTTGCCTAACAGTATTGAGGGCATAAAGAACTTTTTAGATTTTGTCAAGAATGGAGTTCCGTTTAAGATTAGGATAAACGGTAAAGAGGTACCTAAGCAGATTTACCTATTCGATTTCGAAAATATTGAGAATAACGACTTTCTTGCGGTTAAAGAGTTTGAGGTGGAGGAGGAAGATAGGAGGAGACGCTTTGACCTATGCCTTTTCGTTAACGGCATTCCTTTAGTTATAATAGAAACTAAGAATCCTTTCTTAGAAGAAGAAAAAGGAGCAACTTGGTATGATGCATACAAGCGGATTTTAGAGTATGTCAGTTGAAAATGATTGGTCCATAGATACTGGTAGTACAGGGAGCAGTATTAAATGTAGCTATTGCGGATATGAAGTGGAAAGTCTTCAGGGGCTTCGTGCTCATCTTAGATGGTGTAAGAGAAAACCACGTAGAAAACGAGTTTCGAGTTATATAAGTCAGGATTCGTGGGAGGGATTTAAACGTTTCTCTAAGGAAAGGGATCAAACAATTTGTCATACATTGGAATCCCTAATCAGCTCTTTATCTTTTTCATGGGAGGGGAGTAAGTAGTTTATGAATTTGGATATTGCTAATCAAAAGACAGCTATGAGTTTTTCAGTGACGATATATCAGTATTTTCTGGGGAAGCCGCGTTCAGCCTTGAAGCAGCTTCTAAGTGAATCTAGGATCATCTCAACATACAGTGATCTCCAGCCTCCCCGTATTCATTGTCCTTATTGTTGTGGAGCCAATGTCGATACTTACATTCGGTTTCCTGATCTTATTGGAGCTACATGTAGGTTATGCAATGTGGAATTTTTAATACATCATCCAACTGGACAGAAATCTTCAAAGCTGATTGGTTGGTGATGAGTTTGATATTGCTGAATATTGTTTGTGGTGTATTGGGGAATGGGGCTAGTTAAGGAAATGAATGGATGGTTAATTTCTTCCATAATTAGTCTAGCTTCAACTTTAAAATATTATAATACTATGTCGGCATTTTTAGGGAGAAAATATAGACCATTTAAATGTGGAACGGTATGTCTGTTAGGCTACTGTCTAGTGTAAGCAGCTTAGAGATGAGGGGGAAGGGGAGAATTAGCTTGGAGGCGAAATCTTAGTGGAGAGGATGTCTTCACGCTTAATATCATCAATTCTTAAGGAGGAGCTTAAAAGACTGAAGAAGAAGGCCAATATGGGATATGAACTTAAAATCAAGTGGATACCTAGAAGTAATGGTATTCTAGGTGAGGTTAAAAACGATACTATCTATGTTTATGCTGATGATATTGATGATGCTGTTCAGCTAAATATATTTATGAATGAAGTCTTCACTAGTAAAATTTAGCTTTATGGCTTAATTCTGAAGCCTATAGATTTGAATTTACATAAAACAATAGAGAATGCTTGTAGGCTCCTAAGCTGACGAGGAGGAGGCAAAGCCCGAACCCTATAATGAATCCTCCAGTTGTTGAAGCCATTTAACCACATGTAAACTTTATCCATCCAATATTTATGGCTTTACTCTTCTACATAATAATTAAAATTAACTCCATAAACAAGAATAATTAATATAGCTAGTAAATTAACTATGTCTCTCTAACCATTACATTCAAGTCTTCTTTAAAAACCTTTAAATACTAGATTACCCTATTGGATTTATGGATGGAGCTCGTAAAGCAATACGTAGAGATTCAGAGACAACATTACAGTATGCTTTAGAAAAGAATCCTGAGCTTGCATCTAAAATCATAGCTGAAATGTTTGATAAGGTATTAGATGTAATAAACAGTACAGATCAAAAACTAGCTAAGCAAATTAGAGAAGTTGATAGTAGGCTGGGTAAGCGTATTAATGAGCTTTCCATAAAGATTGAGACTGTTAATAATGAGTTAAGTAAGCGTATTAATGAGCTTTCCATAAAGATTGAGACTGTTAATAATGAGTTAAGTAAGCGTATTAATGAGCTTTCCATAAAGATTGAGACTGTTAATAATGAGTTAAGTAAGCGTATTAGTGGTTTAGCTGAGGAGATTAGTAATTTAGCTAGAGTAGTTGCTACATTAGCGCCTACTGTTGGGAAGCTTGATAGGAGGTATGCTAAGCTTGAGGAGATGGAACTACGTGGAACTCTTGAAGGTTTATGCTTTGGTGGTGGCTTTATGGTTGATAGAGGAGTTATAGCTCCTGGAAAACCTGCTGTTGATGTTATTGTTTCAGGTAAGGGATTAGTAGCTTTAGTTGAGATAGCTATGAAGGCAGGATCTAGAGATATTAATCAACTCATTAAGGCAGCTAGAGTCTATGAGGAGGTTTACAATGTAAAGCCAAATATTCTATTCCTTCTAAGTGTAGAAGAGCCTGATAAAGCAACATATAGGAGAGCAGAATCCAAAGGCATAATTGTAACGATGAGGCCTGGAAGAATTCTGGAAATTTTAAGAGAGAAGCTTAATCAATAGCTACAATACTAATTATCGCGGAGTTCAATTCTTTAAGATTTATAAGTAGTAATGAAATATTCCTATTATCTTTCATCTAAGACTCTTAATACAAATCAGCTTAATCAATTCTTTCAATAACATTGTCCACTCTCAATAAGATTGTCATGGCTAACATTATGATCCAATTAATTTAATGCTTTACTGATAATAGCTATACAAACCTATTAAAAAGCATACTATATTTCTAAATAAGTATTGAATTAACAATGAACTCATTGCAAAACCCTCAAGTATATTATTATGCATGCTACTTGTATGAGTGCTAGGAATGTTGATATTAGCCCTTTCATATCTTATAGTTATTCTTCTGAATGCTTTATCCATGTGAAGAATCTTTCAATAGCGCTTCTTATACTATACGTTTCTCTATCAAGTCTTATGGTCTTCCAAGCTTTGGTTTACATCCATTTCTTGAGTTGAAATTTACATTTGCTCTTATCCTTCTATGCTTAAGGCAAGTTTTGCTACTAATCCTCTTGAAACCTTTATCGAATTACAGCTTACTGTTATTAGTGGGAAGCTGTCTACTTTACCATCTCTAACAATCCATAGTGAGATGAGAAGTGGTGTTTCCGACTCCTCATCGTTTAGATATGTTTTAATCCAGCTCTCCAAAACATCCCTCATCAACTCATAATTTATAAATATTGAACTACCATTAACTCTACCACAATAAAAAATAATGGTTGTAAAAGATTTATCTAATGGAAAACCCCTACCTGCACTATAATATCAGCATTACTTAACAAACCACCATACACATCAGTAAAAATATAAATACACCCCTCCTACCATCCAATCCTAAAACATACATTAATGAAGCTAATAAAAGAAATACTATAAGAAAAGAAATAACCAACCTCATAGCCCCGAACAAATATACTAACCAATTATAAAATTTTCTTGAAAAAATTCCAATAGGAATCAAAATTTACTGTATTTGGAGACTTAGGCAACATATAACTTCAACACATACTAACTTATAGATTTAGCTATTTAACCTAAAAATCAAAACCATAATCTCTTATAATAAACATAATAACCTAAACTGAAATTATTAAAGCTGGCAACCTATAGGTTTTCACCTCATATTGCTAGATCTCTCTAGATTGATGTTAATAAATTCATTTAGAAGTTAAATCTTATAAGCTGGCATAATACTATCATGGAAATACCTAATAAGATAGAAAGCATACTGGAATCCAATTCTAATAGAACCTTCAAGGATCCTAAAAACCTAATACTAACACGAAGCAGAATTCACAATTCTTATCGTCTAATTTAGCTTCAGCTTGAAATGAGCTTAATCTTTAAAAGCTTTAAATTAGTATTGTGTTGGTGATTATTTGGCTCTCAACTTCAGCTTCTCCGAGGATCAGGTTTTAACACGTAAAATGGTTCGTGAATTCTTCGAGAGGGAAATTGCTCCTAAAGCAGCACTATGGGATAGAAGTAGAGAGTTCCCACATGAATGTATTTTAAAGATGGCTGATATGGGTCTTATGGGTTTATATGCTCCTAAAGAATATGGTGGACAGGATATAGATAATGTTACTGCTGGTATTATTCATGAGGAAATTGGAAGAGTGGACTGTAACTGTGGTGTTATACTTTACGTACACAACAATGCCGTAATGCTCATAAGTAGGATAGCATCAAAAAGCCTAAAGGATGAATGGCTTGAGAAACTCGTAAAATGCAAAAGGAAAATAGGGCTAGCGTTAACGGAGCCAGGATATGGTAGCGACTTCGCATCCATAACGACGAAGGCTGAGAGAAGAGGTGAACACTACATCATCAACGGCGAAAAATCATATATAACGGGAGCTGCTCCAGGAGGCCTAGATCTATTCATAGTATTCGTAAAGACAGGACCAATAGAGGCAGGACATAAAGCCATAAGCGCTTTATTGGTTAACTTGGATAGCGAAGGAATTGAAAGATATGAAATTGAGGATATGGGGCTAAGAGGAAGCAAATTCGGAGGCTTAAGATTCAACAACGCCAAAGTACCCATAGGAAACATCATAGGTGAGGAGAATAGAGGATTCTACTATATTATGGAGCATTTCAATCCTGGAAGGGTTTTATGGACTCTTGTAGCTCTCGGAGCTGCTGAGAAAGCACTTGAACTTACAATAGAATATGCTAAGCAGAGGAAAGTATTTGGGAAGCCGCTAGCAAAATTCGAGGAAATACAGTTTAGAATTGCGAGGAACTACATGAATATTGAAGCCGCAAAGCTTCTATGCTATAAAGCTCTATGGCTTGCAGATAAGGGGGAAACAAGAGAGCTTATAAAAATACATGCAATGGCTAAATGGCTTGGTGTTGAAGCTGCTATAAAAGCAATCGATGACTCAATGCAAATACATGGTGCAATAGGATATACAGTAGAGTACCCTCTTGAAAGAATGTATAGGGACGTAAGAGGATTCGGATGGGCTGATGGAAGCATAGAAATAATGAAGATAATAACTGCAAGAGAAATACTTGGAAGAGAATACCTACCCTATAGATAACAACATACTTCATATTAGCTAAATCACCAACGTACTAAAATATACAACCATGCTAACAAGAATAATCATTCTAAAAGCTCAAATCATTAAACGATTCCACACAATCATTAACGACCATTCAATAAAACCCAAATTCAGGTTAAGTGGGAGCTCTATGAACGTAATTGATTGTTAAGCAACAAGATAATGTGAACTGGAAAGCTTAATATCCAATATAATTGATTAAATATAAATTTATTATTAATAACTATTAAAATACCTTATAAAATATATAGCGCGGAAACTACCATCATCTAAAGTTTAAACCATCTTCATTAATTCCTAAACCGTACCCATCTCCTAGCTTTAATAATATAGGGTAGATTAACAAATAAAAGAGCTGAGAAATCATGAATGTCATCATGTAGAATACTGAATTCGATATGAAGATATGCTAATGAGTTAGAAATAGGAGGATATATAAGCGGAGTTATAATGACTTCTAAGAAGCCGAAACGACACTATAATGAAGAGTAAACATTTACTTAACTCTTTAAGTCTAAAAGTAGATAATTAGAAACTGTGGACTCCAAGATCATCCAATAATTTATCACGTAATACTCTTAAATTACACTTTAAGAGCCTACTAGGTAGCCCTAATCAACATCATCAAGACAGCTTGAATCTATGAAGTAATCCTCCTCAATTAAGCCTACAAGCATCTATAACATCCTAACCTTCTCCTAAATAGGCAATCTAAGATTGTGAGAGCAAGAAGCAAATTCATCAGAAAATGTAAAACCAGCATAATAACAGGTTAAAAGTTTAAACCAATCATATGAAACCTTAATATAAATTCAACAAACTCCATTCCTACCACCCACTTAGATTCTATCTTTTTCTCCTCATGATTAGCTCCATCTTACCAATATCTCTTCCTACATTTGATTGTTGATGCATAATATTGTCCGGTAAACTTAGCTTATATTCCACATAATGATATAGTATCCTCATATGTCATGAGCTTAATAAGCATTATTTAAACCTAATAGCCTTACTTAAAATCAACATTTACATAAGAATATTCTATCATTTAACGAAATGTTATAGTTCTAAGTTTAAGCATTCCTCACTAAGCCTGTGATATCCTCAAGAATAGATAGCCTAAAATAATTTATCTAAATATTAATACTAGAAGCGTCCCCATTATTGACGTCCACATAGCAGCCATAAGCCCAATAATCCACTTAATCAACGAATCAATCCTCTTATTCACATTACCTATCTCACTTCTTAATGCTTCAATATCGCTTTTAGTTGCTACATCCCTTACAACCGCATTTATTATTGCTAGCCTTACATCAGAATCTATAGCCAAAGCTGATGCAAGCCTACGTCTAACATTAGGATTCCTCTCAACAGCATCAATAACCTCATCAACAATGCTTTCAGACATTAAGGTAAATAATGTTTAAAACATATAAAGCTTATGCTTTAAATTAATGTATTTCTACTAAACGTATAGCTAGAAGCTTTATGACTTATTATCATCTCCTTATTATGTATTAGATGTTGTAGAATATTTATTACTCCTAAGTATCTTAATTTCATAGTTATACATGTCTCCGTTAATGATAAGTCTATAAGCTTATTGGATATAATAACAGTGATATGGAGCCTATATTGTGGTTTTTATATTGGAAATAATAGATTAACATGTTATGTTTGATGTGGAGGAATTCAACGATTTAAGTGGGATGTTTAGAGGGTTTTGTCTCTATATGTTGGCTTATTTAGGTCTCATAAGGAATTGATAGTAATAAATAAGTGGTTGCCCGTAAAAGCAATGAGAACTCATATTAATTAACTTTCAACTCCTATAGCTTCTCGAATAGCTCCCATATATTTCTTCTCCAGATCTCATCAGCTACATCCTCAATCACGTCATCGGTAATGTTTTCCAGATCTCGCTCTCCAGCTAAATCCTTAATTAAGCTGTTGATTAGTTCAGCTACGTTTTCCCTTAGCTTCAACTCAATTTTCCTACTAGTTTTAGTATTGATGAATATAAGCCTTATTAGATTGCTTTCCGAATTAACAACTTCTATATTTAGTTTTCCAAGAGTACAGCATGCTGCTGCCTGCACTCCATCAATTATGCATGTATACGGTCTTTTCATAGGAACATGTATTATACAGTAAAGATCATGTATACCAGTAGGTTTAAGAAACTCCCTAGCATAAAGACCTGCTCTATAGCCTAATACAAGCCAAGGTCCCTTATGTCCATGCAGTTTAACAGCCTCCTCAAAGCTTAATCCAACCATCCTCAACCCCCAGAATTACTCATAACTGTAGAACCATCGTACTTGCCCTCAATATGAATTATCATTTATGATGGGAAAAATATCGTAGAGTACAGAGCAACTGGAATAACATATTTCTTCATATACGGATACTTTAATCACTTTCTCCATAAGTATTACCAGCATCATTAACTAGTAATATTAATAGTAACTATTAAATCTTTCCCTATAATAAAATCCCATTTTATGAGGTACAAATATGTATTAAGCTCAATTAAAATTTAATTCCACATATTGGAAATCAATAAATATTCATTATGTACGGGAAACAATTAAACAGCAAACAATATTTCAATAGTAATAAAGATAAGTAGAAGCCGTAAAACCAACATTAACCTCATAGAAATGAGAATCCCTCAAAATCACTCCATAGCTATAGGTAACCGTAATGATCATTTACATACAATAAATGGAAATTTAGGAAGTACGTTCTCAACCCATACCTAACAGAAAATACATATACTTTAACAACGGAGAATTAATACATATTCAAATTTCTGAGATGATATTAAGAATTATTAAACGATAATTACTAGGACTTCAATATTGTAATACACCACATCTAAACATCAAGAAGATTAAGATAATTATGATCTAAGTAATTTTATAGTATTAAATGTAGGACAGCATATAGGATAAACAATTTAATAATTATACATCATGAGAATACATGATAATAAGTCATTCATACTATTAATATTACTAATAATGTGATATTGATAGAAAATGAAGCTAAACATAAAACAAAAGCATTAACATACTTGGCAACCATAAATTCTAAGAAAGATTTAGGAGATGAAGCTGAAACAATATCAATACATGAAACCTAATAACCGAAACGATTAGTAACTACCTCATGAATATAGCTAGAGTCTGCATTAGCATTATTAGTATGCTAACTACTGTAAATCCAATACCAATACCCCACCTCAACATCCTCACCTCACTCCTCAACATCCTCACCTCACTCCTCAACACGTTAAAATCACTCTTCAAAGCATTAACATCACTCCTCAATATATTAAATTCACTTCTTAACGTATTAACATCACTCTTCAAATCCTCAAAATCCTCCTTTGTAACCATATTCTTTAAGTCTTCCTTTGTAACCATATCCTTAATGTCTTCCTTCGTAGCCATATTCTTTAAGTCCTCTTTCGTAGCCATATTTCTAATATCTTCCTTGGTCGCCATATTCTTTAGGTCTTCCTTCGTAGCCATGTTTTTTATATCTTCCCTTGTAGCCATATTCTTAATATCCTCTTTCGTAGCCATTTTACTCATTATTTCTCTTACTTCATGGTTTAACCTCATTATTGATAGTACCATTATGTCCTCAGCCTCAATCCTCCTCGTCTCTACAACCTTCCTCCTCCTATTCTCCCACTCTCCCTCTAAAAGCTCAAATACAATATCCCTACTCACACTATAATAATGCCTAGATCAATATTTAAACCTATCTAAAATAGTAAATATTTTGAAGCTATTTCATCACATTCATAAGGAATCAAGCAATATCGTAAATCATGTAATATCATTTGTAGAATTAATGATTATAGTAATGATTTCAGCTTAGTAACCATATAGTTGTTATTCTCCAGCTTATACCTTCAAGCGAATAATATGCTAGGCTTAGCTGTCCTACATTGATGAATGGTTATTAACATCCTTAAGGAATAAGAATTCCATCTTCATTTCCAATTAAGCTTCTCCCTAGCTACATATCAGTTACTCTTTAAGAATAGTAAAGCCGAGAAGAAGCTTAAAAGGACATGGAAATAATAAAAACCCTTAATACTACTTTAAGAAGCTAAGCAAGAATTGAGAAGGACTATCTACGAATATATGAAGATCCTGGGATTCCGTTAACTATAAGAAAGAGTGTAGAGCAACATCCCTTAATTAATAACTATCTGAATAGAAGCCATAATCTAGTCAAATAATCATGAAGCTAGACATTATGGAGAAATATGAAATATCATGAGAATATAATTCAACCATCATCAATGATAATTTGAAGAAGTTAAGTAAGTATTTCAAGGTTATCGATTAGTGCTAAAGCATCCACTAAATACTCTATACATATCTATGAATTCATCGTGAAATTCATGAAGGAAACATGGATACTATGTTTATACTAGCTACATCCTCCTGACATCAGCATCCTCAAGAGTAGAGATCTGCTATGGAGATACGTTAACCCAACGTTCTAGAAAAGAAGTAGATGATAATAGACGTTTAAATCTTCAACAAGGACGAGAATGTTTAAACATCATAAGATGATAACATGAAAATATGGAGAAGCTGAGAGAAACAAAAAGACTGGAAAACTAGATATATTTTCAATATATTGAATCAATATAGCAAAACATATAAGTACGCATTTTAATACTATAAGGATTTACATGTATTGTAGTTTGCTTTCTAATCTTAGGGTTTTAGCTTTAAGGAGGAGGGTATGGTTTAAACTATCTTTAGAGGAGAGATCAATAATAGAATTAACAATAAAAACAGTTAGAATCGTTAAGAGTAAAGTATTAGGAAGCTGTCTAATTAAGATAGTTTTCAAAATCCTAGAATTAATAGAGAATAAACTCCTAAAATCAATATATCAACATGGATTAAGAATAGCTAAATCATACTCATCATACGCCTTAAAGTGGGGGAATAGAGAAGCTGAGAAATGGATTGAAGATGAAGCATACATATTCCACCTAGGAATATCATACATAAACACACCACCAATATACAAAACACCATACTGAAACATAAAAATCTGAGGAATTGATAAACAACCAGTAAACACTAAGCTGAAAGCCCATGACATATAGGTAATCAACATGGAGAAATATGGAAAGCTAGACCACAACCTAGTGGATAGGCTTTTCGAAGCGGAACATGAGCCAGTAAAGGTGAAGCTTGCGGGGAAGCTGATAGAGAGGTCCTGATGCAACCGCGATGTATGAAGAGGAAAGTGAGCGATGAGCACGGTGAGGATTAGCCGTGAGTAAAGAGCAGCTTGATTGGTGTGGCTTTACACTTGCGGCCAAGCAGTTTAAAGAGTTGAAGGGGTTAAGGCTGAAAGGCCGACCATAGAGATCAAGCTGACCGGAGAAGCCTTAAGCCTATTATACAAACACCTCAAAAGCAAGTCTAATACATAACTACTCCAATATACCCTTTTGCTTCGAAGAATTTTTATAGCTAGCACGTTTAAACACTAATGGTGTTAGTATGGCTGTTAATGAAGCACTCAAAGCTTTAGCTTACGCTCACGAAGAGTATAAGAAGTTCGAGCAGAAAGGAGACCTCCTCCTACTTAGGGATGCTAGCGAGAAGGCATGGCTTGCCGTAATCATCGCTACCGATTTACTCCTCATGGCGAGCGGAATGGGAAAACCCTCTAGCTACAAGGAGAGGAAAAACATGCTACGAACCCTCATGGCCAAAGAACCTAAACTCGCTCAACTGGGAATCGACGACAAATTCTATGCGAGAGCCTACAAGCTACACATACTAGGATTCCATGAGGGAATACTAGATGCAGAGGACATTAAAGAGGAACTCAAGAAAACCGAGGAATACATCAAAACCATAGAAAAACTCATAAAGTAAACATGTCGAAACCCCTCATTTATAACCTCACCTAAGCTCTATCCTGCAAACACCTTAAAGGCGAAGCCATGCTAAATCATAACCAGGCTTTCAAAGTAGAATACAAGACCGTAAAGGAGAAGTCAAGGTGAAGATCCTACTCATAGACAGCGTAGACTTCATGAGCGGCTACCTCGTAAATATGTGAAGACCTAGCGTAACAGTTGTGGATAATTTAAGATCCGGATGCTTGGAGAACGTCGGGGACCGGATCGACAACTCGAAGCTCAAGTTCGTAAGGAAGGGCTTGAAGGAGTATGTTGAAGAGTGGAGAAAGATGGAGGAAAAGGCTTCTCATTCCCAGAAACATGAAGAAACCATATCGTACAGGGCTAAAGCCGACTACGAGCTCACAGAGCGAGAAGAGGCAGAGGAAGCAATAGGGATAGCCGAGGACATTTCAGCAAAGAACAAGAAATACTTGGGTTAAGCACATGAACTTAAAGAGAATTCAAGAACACAACAAAGTTAAATGCAATATTAATCCATATTTAAATCATAAATATCAAACAAAAATAAACTGGAAAACTAGATATATTTCCAATCATCCCGAATCAAATCATAGCAAACATGCAAGCATGCATTTTAATATTGTTAGATTTACATGATCCTAAATAGGAGATATATTAGAAGGCTAGCATAATGTTAAAGCATAGTAACATTCAACATAATATCCGTAAGGTATGAACTGTGAAGACTTAAATATTTTGAAGTAAGCTTATAGTTGTGTTTAGTGGATTGTTTATGCCTCCACCTGATGAGTTGCCATTAAATAAGCCTGAATATATTGTACCTTACTTTGGAACACCTATCGATGCTATAGAGACAATACTTGATTTAGCTGAGCTTAAGAGTGGTGAGGTGTTTTGTGATTTAGGTTCTGGTGATGGTAGGGTTCTCATAGCAGCTGCTAGGAGGGGTGCTATAGCTATCGGTGTAGAGATTAAGAGGGAGCTAGTGGAGAAGTCTAGGAGGAGGATTATTGAGGAGGGGCTTAAAGATAGAGTATATGTTACTCATGGAGATCTATTTAAATATAATTATATTAGTCAGGCAGACGTCATCTACATCTTCCTGAACAGTAAGGCGAACAGTATCTTAAAACCCATACTTGAAGAATCCCTTAAGGATGGAGCTAGGGTTGTAACGTTAACCTATGAAATTCCGGGATGGACACCTGTAAAGAAGGTTAAGCTACCTGAAAAACTTAAGGGTGGATGTGGTGGTCGTACTCTCCACCTATACAGGTTTACACGTAAAACTATCGAGCAGAAAACAGGAAAGACTAGTAAAACCTATAGCTTAAATACACTACCTGAAATCGTTCAGTCATATATTCAGCTAATCGAGGACTTAACGGGAGCTAAGTATAGTTCAAGTGAAACACTAAGGGAATACTTAGAGAAATCTAGAGAAACATTAAAAACGGAAATCTATAATCTACTTGCTGAAGCTTTATCCCTCATTGAGAATACTCTATATTCTGGAGGGGGAACTGATTTATTAAGAATTAGAGAATGCCTTACTAAGGCAATTAATACGAGTTTATCATGCTCCTAACTCTTAAAATGCTTTTATCCAGTAGGAATAGTTTACAAGCTATTTTAAGTATAGCTCTTCTTATAGCTATAGTATCATCTATAACTGCAATCACTAACTATATTAATGCTCAAGCTGAATCCCTCATTACCCCTACCGGTAATCGTTTCCATCTAGTACTTAGTGGGAACTCAACATCTATTAGTGATGGTCTTGTTGAGAATGATTTAGCTAGCCTACTTGGAAACGTTTCCGGTATTGAGTACGTTAATCCTCAAAGAATTCTTAAGGTTAAGCTAATAGATAAACTAAACTATACAGCTACTATTAGAGGTGTAGGTAGTGTTGATAGCTATTTAAAGATGAGGAGAGCATATATAAATGGTTCAGCTGCAGGGAATAGTAGCCAGGTAAATATTGGAGTGATTCTAGCTAGATTAGCTTCAATCAGTATAGGTGATACTGTAAGCTTATCCTTTAACGGTAAATGTATTAGCGTAAAGGTTACAGGCATATTCAAGACATTAACGCAAAGCGATGTTGAGATATTAGCTCCAATAGAGACTGTTCAACGGCTTACTGATGACTGTAAACTATCCCTCATCGAGTTTACGGTTAGGAGGGATGCTAATAGTGAAGATGTAGTTAACAGTATTATTAGTCTAGAACCATCAGTAAGAATAGTTAAGACATTCATGTTTAAAGAGTTTATTCAGGACGTAAATAGGCAAACATTAAGCTTTCTAAATCTATGGTTTTTAGCTATCTATATCGTGGTTGCAGCTACATCATATATAATTGTTTTAAAGCTTACCCTAGATTTAAACTATGAATTCACTCTGCTTAGAGCTATTGGAGCTAGGAGGAGATATGTATTCATGCTTGTTTTAACATATATAGCTATTATAGCCTCATCATCATCTATTATCGGCTTATCATTAGGGCTATCTTCCTCCCAAACAATATCCACAGTTACACAATGGCTAGGAATAGGTGTTGAGGTTCATCCATTCCTTAACCTAGAACAAATCCCTCAAATAATCCTATATGCTTTAACATCATCGATTCTCGGCTCAACCCCATGCATATTAAGATGTTTAGGAAGAATTTATGAGGCTTCTAGGCTTTAAATACTTCAATAAATACCGTATCGCCCTTTTAGCCTTAATCCTCACATTAACGTCCACCCTATTTACTATTACTGCTTTAAGTCTTCTAGGATTCTATGAGGGCTTCAATACTTATCTAGGTGAGGGAGAGGATATAGTGGTTATCTATGATAAGGGAAGCCGTACCCCATTTACTGGTCTAGTTCCAACATATCTAGCCGATAACATCAGCTTAGTTAATGGTGTTTTAGCCTACAGCTTGGAAACCATAGCTCCATGCATGGTTAATGGATATCCAGTATTTATTCGCGGAGTAATACCTAGAAGTTTCTTCAATCTAACCCGTATAACCATGGTTAACGGCTTAAATATTGAGCTTAACGATACAAGCTCCATAATTGTGGGATTGAATGCCGCTAATAGGCTTAAGCTAAATCCAGGAGATAAAGTTATGGTTTTAGGTGTTTTAAACAATCAATACCTAGAGCTAACAGTAAAAGGCATCTACATATCCTATTCACCACTAGATGATGAGGTTATAGCACCCCTATACGTAGGTCAATGGCTAAGAGGTATAGATTACAATCTAGCTACACTTATAAGGGTTAAGGCTGATAGGAATAGATTTGATTTAAGCGGACTCATTAAAGCTGAAGATAGAATTAGCGGGGAGGATAAACCCCCATCTAAACCTCTTCCAGTATCCCATCTACCTTCAGGCTCTAAGCTTATAGGTGTTGAGGAGGCCTACAAGTTCATGAGGAGTTATCTAGATAAGTATGGTTTAACAAGAGAGACCATAATGATAACTGCAACTATAATCTTCATATTTGCTAGTATAAGCTTTCTAAATGCTCAATTAGCCTTTATATCCCAACATGAATATGAAGTTAATGTTTTAAGAGCTTTAGGAGCCTCCTGGAGGGCTTTAAGACTAGATCTAATTGTTAAGTTCCTTCCATTATCTATCATATCATCAATAGCCGGATTCCTTATAGGTACCATTATACTAATAGCTGCTAATAGCAATAACTATATTCAACTTCTACTACATAGAATTACACTTCAACTTAACCCCCTCATTCTAGCTTTAAACATCATACTTGCAGCCATGCTTACAATAGTAGGTATTATCTTGACTGCTAAATGAAAATCCTAATCCTCCCAGCTCTACTTATTGCCTTAACATTAAGGCTTTACCCAGCATTGAGTAGTGGACTGCCCTTCTCAACGGATTCATGGCCTCTCATTAGGAATACTGAGCTCCTCCTAAACAATACCCCTATAGATTTAGGTAGTTGTGTTTTCGATGGCTATAATAATTATTGGCCTGCTAGCAGCCTGTTTGGAGCTGTATTCTCCATAATTACCGCTATTAAACCATTAGAGGCCATGGCTTTAAGTATCCCCCTAACAGGTGGATTAGCAGTTCTAGTCTTCTATGTTCTCGTATATAGGCTTTCCGGAGACTATGGGATTACCTTAGCCTCCTCCATTCTCTTTGCAACAGCTTACCCTCACACCCTGTTTACAGCAGGTATAACCAAGGAGACATATGCTAACCCCCTCTACATCCTCCTAATTCTAATATTCATGATTGGAAATCATAAAGGAATTATCCTCTTCACAATTACATCCATAGCCTTAGCATTAACACATCACTTAACCCCTCTAATCACGTTAACCATATTATTCAGCTTAGCTTTAGGATTTCTTACTGCTAGAATTCATGGATTATCTATTCTCAAACCAATCCTGGTTTTAGTAGTTGTTGAGATACTTTACTTTAAGATTTATGCTTATAGAGGTTTTAAAGTGGATTTAAGCTGGAGCGAATGGATATCCGTACTCGCATATCAAGTTGTCTCTCTTAGCTTAGCATCATATCTTACACTACATCCACCATCTAGGAGGAGTTTACCAATAGGCTTTACAATAGCTCCCCTACTACTAGCGTTAATACTCCTATGTATGAGGAAACCTATTGTTCCAGGTGCCCCCATACTTCCAAGCTACTATATCTCCTACATGAACTACTCCATCGTTACTGCCTTACTAGCTGTTTTAGGATATAGAAGACTCCGTGAAGTAGATTATAAGCTATTTATTACGGCATTGTATTGGATTTCAGCTATCCTAGGGCTTGAGGGATATGCATTGTTCAGCGGGTCAGGAATCGGCTTAGCATTACTATATAGGGGAATTAACTTCCTATGGCCTCCACTAACAATATTTACGGCGTCATCTCTCCATAAACACAGCTCTAAAACTCCTAGAAGTAAATATGTTAAGGCTATAGTGGCTTCAGCTATGCTATATATTATATTATTAAACATCTACAACTTCTATGCAGCTACAATATTGGAGGAGCGTTACATGGGTTATCAATGGCTATATAGAGTGGAGGAGTTTAATACTGGCTTATGGCTATCCAATTTTGGATATGGTTTAACTGTACTTGGAGATATGAAGGCCTCATACATGCTTAATAGCTACTTTAATCTATACGTTAACGTAGCTGAAGGCTACCACTACCTATACAGAGACAGCGTACCTAATGGAATCCTATATGTTTACAAGCAAATGCTAAGAAACGGATATGTAGCTGGACCATATGGTCTAGATCTACCTAACAACTGGCCTATAAGAATTCATAAGCTATGCAGTATATACTCAAACGGCTTTGTAAACCTATTCGTAGCTTAGAGGTTATGATAGAGCTATTTAATGTCTGGAAGAGATATGGCGTAATTGAAGTGTTAAGAGGTATAAGCCTTAAAGTTGATGAGGGAGAGTTTATAGCTATTAGAGGTAAGTCAGGTGTTGGGAAGACAACTCTACTTAGGATAATTGGTCTTCTAGAAATACCGGACATAGGGGAAGTTAGGCTTTTCGGTAAGCCTACTTATAGGCTAAGCGATGATGAGAAGTCCAATATAAGACTATACAGTATTGGATTTATCTTCCAATTCTTCAATTTAATACCGTCACTAACCGTTCTGGAAAACATTGAGCTACCTCTAGCAATAGCAGGAATTAGTAGAGAGGAGAGGAGGAGAAGAGCATATAGGCTTCTAGAATACTTCAACCTCACAGATCTAGCTGAAAGAACCCCGGAAACCCTAAGTGGTGGGGAGAAGCAACGCATAGCCGTTATAAGGGCTTTAGCTAATAATCCGAGAATTATCCTAGCTGATGAGCCTACATCAAGTCTAGACGATGAAAACTCAAACCTCCTC
>Ga0209394_1000388_pt1 | contig 35634 bp, 28 predicted proteins | sample JNZ201metaG_FD_184122 | JGI IMG/M metagenome (GOLD analysis project Ga0209394, IMG submission 184122) | Hot spring microbial communities from Jinze hot spring, China to study Microbial Dark Matter (Phase II) - JNZ 20120812A (SPAdes) (version 3) ...
ACCTAATATGCCCATCGAAAACAACCTCCAAAAACGTTCCAGGAATGGTTGTAAGCGGGTTCCTAGTGGAAGTCGAAAAGGCAAATTTAGAAGAGATTAAGCGCAAATATCCAGAAGCATTCAAGAGACTATATGATCCATTCTTCGGATTATGCTATGAAAGCTGGGTTGTAGGGTGAATTGTTATAGGGAAGATTCTCATACAAATATTACGCCATGGATCCTGAAAGATGCGTAAGTGCTATTAAAGATAAAAGGTTCAAGGAGCAACTTATTTTATAAAGTTTATTATGTCCCTTCTTCTTGGTTTTGGTGGTGGGAGCTCGCCTTTATAGCCTAAAGCTATTGTGTATAATGTTCATCTCTCTCAGGGATCCCTAGTTCTTTTTAAGTTTCTTTCCTTCCTCTGACGTGAATATAAACTCTGTTATCGCCATTACATGCGAACCTAAACCCAATGACTCGGCAGCTATTATAATGTTCTCGGCGGCGCAATCAAACTCAACAAAACGAGCCGACTTATCAGCTGTTATTAAAATAATAGTGGGTGCTTCACCAAGCGGATCAAAGCTTGGATCCTTCGCTCTTTCCACAAGAAAGTCTATTCCAGAGTTCAGCAGGTTCTCTCTTAACATACTTGTCATTTTAGCAATAATCTCTTTAATTCTGAATTACTGTGAAGTGCCACTTTTACTGGTTTCGGGCGTTGGGCGCGAGGATAGCGCACCCATGATTACCCTTAGCGGTTCTTTGGGTATCGGATCAGGCTTAAACTTCCCAATACTTCTTCTACCTTGTAATCATATATATTTTCTTAACAAATCGCTTGGCATTATTTTAATCTATCTTCTCTTCAATAAAAATTATTCTGCGCTAAGCCTGTGGCGCGTTTGCGCCTCGCGGGTTCAAATCCCCCGCATCCGCACCATACTTTTTGCTCATTTTAGGCTTATTTTTTGGCTATTTTTGAGCGAGAAGCGGCTTAATTCTTGCTTGGTTTTTGCATTGCTCTTATAGTGATATTGTTGCCCTCACTGACTTAGGTGGGAAGTCCCTTGGATTAAAGCCTAGTAGCGGAGCACTCTTGTTCAGCTTCCCCCGACCTCACCTTTTTCTCCAAATACTCCTTAATGCATGCTATCGTCCGCCAAGGTACAAACGTAAAAATACTTGTGCTTGGCTTTGCTTAAGTTCTTTTCGGATTATAAATATTATTGGAGCCTTTTTGAACTCTATGCCATCTGAACGTATCTTAGCTCTCGGGAAGTTGCCAAGCCTATTTTCTGGGAGTATATGCCTATTCAGATGTTCTTCCAGTTAGGCACCCATAGGAGTAACTGTATATACACCAGCTTTACTATGCTTATACTCATATATTATTCAAGTTTTCCATCCTCATCTGATAAAATGAGAGGAGTTTTAAATTTTGCGTTTTTCTTTTAGGCATAAATTCACGAAATCCATAAACCATTTCGTTATTTCTGTTATCTTTATGTCCACCATCTTCAGCAAAAATATAAATATATGCCTCTTTAAAGGAAAAGGAGGGAAGAAAGATGTATTTGACGAGAGAAGAGGAAAAAATATTAGCTGGTGAATATGGTGAAGCCGCTAGAATTTGCATGGAGATGCTCGTTAAGTTGGGAGATTTCTATGATGCTGAACACATGGTTCCTTTAAGTATGGGATACTGGAATTTTACTGGACCTAGCCCCCTTAGCGTTTGCAAGGGTGAAAGGGGGAAAAATCTTGAGTGGCTTATCCAGATGATTGAAAAGGGCGCAAAATTTAGAGTCCCAACGTATCTTCCTTATCCTCCCTCAGGTACCTTTCAATCTGAAATGCTCAAGAAGCTTGGAGCAATAGCCATGTACGGTGGTGGCGGTGGGCATCCGCGTAACATCATGGTATATCCTGTATTTGGACAGAACATAATTGCGGACGGAACTGCTATAACACATTACATGAATTCCTATATTGGAGCTCGATCAGATACTATGGATTTTGCAATGCAATTCGCTGCACTAGTATGCGGTAGGATTCCGAAGTTTGGCTTTTATAATCCTGAAAATAGAGTTGGAAAGATCCTCGTTAATGTTGAAACAAGGTTAAACGATGAGACCGACTGGAGCGCTATGGGTTATTATATTTCTAGAACTATTAGTACACATTATTGGGACGTTCCAGTATTTAATAATATAAATCCGAAAGACATCACTTACGACGCGTTAGTTACATTCAGCTCATCTATTCCATCATATGGTGCTGTAGTCCACTCATTGACCGTAGGTGTTTCTCCTGAAGCGCGAACTCTTGAAGAAGCTTTCAGAGGAGATAAACCTCAAGAGGTAATAACATTTGGGCGGAACGAGTTAGAATGGGTATACGAATTATTTGCCCCTCCGGGCGGAAGGCCTGACCTCGTTTCCTTCGGTGGCTTCGGCATGGATCTTTCAATAAATATGGTGATGAAGATAGCAAGAGTGGTTGAGGGAAAGAAAGTTAAGGTTCCTACGGTAGTTTCAATGACACCGAGCGTAAGGGGGGCGGCTGATGCAATGGGACTAACAGATATTTTGAGAGCTGCAGGGATCAAACTCTCTTGGGAGGAATATTTGGAAGAAAGGGGTCTTAAGGGCAGACCATATCAGATTGTAAACTCTGCTAAACGCTTAGGTCTATATACAATAGTTTTCATAGAGGCAAAGCTATGCCACTATATAGGCAATCAAGATATTAACCCCGTTCTACTGCCTGTAGAGAAGGCTGCTGAAGTGGCAGTTAAGGGAGAGTTTTAAAGTTTGGGGGGAGGCATATGGAAGAAGAGAGGATTATTTTAAGAGGGCATAAAGGGATTGGTGGAAAAGCTGAAGGTGAAGCATTAGTAGCTAAAGAACCGATTAATCTCATGGCAGATGCAAATGTATGGGAAAATCTAGAACCTGTCTTTACAAATAGGGTTGGAGCAAGTTCAGTATATAAAAGGAACTTTGCGGGTAAAGTTCTTGTCTTTCCAACGCATAAGGGAGGGATTTTTAGTACAGATATACTGATGGACCTTGCCACAGTTGGCAATGTACCAGTTGCTATGATAAATATGAGAGCTCACCCAGTCATTGTAACTATTGCGCTGCTCCTTAATATACCACTTGTAGACAGATTAGATAAGAATCCAGTCGAAGTTATTGAAACTGGGGATTGGGTAAAGGTAGACGCAGAAAAGGGAATTGTAGAAGTGATAAAGAAGCCGAGATAAAAATACTTTGATTAATTCGCAGAACGAGAGTCTTGTCCCATTTGGAGTCACCCTGATGCCGTCTTAAGCTACGGAGAGATCTCCGTCATCTAGACCCGCCGATTCACGCGCTCCAAACAATTTTACTATATTACTATAACCCCGAGACTTCATTTGGATCGAAGGCTTTTTTGATTTTAGTTACCCAGATATGGTAATTACTATAAAGGGATCCAAGTTTTTCTATCCCGGGGCCTGTCCCTGGAGGCATATGAGTGTGGTATCCATACTTTATTTGTGTTTCCAAAGATTTGTTTATGACATATATTGGTATCTTTTGTGATTCGGGCAAATTTCGGTCATAGAAGATTATCAACTCGATGTGAGCTAGATGACCATACTCCATAGGTACAATCTGAAAATTGTCGGGAGCTTTTAAAATCAGACCTTTCGCTATGAAGTCGTTTAAAAACTCCGGAATTTTCTTAGCTGCTTCAAACATATGAAAAACCGAGTCAGCGCTAAGCATAAGTGGCATCCAGCCACCCCCTAAGCGGGCAGTTCTTTGCACAAAACTATTTAAAAAGAAAAAGTCTACACTTTCCTGCCACTTAAGCCTGAGAGATTCATCGATTGGCTCACCTCCTGTCTCTTTTATAATATCCATCAATACCCTCTCCTCATAGCTCATCTCCTCAGGCGACCAAGTTGCAAGGTAAATCCAGAGAGCGAGAGCCATTTCTTTCTGTAATAAACAACTATTCCATAACTCCCAGAACTCATTAGCGGATTCAGTCATTAGCAAACCAGCAGTAGCATAAAAGAACTTGAGGACTGCAAAGCCTATTTCCGCCTTTCCTATTTCTATTATTGCGTCACGAACATTATCTAGGCTAGGGAACTTGAATATAAATGTCTTGAAGCAACCTGGGATACGGGCACAATCCTGTATACGTACCCTATATGATGGGCTACGCCCTTCGAAAGGTATTTCTTCTGCGCATTTCCAAGCGTCAAGTCCGATAGCAACCTTCGTAACTACCCCAAGCCTTCCTCCCCAACCTACATAGCCTTTCAATAGTCCTCTAAGACTTGGCCCGGGACCATCAGGACAAAACCACCCAGCGCCATACCCTAACGACCCAACCTTTAAGACTTCTCCGGTAGGCAGCACCCATTCGGCCCCCAGCAGGTATCTATTGGTTCGCGATGAGCTCCACTGCATCATGTGATCACCACTAAAGCAGGCAAAACTAGTCAAAACGGAGCATGCTGGTCCAGCACAAACAACAGGGTAGCTTAACCCCCTTTTCATAAGTTCAGTTTTTAGCTGCCCATGCCTTACGCCTGGCTCAATGACCGCGTAACAATCTTCCTCGTTTATTTCCAAAATTTTATTCATTCGCTTAAGATCTAATATTATTGTCCCCGGTTGAGTGGGATAGGCATCAAACCAAGCGCCTGAGACTATTGGAATATACTTAATTTTATATTTATTACAGAGCTGCACAATCTTTTGAACCTCCTCTGTGTTTCCTGGCAAAACTATTGCTTCAGGACTAACAGGTTTTTGAGGCATATTTGGCAATGGATGCCGATAGGCGGCCAAAATATATTCGCGGTCACTAATATATTCTGGCCCCACAATGTCTTCGAACATTTTATATACATTTTTCGGAAGACCCATGTTAACCACCATTCTGTTAGAGGGCTCTAATAATTAAATCGGTTAAATCATAGTAACGAATTTCTTCGTTCAATATTTTGATAGCCCTTTCAAGATTTAGTTTACAAAAGGGACAACAAGAGACAATAGCTTCTGCACCAGTTGATTTAGCTTCATCTAACCTTTCTCTAGCTATCCATAATGCTAGGTCTGGAAAGGCGTCAGGGACTCCTCCACCTCCGCCGCAGCAGAATGAATTCTCTTCATTTCGAGGCATCTCTATAAGTTGAATATCGGGAATTGCCCTTAATACTTCGCGTGGGGCATCATAAACACCATAGGTACCGCGCCTCCATTTCTTAGGTGGATCGTGATATCCAAAGGCTTTAATCTTTCCCGTCCATGGGATATACTCTTCTGAAAGTCTACCGAGGAGACACGGGTCGTGATATGTTACTTTCATTTTTATACTTTTGTTAAACTTCAGTTTTTCTTCTTTTAGCATTTTCTGAACGACTTCGGATATATGCAACACTTTAAAATCTACTTTTGCTATTCTAGGATAAAATCCCTTAAAGGTGCCATAACAGTAAGCGCAACTAGTAATTAGCGTGCGTATCCCCTGCACTCTCAGAACTTCTAAATTATGTTCTGCGAGTTTTTTGGCGACTTCCCTTTGCCCTGTACGCCATAATAGGGCACCACAACAGTATTCGTCAGTTAAAACCTTAAAGTCGATGTCAGCAGCCTTCAATATTTTTATAGTGTTAAGGGCTATGTCAGGGAATAGGTAAGCTGTTGTACACCCCGTAAAATAGGCCGTATCTGAGTCCTCTGAAAGTTGTATATCCTTGGGGACCCATTGTAATCTATTTCCATGGGGTTTGCCATAAATATTATGACTTTCGCTGACAAGTTGAGCATAGTCTTTATGTTTAGGCATGGGTCCCCATCCATCCTCAACGCATTTAGCCCTTAACGCTAGAATGGTATCTAAAACTTCCATATCTCTGATCGATTTGCAGTTTATATCGCAAGCGCCACAAGTCGTACAGGAATAAATAAGCTGGATAAGCCCATCTTCATAAGTGAGCTTCCCTTCAAGCAATTCTTGGGCTATGTTAATAAGTCCTTGTCCCGAGTAGGCATTATAACCGTATCTCATATAAATAGGACAAATTTCGGCATATTTATAACCTTTAAATTTCGGCCCTAACACCCACTTACACTGGCCGCAGCGGTTACATAGCTCCATAGTGTATTTGTAATCCTCTAAAGTATCCATATTATGTACCTCCCTAAAAACAAAGTTTACCTGGATTTAGAATATTATTTGGATCAAAAATGCTCTTCAACTTCTTAAGTACCCTCATGCCTTCTGGATACTGCCTATAAACCATTTCAGCCCATAAACCATAGGGACGGCTGAAGAATGCAGAATCCCTGATAAGAATTTCAGAAGCTACGATAAAAAGCCTTCTAACAATCTCAACCTGTTGAATGTTGTATGGTAGACTAAACTCGCAATGATAACCGCGACCCTGAACCATCGGCTGAATATAACATCTAACTTCTTCCTTGGGATAATTAAATCTGGTAACAACTTCATTCATAATCTCAACAAATTTGGAAACCTTGCTTGGAGGGGAAAGAAAGAAGATATCTTGGCAAAAACCATCAAACCGCAATTTCCAATATGGCTCCTTGTTCCATGAATTTGAAAGTAGTTCAAGAACCCTACTTTCCCTTCCCTCGGCTCCAGGCAGCGAAGTGTAAGCTTGAACTCCTATACTTGTGCAAATTTCCTTTAAATATTTTTCCATCACGGCTATCCTCTCCTCTGGCCGTCGTTGATACCCTGCTAAACAAACAAGGACAACCCAAGGTGGCAGGTCAGCTCTAAGCTTCTCGTAGTCTACATGATTATCAGCCAAAATTGCTGCCATAAAAGCATTGTTTAATACTAAGCATTCATCTACAACCCTTTTTCTTAGGAGCGCATCTATAGGCGGCACAATCTCCCGGGCACTCTTAACAGGGATAAAGTATAGGTTTTTAAGTGACGGCAATACCTCGACTTTAATCGTTGCCCATGTTACAAGTCCCATTGTCCCTTGGGCTCCGGAAAGAAACCTGAAGAAGTCTATTGATCCTGGGCCCCAGGGGTTTACCTTATCAGCCTTCAATATTTCCAGCGGTCCTGGACCCGAAGCAGAACCAGTTCTGAACTCATCACCAGTTCCAAAAATAACTTCTAATGTCAACAATGGATCTAAGTAATCATACTGATATTTAGGTATGAGGACTGGTTCTCTTTCAAGTCGGGACGTAACTACTGATTTCGATGCCCGCGGCAAGAGAGGTATGTTAAGCCTTAACCCATGCTTCCTTAGCTCAGGAATGAGTTCCCCATAAGTCACTCCAGGCTCAATAATGACGTATCGATTAATGGGGTCTATCTTTATAATACGTTTCATCTTGCTAAAATCTACTATGATCCCGCCCTTGCACGGCACGGTATCTCCATGAAAACGAGGGGGTCCGGAACTAACTGGCACTATGGGCATCTTAATTTCGTTTGCTATTCTAACTATCTTTTGTACTTGATCCTTATTTTGCGGATACACAACTAATGATGGGGCACGTCCAGAGACAAAGCTATAATCTTTTGCGTAACTTTCAAGAAGGAAAGGATCGTCTATGATATTATCTCGACCAACAATTTCGGCAAGCCTATCCTTTAGGTCCACTCTCTTTCCCCACTATAGAAGCGGCCTACCATTCTTTGTTGTCACATGCATCTTTAATGTAGAGCAACGTTGGTTCCGATATTATAATTATATTCCTAGATATGTCTTAAGGATCTTTTCGTCCCGGAGTAGTTCGTTTCCAGATCCTTCGGCTACAATTTTCCCTCCATCAAGAACATATGCCCTCTCAGAGATCTCTAACGCTTTAATGGCATTTTGTTCTACCAGTAAAATTGTGACGCCCTCATCATTAATTTTTTCAATCATTTTGAAAATTTCTATTGTTAGTTTTGGACTTAAACCAAGGGATGGCTCATCAAGCATTAACAGTTTGGGCTGGAACATTAGAGCTCTCCCAATAGCTAGCATTTGCTGCTCACCTCCACTTAATGTTCCAGCCAGCTGATCCTTTCTTTCTTTCAATACGGGAAAAAGTTGGAAAATCCATTCTAATGTTTCCTTATTTTCCCTCGTTACGCATGCTCCCGCCCTAAGATTTTCCATTACAGTCATGAAAGGAAATAAACGTCTACCCTCAGGCACATGGCCCAACCCTAACCTAGCAATTTTATGGGCGGGCATTCCATCTATCCTCTGGCCGAAGAAACGAATGGATCCACTTGTAACACCGAGTATGCCGGATATAGCTAGCAAAGTTGTACTCTTACCCGCGCCGTTAGGGCCTATTAGAGATACGATTTCCCCATTTTTAACATTAAATCTAACTTTTGAGAGGATCTGCACTTCTCCACGGAACACGTTAATATCATTTACTTCAAGAGCATACATGGGAAATCACCCTATCTTATACTCTGCACCTAAATATGCCTCAATAACTTCTTTATTTCTAGCTATTTCTTTTGGTGATCCTTCAGCTATCTTCTTTCCAAAGTTAAGAACCACTATGGTCTCCGCCACGTTCATAATAGCTTTCATCACATGCTCTATCCAAAGTATGGTTATCCCAAATTCATCCCTTATCTTTTTTACAATTTCCATGCAAAATAGCATTTCTTGTGGATTAGCCCCTGCAACAAGCTCATCCAATAAAAGAACCCGTGGAAGGGCATTTAAGGCCATAGCAAGTTCAACCATCTTTCTTTCATAAACGTTGATCTGACTTGCCATTAGATTTTTCTTATGACCTAAACCGACAAAATTTAGGAAATAAAGAGAATCCTCCCGTGCTTCAGATAAGCTGACCGGTTTTTTTCTCCCAAAAAGTGCGCCATACATTACGTTATCGAGAACTGTTTGGCGTAAGAATAACCGTGGAATCTGAAATGTTCTTAAAATCCCCATCTTGCAGATATCATTGGGCTTAAGACCAGTAATATCCTTTCCTTCAAGCAATATTTTTCCTGCTACAGGTTTATATATGCCTGAGATAACGTTGATTAAGGTAGTTTTTCCAGAACCGTTCGGCCCTATCAGCCCCATGATGCTCTTTTCTTTTAACTTAAAGCTAACATCTTGAAGCGCATAAAGCCCACCAAATTTATGCGTCACATTTACCACTTCAAGCATAATTCTCACCGCGCATCCTAGTTATGAATACCATAATGTAAAAAATTATTTTTGAATATATCGGCTCTTCTTGAGGAAGGGTATCTTAAAGATATCTTCAATTTTCTTCTCACCTCTGTAAATTTTGATCGCTCCTTCGTAAATTCCCATAAATCCTCCTGGAGCGAATGCTATCACAAAAATCACAATAGCCGCGAAGATTAGCATTTGAAGTTCTTTTAATCCTACAAGGGTTACAGAGAGAGTGGTAAAGAAGATAGCTCCAAATATTGGTCCTAATATGGTACCCTCTCCCCCTATTAACATCATATTAAGACATTGAATACTCCAAACTGGGTCAAAAACTATAGACGGTGATATAAATTGATAGATAGATAAGTAAAATCCGCCTGCTATAGCTGCTATGGCAGCAGATATAGCAAACACGGCCACTTTATACCTCAATGGGTAAATCCCGATACATTCAGCCAAAAGTTCGTCGTCACGTATAGCCTTGCATGCACGGCCTATTTTTGAAATGGAAAATCTATATATCATTAGAATGACAAACACCATAAATATATAAGTAGAACCCCATATGATGTCGAAAGATATTCCTGGTAACGATACATCAATCCCGTAAGTTCCTCCTAGGTCAGATCGCATTTTTATATACTCCCTAATAATCGTGTTAACAAACATAGTTGCCATACCGAAAAATATTCCATGCAGCCTAAATAGAGGAGAAAAAGCTAGGGCCACGGTAGCCGCCAACCCAGCCCCACAGAGCATGCCAAGTGGTAACCCGATATTGCCCACACTTCTTATAATCACAGCGGTTGTATATGCGCCAAGCCCAAAAAAAGCTGCATTACCAAAATTGAAATATCCAGTATATCCGGCAAGCAGATTTACCGCCTGCGCCAGAATAATATAAATAGCATAAAGCGTTAGAATTCGAAGGATAAATGATGACCGTAATAATAGAGGAATTATGCCAACCAAAAGTATTAGAATAACCGCAACTATATTACGGCTAGAGATTTTTCTATTGACTTTAGCCATTCATACACCCCTCTAGCGCATCCTTTTTGCAAAGAACCCGGATGGTTTGATTAAAAATAATGCCAATAGAAGAATATTCACGGCAAGTGTTCTATAAGCTTCGCCTGCAAATAAAGCTACAAGAGACTCTGCAATTCCAACAACTATCCCAGTAACAATAACTCCTTTTATCTCCCCGAATCCTGCTAGCACCATTATTGTGAATGCAAAGAAGATAAAGTTTATTCCGGAAAAAGCGTTAAAACTAGTTGTAATAGCGAGCAAAGCACCAGCTATTCCTGCTGTAGCGCTTGCCAAGCTAAATGTTAGAATGCTTGTTGATTCGACATTTATTCCATGTAGTCTCGCCGCAATTTTTTCTTGAGCTGTTGCTCGTATCCTTATACCAGTGCGAGTTTTAAAAATGAAGAAATGTATGCCTAGGATAGAGAATAGAGCTAAAATGAGTGCTACTAAGCGTGTATATGGAATAATATAGCCGAAAATATTAAAACTCTTACCAGTTAAAAATGAAATAACTGTTCTTTGCTCCGCAGTAAAAACCATGGTCATAATGTTTTGAAGAACTATTGATAAGGCAAACATTATTAGGAGCGCCTGGAAAATGCTCTCTCTTTCACCAGCACGCACCCGCCTTTCAGGTCTAGTAATTCCAAAAACTAATCCTTGAATAACCGCTCCAACCGCTGACGATGTTATTGCAGCTAGAGGTATAGCTAATAATGGTTCGATACCAAGATATATCCACGTTAAATACGTTATATATCCACCCAGCACGACAAGTTCGCCGTGAGTTAGGTTCAACAGCATCGCTACCCCCATACTTAAAGTCAAACCCGTCGCCAATAAAGCATAAAAACTTCCCAAAAATAGCCCTGAAATAACCGATTGAAGTAAGACATATAAAGAGTAACCTTGCCAGACCGCTGCATAACCTATAAAAATTGTAAATAAAAATAGGGCAATGAGATATATTACACAAATATAGCGTTTGTCCTTAACACCCGCCATTCTACTCTCCCCAAGGAGGCATCGGCCACTTCCAATTCTCTGGGAACCATTGATCACCACTTTTTACTAGCTTAAAGTAGAGAGTAGAGCCCTCTTTTTCATAGGGTGGGACTTGAACTGCGACTGCTGGAAGTTCCTGATAGAAGTTTGGATAGTTTGGATCCCATGTATATGATATTCCAAAAACGTATACGCCCTCTTGAAGAAGTTGTCTATATGCTTCAGCGACTTTAAGGCTATTAAGTGTTCCGGCTCTTTCTATAGCGTTAAATAGCGTTGTTATTCCGCCCCAAGTATTGAATGGAATACCGACCTGAAGGGTTGCAAGATTATATCTCTCCATAACTGTCTCATAGAACGCCAGCAGCTCCGGGTTTTCAGAAGGCTGAGGTGTATAGAACCTATAGTAGCAAGCTGGTCCAAGAGTTTCTGTCATTATTGATGGAGCCGTATTATATAGACTTCCAACAGCTTTTGGGCACCAGTTATATTCTTGCAATTGCCTAAAACAGGTTACTACTTGAGACCAGTCTCCGAGCCACAAGATTAAGACATCTATGGGTGGAGAGACTTCTTTTGCCTTAATAATAGCTGTACTGAAGTCTGTTACCTCGGATGGAAACTTTTCGTTTATAATAGTTAGCCTTCCACTCCGACCCTTAATCCACTCGACCGCAGCATTTCTAGTTTCCTCATCAATATGCCATATAGCAAGAACTTTAGGTGGAGGGTTCAGGTGAGGGTTGTCTCTAAAGAAGGAAATCATACCCTCTAAGAAGCCATATGGGGTAACCCCAAAAGCAAAAGTATATTTATAGCCTTTCTCTTTTGCAAAAGCAAAGAATGGTCCATGGCATCCTATAACCATGATTTTGTTATACCTTTCAACTACCTTCATCGTGGCCTCTGTAGCCATTGAGCTACATAATACAAAATCTACGTCATAAACGCTACATAATGTCTCAATATTATTAGTACAAGTTGTCGAATCTGATTTATCGTCTAATACATATTTAAGTTCTACTTTGAGCTTACGACCTAAATCTTTAACATATATACCATCCTTCTTATTCCACTCCTCTATAACATAATTCCAAACTGCCTGCATCCAGGCGCCCGCTTCCCTATGAACACCCGTCAAACTACAACTCGCACCCAATATAATCGTGTCTTTAGGCGCCCCAGAGAACCAAGCAAAGTACGACCACACACCCACAATAGCAATAATAACGATCAATACGACAATGATTATCGCCTGAACTTTTGTGATTCCAGATTTTAGGACCATAAAATTTTTCACCTTTTTTTAATTTTTTCAAATATTTCATTCTCCGTTTCTCTATTTAAAATTTTCTTCAAAAAACTTATAAATCGTGTTACAATAGTGTTATGAACCTATTGTTAATGGAACCTTTTATGGCAATACCTTGTTTAACGAGTTGTTCCTCCAGTTTCTTAATATTAATTTTTCTTGGCAATACGCCTTTTTGATAGCTTAAGCTAAAGTGGCCCTACAGCTTCCCTAGCTGCATAGCATAGAGATATGCATCTACCAGCAACCAGAAGATTTTTCACTTTCTTAGGAACCAAGCATCTACATGGAAAAAAATGGGTTTCTTGCAATGACATCATAGAAACGTTTTTCCCTCAAAAATATCTTGCTTTATCAAGGTATATTCTCCTTCCACTCTTCTACTTTCTCTCGTTCCAATTAGTATAGCTGACCCAAAACCGGGTATATCCCTTGAAAAAGTCGGCTGATGACGTGATTTTTCTTCTACCTTCAATCTCCACTCTAGTGAGATCCTCAACCATCCCTAGAGATAGGGAGAGTCTTTAATCGTACACCATAGAGCTCAGTGCTCGTCATATTAACACCTAGTTCGGGAATATATGTTGAAAAAGTCGGTAAATAAAAATTGCCTAAAGGTTCTAAAGGAACAATATATTTTTTAAAATAAACTTTTATTTTCTTGCTTATCTAAAATTGAATATTAAAAAATAAAAAATATATAAACAACATTAAAGAAAGTAATATTATCGGGGGTAATTAATGAAGTTAATAAGGGAACCATTATTTAAGGGTGCCTGCGGACCAATGGTTCATATCAACGGACAAATGTTTCCGGAGTTTCCCATAGAATTTTCTCTTAGCTGGTTAAACATCGTCCCTGTTTGGGAACATCAGGTTCCACCACATGCACATCCTCACGATCAGATATTCATTTTTTTGGGCGGAGATCCAAAGAATTTTTTTGACACAGACTTTGAACTTAGTTTCTGGTACGGTGAGGAGGGAAACCGTGACAAAATAGTAATAGACACACCATCACTTCTCTATATTCCAAGGGGAACATTACACGCCCCAATGGAATGGAAAAAAGTAGATAAACCCATACTTTATGGAATGATTTACCTTGGACCTGTACGCACATTATCAAGGGGGCTGCCTTCTCCGCCTGTAGAATTGAAGAGATATATGCCTGAAGAAATAAAGCTACTAAAAATGGGAAAACTTCCATAGACTTAGAATTCTTATTATCCATTACCCAATTTTTTTGTATTAAAAATGATACAACAACTATTTTCTTTGATACCCCGCCCCAAAGATCATATTGAGGAATACTAATGGTTTACCGATTCTTTTGAAGTATATTGGCGTATGCGTTAAACCTTTTGGAATATAAACTGATGTATTTGACGTTATTGGATATCTCTCGCCTTCATCACCTAAGGCTATTTCAATTTCAGCATCGAAATTACTAACATTTTCAGGTGGACCGAGGAAGACAAGAAGCTGATCAAAGTCGTGAGAGTGAGGTCTCTCAAAAACGAAGGGCTCACCGTAAACATAATTGAATCTCAATCCAAAGTTTATCCCAAAAATTGGTCCAAGGTCAATTATACCTCTATGAGCTCTCGGAGGAAGATCGGCTTCATGAGTATATACGGGTAGTAAATATTGGTTATAACGTTTTCCTGCAGTCTCTTCTCTTTTTTCGCCTCTTGTTTCGAAACTACGTTCGATTTTAACTTTTTGCAGCTCCTCAATAAGCATTTCAATTATGATTTTAGAATCTGAGAGCACCTCCATCAGCTTATCATATGCTAGAAAAGTTATTGGTAACGACGACTTCAAAATATATGCTACATAGTCAACAGTTTTCTTCATAGCTTCCTCTTTTAATTCGCCTCGTGATATCCAATACTTATAAAGTCTAATCGCATACATCAAAGATTGCCCAAAATCTTTGATAACTTTATCTTCAGATGTAATAAGGGGGAGCTCCATATACATCACACCATATCTTTTTAAATCTTCTCAATATATAAGCCTTTGTCAGGAAAGAATAAAAGATGCAACTGACAAACAAAAAGCATTAATATAAAAAAGCATTAATATAAAAAGACTAAAAAATTTGTTAGCTCGGCTTAACATAAAAATTTCATAAAATCTAGACTAACGAAAAGATTAGTTCTACTATATAGATCAGCGAATCTTTTCATATTTGGATAAATTGCCAAACGGAAAAATTTTAAAGGTTTTAAATTTTGCCTAGCGCTTTCAGTATTTTGTCAGGTGTTATGGGATGCTCATCTATCCATTTTCCTATAGCGTTGTATATCGCGCTTTTTAGAACACCTGTTGCCCATACGGTACCAACATTTTCACCAATTCCGCATGCTCCATAATAATTATATCCAAAACCGCATTCAAGCGCGATGCAATCTATAGGAAATATATCAGCCATTGTAATACAAGGATAAAATACGTGATTGTTATTGAGCACAACACCTGTGCATGGATCGTACACTTTTTCATGCCACATTTCCCTTTCCACGCCAAAGAAACATCCACCAAACTGTTGGCCAGCTACCCCTCTCGGGTTTATAACTCTACCAACGTCATTTACAACCACCGCTTTTTTAATTTCGATCTTTCCTGTTTCAGGATCCACTTCAACCTCTACAAAATGCGCTTGTCTCGCGTAAATGTAGTATGGACCAGGTCTGCGTAATGAGAGACCTGAAGTTGTAGTAAACGTCTGAACCATAATATTTGATTCCCAAGTCGCGCCGAAGCTTGGGAAACCAGTGCTTGGGGCCCTTGAGTATTCTTGTAAAATTTCCGAAACTGTACGCTTGTTTTCCGGATTCGCTTTTTCATAGATTATACTATCATGTACGTCAAGCTCTTCTGGCTTCTTTCCTTTAAAGAACTGTGTATTTGCTGCTATTTCAAGAATCTTCTGTTTAACTTTTCGACCTAACTCTACCATTACAGCGGTGTTTGTACAAGCGGTGGACATACTTCCCCCAGGCTCAAATAAGTCGATGTCGCACTCTGTATTAAGAGATATGTCATCATAGCGGAATCCTGACTCTTCAGCAAATACTTGGCAAAGTGCTGTTTTTGCACCCAATATATCTAAAATGCGCCCCATAATAGTGGCAGTTCCATCAGCACGGACTATGCAAGATGCTGCAGCTAAAGGGATGCCTGGTATAATTTGCCATTGATGGCATACGCCAAAACCTAAGCCATGGTACTTTCCGTTTGGTAATCGCCTCGCACCAGGTGGATGCCACTTTTCATCCCAGCCTATAGCCCTTTTACCAGCCTCTATGCACTCCTTGAGACTGTCTCGTAGAGGAAAACCCTGCTTCTTCTTAATTTCATCTATTACAGGATGCATGGGTTTACCCTCGCAACCATCATTTTTTAAAGCCACCTCTGTGGGGTCAACGCCAAGCTCAGCAGCAACACGATTGATGACCTCGTTAAAGACAAGAGTGTTTTGGGTACCATGCCTATAGCAGATAACGGGGCCAGTGTTAACATAAGCGCGTATACTCTCACCATATATATTTGGGATAGAAGTTGCGGCAGCGAGCTTTTCTACTGGAGGTTGCTCAGCCAAGGAGCCTAAAGTCCTAACTTCGACTGCGGTGATCGTACCATCTTTTTTAAATCCAACCTTAAATTTGTAGAGACCCCTCTCCTCACCAACAATATAAAATGGAGTGAAATCCGCGATCACCTTTACTGGCCTTCCAGTTCTTTTGGCGAAAATCGCCGCCAATAGGACTACATTGTGACATAACCCAGTCCAACAAATTCCTCCAAAATCAGCACCCTGATATGTTACGTGAAATCTAACTTTACTCTCCTCTACACCAAGCATCCAATTGAGCCAAACAATCGTCTGAAGGGGCTTATGACCCCTTGCCCAGATATGGAGTTCATCACCCACCCACATGGCTACAGCACTATATGATTCTGCCATTGCAGAAGTAGTATCCTTCCTCCTAACCTCCCATTCAATCACTTTGTCAGAATTCTTGAAGCCTTCCTCTATGTTCCCTCTTATGAAGGGTTGATGTTGAACTGAAAGTGTATGGGGATATGATGGGATTACATTGTTTTCAAGCTTTCTGAAGTGCTGAGTTATTGGAGCACCGGGTTTAAGTGCCTCTTCTTCTGATATTATAAATGGTAGCTCCTCCCATTCTATTTCAACAAGATTTAATGCTCTATCGCATATTTCTGAGCTTTCTGCACAGACCGCGACGGCAACGGGTTGACCTTCTCGAACTGCCTCTGAGGGCAAAACAAAATCCCAAAGATCACTAAGGTATGGATAGGCTGCAGTATAGTGCTGACCAGCACTACCAATGCCTTCTTCATGCCCCTTCCAAGATAGATCTGGGTCCCCGCAAACAAGTATATCCACCACACCGGGAAGAGATTTAGCTTTGGTTACATCAACATTTTTAACCTTTGCATGTGCATAAGGTGAAAGGTACCATTTAGCATACAGCATATTTGGAAGATAAACGTCTGAAACGTACGCAGCCTTTCCGGTCACTTTTTCCCAGTCTTTTGGAGGCACATCTTTACCTACAATTCTAAATTCTGGATCTTCAACAAAACCTATTACTGTGAATGTAAAAAATTGATTTTCTTTCAGCGGCTTCTTAATTCTATATTTGCTCTCCATTTATTTCAGCCTCCTTAATTTTTCAGAAGCCTCTAAAATGGCATTTATGTGAGCGGGATATGTGCCACATCTACATATATTACCACTTAAGGCCTCTATGATATCCTCAATGGTAGGGTTAGGTATTTTGTCCAGAAGCGCTTTTGCAGTAACTACAAAACCAGGTGTACAATAACCGCATTGATATGTTGGATGATTGATATACGCGTCTATAATTGGGTGCTTTGACGCCACGATGCCCTCAAGAGTCTCAATTTTTTTACCATCACAGTCAATGGCTAATGTTAGACACGAAAGAACTGGGCGATCATCCAATATGATAGTACAGCTTCCACAAGCTCCTTCTCCCTCACACATGCTCTTAACAGATGTAATCCCCAATTTCTCACGAAGAACATACCAAAGGGACCAATGCGATTCAACATCAATCTCGCGCGGTTTACCGTTAATCGTCAATCTAACCTTGACCATTAAGATCCTCCTTTAGACTTATCAAAGTAATTAACTTATAATTTACTTTAAATTATTTATGATGTTTTAAGCGCTTCTTACCAAAAATTTATATATGCGGGGCAAGAGCATAAGATAGAGGGCGATCTTAATTGACTCATGAAAAACGGTGGTGGCTTTGGAAACCACCTCCAGATGCAAGATACATTGGGAAGAAAGGAATACCGCGGAAAGATGCGGGAGCTAAAGCTTCGGGCAAAGCTGTTTACTGCAGGGATATTTATCTTCCCGGAATGGTGTATGCTAAGCCCCTTTTGTCTCCTTATGCGCATGCCCGCATTAAAAGCATGAAGATAGATAGGGCTCTAAAAGTTCCTGGGGTTATCGCCATTGTAAAATGGGATGATCCGGAGTTTAAGGAGAGATGGCCTAGGTGGGGTGCAGGTTATTTCATCAACGCAGGTAAGATCCTTACAAAAATTCCCGGGACTATCCTGCCTTATATAGGTGACAAAGCATACTTTTATGGTCAGCCCATAGGTTGTATTGTTGTAGCTGAAGATGAAGAGACTTGTGACAAAGCCTTAAGATTTATAAAAGAGGACTGTGAGTGGGAGACATTTCCATTCCTTTTAGATTGGGATGAAGCAATGAAAACTGATATCATACGCACCTGGCCAGAGTACTGCATGAAAGATAACTATAGATTCCCTCAAAAAGTTTGGGAATATGGGAATGTTGAAGAAGGTTTTCGGGCCGCTGATCGTATAATTGAATTCACTCTTAGGAAAAGTGAGGAGGATGTTTGGGCTGGTGTAGAAGGTGGTGTTGCAATCGCTCGTTGGGTTTCAGATTACTGTGAAGTTTGGTACCAAGGTCAGAATATTGAGTGGTTTAAGAACCTACTCATCGAATATTTTAATTTACCTGAGAATAAACTTATTGTTCATACGCCATATCATGGAGCTTTATTTGGCGGCGCTTCGCTTCAAATGCAGCAAGATGCGATAGCGGCTACTGCGGTAATGCTCTCTAAAAAATTTGGGAGACCAGTTAAGCTTTTGGACGACTATACAACATTTCGTGGCGCTGAATTCCAGCTTGGAACAATGCACTTCAAGATAGGAGCTAAGAATGATGGAGTAATTACAGCAGTAGAAGTAGAACATGTAGCGGTGAATGCCTTAGATGAGTTCGGCTATGAGGCACGTAGCAAGCTTTTCGAGGGTACATCTATTCCCAATATACGTTTTATAGAGAAGATTCCGTATGTAAACAGACCACTTACAATATGTTATCGCCATGGCGCACCAGCTTGTAATGTCGTTAACTATGTGATTAACAAGGTAGCGGCAGAGCTAGGAATGGATCCAACAATTGTTGCCTTAAAGAATGACGGATGCGAGGGAAAGCCCCTAAACCAAGTTTATGAAGAAATTAAACATCAGGGATTTGATACATCAAGATGGAGCCTTAAGGAAGTCATAGAAATAGGGAAAAAAGCCATTAAATGGGATGAAAAATGGCACCCACCAGGAACAAAAATACTACCAAACGGAAAATATCATGGAATAGGATTTATGGAAGTAATTCAGTGGACACATACTCCAGTTGTCAAAGATAATTTCGTCCCAGGACCAGCCGTAGGAATTCGTGTTAATTTTGATGGGAGTGTTGAAATCCTAATGCAGTATCCAGATGGCGGCACGGACCGAGAAACAACTTATTCTATGATAGTAGCAGATGAAATGGGAGTGCGCCTTGAAGATATCGTTAATTACCCATTTGAGGATCGCGGATTCTTCGGCTCTCCTATGGGTGGCTCTCAAGGACTAATGAAGAACTCTTTATGTTTAGTTATGGCCGCCAGGAAAGCGAAACAGCTAATTCTTGATTACGCGACAAAATTGGATCTTTTCAGGGGTAAGCGAGCGGAGGATCTGGACATAAAAGATAGCATAATATTCGAAAAAGCAAACCCTGAAAATAGAATCAACCTGGCAGCTCTTGCTGAAAAGTTCCCAGGGGAATTATTTGTTTGGGCTGATAATAGATTCGCTAAAGAGACGATGCCGAAGCATATGCCATGCATGGTTAGACAAGCTCATTTCATAGAAGTAGAAGTGGATCCGGAGACAGGAGAAGTCGACATAATAAACGTTGTCGTCGTTAACGATGTAGGAAAAGCCATAAATGTTGAGGCTATTCATGGTCAGCAATATGGCGGAGCATATATGGGACTAGGAAGAAATCATAAAGAAGCTATATACTATGATCCTTTAACAGGTGTTAGATTAAATGATGACTTATCCTCCTATGGCGTTTTACTCATAAACGATGTTAAAAATATAGAGCCATATTTAATTGAGACTGGCTTATCTTACGGCGTTTATGGAATGTGCGGTTGCTCAGAAGCTGTGGGGGCGAGTCTGAGTATGATCCTTGGACCAGCAATTTATAATGCAATAGGTAAGTGGATAGATGATTTTCCAATAACACCAGATAAAATTCTTAAGGCTCTCGGCAGAATTTAAACAATCATTTAATTCAAGGCGACATGAAAAATTTTTATATATGTTTCCCCTAGTTCTGTAGGGGGTATTTAATGACATACGAAAAGTTTGTGTTACCTTTAAAAAATGCGTGGCCACTAGGACTAATTTGGGACGCATTAACGGCGCCAGAACTCCCGGTTCACATCGAGGTTTTCCATATAAGTAAAGAGGGCACAATGTGTTATCCTGATAAAGGCTTCGAGATAAAAGATGAGAAAGCAAAATCTTTTCTAAAGAATAAAGTTATGCAAATTTCGCCAGGTCCATTTTACTTAACAGAAGATAACAGGACGATTCTTCATTCTCGCCCAATGTATCACCCACACGATGAACTCTTTATACTTGTAGGGACAGATCCAGAGAACCCTACCGATTTGGGAGGAGAATTTCATATTTGGTTAGGTCTAGGAGAACGTGCAGAAAAGCAAGTTATTAAGGAGCCATCAGTCATCTGGATCCCTAGAGGTTTAGTCCACGGTCCATTTGTAGATAAGCCGATTCGAAGACCATTTATGCTCATAGTTATTGCCCTTTATCCTTATCTTGTCGAGCATGGCGTTAATGAATGGCCACCGGATTTTAAGCCAGAAGAACCAAAGCGCGAATATGTCGACTTAAGAAAAGTTAAAGTCATTGGTCCGAAACCGACAGACCCTCGAACATTTTGTAGGCTATAATTATCTGATAAAACCTATATATAAAACATAATTTATTCATAAAATTCTTGGTGTCCTCTATGAAGGAAGAAGAGTTGGAAAAAAGAATCAAGGTTTTAGAAGAGCAGATTCGAGCCCTACAAGAGCAAGTAAGAATTTTGCAAGATATAGAAGAAATAAAAAAATTGCAGAGAGCGTATGGTTATTATCTTGAACGATGGATGTCCGAAGATATAATTAACCTGTTTTCTGATAGCCCTGAGACATGTGTAATAGTTGCTGCGGGCGAGTTTAGAGGAAAAGAAAGCATCAAAAAATTCTTCCGCGGTGGGGGTACGCCAGAAGAGGTCTATAGACAGCGCACAGCAAATCCATACTTCTTACATCAGGTGATGCAGCTCTCGCCGATAATTCATGTATCACCAGATGGAAAAAGAGCTTGGGGGAGATGGTACGGCTTTGGTTTTAATGCTCTGCCGGATCCCTCAGGAAAAATTTCGGCCAATGTTATGAATGGTATCTATGAAGTAGAGTATGTAAAGGAGAATGGAAAATGGAAGATTTTAAAACTCCATTGGTACATGAAGTTCAATGCCCCTCCTGATAAATGGGCAGACCCATCAAAGCATATTCTCCCGAAGCATCATCCGCTCCCCTTCGAACCAGATGGACCGGGCGAAACAAGGGCTCTATATCCATCAACCTTTATTCCACCGTTCCACTATAAACATCCAGTTACTGACAACTGACAAAAGATATAGATAATAAAACTTCCTTTTTTCTCATTTAAAAATATAATAGCAGCCGAGTTCTTAACATTTAGTTTAGTACCGTGAAAAAATGCATGTTCTTTTATATGAACCCCATTATTAACATTTTTTAAAAGCTTCCATGTAAAGAAAAATCACTTCTCCAGAGAAGAGAGATATTCTCCGAAAAATCTAGGCAGCATAAATTAAAAATGTTTTGTTTAATCTTTAAATATAATATAGAGAATTTATCTAAAAACGAGAAGCATTAACCTTCAATATTTAAGTGAAAAAAGGTGGAAAAAGGCAGCGAAGATAGAAGGATGCGTATTACATTTTTAGGGCTTGGGAAGCCGAGCTTTTCTGGTTCTGGCAACATAAATTGCTATTGCTACCACTAAAATTATTACTGCGACGATCGTGATCATCTGTTCTGTTGTCAACAAGGCTGGTGTTACCGCAGGTTGGGGTGTGGGGGCGGTGGGAGCTGTTGGTGCTGGTGGAGTTGGTGTCGGTGGAGGAGTTGTGGGTGGTGGAGTAATAGGCTTAATAGGAGCGATTTCACATATTAACATAAGTCTTGTCGCCCAAGGCATACCCGTTAAGCCGACGGATACGTGCTCAGGATTTATATTAGTAAACTTATCAGTTCTATAAACCACCGCTGCCTTTAAGAATGCTATAGGAATTACTGGCAGTTCCTCAGCAAATATTCTAATTATCTTTCTTACATCCTCCACCAGCTCATTATAATTTAATTTTTTCAACGCGCTGTGTCCTAAAGCATCAACCTCTTCACTATACCAGCCCGTAGCAGCAATTCCAGACAATCCTACAATAGGAGTGATCCAGAAATTAATTTGAGAATCGTATGGACGGACAGGTTCCGCAGAAACTATATGCGCAAATCCCCAATCCTTTTTTTCAGCAAAGAATGTGGCTGCGAAGAAATCTCCTATATGCAATGGCTGATAAGCACTTACTTCAATCCCTATCTCCTTCAAGTTTTCAATAATTACCTCTGCCGCCCTCATCCTCAAAGGAGCATGTGCAGCTAACTGTAAGAGATATTTAAAGCTTAACCTTGTTCCATTGGGTGTTACTCTTATTCCATCAGGACCTCGTTTAAAGCCTAACTCATCTAAAATGCGATTAGCCTCTTTAATGTTCTCTTCATGAGTTCTGCCGAGACCTGGCCAGGTAGCCTCAGGGACAAAGAATTCAGGGGATGTTGCCAAATTAATCATAGATCGATTAGCTGGTATAGCTAGTCCCCGGAAGATTTCTCGGGCTATGGCGACTTTATCTATAGCTAGGTCTATGGCTTGCCTAACTTCTTTAAGACTAAGCGGATAAAGCCTAGTGTTAATCATGAGAAATTCGAGGGAAGTCATTTTTGGATACCACCAAATAGCTATGTTGGGCTTCCCCTCAATTTGTTCTACTAGATGTAGGAACATTACCGGAGATATGTCGATTTCTCCCTTCTCTAAATATAATGGGACAAGTGCGTAGTCACTTATGTAGACAAGCATAATACCATCTACTTTGGGCATCGATTCTGTCTTCCAGTAGTCAGGTCTCTTTTTAAATAAGAACCATTGACCAGGCATAAACGAGTCATACTTGAAAGGTCCTGAAGTTACATGCTTCTTAGGATCATTTATGAATTCATAGCTTAATGGATCCTCAAGCTTCTCAAATATATGCTTAGGTATGATCGTAGCCGCTCCGAGATCCGTATCCCATCTTACGTATGGCACACTAGTAATAAATTCTACGGTATAGTCATCTACGGCTCTAACATCTTCAAGTACACCTTGTAAAGCTGCTGGGAAGGCATATTTCATTATCATCTTCCAAGTATATTCTACATCATGCGCGGTGACCGGCACTCCATCACTCCACTTTGCCCTTTTATCTATATAGAAAACATATCTTGTACCATTATCAAGTATTTCCCATCGCTCCGCTAACCAAGGCACTATGCTCCCGTTAACCAATGTTAAGATAAGTGGTTCATAAAGCAGATGCATGAAAAACATTTGCTGGGTCATATCGCGAAAAGCGAGCAGACGATTGAAAGTTTTAGGTAAATCATCTAAAAATATCCGGACAACGTATTCCTCCTGCGCAGAAACAATTGTCGGGGCCATTGACGAAATCAGCATCACCAACGCTAAAACAGAGACCAGACCAGCTTTTATAAAAAATTTTAGTTTCATCATAAGTTCTTCCCTCCTAAAATTATTAAATAAATTTATCTTTAAAAATCTTTCTAATCTTTCAGCCAGTTTTGTTAAATATTCAATTAATTTCTTCTCTAGAAGTTTAAGGTTTATCAAATAATTAATGAATAATAAATATAGTTTCTTTAGAGGATTATATTCTTTAGAGGATTATAACGATTTGTTAAACTCACTAGATGCGCTTATGACCCATTCAGCATGAACATTTTTAAATCCTCAACGTCGGTAGACACCATATTTCTCAACAGCCCTTATTACAGATTTAATATTTTCGATAGGTGTCTCAGCTGGCACGTAAGTTGATGTCGCCAGTATGAACCCTCCTCCCGGCATAACTTCCTCTAATAGATTTTTCATGTATTTTTCAATTTCATTTGGTGTGGCGCTCAGAAGTAATGTTGGTGGTACTCCGCCCATCACGCATGTATGTCCCTCTAAAACTTTTTTCGCTTTCCTTACGTCAGTTTTTTCAAAGTGCGCAATACCCCACCTTTTAGGCAACTCTAATATGCTCTCCAAATAAGCATCATGTCGCCCCTCAAAAACTACGTAACATTTAACCCCCTGATTATAGAAATTAATTATTATCTCCTTTAAGTAGGGCCAATAGAATTCATAGTATAATTTTGGGGAAAGATACTCATTTAAGTGAAGAGGTATGAGCACAAAACCTTTAGACTTAGAAGTTAAAATTCTTTGGAGTAGCATTTCTTTCATCAGAACCTCGCAGGCCTCTTTAACTTTTCCAGGTATCTTTCTCAAATCTATTAGAATACCTGGAATTGTCCTTAAAAAGTCCCCTAAAAAATCTAATGGAACAGATGCAAGAGAACCAAGTAATGAGGGATAACCCGCTTTAGCAAGATCATCAATTAAAGAATCTAAAAACTTAATATACTTTGTTCCTTCAACACCAACTTTTATTAGCGTTGTCATGGCCTCTACTGATCCAGGTTTCTCAAGACTTTGATGCGCTCTTGGTATAACAACTTCAACCATAAATTTAGATGGATCTTCTATAAAGGCGTCATATTCTTCTGCTTTTAAAAATTCGCCGCCTACAAATTGGAAAGACCCAGCATTTGGCGATATCTCTCTGCCTGGCCAACGAGTATATTTATCACGCAAAATATCGTGCATTGGTCCAGTTATGGTCCCAGTAAGACGAGACAGTTCTGGATGATTTCTAAAAACGAAACCTAACAAAGATCCAGCCCCAATAAAAGGAGCTGGTGGAAAATCTGTTGGAAAATCCACTGCTGTCTTTACAATGGCTTGGCGGGCCTTATTAAGGTCAAAAAAGAACTCGTATGGTGTCACACCATACCATTTAGCTTTAAAACCGTAATCAAGACGAAGATCTAATGGAACTCTGTCAGGCTCCTCAAGATTAACAGCTGTTTCAATTCTTTGCCATCTTTGTTTAATGAGATCCTCTGGGGACATTCAAAACACACTTATTTTTGAGAAAACTAGATTATAAATTTTTTGGCTTTTAATACATGGTGTGGTTTAAGTTCTAAGTTTTAAAGACCAGCGCGTCCTCTTAATCTTGGGTTAAGGATTAGAGTTATCCCATGTCCCAGAAAAGCGAACCCGCATGCTAAAATAGCTATACAAAGACCAGCAGGGATATAAGTCCACCAGGCTCCATAAAAGACTGCCCCGCTCCTCATCGCATGAAAAATCATCATACCCCAGCTGATATTTCTTGGATCGGAGGCGCCTAGAAAAGCTAATCCGGCTTCCATTAATATGGCAAAAACAGTCCTTGATACAACATTAGCTATTATTATCCCTGTTACGTTGGGCAGAATATGCCTAAAGATGATGCGCCGATCACCAGCCCCTATAGCACGAGCCGCCTCAATAAAAGGGAGTTCTTTTAACGACAACGCTAAAGAACGTACTTGTCTAGCTGCAGGCGGCCATCCAAAGAAGCCGAGAAGAAGAATTACGTTCCATATATTTGGACCGACACAAAGCGCAAGTAGTATTGCTAATGGTATAAAAGGGATAACCAAGAAGATATCCGTTATTCGCATAAAGATGTCATCTAGGATACCTCCATAATATCCGCTAACTAGCCCTATAGTTGTTCCAAGGGAGGTCCCAACAACTGCAGCGAGCAAGCCAACTGTAAGAGAGATGCGAGACCCATATATTATTTGAGAAAAAACATCTCTCCCCACGTCATCGGTGCCTAAAAGATATTTAAAACTTGGCGCACTAAATCTAGGCGCCAGAAAGAGGACTTGTGGATCGTATGGAGATATTATTGGTGCAGCTACCGCAACAAATATAAAAATAAGTATTATAATCAATCCTGTAACACCTAACTTACTTCTGCTAAATTGTCTCCACGCGCTTACAATATCTTTTTTAATATGGACTGCCATCTCATTGCACCCTCATTAATCTTATGCGTGGATCAAGCCACATATAAAGTAGATCAGCAATGAAATTTAATACTATGAAAATTAACGATGTAATTATTAGTATCCCCTGTACAGTAGGAAAATCTCGTGAGAAGAAGCTCTCTGATAAGAGCGCACCTACGCCGGGATAAGAAAATGTTGTTTCTACAAAAATAGCACCAGTAATCATTAAACCAATGCTCATTAATGCTCCAGTAATGAATGGAAGTGCAGCATTCCTAGCAGCGTGATTAAATATAATTACTCTACTTTTGAGCCCTTTAGCCTCCGCGGTTAAAATGAAGTCTTCTCCCAAGATTTCTAGCATGGCGTTTCTCATTATAAGCGTATCACCAAAGAAGGTAATAATAGTTAGTGTCATAACTGGCAAAAATGCGTGATGTAGCACGTCACAGATAAATTCCCAAGCATTTCTGTAGATTACGCCATAAGATACGGCGGCTCCTATAGGGAAGATTGGAATATAGAGAGCGAAGACTGTTAATAAAACTAAACCTACCCAAAAGCTAGGGAGCGCCATAGTAATTAAACCTAGTGTCTGTAATGTAACATCTAGTTTACCACCATGTTTCCATGCAGCTATAGATCCAATAAAGAAGGCTAAAGTTAAAGATAATGTTCGTGATAGAACCACCAGAAATAAAGTCCAAGGAAGTCTCTCCATTATCAGCGCTGATACTTCTTTTGGAAAATACTTCCAAGAAACCCCTAAGTAGCCAGTAAAGGTATTTGTTATAAAGAGAAAGAACTGTTCAATAATAGATTTGTTTAAGCCAAATCTTTCTATAAGCTGCTGCCTCAGTATTTCGCTCATTTCTCCAACATATTGTGTTGAAGGACTTATAATATAATCGGCAGGGTTACCAGGCAATAACCGTGGAATCGAAAAGATCACAATTAAAATTATAAGGAAAGTGACAAAATACTGAATGAATTTTCTTATAAAGAATTCATACATAAGCTACGCGCACCTATTATAAATTTTCCTTGCTGAGAAATAAAGTTTTTGTTGAAAGTTACTTATATTTCCAGCAAGAAACTGCCCTTCCATCGATCTCAACAAGAGGGGGTTCTTCTGTTTGACATAAATGAGTAGCATCAGGGCAGCGTGGGTAGAACCTGCAACCTTGATAAATGAAAGCATCCGCAAGTTTATCTATCTTCGGTGGCAATGAGATCTTTATAAATGGGTTGGGAACTGGTACAGCCAACATCAACATTTTTGTATAGGGATGAAAAGGTTCCGAGATTATTTGCTCGGTTTCACCAGTCTCCACGATTTTTCCGCGATACATAACAAGTAATCTATTGCATATATATCGAGCTAAAGCTAGATCATGCGTAATGAAAAGATATGTTAGGTTAAACTCCTCTTTTAGTTTTAAGACTAGGTCAAGAATTTGTGTTCTTACTGTTGCGTCGAGTAAGGAGACTGGCTCGTCCATCACTATAAAGCTTGGGTTTAGTATAAGAGCACGACATATGACCACACGCTGCCTTTGACCACCGCTTAGCTCATGAGGATATTTGTTAAGGAAAAGCTCCGGTGGATTTAAACCCACGGACTTCAACATTCCCTTAATAATTTCTACTCTCTCCTTGGGGCTATAAAGTCCATGAACTACTAATGGCTCCTCAATTATCTTTTGAATCGTTAACCTAGGATTAAGTGCACTATAAGGATCTTGAAAAACCATTTGCATTTTTCTCCGAATTTCCTTCACATCCTTACCTTTTAAAGAGAGAATGTTTTGACCCTCAAAGAAAATTTCACCGGAAGTTGGCTCAAGTAAACGTAATATCAATCTTGCTAAAGTTGTTTTACCTGAACCGCTTTCACCGACAAGACCGACTGTTTCTCCCTTTTTAATTTCGAAGCTTACATCATCGACAGCACGTATATACTTAGGTTTTTCTCCCTTCAAGTATTGTATTAAGGTTCTACGTAATGCAAAAAACTTGCTTAAATGAACAACTTTTAACATTTTTATCTCACTATCTTTTTATTACCTTACTTATATAAATGACATGTAACGTAATGCCCTTGGCTAAGCTGGATAATTTCAGGTTCTACCTCATAGCATATTTCATGAGCAAGCGAGCAGCGTGGATGGAAGGGGCAGCCAGGCGGCAAGCTTATAAGGTTTGGCGGTTCCCCTCTTAATATGCTAAGAGGTCTTTTTGGTCCCCTCACGCTTGGAAAAGCGTTTATCAAAGCTCTTGTGTACGGATGCGCTGGTTTTTCATATATGGTTTCAACACTAGCGCACTCCACAATTTTACCAGCATACATTATAGCAATCTTATCGCATATTTGTGCAAGGATCGAAAGATCATGAGAAATAATAACTATTGAGAGACCATATTGTCTCTGAAGGTCTTTTAATAACATGAGTATCCGGGCTTGAGTTACTACGTCTAGGGCTGTTGTAGGCTCATCGGCGATTAATATCTCAGGGTCGCAGGCAAGCGCCATGGCTATAAGAGCCCGTTGTCTCATGCCTCCACTAAGCTCATGAGGGTATCTCTTAAGTATAGAACTGTCTAACTCAACCAAGTTAAGTAAACTGGCAGCTTTTCTTTCAGCCTCCCCCCTGCTATAATTGGTATGAGTTATGATTGCCTCTACGATCTGATCCCTTATGGTATGCACAGGATTTAAAGCATTCATTGATCCTTGAAAAACCATTGAAATTTTATGCCAACGTATTTTGCGCATATCTTCTGGTTTTAAAGACAGGAGGTCTATGCCATTAAATATAATCCTTCCATCGATTATACGGCCAGGCGGTTTTATTAACCTAAGAACAGATAATGCAAGCGTAGATTTTCCACACCCAGATTCTCCAGCAAGCCCTAAACATTCGCCCTTATCAAGCGTAATGCTCACATTATTGACGGCTTTTATAGTGCCCATCTCGGTAAAGTAATATGTTTTTAAGCAATGTATTTCTAGTAGACTAGACAAATTTTGCTGCCTCCACTTCTAATTTATTTATATCGATTATAAAAATTATTTTTAAGAAATGTAAACATCACTAAAAATGTCCTTAGAACCCTTTAAGGGTGTTCTGAAAAGTATCCGGTTAAGATAGAGAAGAGGGTTATTGCCACACCGAATTAAGGAGCTGGGAAAAATGGAGTTTTTGGTCTACTCTCCTAATATGAACCATATAGTGATTAAGCGGGCTGGTGAGTAATACGGATAGGACCTAACTTTGACGTGGCTCCTATCCTTAATTCTCTTAGGGAAAAAGTTAAGGTAACGAGGAGAAGGCGTAACGGGAATATACTCTCATAAGAAATTCAAGGGACAATGTGCTGGGCGAAGAAACCAGCAAGTGTAATAAGGGCTTTCGTGAGGACAAATAATTTATGAAGATATATAACTAATATAACGGTCACACTAGATGAATGGGGGTCCAGTACCAGTTGTTTTTGGCTGGCGACTCAAGTTGAAATGGAGACCACCTTAGGGTAAAGATGAGCTGCCCCCACATATTCTATATGTATAATTTGACCCCCTCTGCAGGCAAGTATGAAATGTTATAAACAGAAAAACCGAGTAAAGAAAAGAAACAAATAAATCTAGTTTAAATAGATGGGAAGCAGCATTTCTAATATTTTGTGTAAAGAATTGCTCCTTGTTGTAGTAAGATTTTCTGAAGCTCTGAGACATCTTCTTCCAATTCGCGCGGCGTTATTTTTCTTTTTGCGCAAATTGCTGCTGCTACACCTGCTGCTTGCCCAGTTACGATATTTTCAGGCAAGAGATCTCTTTTAAAGTCTGTTGTCGTGGATATTAATTTGCCTGCTAGTAGGAGATTTTCAACATTTTTGGGAACCAAGCATCTATATGGAATATCGTATGAACCTCCATCTTTCGGGAATACCCTTTTTACGGATGGGTCGATGTTCATTGATTCGGCTGGGAATCTACATGAATGGAATGGGCCACCTATTAATGTGGGCATAGCACTTTTTGCTATTACATCTGGGAATTTTCTTGATTCAGCCACATCATCACTTGTCAGCTGGTAGTCTCCAATAAAATGTCTTCCTTCCCTTCCCCTTATAGCAAATAGGACTTTTGTACAGTAAGCGTTTTTGAAGCCTGGTAGATACTTTTTTACGGCTTTTATAGCCATTGCAATCTGCTTTCTACACTCTATTTCAGCCTTAGTTAATTCCTTTATCTCCGTGACGTCACAATCTGCGGCTTGAGCCGTATGCTGAAATACTGGTTGGAAATGTCCATCCCTAAAAGTAAAGAAGAACCCAAGGTCTGAGCCGCGCGGAGGCAGATCACCATTCTTTACCGCTTCTTCAGAGAGAGCGTAAAAATTGACGCTCCCAAGTATTCCCCTCCAAGCTAAATCCAGTATGCTGTCTGCCTTCATTAATGCATCTATTACCTTCTTTTTCCGTGTCTCGGCTAAGGGATTAGCTCCCCAAACGGGTTTAGATGGAAAGCGCACAAGCTCATTTGGATTCTCCTTAAAATATTTTGTAACTTCCTTCCAATCAACACCATCCATATGAAATGCAACTGAGGGTGGGTCAATTTCTTCCTTTACCCTGTCTATTTTTATAAATGGTACTCCAGCTCTAACAGCTATATCTCCTTCACCAGTCGCATCAATGATTACCTTACCGAGTACAGCCATCCTTCCACTAATAGTCTCAACAATAACCCCCTTAACGTAATCACCGTCCTTTATAACGTCTACTGCAAGGGTATGTAGTAACATATGTACTCCGCTTTCATCAAGCATTTGAACAAGCAAAAGCCCAGCCCACTCAGGATCAATAAAAGCGAAACTATCAAAATACCGATCCTCCGGCGCCGGGTATGGGGTGGCTTTTCCATCCTTTTCTAATCTATGATGAATTTCTTCCACAAAACCAGCTATTATTTGTTCACCACGGTTGTTCCATAGATGCGAGAAGGCCCAACCCGGTGGACCTGAGACATTTATCATGCCGCCCACTGTACCAAATCGTTCAATTAAAAGTGTTTTAGCACCAGTTCTAGCAGCAGAGATTGCAGCAGCGCAGCCCGAAGCCCCGCCACCAACAACTACTACATCAAATTCGCCATATAACTCTATCATTTTTATATTTGCCCCCTACCAGAAGATACTTTTATGCAGAGATTACTTAATAACTTTTATGGGGATAAGCCGAAAGGGATTAATGCGCAATTTTGACGCCCTTTAAATCTTAAGTTTAACCTAACTCTTCCATTATTTATATTAATAAGCATTTAATTGGGTATAGCGAAATTTTGTAGGAGTTATTCTCTCAAACTATAAATATAAAGAGGAGAAATAAAATAGTGCCAACAGAAAAGATTAGTTTTAACCTAAGTATGTACAACCTCCTAACCTTTAAACAAGCATATTTTTCATTCATATAGAAGTTTTTCGGGATTTTTCTTAACCATAATTTCTATGTCGCTTGGATTCAATCCTTTTTCAAGCAAAGAACAAATGTACATTCTTAATCCTTCTACTGGCGGTGGATTATGGATCTGGCCTAGATCTGTTGATATTATGCATCTTTCTGGCCTCGCCTCCTTTATACATTGGACTACTTCATCAATTGTTACGCTTAACCACATTGGTGTAAGCGCGCTAAAGCAGTGTTCTAAGTAAGCTCCTTCCCTGGCCAACCTGATTTGAACACTTCTCGGCATATTAGGAACGGACATATAGGGATGCGTTATTATAATTTTCTTTACGCCGTAATTTTTCGCCTCTTTCACTAAGATTACTGACTCTTCTACTGATAAGTGCGAAGTAGCAAGAATAGCGTTAGCGTCCGCAACCAAGCCTAGTATCTCGATTACTTCAGGCAAAAGTTCATCCTTTTCATTTAAAATACGGATTCCTTTTGGTGAGAGACGCGCAAATTCTTTGGCAAAAGTGCCATAAGTTGTTGCTTGATGCTCCTTCAACCATTTTATATGGGCGTCGGAAAACAGTGAAGGCATCCAAACTACTTTGCCTCCAAATTTAAGGCAGGCTTCTACTGCATAAGGATTTAATCCACCTACATGAGGATTCAGAACTATTCCGCCAAAGGCGTCTATTCCTTGAACATTTTTCCTTATAAAAATCATCCGATCCGCATTGGGTACATAATGTGATTTAAAAACAATAGCACGCATACCAAACCTCCGAGCCTCTGCACAAACCTCTATTTCATCAAGCAGACGAGGATGTAGGTCTGGAGATGCATGTACATGCATATCAATTGCTCCTTTAAGTAGCTCTAGATCCTTTCTTTGCGAGCTCATATCAATTTACCTTCTATGCCAGTTATTCTGAGCCAACCTTAATAAAGGTGATATTTTTAAATATTTCGCATTAAGCGAAATTATTTTAATAATTTTTTGGTCCTTATTTAAAGAAGCGGGCCGTTAGGAGACTACCACGTTGTCCCTTTAGCTATACTATTGGTACCTCGTATATTATTCTTTAATGCCAAGAAGTTCCTTGCATAATTTTACTCCTTTAGTGGCGGAGTCGGCCCATGCGTCCGCGCCAGTATAATTTTTGGCATACTCATCGACTCTACCACCGCCAATGATTACTTTAACTTTATCTTTAAGGCCCTCCTCTTTTAAAGCGTCTATAGTTCTTTTCATAGAATCTATTGCTAGCGTTAATAGTCCGCTTAATCCGACAATGTCTGGTTTATGCTCTTTAACAGCATCAACAAATTTCTTAGGTGGAACATCAACGCCAATATCTATAACTTTGAAGCCAGCAGCTTCAGCAAAAGCCTTAAATATGTTTTTGCCAATATCGTGAACATCTCCCTCAACGGTCCCAAGTACTATAGTGCCTAAGGTTTTAACTCTCACTTTTTCAAGTTTCGGTAATAATAACTCTAAGATTCTGTTAAATATACTTCCCGCGTAAACTAGTTCTGAAAGGAAATATTCTCCTCTCTCATATTTTTCGCCAATTATATCTGTAGCGCGTCTACAAGCGTTAAAGATTTCGTCAACAGAGTATTTCTCAAGAGCTTCCTTTATAAGATTAACAGTTTTTTCTTCATCAAGATTAACAAATGCTTTAACAATTTCATCCAGCAAGGACATGATTAAAACCTCCTAAACGCCTGTAAACGCCACATTTACATTTTTTAACAGCTCTTATCAAAGATTTAACATTTTCGACAGGAGTTTCTGCCATCAGAGCTGTTGAAACTTCAATTTAATGGGAACGGAAATTATAGAAGCAAATAGTGTGATGGAATAGCCTATTCTAATAAGATCATCATTAACTAAGGAGTTCAATGTGTTTTTCTGGGGCACTCTAATGATGCTTTATCTGGCTCCCCAAAGTTAATGAATGTTTTACTTTCACTATTACCTGTTAAATTTAGTGTTAGCCTGTTTATCAATTTAAGTGAAGTTGTTCTATAACCAGAAAGCGGCTAAGTAGGGCTCTCTTCTCATCGTCAAATTTGAGCTAAATAAGTATATTAGTTCAATAGTATAGGTATTGAATGGTGAAGGAATTAATGGTTGAGAGAGATTACGAAGAAATTTTTAAGAAGCGTAAAGAGAGACTCGAGAAGGTTTATTCTAATAAGAGACCCGATAGAGTTCCCTTTGAACTTTTTCCATCCCTCTCGTGGATCGCGAGATATGTTGGCTTTTCAAATGCTGATCTCTGCTTTAACTATGAAGCAATATTGAGAGCCAATATGAAAATACACTCAGATTTTAATATCGATGGTATTGACTTCCCAATTCGTGTAGGAGCGGTGCTTGATCTTAGCTTAATGTTACTAGCTTTTATGGATTACCCAGATATGGCTATAAGTCTGAGCGGGTTAACGGGACCTATGCATGATATTTTAAGAGACAGGTACAGTAGATGGCCTGGAAGGGAGCTCCCTGAGAACGCTGAACCCCAATTTATCGGCGGAAAATTCATGGAAGATAACGAGTACAGTAGGCTTGCTGAAGATTCTTTAGGTTTCCTAAATAATGTTGTCTTACCCAGAGTATTTGAAGCCCTTTCTAAACCGAGTTCTCCGGAGGCTCATGCTGCCTGGATTAGGCTTGGCATGGAACTCCAAAAGCGTTATGATAACGATTTAAGGAGAAATGATCTCTTACTAAAATACGGATGGCCTGTCTTCCCAACCGCTCTGGGTGTTAAACCGCTTGATTATATAAGTGACCACTTAAGACATCCAACAAATCTTATGATAGACCTCTATAAGCGCCCAGGTGATGTGTTAAGGGCTGTTAATGTGATCGAGGAATTAACCATTAAATTTCTAAGGACGATTGTTCCCACACTTATGAAAGCTGCTCAAGATACTTTTAAGACAAAAATCATCATAATTGCATATCCGCTTCACCTCAACTCGATGCTCTCGCCAAAAATGTATGATAAATTCTATTGGCCAAGCCTAAAAAGGGTTTTAATCGAAACAATAAACCTTGGTGCGGTGCCTTCTATATTCTTTGAAGGCGATCATACACCACACCTTGAAACGATACTTGAGCTCCCGAAAGGGAAGGTTTATGGAATGTTCGAGAAAACGAATCTAAGGGTTGTTAGGAAAATATTAGGCGACCACATTATTATAGGAGGTGGTATTCCCACCTCGGTATTTGCTTATGGATCTAAGGAGCAGGTTTTTGAGGAGGTATGCAAGCTTTTAAAGGATATAAAGGAGCCGGGAGGATTTATATTCACAGGCACAGGTACACCGTTACCATCTGGGGCAAAAGTAGAGAACATATTAGCTGCTGTGGAAGCGATTAAAAAGTATGGAACATATTAACTTTAGTTCTCTAGTTAAAAATTTACACAAAGTAGATAACTTAACAGTTTTGCTTTTCTTCCATTCTTCCATTTAAATCAAAGCAAGTTGACTTTAACCTGAGGAAGACGGCAATAATCCCATTCCGCTTTGATCTTTCTAGCAATTTATATCTTAAAAATGGGCAATTTAATAAACAGTTTTCCCACATTTGTTCTCTGACCTAGTATATTTTTGGAGCAATTGCCACTCCTAGAAGGTATAAAAGCGCTTTTTAAAAAGGAGGAAAAATATGGGCTCAAAACGAAAATTAAAATCTATTAGGTCATAGAATACAAGCAGTAAGGGAAAAATTCTATCTATTATTGGTCGAATCTTCATACTTAGAAAGAGCTATCCAATGTTAAGGCTTAGATTTACAAGAGACTTGAATCTTGAGTGGGCTAAGGTTGTTTTGAGGATAGGCTTTCCAGTCTTATCTTTTGGCTTATTGAACGGATTTGCAT
>Ga0209394_1000391_pt1 | contig 35488 bp, 31 predicted proteins | sample JNZ201metaG_FD_184122 | JGI IMG/M metagenome (GOLD analysis project Ga0209394, IMG submission 184122) | Hot spring microbial communities from Jinze hot spring, China to study Microbial Dark Matter (Phase II) - JNZ 20120812A (SPAdes) (version 3) ...
GTGGGTTAAGCACTTCCAGGACGTATTCGCAACTATAGATAGCTTAATTGTCTGCAAGTTCGTTACGTTCGCCTATTGGTCGGACGTCATGGCCGAGCAGCTATCAGCGGTAACAGGGTGGGACATAGCCAAGGAGGAGTTCGAGAAAATAGGTGAGAGAATATACAACGCGGAGAGAGCCTTCAACGTGTTGTCCTTTGAAGATGGAGAGCAGTACGATACACTACCCAAGAGGCTACTAGAGGAGCCCATGCCTGAGGGACCGGCTAAAGGGCATGTAGTTAGATTGAGCGAAATGCTCCCGGAGTACTACAGCTTGAGAGGTTGGGTAAGGGGTAGACCGACAAGAGCGAAGCTGGAGGAGCTAGACCTGAAGTGGTTAGCGGATAAGCTATCTGAAGCTAAATTACTCCTAGAGTAAACATTAGCTTAAACTTTTTTTACAGCTCCACACGATTCTTAACTGAGGACCATATTCGTTCTACTGCGGATCTTCGCGACGACTACGTACTTTAGCCTAGGGAAAGTCTCGCGTGGATGAGCGCATTAAGCCGTTTAATCCTCAAGAACAAGCCTCGCTCATTACGAGCAAGCTGATTATAATGGTATGACCCCACTAGCTCCCACCCTTCATTCTCCCTCACTTAGAGGGTGTCTGGAGGGTTCCATAACCATATGTTCTACAGACTTTTAAACCTCTACTTATATACCTTACCTACATCAAGCCGGTAAGGCGATAATACAGTTCAAAAAGTGTTTCCTTGGATTACCCCCCAAATTAGCTCAGAAGTCGTTTTTAAACTACGAAGACTGGAAGAATGGTGAGTTCCACTAGAGATTGATTGTTGGCACCTCGAAGAGCGTTTAATTCTTGGCTAAGGATAGAAAAGACGCAACTGCAGAAAATGATGGGCTCGATCTCCAAGGCAGTACGGTATGGGCTCGGCCTCTTCTTATTGGAAGTCAAGTTCTTAAAAAGCTTTAAGGTTAAGAAGCTCTAAAAGTATGGCGAAGGTCTTGAAGCCCATTGGTGTAGTTGCTAGTGGATCAAAGTCGTTTTACGCCCCCGTATTGGTGTATAAGGACGCTGAGAGGTTTCTTCGTGAGGAGTCTCTTGCGTTTATTAGAGATAGAGTAACGGGTAAGCAGTACCTCGGTTTAATAAGGTGGTTATCTAAAATAGACCCCCTCTTGCCTGCGACCCAGAGGTCCGGAGTAGTGGATAACCCTAGACTTGCGGAAATAGCTACGAACATTCCATTCGAGACCTCATACGTCAGGATCATCGGGGAAATAAGTAGCGGAAGGCTTGAGCCTCCGGTAGACCCACCAACTCCAAGGAGCGAGGTGTTGCTTGTCGAGTCCCCCGAGGACCTCGCGCTCGAAGTTGGTGAGGGACTGACAATAGGGGAGCACAAGTACTCGGGGGTCAAGATACCCCTGAACCCCAGGTACCTGCCCTATCACATTGGGGTAGTTGGGGCAACCGGGACCGGCAAGTCGAGGCTTGTGAAGGCCCTCATAGACGAGGTGCTAGCCAAGACGGATTGGAGAGTGATAGTGTTCGACCACTCCGGGGTAGACTACGTATCTTACTACCCTCACAACGTAGTAGACGCATCCCTAGTAATGCCCGACCCCATAACCCTCGGCGAGCTAATATCAGAGAGGTCCATGCTTGAGAGACAGGAAGAGTACATACTGGCAACAGTGTATGCTTACATAGCTTCTTTCAAGAGAACTTCTGCTACAGCAACAACCCACGGCCCTCAAAGGGTCGATAAAGCTCTTAGCTCATCTGGAACCTCGTTCGCCTGTAGCATGAGATTTACCGAGGGCTTAGACTTCACAAATGCCGAGAAGCTTATGACCGAGATAACGTGGGACATACACTTGTTCCGTAAGTGCGTCGAGAGGGTAGGCAAAGAGTTTGAAGCCAAGGACCCAACCGTAGCTAAGATGAGTTTACTCGTAGGGACCTACTCCAAGGAGCTGATAGAGTCTCTTAACGAAAAGAAGCTCACGGCCCGTGACGCAGTCGATCGAGCTCTAAGGGAGAGGTTGGTCGTTATTGACTTGAGTAGCGTCGAGATAGTCGTGAGGAGATATATAGTGAAATCCGTTTTAGACGAGCTGTGGAAACTCGTAGACGAGCGCGGAGAGAGGCCCAGGACGCTGGTGATAGTAGACGAAGCGCATAACTACGCCTGCATGGGGTGTGGAGCCTCTTTACGTTCGATTGAGAGAACCGCGAGAGAGGGGAGGAAATGGGAGATCGGGTTGGTGCTGGCTAGCCAGAGGACAATCGACTTCTCGACTGACATCAGAAACAACATAAACACGTTCTACTTCAGCAGGCTACAGACCCCCGGAGACTTCGAGAATCTTCGGGGAGTCTTAGACTTAGGGGGCTTGGGTCCGGAGTCCCTGTCAGTTCTCGGAATACGAGAGTTCTTCTTCGCCGGCCTCGGGAATCCTCTAAGATTTCCAATACTCATTCGGGTGAGGGAAGTTGGGGAGCCAACTCTGGGGGGAAGAGCAGCCTAAAACGGAGGGAGCCGTTGGTATAGCCCCCGAGCTACTAGGGGAAGCTCTTGACTCCGTAGTTATTAAGATAGATAGAGTCGCCTCAATAGCTGGGATAGCATCTAGAGCTAGAGAGAGATTGGTCTCGAGCGGTGCCATAAGGAGAGCCACCTACATTGGAGATAAGTGCTTCTTAAGCATAGACTCGAGCTATACTTCTCCCCCTCTAGAGCTTGTCGGGGGATATCTCGGCCTCATCTTCGTAGTCAGCGTCCTCTACGGCAAGGAGTGTCGCTCTGCCTTATCGGAGTTTGAGGTCGTGGCTCACGCAACGTACGATCCGACTAGGGATTTAACTAGGGTCGAAGCCAGAAGACTCGAGAGGGAGAAAGCCATAGAGGCCCTAAGGAGGAAGTCTAGAGGGGAAGTCTACTTCGACATCATCATACTCGACGGTGAGGTTCTACCCAGACTGTCGCCAAGGCTCCTCGCTGGAGCTGGCGTAGAATCAGAGAAAGCTAGAGAGCTAGTGAGACTAACTGACACCATGGTCCTTCTGGCCGAAAAAACTAAAACTCCGGTCGTGGGAGTACTCAAAAGGAGCTACTCCAAGGATGCACTAGCAGTGCTCGGGTACTTCCTAGACGTCGACTTAAGCGATAGAGCCTTCATGACGTACGTTTTAGAGCCCGGGGAATTCGCTGTCATAGGGGACTATAGGTCCATAGCATCTGCTTACCAGAGTCTAGTTGACGACTACGGAGATGCTTACCCTAGAGAGGTTTCGCCTGCTAGGTACAGGCTCGCTTGGCTAAAGCAGATGCTTAGGTATTCAAACATAGCCGATAGGATGAAAATGGCGTTCTACAGACCCCATTCAGGGATCAGCACTACTGCAGTCAAGATAGAGTACGACTCGGTAGACCTAAGTGACGAGGAGCTAGTCTCATCAGTAACGTCTGTGAGCGAGGCGACGGGCTTCCCGGCGCCAGTGGATTACGCCGATACCTTATCGCAGATACCGAGTGACGTTAGGTTTACATTGTACCAGCTAGTGCTACAGAAGATAAGTGAAGCTAATCCGGACGTAGCGCAGAAGTTATTTACGCTGGTAAACCCGCAGAAACTCGCCTCGATAGGGTTGAGGACGTAGCGGACCCATGAGACGCACCAGAGGCTCGCCTAGGTTGTCAGCTATATAATCTCTACTAAACTACGTACTCGGCTGGCGACTATGTCGAGAGGAGGAAGCATTCCCCTCGGAACCTTGGTAGGCTTCATAGTGCTTCTGATGTTTGGTTGGGTGCCCATCTTGGGGCCTCTCGTGGCCGGCTTTGCGGCTGGACTCATAGCCAGGGGAGCATTACGGGGCTTTGCGGCCGGGTTCCTAGCCGGTATTCTCGGGGCAGTACTCGTCGGACTATCACTGAGTCTACTTGGAGCGCTACTATGGGGACTGATGGGGGCGTTAATCGGGTGGATAATAGGGTTTGGAGGAGTACTGTTGCTGTCCATTAGTATAGCCATACTCACTGCGCTAGGGGGTCTAATAGGCGGCGCTCTTAGGAGCTAGCGACAGCGCGAAGCGTCCTAGGTGGTGTACAAACTCGTCTATATAGTGCTCATTCCGACCTATATTTCACGTCTCCGGACCTTCACGAACTTAGAGCACGTAGAATACATAGGTTCATGGCCTTGATTAGCGATATGCGGAGAGAGAAACCCTCAGGTACTCATTAGAGCGGACTCGTCGAGGGACTGAAGCAACCCCGCTCGGGAGTCGTCAGCACACCCTATAATACCTAACCTTTCGCCTTCCCTTGGACTTAAACTCGCTGCACACTTTACCCATCTCCTCCATCGACTCTAGGACCTTATAGATTCCGCGAAGGGAATAAGCGGGAAAAACCTTCCATACTTCGTACGCCGTAGCCTCCCCACTTCTCTCTAGTACGCGAATTATCTCTTTACGCACATCTTTATCTGCCTTCCTGCTAGCCGAAAGAGGTCTAAAGCCCATAGTTACGACTGCTATGGAGTTCCCCATGTTTTCGGCTACAGTGTAGGCAGATGCGGATAGAGACTTCGTTTTGACTCCACTTTTCCAGAGCCTCACCAAGGAGTTAAACGCTTCATCCCTACTTATCTCGACGAGCTTGATCGACCTAGCGAACTCGGGTAGAATGAGGTTCTTCACTCCTTTAATCGAGGTAGCCACTACTTCGTAGGATGCGTTTACACCCACATCCTCTAGGTCTCTAAAGCCCTTCCAGATCGAGTAAGCTAGCAATCCTGTCCTCGCTGGAACAACTACTCTATCTACTCTAAGCCTCCTCTCATATATCTCGAGAGCGATAGTTTTCAGCCCCTCCACAGTGAGAGGGGTTGCGTAGCCTAATAGGGAGGCCTTCCCATTCTCGCCGAAGACCAGCTTCACATTCCCGGTTCGCAACAGTATGTCTACATCTAAGTAGTCAAGCGATAAAGGATCCTCCACGACTACTTCGACAGAGGAGACTCCGTTAAGGTAGTAAGCGAGGGAGTAGGTGAAGTCTTCCTCGAACTTCGTTCTAATGGTTACGAATCCCTTTGAGAGTACGTAGCTCGCTATGACGGAGGAAGCTCTATCAGAGTAAGTGCCTGTGGGATTGTAACGCTCGTTTTTGACTAGCACTCCTCCAACAGTGTTTACTGGAGTCAACCCCTCTCCCTTCGAGATAACCTTCTCTAATTTAGGTAGCACAGACCTGTATCTCCAAATGCCCGGCCCTGCTCTTTCCACTCTAAACACTCCATACGGGTACTTGAAGACCGTAAGCCACCCACAACTCGGGCAGGTAAAGACCTCTTCGCTGTACGCTCTTCCACACTTTCCGCAGACCAGCAATTCCTGAGCTACTGCCGTACTCAAGGCTAGGACCGCTACTTCCTCACTAACGAGACCATGTACTCGTACAGTCTTGTGTCTCCTGAGATCTCTGGATGGAACGTTACAGCGAGAACATTATTCTGGATAGCCACCGTACCCACTTTACCGATATCTGGGTGGTCGAGATAGCCCACTATCCTCGCATCACCCCAGGCTTCAACTATCGCAGGCGCTCTTATGAAGACCGCCCTCACAGTGCCTATTCCATCGACGAAGACCTCCGTTTCAAAAGACTCTCTTTGTCGGCCGAAGGCATTTCTTCGTATAGCTATATTCATCAACTCGAGGAGAGGTTGCCCTGTCTCGCCAACCACTCTATCTACTACTTTCTTAGCTAGGAGTACTGCCCCAGCGCAAGTCCCCATTACAGGCTTTCCTTCTCTCGCTAGGTCTGCGATAGCTACGTCCATTCCCGTGACTCTCATTAAACTACCTATGGCGGTAGACTCGCCCCCGGGTATGATCAGAGTATCTATACCTACTAAGTCTCTAGGTGACTTAACCGGTACAGCCCTAACCCCGCTGAGCTCGGAAAGCAACTGCAGGTGCTCTAGGAAGTCTCCCTGGAGGCTCAGCACTCCGACTACTACCAAGTTACTCACCCCTCACTTGCATGAGCTCCTCCGGCTTCAGCCTCCTCACGTCCATCCCCGTCATTGAGGACCTCTCGGAAACCATTTTCTGAGCTTCGGCAACGATCTCCGGGTCGTCGTAATAGGTAGTAGCCAGTACTATAGCTCTAGCCCTAGCCTCCGGGTCTGAGCTCTTGAAGATCCCAGAGCCCACGAAGACCCCATCGGCCCCCAACCACATCATGAGCGCAGCATCTGCCGGTGTAGCGATGCCTCCAGCAGCAAAGTTTACGACGGGCAGTCTACCGAGTCTCGCAGTAAGTAGAACTAGTTCATAGGGAGTCTTGTTCTCCTTCGCGTATACCCAAAGAGCCTCGATGTCTCTCGATGTGTAGTATCCTTTCAGTGTTGCGATATCTCTATTAACGAGCTTCATGTGCTTTACTGCCTCCGCAACGTTACCCGTACCGGGCTCTCCCTTCGTTCTTATCATAGACGCTCCCTCAAATATTCTCCTCAGTGCTTCCGGGAGGTTTCTTGCTCCGTTCACGAACGGCACTCTAAACTCCCACTTGTTAATGTGGGCTCTCTCGTCTACTGGAGTGAGGACCTCGCTCTCATCTATGAGGTCTACACCTACCTCTTCGAGCAGCCTTGCCTCCTCGGTGTGCCCTATTCTGCACTTAGCAGATACGGGTATTGTAATAACATCCGTAACTCTCTGAATGACGTCCAACCCAGCCGTTCGGGCAACACCTCCAGATACCCTGACGTCGTAGGGGAGCTTATCGAGGACCATGACACCCACAGCACCAGCGTCTTCAGCTATTTCAGCCTGCTTCTCGCTAGTGACATCCATTATTACTCCTCCCTTAAGCATTGACACGAAGCCTAGCTTAACCAGAGTACCCCCTAACTTAATAAGCGGGAGCGAACCACCCTCCGCAGAAGACCTATCCCTAAGTTCCAGTAGTTGGTATATCAAGTCGCGAAGCTTCTCGATAAATACGTAAGAGTCAGTGAGCTTCACTTGCACACCGCCAGTATAGCTTTCGGCCTCCCTGAAATAACTGTTATTGAACGTTCAACAGGTTTCCCAAAAATTCGAAACTTCGGTAATCTAAGGGGTAGGTAGGCGAAGGTCAAAAAGTGAAGCAATGTCCAAGCCGGCTTGTTTTAAGTACTTGTGACAGGATCTACTGGGGATAGCAATATCTGCTGCTCTACTAGTACTACTTGTGCTTGTAATCCTGTCAGTACTAGCATTAGCTCTCAGAGAGATTCGCCGCTCGAGACTTGCTAAGGCTGTTGTTGCTGTTAAAAAAATGCTGGTTACTGGTGAGGAGGGAGTCTCCTTTTCTAGACCTCTGAACGCTGAGCTCGGCAGGCTAACGATTGTTGGGATAGTTGGCAGGAAAGGTTACAGAGCCCTCGCAGAGTTCACACCTTCATCTAAACTCCTGCTCGGCAGTATTCGCTACCGTGACCTATGCTCAGGGGGTTACCTACTCGCCGTAGACAGTGTAGGTAACGGCTACTTGAACACGCCAGCCGTCAGGATTTTGATAAAACCATTCGAAAACGTTCTTGTCGCATGTTTAGACCCGTCGGAAGTCCATACAGTAGCGAAGTCCATTGAAATAGTTGAGGAGAATTCGACAGCAAAAAGCGTTATTCACGTCTCCGGCGGTAGGTACTCAGCTAGAGTCTCATGGGAATCTTTCGTGCTGCCCTCCTGGAGGCTAGTCTACGAGCCGATGAGAGGGTCCTACAGAATCGTGAAAGAACCCGGGGTTGGAGTAAGAGTAAGGAGCGTGCGCGTAGAAGTCTGTGCTAAGTCTTTAAGCTACTTCACTCCCGAGATCTGCGCTACCATTACTAGGCTGGCAAAAGTGGATAGTGAAGCCTCCGGCACACTAGAAGGACTAATAGGTAGGAGGCTCGTGGTTGTGCACATGGCTTACGTAAACCTCCTCGACCTAGCTAGAGAGCTCGGGATAGCTAGATACCCACACATATCTGGGTACTCTAGCGGCTATATTAAAGCTAAGTTAACTATGGAGGTACCGATGGCTAAGAACATAGTAAGGGAAGAACCGGTCTAGATAGCTTACTTATCCGTCACTACGTTTACCCATGTTCTGAAATTGGTATATTTACTATGGCTAAAAAGAATACCTTCATTTAACTAGGTTCTCAGCTACTTTAGGAAGTGAGACCTTTCGCAGCATTCGCGATACTACCGGAAGGAAGACTGTTGCTGTAGTAGTCAGTAAAGCAGAGCCTGCCACTGTCGCGAGGTAGGTCTTAGTGGTGTCCCTGGTTAGTCCACCTAATGCCGGGCCGACTATGGATGATACCATTACAACCGAGATCTGCATACCTATGAGCCTCCCAACCCTCCTGTTACCGAAGAGAGCTGGGACGATGCTCATGTGTGCTACTGGCTCGCCTCCGAACGCAAATAGTCTTATGAGTAGAGCGAGTACAGCTGGCCACGCATAAGCGTGGGGCAGTAGACTGACAGCATAAGATGATGCGGCTTGAGTAGCGTATAGAGCTAATATGGTCTTCAAAATACCTACTCTAGTAGCTAGTAGCCCCCAGAAGAACCCGCCCGCAGTTTGTAGAATGCCCGAAACTCCCATTACCGCAGGAGTGTATACTGCCAAGGCTTCCTCACTGGGCAAGCCGGAGGATTCGTAGATCTCTGAGATTATCGGGGCGAGGTAGCTTATCAACATAGTCGATGAGGTAGCTACTAAGAAGATCGGCACTAGCATAGTTAAATACGCTCTGCGGCTCGCATGGTCAGTATATGACTCTCTAGATCTCTGCTTAGGCGGGACCATGCCTCTGTATAGTGCTGCGCAGACCATAGTCACCGAGCTAGTGACAAGCGACGCAGTAAAGAAAGTGTAGAACGGGCCTGTCCTTGTCAGAAGGTACGTGATTATGGGAGACCAGAGAGTGAGCGCCATATATGACCCGCTCTGGACTACAGCTAGAGCTAGCTGAGGTCTAGACGGTAGAGAGCTTATGACCGCAGGGTTTACCGACGTAGAGACGGCTGAGAAAACAAGTCCATAGGCTACTGCCGAAGCGTACCAGTACCACATGGCCTCGCTCCACGGTTTTGACCTCATGGGTAGTACCAATATCCCTGAGGTGAGTTGCGATAGTGCACCAATAGCTAGGAGGATTGAGGGACCTCTTGCATCGTAGAGCGCTCCAAACGCCGAGGAGGTGAATATTCCTACACCGCTCGATATTATTATGAATGCTGCTACCTGCGTCACGCTGTCGACTCCGTAGAGACTCATCAAGTGCTGGTAAAACATAGAGATACTGCTCCTCCAGCCTACAGCGAGTAGGGCCAGAATACCCGCTACCACGTAGCTATAGCTTCTCTTGACCACGGCTTACGACCTTAGTAGAGGTCGTTAAGCAGAAATAAGCTCCTGCACTCATCAAGCAGGAAAGCTCTCTAACCTTAGCAAGGGAGATATAGTTCACGCAAGAGCTAGTGGAAGATCATGCGCACTCCCAGTCTTTCTTAAAGTCTAACACGCCGCAGTACTTGACGGGGCACTTACCTAATGCGCTGTTTAACTGGAGTTTCTAGGGACAAATGTTCAGGGCGGGTCACGCTTAGTAAGCGCTACTCTCTATTATGCTGGATATTAATATCCGGTGTTGTAGCTAAGAAGAAGCTAGAGAAACTTGGACATAAGTCCGGTGCTTGGTTGAGGGAGTGTTCGCAGATTTTGGAGAGAATGTTGTGGCAGCACTCAGTGAGGGGCTTGTGGAGAACTCGAAGAATGCGCGATAAGGCAGACATAGTCGTTCATATATTCTACAGCTACTATCTACTTCTAGACCTTTCAGTACGTAGGGTAGGTTATGAGGAGTTCAAATAAGTAGAATACTTAACTTCTACTCTACAGCATCAAGTTGGTGACCTAGTTTGGAGGTTTTGAGGGGAGTACACCTAGTTAGGGGAGAGGTATCAAACATATATGTAATAGAAACAAGCTCAGGGAACATCCTAGTTGACGCAGGAACCCCGAACGACCCTGAAAGGATTCTCTTATATCTTAGATCTTCCGGGCTTAAGGTAGAGTTCATTTTCGTAACTCACGCCCACTGGGACCATGTCGGAGGACTCAAAGCAGTGAAGGAAGTTACGGGTGCGAGTGTTGTAGCCCACGTAGATGAGGCTCCCTATATACGCGGAGAGAGTTCTACAAGACGCAGATTCGAGCCAGTTAACGTAGATATCTTAGTGAAAGATGGAGACAGCATTTTAGGGCTTACAGTCATTCATACTCCTGGACACACTCCTGGTAGTTCATGCCTCTTCGACAGTGGGAGGAGGACCATCTTCGTGGGGGATCTAGTTTACGAGGAGGGTGGAGAAGTTCGTGAGATGCTCCACCAGTATTCTCGCGATCCTTACATGAACAGGGAGTCTATAGCTAAGCTAATTGCATACGACTTTGACCACTTGCTGCCAAGCCACGGGAACCCAGTGCTGGGAAAGGGTAGGGAGATGCTGAAACTTCTTGTCGAGAGCTTTCACCCGATGTAGGGGCAATATAGATGCTGATCTCTCTGTTAAGCAAACTTCATTCACTCATAGCCTCTAGTATCCAATACCTTACCTATGGGTAACCTATTTATAATGTTTCTTCTAGAGTAGTAGTTGGTGGTTTTACGTGGTTAGACCTATGACTAAAGATGCTTTACTAACTGCTTTCGGAGGAGAGTCTATGGCTCACACAAGGTACTTAATTTTTGCTGATGTAGCGAGGAAAGAAGGCTTTAGCAATGTTGCGAGACTTTTTGAAGCTGTAGCTTACGCTGAGTTAGTTCATGCCAGTAACCACTATAGGGCTCTTAGAGAGTACAATGAGGATGCCAAGGTGGCTGCCGGGACTCCCATAGGACCTGGAAACACCAGTAAGAACCTGGAGCTGGGGATCACGGGTGAGGATTACGAGGTTAGTGAGATGTACCCGGTATTTCTAGAGATAGCTAAACACCAGGGAGAAAAAGAAGCCGAGAGGAGCTTCTACTATGCGTACATGGCGGAACAAATCCACGCGAGGTTATATAGGGAAGCGAAGAGCTATGTAGACCAAAAACGAGATTGGCCTCTAGAGGGTAAAGTATGGATATGTCCGGTCTGCGGGCATACTCACGTCGGGGTCGACCCCCCAGAGAAGTGCCCAGTCTGCGGTATACCTAAGAACCTCTATAAGGGTTTCTAAACCTAGGTCAAGTTTTTAACTAAGTAGTTATATGCTAGAAGAGCGTGGAGTGCCGTTCCCTTCCAAAGGGCTTCTTCATCAACGTCGAACCTGGGGTGGTGGTGAGGATATACTATGCCCTTACTTTCGCTTCGAGTTCCCAAGATTACGAACGCTCCCGGAACCTTCTGGAGGTAGAACGAGAAGTCCTCAGACCCCATACTCATAGGTGCTTCGGAAGTCGGCCCCAGCTTGCTGGCAACCTTCATGACGAAATCGGCTAGCTCGGACGTGTTTATTACTGGCGGGTAAGGAATCCCAGTAACCTCGACTTTGCCCTCACACTCCCAAGCTGCCGCATAGTGCCTTACTATTGCCTCAATTCTAGATAGCACCCTGTCTCTCACAGACATGTCGAAAGCTCTGAGTGTGCCGTAGATCTCGACGGAGTCAGGTATTACGTTACTAGCCTTACTTGCCTCGATTCTAGGCGTTGAGACGACGATAGGTGTGAGAGGGTCTACGTTTCTGGCCACTACCTTCTGGATAGCGTTGTATATGTCTGCAGCTGGCACCGTGGGGTCCTTGGTTAACTCAGGGTGGGCAGCATGACCTCCTAAACCCTTGATCTTTATTACGAATGACGTAGAAGATGCGTTCATAGATCCCTTTCTTGTAGCTATCACACCAGACGGAAGCTCTGACCACACGTGAATACCGAAAACGGCGTTTACGTCATCAAAAAAGCCCTCTTCTACGATTTTCTTCGCTCCAGCACCTCCTTCTTCAGCGGGTTGAAATACTAGCTTAACTGTTCCCCTTAACTTACTTTTAATAGAGGATAGAACTCTAGCTGCTCCTAGAAGCATGGCTACGTGAGCATCATGACCACAAGCATGCATTTTCCCCGGAATCCTTGATTTATACGGAACATCGTTTTCCTCCTGTATTGGGAGAGCGTCCATATCGGCTCTTAGTGCGAGAGTCCTCCCTTCACTAACCCTTAGTATACCAATAACTCCCGTACCAGCGGTACGGGCGACTTGAAACCCTAAACGCACTAACTCTTCCTCAACTAGCTTCGATGTCCTGTACTCCTCATACCTTAGCTCGGGATACGAGTGGATATCGCGTCGAACTTTAATGATGTAGTCGCTCATAAGCTTAGAGGCATTAATAATCTCTTCCTCTACGGGATCTAAGCTCATTTTTATCACAAGTACATTTCAACTAATCAGGTAAAAACCTTCGAACTGTTTTGATGATACTAGAAATAGCTAAGAAATCCTCTGTTCTGTTTGGATTTCCAAACCTGTGAGGAGTTAAGGTTTAATAACTTTGTTTTACTAATAGTAACGGTGATAAAATGTCTTTAAACCTTATAAAGTACGCTAAGGAAGTCGAGGAGAGAGCTTTAGACTCTTACCTTCACAATACGAGGGTTCTGAGGCTTAGTGGGATAGACTTAAAAGACCTCGAGGACGTGGTTAAGAAGGTGTCGATCGAGACATGGATCCACAAAGAGATTGTAACTGGGATGCTGAAGGCGTATCAGGAAGCTCTAGATAGAGTGGTTGAAGTCATGCGGGATGTTGAAAGTATTACACCTACCGCTATCGAGAGAGCAGTTCTCGTGAAAATCCTGAAAGAACATCTACAGATAGAGACCGACATGATCGAAACATATAAGAAGCTTGCTAATGAACTCAAGTACCCAGTCCTTAAAGCTATTGCCGAGGCTTTAGCAAGAAACGAAGAAGAGCACCACAAAATGATTAGCGACCTAATCAGAAAGTACGAAGAAACGTAAAAACATGTGAGTAGCAATTAACTCGCCACATTACTCTTATATTTACCTACATCGATAGTTTTTACTTGGAGATAAGCCTTGAAGTGCCCCTTCTGTGGCTATGATGGTCAGCCCGAAGTAGCTAAAGAGTGGAAATTCAGGTTCTATACGGTTCAAAGGGTTAAGTGCCCTAGGTGTGGTGGGATATTTAATCACTACGCTGGAACAACACCAGCGGGGAGGTTCTCAGAGTTTATAATTAGAGTTAAACCAAGGCCAAAGAGTGGAAGATAGGTCTATTGCTCCAGCCTCATCACTTTATCAACCCTAATTTTGTTTTAGCAGCAAGCCCTTACTCTTTTAGTGTAGTGAAGAGGTCAAATTTATATAGTTATGTTGGCTATTAAGGCGGTGGAACGTTGAGAATAGGTGTTTACGGTTTTGGAGCCATTGGGAGGTTAGCTTCTAGGCTGATCCTAGAGCGCGGGCATGAGCTCGTAGGGGCTGTAGATATCGATGAGAAAATTGTTGGTAAAGACGTCGGTGAGCTTCTGGGCGTAGGTAGTTTAGGAGTCGAGGTGACTAAAGACGTTAGTGAGCTTGCCGATGCCGACGTAGTGATACATGCTACTGGGTCCTACCTTGATAGAGTCTTCGACCAGATAGCCTCCTTAGTAAAGATAGGTGTTCACGTAGTCTCTACGTGTGAAACTCTCTCCTATCCCTACTATAGATACCCAGTTCTTGCCTTAAGGTTAGATGAACTGGCTAGAGCTTTCGGGTCTGTAGTAATTGGGACGGGCATAAACCCAGGTTACTTACTTGACACTTTAGTAGCGGTCCTAGCGGCTTCGGTTCCGTCAGTCAAGAGAGTGAAGGCTGTGAGAAGTCTAGACGCAGCTAAGAGAAGAGAGCCGTTTAGAAAGAAGATAGGTATCGGTGACGACCCAAGAGTTGTTGAAGAAAGGATAGCTAGAGGTGAGATCACAGGGCATGTAGGGTACGCTGAGTCGGTATACCTCATAGCACTAGCTGGGGACCTTAACCTCACGAAGGTGGTCGAGTGGCAGGGTAGTGTACCGGCTGAAGCAGATATCGAGTCATCAGGGATTAAAGTAGAGAAAGGCAAGAACAAGGGGATCGTAGGGTATGGTGCCGGTTTTGTGGGCGAGCGGGAAGTAGTTAAAGTCGTTTTTGAGGCTTACGTTGGCGCCCCAGAGCACGAAGAAATTGAGGTTGAGGGTCATGAGTACTCAGTTAAGTGGAGGAGTACTGGAACACCTGGGGACTTAGGTACAGTAACTGTAGCTTTAAACGTAGCTGAGAGAGTCCCGTATATGTTGCCCGGGCTTAGGCTAATGACTGACATGCTACCATTTAAGATCAGGTTTGTTAAGGGGTAATCTCAGGTGGACTACTCAACCTTAGAGAGCAGGCTGAGTAGCCTAATAAGTGAGCTCGAGAGCGAGTACCTCAAGAGAACACCGAAGAGTAAAGAGCTCTTTGAAAAGTCAAAGAAGCTTACTCCCGGTGGGGTAACCTACTCGATTAGATACTTCAGACCACACCCTGTTTACGTTTCGAGAGCTGAGGGAACTAGGGTTTGGGACGTCGACGGTAATGAGTACGTAGACTACTGGATGGGTCACGGAACCCACATCCTGGGTCACGCACCAAAGTTCGTTCTCGATGCTGTAGTAGAAGCTATGAGGTCGGGAACTCACTTAGGCTACGAGAACCCCTACGCTGTGGAGTACTCTGAGCTACTAACGAAGGTCGTGCCTGGCCTAGATATGGTTAGGTTCGCTAACAGTGGAACTGAAGCCAATATGTACACGCTCAGGCTTGCTAGAGCGTTTACAAAGAGAAAGTACGTAGTTAAAGTCGAGGGTGGTTGGCACGGTGGATACGATGCATTACATACAGCTGTTTCTCCCCCGTTCACTGGTCCTGAATCAGCTGGACTCCCCGATGAGTACTTAAGGTATACTCTATCTGCTCCATATAATGACTCAGAAGCAGTTGAGGAGCTATTGAGGAAGCACTCTGTTGGGGCTGTTATAGTTGAGCCTGTACTCGGGGCTGGTGGTTGCATAGCTCCTGTAGGTAATTACCTCAAGGAGCTTAGGGAGCTTACATACAGGTACGGTTCTCTACTAGTATTTGATGAAGTGATTACGGGGTTTAGGCTCGCACTAGGAGGAGGTCAGGAGTACTTTGGTGTTAAAGCAGACCTAGTGGTCATGGGAAAAGTTGTTGGTGGAGGCTTTTCGGGCGCAGGTGCCTTTGGTGGGAGAGCAGAAATCATGGAGTTACTGGATCACTTGAAGATTCATGATCCAAGGTCTAGAGCCTTCCACGGAGGGACGTTTGTCGGTAACCCAGTCAATATGGTAGCTGGGTATACCTTGGTTAAGTACCTAGCTGAGAACAAGTCGCTTTATGAGGTTGCAAACAGAATGTGGGAAGAGTTTAGGAAGTACGTGGATAAAGTCTGTGAAGAATACGGAAGAATATGCTGGTCGACTGGTGCTGGAACCATGACCGGTATACACTTCACTAAGTTGAGGCCGCGAAACACTAGGGAGGTTTACGAGCTAAGGTGGAGTAAGCAGATTGAGTACGCTTACCACCTCTACTCGAGATTAAGTGGTGTACTCTACATAAGCGAGAAACTAATACATCTTCTGCCGTCACTAGCTCACTCGAGAAAAGAAGTTGAGCTATTTACAGATGTCTTTAGAAGCTTTTTAGCTAGAGTTCTCAAGGCCTGATTCAGTTCTGCTTTAAGGAGCTTTCTCCTCAAACTCTACGTATCCTTGGTGAGTGCTAATGCTAACCGTTATCCTGAGCTCAACTCTACCTCTCCATACCTCACTTACGGCTTTAAACACCTCTTTAGTGATGTCTTTCGAGACGGTTCTATAGGACGTGGGTACGAGCTGCACTACCCTATTAAGGGGGATAACTACGCCTATGCTTAGCTTCAGACGGTCCTTCTTAAGCTTGTAGTCTAGGTTCTCCACGACGAAACCGAACCTCTCTGACGTTTTCAGTATAGCAGCTAGAACCCTCCATAATGCGGGGTCATCGGATTCTAAGTAGGTTCGGTAAGTTTCCATTACCCTTCCACTAACGTGTTCTTTAACTCTAGACTCCAACTCTACCCTCCTAAAGTACAGGTTTCTCTCGACTAGATCTTTTATTACTGATAGCGCTACATGTAGAGGGTAGCGCAGATTCCCAACCCACTCGACCACTAACTTGATGTCTTCTTCTCTCTGTTCTATATGTAAAGAAGATAGTGTGAGACCTTGAGCTCTAAGCTCACTTAGAAGTCGTACTTGAACATCAAAAACTTCCTCTATCGAAACTCGTGGGGGTAATGGCTTGGGTGGAGCGGCTTTATGCTCCTTGATTCTTCTCACGACGTCAGAGTATTTTGCCTCAAAATCCTGTTCTGATAGCTCGTACACTATCACTTCACCTCCGGAAGTCCCGGCAGCTTCAACTATCTTGTCCAAGGCCTCACCTCCTGTAAGGTCTTCACCGATCGACTTAAAGTAGGCAGCTATGAATAGACCGCGAAGTATTACTATACTCCCCTCAGCCTCTCTAACACGTACTCTAGCAAAACATAGCTTCTCAGCACAGACACTCATCAAGACCTTTGCTAAATCTTCTCCCGCGCTTATACTCTTGACTAGCACTATCGAACCTTTTAGTAATGCTTCTAGCCGTAAAGACATCTCATCGATAGTATCGCTAGCAAATCTCAATACGTCTTTCTCCAACTTTACACCACAAACAGTCGAGTTTAGTAACTAATTAATTGATATATGACCCGTATAATTTCTTAATTTACTACGCAATAACCTATTGGTGAGCAAATGGTGACTCACGAGTTTCTCAAGGTTAAGAGGCTTGAACACGGTGTTTTAGGACTAGAGGTAGCTCTACCTAACTCTCCACCACTAATACTCCTCGCGGGTAGGAAGGCCTTCATAATGTGCGGATACCTTAATATAGAGCTAGCAGAAAAGCTAGGTGTCCCGTGCGTTCGCGTAACGGGAGTAAAAAGCGTTGAGGACTTGCTAGAGAAAGAAGTTCAAGAAGTAACAACTAAAGCCAGGGACATGAGTATCTCCCCTGGACTTAGAGTAAGGGACATACTAGATAAGCTCTAGCCGTAATGAGAGCGTCTCCTAGTTCTCCCCTCATATTATAAACATTTTTGATTAGAAAGCGGAAACGGGATCTTTAGCTCTCTGCTGTGTTAACGATCCGAAGCCTATGACCTTCAGCCTCTCGAGGTTCGGCTGAAGCAGTGCAGAGCTAAAAGTCCCGCCCTTTTCTCCAACTTTCATTGGTATCTAGAAACTGCCTATAGTGTCATTGGTGGCTTTGGGTTAACTATTTCGGTACTTCGTGGTGTTTTCTGCACCTGGCTTCGTAGCTCTCTCGACCGCCGATCAGTACCCTGGGGCTATCGTAGGGAGCTGGTCTTCCATCTAGTAACCTCTGGGTTCTAGTTGCGGGTCTTCCACACTTTTTTCCGTCTTTACCCGTGTGTGTACAGACAGCTCTCAGGACTCTAATGTCGTCTGCGTGCGGTAGGATCTCTTTGACTACCTCCCACGGCTCTCCTCTGAAGTCAAGGTTCAGAGCTGCTACTATGACTAGCCTATCGCTACTTAAGTCCAGCAGGAACTTTACGAGCTCTTTTGAGTATTCGAAGAACTGGAACTCGTCTATCCCGATGACGTCGTGCTCTAGTAAGATGTCTCGTACTCTGTAGAAGCCAGCGATGTCGGACTCTACGACTAGTGCATCCATCTCGAGACCGTCGTGGCTGACGACCTTGCTACTCGAATACCTAGTGTCTGTGGAGGGCTTGACTAGTACTACTCTATACCCGGCGATAGCATATTTTCTCAGAACTCTGAGTAGCTCAGTAGTCTTACCGGAGAACATAGGACCCACGATTATGCGCAACCCACCTACCATATGCTCCCTATTTCTAGCTAACTGAGGATACTTCTTAAAACAGCTCTAGTTCTAGGCTTGGGTAGATCGTATAGTAGGTTTCCCATGTCGCAGCTCACGGAGAATCTCTAGTGATGTATAGGTACCCTATCTCCTCGAACTTAAAATAGTTTCTGATCTCTAGGTTACGTAATCTTCCCTTTATTAGCAGCCTGGTTTTCGCGATTACGGACGTGGCATGGCGCACACGCATTCTCGGACTAGGGTTTACCCCCTAGGTTTATGGTATGGAGTCGGCAAAGTTACACCAGTCTTCGATGCGTCTAAAATCCGCGATGACCTGAGGAAGGTCAAGGATCTGGGTGTAGGCTTTGTTAGACTTTGGGTAAACTGGAGAGATATCGAGCCGAGACCGAGTGCGTACGCATTTGGAGAGTTGAAGGAGGCTATGGACGAGGCCGAGGAGATCGGGCTTTCCGTAGTAATCCAAGTCTACTTAGAGTTTGGACCAGATTGGCTTCCGAAACTCTACCCCGATGCCGTTTTTATTTCTGAGTCCGACCTAAAGCTGTATCACCAAGGTAGCCCAGGAGTTTGCCTAGACCACCCCTCTGTGAGAAGGCATGCTGAGAGGTTTCTTGTGGAGCTAGCTGGGTTCGCAAAGAAGTACAGCAGCCTATATGCTTGGGACGTATGGAGCGAACCACAGATAGTCCAATGGGTGTTCAGGCTTGGGTTTCCTAAGTCAGTCTACTGCTACTGTGAGCACAGCGTGAAGAGGTTTAGGGAATGGCTTAAGGAGGTCTACGTAAGTATCGACGCGCTAAACGCGGCATGGCATAGGTCCTTCAATTCGTTTGAGGAGGTTCAGCCACCTAGGTTTGTAGTCCTTCACTATGCTAAGGAGAACATTGACTGGGTAGAGTTTAACGTCTGGAAGCTCAAGGAGGATCTGCGTTGGAGGGTCGAGACTATCAAGAAAGTCGACCGGGAGCATCTCGTAGCAAGTCACGCAGCTACGTCGTCAGTTCTATTGAACCCCCTATTTGGGCACCCAGACGACTGGGAAATGTCTAAAGTCGTAGACGTTTGGGGTACGTCTCTATACCCTAAGCACGCTCACAGAGTCCCTGATCCAGCTGTAGATAGCTTCATTCTAACCTCAGTAAGGTCTTCTGCTGACGCATGGGGAAAGAGCTTTTGGATAGGGGAACTCCAGGGAGGCCAAGGAGTTGGGGGCCTAAAGATAGCGGACGTAGTACACCCAGAAGACATTAACGTATGGTTCTGGCAGTCCGTAGCCCACGGCTCTAAGGGAGCCTTCGTATACCACTCCTATCCAATGATGTGGGGTTACGAGTCTTCGGGATACGGTCTACTAGACCCCGCTGGCAATTTAACGAATAGAGCAAGGGCTTTAGCGTCTATATCAAACATAGTGAGAGAGTACGGAGACATGCTTGCAGAAGCTAGACCTTTGAAAGCTAAGTGCGCACTATTATATAATAAGCACTCGTACAGACTGCTGTGGGTTCTTCAGGAGGAGTCGGCAGCAGCATTCTCTAGGTCTCTCCTGGGTGTGTACAGAGTTCTATACAAGCATAACGTTCCTGTAGATGTGGTCTCCATAGAGCAGTTCATGAACGACCCGAGTAGCTATGTGCTACTGATGGCTCCCTTCTCGATAGCTGTTTCCAAAGAATTCTCTGGTGCTCTAGAGAGGTTTGTATCGAGCGGAGGTGTGCTTTTGGCGGATGCTAGATTTGGGTGGTTCAAGGAGGACGGCTGGATAGACGGAGAGATACCGTGCTACAACCTCTCAAGAGTTCTCGGTGCAAGAGAGAAGTCCTGCAGAAGCTTAACTGAGTCGAAGGCTGTTATGAGGGTCGTGAACGAGGTAGTCCCAGGGCTCAAGTGTGGCGACATCGTGGGGATGTGGCACTATGCTGAAACCATGGAGTTATTAAGTGAGAACACTATCCCTGTAGCTGAAGTAGGTAGTGCAGAAACAGCTCTAACGATTAACAATTACGATAGGGGTTTCGCACTGTGGGTTGGCACATCCATAGGGTTAGCCTATGAGAACATGCGTGACCTAGGCATAGAGAAGCTTATTAAGGGAGTTGTGGAGCTTGCTGGAATACGTCCACCCGCAATAGTGGATCCAGTAGGTGCTCTCGAAGTTAGAGTTCTTACTGTGGGAGGAGGAGGCGAGAGACTAGTGGTAATGATAAACCAAGGCTTAGAGGAGGTGAGAGCGAAAATAGCTTTCCCGGAGGACAAGTGGTTAGAGAAAATAAGAGACATAATAACGGGCAAGTCCTACGTGGTTAGAGGAGGTGAGCTCGAGCTGTCTGTGCCCCCTAGAGGTGTAATCGTTGGGTACTCAAGGCAGTAGTGGAGCGAAAATCCGCGACTTGCCCCAGGAGTGGTACGAAAGAGTGCTCGGACTGCTCGACTACATCGCTAAAACCCAGCGCAAAAATATTGAGAAAGCAGCCGAAATCGTCGCAGACTCTATATTCAAGGGACATGTGTGTTTTCTGTTTGGGTCAGGTCATGCTGCTATACCAGTGATGGAGATTTTTCCTAGATATGGGTCGATGGTTGGGTTCGTGCCCATAGTAGACCTCCCTCTAATATCCTTCCTTAGGCTAGTGGGGGATATGGGCTATCCGCAGTTTGATTGCATAGAGAACTCGCCTGAGTATGGGCGCAGAATAGTTGAGAACTACGAGATTCACAGAGACGACTGCGCCATTGTCTTCTCTCATTCTGGTACTACGCCCGTCACCTTAGAGGTAGCACTACAGATTAAGAGCAGGGGTTCTAAAGTGATTGGGATAACCTCGGTAGCTCATTCGTTGAGGGCTAGACCACGACATCCGTCTGGATTAAAGCTATTCGAGGTTGCTGATGTGGTTATAGATACAGGAGTACCACCGGGAGATGTTTCCATAGAGGTATTTAGCGGGGGAAAGCCTATCAAAGTAGGACCTCTCTCCACAATAGCGTTCGTGTTCGTAGCTAATTTTGTGCTCTTAAGCACCTATGAGCAATTGCTCAAAGCCGGTTACGACCCTATAACGCTGCCAGTTAGAGGTTTCGACTCAGATGCCGACATCCTCATGAGGAAAGCCCTCAGTAAGTACAGAGAGCTATACTCTAAACACATCTCTAAGTAGGGGATGGAATGGTGTTGCGCAACGTCGTATTGTCAATAGACGTTGGTGGAACTAAGATTGCGTACGCGTTTATCGACTCCGGAGGAGGAGTTCATGATTACGGTATCGTAAAAACTAGGAGAGCTGGGGGAAGGCAGGTTATCAACCAGCTCAGAGAGATCGTTAGATCCTGTCGCTACAAGAAGGTTGTTGGCGTGGGGGTGAGCGTGCCAGGCATAGTTAGAAACGGATCGGTTACCTGGGCACCTAACATTAGGGAATGGAGGGACGTCCATTTAGCCGATCTGATAAGCAGGGATATCCCCGAGGGAGGCCTAATAGAGGTCGTAGACGATAGGACGGCTAGCGCTCTGGGTGAGATGTGGCAGGGGGCGGCAAAGAGTCTATCAAATTTCATAGTGCTAGTCATAGGGACGGGAGTCGGTGCCGGCGTAGTTATTGACGGTAGGCCTGTCCATGGCTCAGCTGGTGTTTCGGGAGCTGTAGGTTGGTGGTTACTATCGCGAAGTCTTCCACATCGGAGTACCCGGAGAGGTTTTCTCGAAGAAGAGATAGGGGGATTAGCTCTCGATAGAATCGCCAGAAGGTACTCTTCATCAAGAACCTCAACAGGCTCTCCACTTCGCGAGCTATGCGAATTCGTCGATTCGACTTGCTTGTTTAGAGCTTACGACCTTGGGCACGATCTCGCAAAAAACACCCTAGAAAGGAAAGCAGTATTACTCGGGATCCTCATAGCTAACTTACTGAGCCTGCTTAACCCCGAGGCCGTTATACTAAGTGGTAGCGTCGGAGTTGAGCTAGGTAAAAGGTTTATGCCGCTCATCAGGAGAGTAGTTGAGGCAGTAGCGCAACCGTACGCCACCAAGAGCTACCGCTTAGAGGTATCAAGCCTAGGTCACTTGTCCTGCTTATACGGCTCTGCCTACTTCGTATTGAAAAGAATGGGGAGCATAGGTAAGTAATAAGACCACTTTTTTGTTCTGTTAGTTTCTAACTCGTGAGACTATGCTGCTTGGAGTAGTTGAGGGGTTCTATGGGCCCGCCTGGGACTGGGTTGAGAGGATTAACATTATGGAGTTTCTGAGTAGGGTAGGTCTCAATGCCTACATATACGCACCTAAGTGGGATCCTCGTCATAGGGATTGGTGGAGGATTCCATACGAACCTGTCTTTGCTGATAGACTAAGCATGCTATTAGACTCGGCTTCTAGGTACGGAATCAGAGTTGTTTTCGCCCTAAGCCCGGGCTTAGACATGGACTACTCGTCAGAGCACGATGTTAGATTGCTAGTAAAGAAGTTCTCTTGGGTTATGGAGCTGGGGGTTGAAGATTTAGCCGTGTTTTTAGACGATATCCCGCCGGTTCTTAGAGGAAAAGGGTTCAAGACTCTAGCAGAAGCTCAGTCTTCCTTAGTGAACAAGTTGCTTAGGGAGCTGAGACCTAAGTCGCTGGTGTTCTGCCCTACCTATTACCACAGTCTGCGGGAGGACTACATGAGAGAGATAGGCGATCTCGTTGATCCCGAGGTATACATAGTTTGGACTGGTATGTGGGTAGCCTCACACAAAATAGACGTAGGGGACTTAGAATCCGTGGCCAAGCTCTTAAAGAGAAAGCCGTTCATATGGGATAACTACCCAGTTAACGACTACTTCACCGTTTACGGAATTACGAGGCTACACCTAGGGCCCCTAAAGAACAGACCTAAAGAGTTCACCAAATATATCTCCGGCTACGCATCTAACCCCATGAATCAGTATGAAGCATCTAAGATACCTCTATACACTATCGCAGAAGCCTTACTAAGTACGTCATACGACCCCGAAAAGAGTTTATCGGACGCTATAGACAGCATACTCAATAAGAACTCTAGGTACTGGTTTAAGAGGTTTGTGGAGTTTAACCGAGCTAACTTTATGGACTTAACGGAACGTACTATAACTAGAGAAAATGCTGACGAGGTGATCGAGCTAGTCAGAGAACTTCGTGAATCTATAGGAAACAAGAAGTTGGTTAGAGAAGTTGACTCAGTGTTAAGCAAAATGGAGTCCATAGCCAGGTACTCTAAAAACGAGGTATCCTATCTAAGCTGGCGAGTTCAGACTGCAGGTGAGTACAGTCCCCCAATAACAGCTGAGAGAATGTTGAAGGAGGTGTTCGGAGTAGTAGCCCGACTCACTCCTTGGTACAGTAAGGCCTACGTAAAGCCCGAGGTGTAGAAAGTGATAATTAGGGCGTATAGGAGAGGTGATGAAGAGGAAGTCGTTGAGCTACTCAAGATGTGCTTTGATGACTTCAATAGGTGGGGTGTGTCAGCGGAGGACTGGCTTTCGTATGAGGAAGGAGACTACGGCTTTAAGATAGATAACGCTCTTGTTGCTGAAGTCAGTGGTAGATTGGTAGGACACCTTCACTTAGTGATACGGAATGCGTACATAGGTGAAGGTTCCTTTGATATCTGCGGAATAGCTAATGTTTCAACTCACCCGGACTTCCGAGGTAGGGGTATAGCTACCGCCCTCGTGAAGAGAGCTATAGAGGTGTGTAGAGAAATGGGTTTACCTGTAGTTTCACTACTTACCGGCTATGGAGGTGAGGGGTATCGCGTATATAGGTCCGTGGGTTTTTCGAACACGGCTTTTCTGAGAGCATACGTAGGTGCTCGAGATAGTGTCGAAAAGTTTTTAGAGAGTTATGGGAAGATCAGGCTAGAAGTTGAAGAAATAGGCTACGGGAACATCGATGAAGTAGCTAAGCTTCACGATACGTTACGGAGGAAAGTAAATCTTGTCATATCGCGTCCCAGAGACTACTGGGTCAGCAAGGTACTGAAGAGATTCTTTTTCTATAGCTTCTTTTACGATCGCTCCGAGGAAGCTATAAAGCTACTCTTCAGAGACTCCTCCGGTCCGGTGGGTTATTCTCTGGCTTTTAGTGGGCAACGCGCCTCGAGGAACTACTGGCAGAAAGATGCAGGAGTAGTACTTGAAGCTGTAGCTATCAACGAGAAATACTTGAAGAGCGTAATCTCCGAGACCCTAAGGCGACTACTCGATAGTGGGGCGAAGTTGTTCAGGCTCTACGTGCCACCATTATACAGGCCTATATTACGCTATAGCTTTGAGGAGTTCAAGGGGGGTTTACTAATGGACTACGTAATCGACTTAAAGAAGCTTCTGAGCAGTATGAGGGATGAACTCTCGAGGAGAGCAGCTTCCGCAGAGCTTAGGGGCCCTATGGACATCAGCATAAGGAGTCCATATGGATGCGCAAATGTTAATGTAGTTGATTCTAATGTGGAGATAAGTAGTTCCTGTAAGTTCGAGAATGAAGTGGAGTTCACCAGAGATGGCATCGTTAAAACTATCTATGGAGTAAGCTCCATAGGCAAACTAGTAAATAAGGACCAGGTAATGAGAATAAACCTTAGCTCACAAGCTTTTAAAGCAGTAAATGCCCTCTTTCCGGCTAGACCAATATACATCCCAAGGATGGACCAGTGGTAGTCGGAGAATCTGCGAGTCCACACGACTTCGAGCCTCTTAGGGAAGTACGAAACGGAGATCTCGTAATTTTAAAGCCTCTTCAATATTCTATTCATAAAAGCAGAGCTATGTCGAGGTTCCCCAAAGAGATGTTAAAACTAATGTGCTAAGCGTTATTACGAGAAGACTAAAGTAGAGTAGAACGTGTGGATCATTACGCTCATATTGGGACCTACAGTACTCAGTTACTAGTGGAGGGTTAATCAGCAAATAGAATCTTAGAGTATGGACAGCACTTATAGCCACACCATGTACGGCAGCAAGTCACAGATTTTTCCAGTGTCCTGGGTCCTCTCTTAGTCTTGGGAGCTCTGGTTACGTAACTCTGTGGTTTAAATGATTCTAGCGATCAACTCACGGGTGCTAACTACGCCTCTACAGAAGTGGGTGATTTATGTTATAGTTGTAGTAGTCATAGCTGCAGTTGCTGTCGGTATAGCAGCCCAGTTACTCCTTCCGCCACCAGCCGTTCAACCAACTCCCACACCTACCCCTACCGCAATTACCCCCGCAACAACACCGACTCCCACAACACCTCCAACAGTGACACCTACGACTACTCCTTTACCTACAACACCGACTCCCACACCGACTCCTGGGGAGAAGGTAGTATACTTGTACGGTAGTTGGCCGCCCCCTGAGAACTATATTACTAACCCCCTGGTAGGTACCATAGGGATGCTTCACTACTATACCCACATGCCACTAGTGTTTCTAATACCCGCTGATAGAGCACCATTACCTGGGTTACTCGGTGAGTACCCTAAGCTCATTTCGCTCTTAGCTGATGCCTGGGTATTCAAAGAGTATCCAGGTTCGAATTTAACTATAGCGGAGGTAAAGCTTAAGAAAACTGGTTGGAGTGATGGTAATCCGCTAACAGCTGAGGACGTTTTTATTAGTATAGTGTACTACGGATGCTTCTACAACTCATTTCCCGGCTACTATGAGGTAATTAATGAAACAGCTATAAGGAGGTACTGGAACGCTACGGGCATTAGATTCGAAACACTCACCTCGTGGATGTGGTCTTGGTACGGGATTTGGGCATCAAGAGAATACTACAAAGTGGAGCCATTGTGGCCGATCTGTATAGAGCAGTACAGGCTACTAAAGGAGCGCTACTACCTAACAACAGTGGGGAAGCCTGTACCTAAGGAATTAACGGATAGACTTACTCTGCTCAATAAGTGGTTCAGGGGGAACCTAACGGAGATAGCTAAGAAGGTCCCAGCATACCTAGCTAATGGACCCTTCTATCCAGCTAAGATCACAGAGTCCCACATTATTTGGGAGAAGAACCCGTACTTCTGGAACACTAAAGGTATGGCAATAGATAGATGGGTGATGCTAAGCACTCCTGAGACTGCAGTCATAATAGAGAACATCGGTCGCGGAGCCGTTACGTGGTCGACGCTAACATCAATAGTGCCAGACATCGTTGACGCACTTAAAGCTATAAACAGAGACCTATTGGTGTACCCACTAACTCACTATCGCATGGTCGGCATACTCTTCAATTTCCAGAGATACCCGATGAACGATACACACTTCCGTAGAGCGATCGCTTACCTTGTAAATAAAGACGCCATTTTCCAAACTCTTCCCTTCTACGCTAAGGAGACCATACTAAACATAGGGCTACCGGAGGAGTTCTTGTGGAAATGGATCTCAAGCGACGACTTAAAGTACTTCACAAGGTACACCTACGACCCCAAGAAGGCGGAAGAAGAACTGCTCGCCGGAGGCTTCAGAAAAGACCCTAGAACTGGTAAGTGGCTTCTACCGAACGGTACTCCCATATCCATTACCATAACGATTACCTCTGATCCCATGTATGTAATACCAGCTGAAGCTATTGCCGGGATGCTTAACAGCTTCGGAATCACGACGCAGATAAGTGTTGTTCCATCAGCTGTTTGGACGACACTCGTTCGGACCTACGCTACTACCTACGCCGTAGAGAGAAATTACGACATAACCATCTGGATATCTAGCTTGATGTACGCTACTGCTCACCCGTACTGGACATGGTCCCACATACTCATGCTCGGATGGGGTGCTGGAGGAGCAATAGCTTTCCCGAACTGGTGGAACATACAGCATCCGTGGAAGAGCTGCACTAACGACGAAAACATATCTAGGTTGTTCACTATACTCTACAACAACCCTGGTACAGACGTCGAGAAGTGCGCCATTAAGGCGTTCGCATGGGTCGTCAACGAATATGTGCCTGTCTTACATTTGTACGAATATGGTGTCTGGGTATTCATGAACAGTAAGGACATCAAGGGATGGCCCCCGGAGGAAGACCCGGTTTGGAGCGTAAGATTAATGGACGCTGGCTACTATCGAGCTCTCCTGCTACTCTCGATATATTACCTGCGTTAAGATCAGTCTACAGGCTGGTGTAAATGGAGTTAACGGGAGTTTTTCCGTTCATTAAGTTACTCTCGAAGAGGGTTTTATATGCGATTTTAACAATTATGGTAGCCGTCTCGGTAACTTTCGTGGCTATAAGGTCTATGCCTGGAGATGTGCTTTACACGCTGGCAGTATCGCTAGCAGAAGAGCTGAGGATCTCCGTAGAGGAGGCCAAGAAGATAGTGTTCTACATATACTATGGGATTGACGTCGAAGAACCGATCTACCTACAGTACCTTAAGTATGTCATTGGGTTACTGCAGGGGAACCTAGGGTACTCGACATACTTCAAAAGACCCGTTACTTACGTTGTAGCCAGGGCGCTAGGCTGGACAGCGTTTACTCTTTCCGTGGGGATCTCTCTGTCTTTCGCTATTGGGATACTGATAGGGATGCTGGCAGGTTTTAAGCGCGGAACTAAGTTTGACGCCATAGTATCTCTGACCTCGACAGTACTGTCGGCTATACCGGGATACGTAGTAGCGCTACTACTGTACATCATGCTATCTGCGCGACTAGGACTCCTACCAGCAAGAGGAGCCTACTCACCGCACGTAGAACCGGGACTAAACCTAGCGTTTATGATCGACGTACTCTACCACGCAGCTCTCCCAGTACTCACATACGTAGTGATAACTTTCTCTGGCTGGACGCTACTCATAAGATCGAACGTGGCGAAGATACTGGAGGAGGACTTTCTCAAGTACGCTGAGGCGCGGGGAATTAGCAGGAGGAGAATAGTGACTACCTACATAGGTAGAAACTCCATACTGCCAATAGTGCCTCTCCTGGCTATAAGAGTGGGGAGCATGATTGGCGGCTCTACCCTCATAGAAACGATCTTCGCGTATCCCGGTATGGGGTATTACCTATCTCTAGCTCTTAGCATTAGAGATTACGGTCTTCTCCAGGGCATATACTTTATGATGATAGTCGCAACTATAGTTGCGGTAATAGTGGTCGAGTTCCTCACCCCGTTAATAGATCCAAGAGTTCGACGCGAGGTAGTAGCAACATGACTTCCTACAGGAGTTCTAAGTCGAGACTTAAGCTCATATACTTAGACTTCGTGAGACCAGTAATCCTAAGCGGTAGAGGAGTCCTAGGTATCGCTATCATAGTCTCCATGATCTTTATGGCTACATTAGGGCCCGAGCTCATACCTCTAGATACGGGTGTTAAGCCGCAGATGAAGTGGTGTCAGCCCTCTCTTGAGCATCCGCTAGGGTGCGACTACCTCGGCCGCGACCTGTTCTCACTGGTAGTTCACGGTTCGAGAGAGGTCTTCCTTATACCCTTCTGTGCTACTTTGATTGGTGTGGTCGTAGGGCTATCTATAGGTCTGTTAGCAGGTTATATTGGCGGGTTGGCTAGAAGAGCTCTAACCTCAGTAACTGACACGTGGTTAACAATACCGTCGTTTCCAGTAATATTTATATTAGCCTACGCTTTACCTAAGTCTCCGGTCTCCATAATACTTCTACTAACTCTCTTTAGCTGGCCCGGGCTAGCTAGAGCGGTAGCCGCTGAAGTATCCTCATTGAAGCGCAGAGACTACATCGAGGCGTGCGTTAACCTAGGCCTTGGGAGGGGCTACATACTGTTCAGAGAGATAGGACCTCACATACTCCCATTTGTAGCAATCAACTTCGCCTCGGTTTTCGTCGCAAACATGACGTCTCTAATAGGCATAGTCCTCCTCGGGGTAGCCCCACTGAACCCAACTAATTGGGGCTACTTACTAAACCAGATGATATTTACTTACAAGGGACTGCTCCTAGCTAATGCATCAGTAGTGATAGTGTTGATGATACTCATGTTGGTTTTTATAAAGCTGGGTGTAGTGTTCTTTGCTCAATCCCTCGAAGAGGTCTTTAACCCAAGGTTGAGGAGGTATGAGTGAAAAACTCGATAAGAACCAGAAGCTGGTTATCCGTGACCTGAGAATGGAGTACCTAGTGAGAGAAGGGACCGTAAAAGCGGTAAACGGAGTCAACCTCACTATACCTGAGGGGAGGATTACCGCTATCGTGGGCGAGAGCGGCTCCGGGAAAACCTCTCTGGTTGAGACCTTTCTTAAAATTTTACCTAAAAACGCGAGAATAAGGTCCGGTAAGGCCCTTCTCAAGCTCTCCAACGGAACAGCTGTAGACCTGATAGAAGCGAGCGATAGCTTAATGAGAAAGCTAAGAGGGAGAGTCGTGGGATATATACCTCAAGGAGCGCAAAACTCTTTAAACCCTGTCTTAACCATCGAGCAGCACTTCCTCGAAACCCTCAGGGAGCATGGGACTCACTCTAAGGAGGCTATCGAGGAGAGAGTTCGCGCAATGCTTTCTCTCGTTAGGCTAGACCCTGAGGTCGTCTTGAAGAAGTACCCTCATGAGCTAAGTGGAGGCATGAAGCAGAGAGTTGTGATAGCATTGACTATGTTACTCCAACCGGAACTAGTAGTTCTAGACGAGCCAACTTCGGCTTTAGACATCTTCTCTCAAAGGGTTCTGCTGAACATACTCTACAAGATCCAGTCCACTTATAAGAATACCATGGTTTTGATCACACACGATATCCCGATAGTATCAGAGCTAACCGATAGGGTGGCGGTTCTCTACGCAGGAGCTATAGTAGAGTCCGCAGATACGTACGAGGTATTCAAGGAGCCTATACACCCCTATACCTCTATGCTTATATCTGCCATACCTTCGGTAGTAGACGTCTACCTAAAGAGGGTGCCTAAGCCGGTACCTGGAGAGCCCCCCAGTCTTCTAAATCCACCACCAGGCTGCAGATTCCATCCTAGATGTCCTCACGCTTTTGAGAAATGCAGGCTTAAGGAGCCTCCTACGGTAGAAGTGCACTCAGGTCACTTCGTTAGTTGCTGGCTGTACGCCGAGGGTGTGTAGAGATGAAGAGGGTTGTCGCAGTAGAGAAGGTAAGTAAGACCTACTCCAGAGGGTTATTTAAGAAGAGGCTTATCAGTGCAGTGCAGAGCGCTTCTCTCGAGGTATCTAGCGGTGAGTTAATTAGTATCGTTGGTGAGAGCGGCTCCGGAAAGACTACTCTGGGAAAGTTGATGACTGGCTTAGTCCTTCCTAGTAGCGGGAGGCTAATCTGGAGAGACGTGGACGTAATTAAGAACGGAAGAATAGTCAATAGAGAGTTCTACTCTTCGAATAGACATAGATACGTATACGTCCATCAAGACCCGTATAGTGCTCTAAATCCTTCTAAGAACGTATGGGACACTCTCAACCCGGTGATCAGTAAGTACAAGAAGCACTTAGGAACATCGGATAAGTATAAAACAGTGATAGAGCTCCTAGAGGAGGTAGGACTAGTTCCAGCAGATTACTTCATCGATAAGTATCCTCACCACCTCTCTGGAGGTATGAGGCAGAGACTTGCTCTAGCGAGAGCTCTGGCAGCTGATCCTCACTTCATAGTGGCAGACGAAATAGTGAGCATGGTAGACCCGTCAATAAGGATATCGCTAGTGAACCTCCTCAAGGATATAGTGAAGGCGCGCAATATCTCGGTAGTGTTCATATCTCACGACCTCGGAATATCTATTTATGCCGCTGAAAACAACTTCATGTACGTGATGCTTAACGGGGTGGTCGTAGAGTACGGTCCTGCCTACGAGATAGCTTACTCCCCCGAACATCCGTATACAAGAGCCCTAATATCTAATACATCCGTTCCACTACCCTCACGAGAGAAGCGTGTGAGAGAGCTAGATGGCGTTGCGGTCGAAGACAGTAAACCCAGGCCAAACACACTGTGCCCATTTGCTTCTCTATGCCCGTTTGTTGATTCAGAGTGCTCTTCTTTTGAGCTTGGGTTTTACTTAAAAGCAGGTGCTAAGCACTTCTCAGCGTGTTTAAAGACTGGAAAGCTACCTAAGTGGAAGCCCAGCTGGCTCCAAACCCTATCTGGGTAGAGCAGATGAGAGCACACCCAATTATTCTAGTCGACCTTCTAGCATTAGCCGTAGTCACATTAGTACTTTCCGCTGTAGCTCTAGCAATACTACAGCCATCTGATGAAGCATATCTGCCGGCACTCTCAGCCTTATTTATTTCTTTAGTCCTCGTCTTTGTAGCCCTAGTCGGGTTTAGGAGAGCTATTAAAGTAGAGAAAACGTAGAGTCGTTACGTAATCCTTTCCCTTTAAACTTCTAACCCCAAAAAGTATGGGGGAAATATTGAGAACTATTTATATCGTAATCCTGACTATAGTAGTGGTCGCGGCTATAGTCACCCCCACAGTTTTCCGGGTTCTTAAGCCTGAGACGTCGGAAACATCTACACCTATAGAAACTACGGCAGTAGCTTTCACTCTAGTACAGCTACCGCTTAGAAAAAGACCATTCGTGTGGACCTGGATCTACAGCACGAAATCCAGCGAAGTCGCCGAGCTCCTGAGCAGATTCGGAGGTCGCGCGATAGATGTGGTCTCACCTGATTGGTACTATCTTACCGAGGACTTGAGTCTAGGTTTATACTACGAGAGAGGGGCGGAAGACCCAGGTTTTGTGAAACTTAGTAAAGACTCAGGAATCTTGATAGTCCCGATGGTTGTTTCTTCTAAAGGAGATAGAGTAAAGAACCTAATAACGAGTCGGGAAGCTATCGAGAGGTTCTCCAGGCAACTCGTAGAGACAGCAGCTAGAATGGGATACTCCGGCTTTAATATAGACTTCGAGGTAAGCCTCCCACTCTACTCTAGAGAGTTCGCTGAATTCATAGACTATCTTGCTAAGAGGCTTCATGAGGCTGGACTTATATTAACTGTAGCAGTGCCCGCCAAGAGGGCTGAGATCCGTAGCGACTATCTAATGACTTACGACTACCAACTTCTAGCAAAAACAGACGCTGACTACATTATGATCATGGCATACGACTACTACGAGATAGTGGGACCTAAGCCGGTCGCCCCCATGCCTTGGGTAGAGGACTGTATTGAGTACTCCCTAAGGTTCTTCCCTAGAGAAAAACTCGTTCTCGGCGTCCCTAATTACGGAAAAGTTTGGGACGACAAGGGCAAGTTAGTGAAGTGGTTACTGCACCAGGATTATCTGTCCATGGTATCCCAGGGAGAGCGCTTTGTAGTAGACCTAAGCTCGAGAGAGCTTATGGCTAAAACAGCCGAGGGAGTAGCATACTACGTTGATGGAGAGATGGCGTACTACCGAGCAAAGCTCGCACTCTCCCATCGCTTAGCCGGTGTAGCAATATGGAGACTCGACGGGGGAGACCTCGGCTTATGGGAGCTTCTCGAGGATTTCCGTCTCTCGCATGCGGGACCCCCCGACTACCCTCTAGCTAAGTGGATAGAGGCCTACTCAGGTAATTATCAAAAGTCAAACAGAACGGAAGTCAACTGGATAGTGGTCCACGTCACCGAGGGCTCGACTCAGTCTGCTATTAACTGGTTCCTAGACCCACGATCCGGAGTTTCAGCCCATTATATAATCTCGTTGGGAGGATCGGTCTATCAAATGGTTATGGAGAAAGACATCGCTTGGCATGCGGGTAACAAGCAGTACAACCTACTGTCTATAGGTATAGAGCATGAGGGCTTCGTTAAGGCAAGGATGTTTACGGAATCTCAATACAGATCGTCCGCCCGCTTAATAGCATATCTAGCCTATAAGTATGGCATATCATTAGATCACGTAGTCGGCATAGCTCCTCCGGATCCCGCGGAAAGTAAAGGGATAATAGGGCACGACCAAGTTCCTGACCCGAGGAATCAGACGATAGGTGGAGGAATCTCCCACCACACTGATCCTGGACCATACTGGGATTGGCGTTTATACATGGAGCTCGCGAGGAAGTACTACGAAGCCTTAGTAAGTGGAAATTATGAGAAGGCCTTTATCGCAGTGTGGTGGGGTGTTTACTCGGATAAGTGGAGCATGAATAGAGATGTCTGGCTTAAGCAGGTTAATGAAGCTCTAGCTAAGCTCAAGAGAGCTGGGGTTGACGCTGTGTTCTTTCTAGTTAAGGACCCCTGGGGCTACGTATATTACAATAGCTCCTACGCACCTCTGAACCCGAAGTATTCTTGGGACGTTCTCGGCGATGTAGTGAAGGTCGCTAAAAAATATGGAATAGAGGTTTACGTATATATAAACGCTCTATCCGAGGGAGAGACCAGTCCCGGGTTCTATTTACAGCAGAACCCCCACTTCGCTCTCTATGATGAGTACGGAAACATGCTCGGTTGGGTAGACCCCTACTGTGAAGAATACGTGCAGAGGCTCCTCGACATAGTAGCTGAGATATTGACTAAGTACCCCGAGGTCAGAGGGGTACAACTAGATAGAATAAGAGCTCCTCAGAGCAACGTCATCGGAAAATGCTCTTCGGAGGGTTTCTGGAAGCAATATGGTAAGAACCCCAAAGACGATATACGACTCTACCAGAAGTTTCTAGTTGACGGTATAACTAGCATAGTCAAGAGAGTTTCTGCTTTAGCTAAGAGCGCTAGGCCCGGCATTCACGTGTCTGCCGCAGTATTCCCGAGTCCAACCGCCGTTCATACCGTACTCCAGGATTGGATTTATTGGGTTAACGAGGGTGTGGTCGATGCTGTCGCAACAATGACCTACACAATAGACTTTACAACGTTTAAGAGTTACGTGACATCACAGCTCGGAACTATTAAAGACCCTAGTAAGCTCCTTATAGGTGTAGGAGCGTGGCAGCTATTAGACGAAATGCTGGTATCCCAACTGAGTTATGTGATAGAGGAGCTTAATCTCAAGGGAGCTGTTCTGTTTAACTTAGACAGCCTAATAGACAAGAACCTGGCCGAAACCCTTACCAAGTTCAGACTTACATACTATTGCCGATAGAGCTTAAACTTAATACAGTACAACGAGTTCTATTTCGGTTATTTGCTGCGGATTTAAGTGGCCTAATCGAGTTGGGGTTCAGCTCTGATATAGGTTTGTATTGGTTGATTTTATTGCCTCATCTCTTACTCCCGCATCCTGCTCGGGTCCTCATCGGGCTCTGGGGCGTCCGGGGAATCCTAGGCCGTATCACATCTCGGTTTATCCTCGGGAGAGCCCGCACTTCATCTACGTAGCTCTCGACCACTCATCGAGTAACCTTCGCACATCGATCCACGCCGAGACACTCATAAACGTCTTTGTTGCATCCATCAAGCAACATAAACCAACACGAAACTAGAAACAGTCACTTGAGGAACCTACTTTGAGGGCAGTCTAGACCTTAGTGCTTCGACTAAGCTGTCTACTGAGGAGTGTGTCGACACTATTAATGGCAGCATCTCCCTATCCGCTAGCCTTATCGCTAGAACGTCCACAGTTTTCGGCTGATGTATGACTACAGCCGCAGGTTTTGTTGGTGCTACTCGAACAGCTACCATCGGGGAGCGCCCAGTGCTTACCGCAGTAAAGATTAGTGCCCTTATGCTAGAAAGTCCCATTATACTCCAAAACTCGTTACCCCTAAGTCCCTCAATTGCCTCATAGCTGTTAATGACAGTGTAGCCGTATATGGGTAAAGCTATGAACCTAGAGTTAACAATGTACCCTTCTACAGCAGTAACTAGTTCGTCGAGCTTTATAGGGCGACTGAACTCTCTGATATCTAGAACACCCGCAATAAGCAATCCCATGCTCTGAGCTAAACCCTTAGTTACGGTATAGCCTGAGAGTTCATCGTACGTCATTAGGGCCTCAATAAACGTCTTAACGAACTTCATACCGGGTCTCCTCCTGCTTTTCTCATAGTCACTGATTACACTAGAAGCCACCTTAAGGTACTTTGCTAGCTCTACTTGACTCAGTCCGAAAACAGTCCTCCACTTTCTAACCGCTTGACCTGGGTTATCGCTGAACACTATATCGCCAGCGATCTTCTTTTTAACTTCATCGACTACGTACCTAGGTATCATCTTATCCACCCCGTAGTACAGCTACTGAGTAGAGCACCATAAATCTAACTCTACTACCTAGTGGTATCACTAAATTTTTCCATGTTACTATTTGCGGGCAATCGCGCAGAGCCAATTCCAACATCAATCATAGCTATGCCTGACTCCTTAATAAATACTCTCTATGAGTTAAACCATAAGTTGTTGTAGGACTAGCATGAGAGCGTTACTTATCAGAAACACTACTTAGGGTATTGATCTAACCTCCTTCCTGGTCTGATGGGTGAAGGTTCCTCTGGGCGGGGAGGTCTGAGTTAAACTCCCTCCTACTAGAGGGTCTAGCCCTAGCAGAGTCTCTAGAGCAT
>Ga0209394_1000392_pt1 | contig 35478 bp, 22 predicted proteins | sample JNZ201metaG_FD_184122 | JGI IMG/M metagenome (GOLD analysis project Ga0209394, IMG submission 184122) | Hot spring microbial communities from Jinze hot spring, China to study Microbial Dark Matter (Phase II) - JNZ 20120812A (SPAdes) (version 3) ...
TCTCCCTCAAGTTTTAAGCCGGCTGTGGGACTGGCTCAATGGCGGCGAATGTAAACTCGCCCATGGCTTCGTCGTAGTCAACGAGCACCTCACTTCCCTCTTTAATCTCGCCGGCAATGATCTTCTTTGCGAGTGGGTTTGCTATTCGCCTCTCAATTGCGCGCCTTAACGGTCTTGCGCCGAATGTTGGGTCGTATCCCTCCTCGGCAAGCTGTGAACGCGCCCTATCTGTCAGGCGAAGTTTTATCCTCTTGTCGGAGAGCCTTTGCTGTAGCCTCTCAGTTTGCATGTCCACAATCTGCTTAATCACTTCCTTCGTGAGCGGGTTGAAGACGATGATCTCGTCAATGCGGTTCAAGAACTCGGGGCGAAAGTGAACTTGCAAAGCTGTTCTTATCTCGCGCTCAAGCGCCTCTCTATCCCTCGTCCTGTAGATTGCCTCTGTGCCGAGATTGCTCGTCATGATGATAATCGTGTTTCTGAAGTCAACGGTGCGCCCATGCCCATCCGTCAATCTGCCGTCATCAAGCACCTGAAGGAGGACATTGAAGACTTCGTGGTGCGCCTTCTCAATCTCGTCAAACAGTATGACCGAATACGGACGCCTTCTAATTGCTTCGGTTAGCTGTCCGCCTTCCTCATATCCGACATAGCCCGGTGGAGCACCAATCAACCTTGAGACTGTGTGCTTCTCCTGATACTCGCTCATGTCAATGCGCACCATTGCACGCTCATCGTCAAACAGGAATTCGGCAAGCGCCTTTGCAAGCTCCGTTTTTCCAACGCCGGTTGGTCCGATGAAGATGAACGACGCAAGCGGTCTGTTTGGGTCTTGCAAGCCAGCCCTCGCTCTCCTTACGGCATTCGCGACTGCCTCAATTGCATGATCCTGTCCAACAACCCTGAGTCTCAACCTCTCCTCTATCCTGAGGAGCTTTTGCGTTTCGCTCTCCATCAGCTTTGTCACCGGTATGCCAGTCCATTTGCTGACCACTTCAGCGATGTCCTCTTCGTCAACCTCCTCCTTCAACAGCCTGCCGTCGCTTTGCAGCGTTGCGAGCTCTCTCTCAGCCTCCTCAAGCTGGCGTTGAAGCTCAATCAATCTGCCATAGCGCAACTCAGCAGCCCTGTTTAAGTCGTATTCCCTCTCGGCTCTCTCCATCTCAAACCTTGTCTGCTCAATTCTCTCCTTTATCTCCCTTATGCGCTTGATGATCTCCTTCTCACGCATCCACTGTGCCTTCAGCCTATCGGCACGCTCGCGCAGGTCGGCAATTTGCGCTTCAATCTTTTGAAGCTGCTTGCTTGATTCCTCGTCCGTCTCCTTGAGCAACACAGCTCTCTCAATCTCAAGCTGCCTTATGCGCCTTTCAAGCTCGTCAATTTCGGTTGGCATGGAGTCTATCTCCATGCGGAGCTTCGCTGCAGCTTCATCAACGAGGTCAATCGCTTTATCGGGCAAATAGCGGTCCGTGATGTAGCGATGCGATAGGACAGCAGCAGCGACGAGGGCACTGTCCTTGATCCGAACACCGTGATGAACTTCGTATCTCTCCTTCAACCCACGAAGTATCGCAATCGTATCTTCAACGGATGGCTCACCCACATATATCGGTTGGAAGCGCCTTTCAAGTGCCGGATCCTTCTCAATGTGCTTGCGATATTCATCAACAGTCGTTGCGCCAATGCATCTCAGCTCACCGCGAGCCAAAGGAGGCTTGAGCATATCCCCGGCAGCAATTGCGCCCTCGGCTGCGCCAGCCCCGACTATCGTGTGCAGTTCATCAATGAAGACGATTATGCGTCCTTCACTGCTCACTATCTCGTTTAGCACTGCTTTCAAGCGCTCTTCAAATTCACCGCGAAACTTCGTTCCGGCAAGCAACCCGGCAATGTCAAGTTGGACTATCTCCTTATCCCTGAGCGACTCTGGGACATCGCCATTTGCGATTCGTTGCGCAAGCCCCTCAACTATTGCCGTCTTGCCAACACCGGGTTCGCCAATCAACACGGGGTTGTTCTTCGTCCGCCTTGATAGGACATGCATGACGCGCCTTATTTCCTCATCTCGCCCAATGACTGGATCAAGCTTGCCCTTCCTCGCCAACTCAGTCAAGTTGCGCCCGAAGCGCTCCAATGCTTGATATTGCTCCTCGGCATGTTGGTCAAGGACACGATGCGGACCTCGTATTGCCCTCACTGCTTGAACAAGCGCTGCATGCGTTGCACCAAACTGATTCAGCAGCTTGCCAGCCGCGCTTGAATCAGCTGAGAGCGCCAAAAGGAGATGCTCAGTTGAGATGTAATGGTCTTGCATGTCGCGCATCTCAATTTCGGCGTTTCTGAGAAGGTTAAGCAACCTCTGGCTGACATAAATTGAAGTTGTGCCGCTAACTCTCGGCCGGCGTGACAGCTCATTTCTCAAAGCGTTTTCAAGGCGCTCAATTGGGACGCCAACCTTCTCAAGCACTTTAACCGGCGTTGAATCACGCGCTTGCAGCATTGCAAGGAGAAGGTGTTCTGGCTCAATCTCAACATGCCCGTATGATTGAGCGAGCTGATATGCGCCTTGCAATGCCTCCTGCGCCTTCACTGTGAACTTGTTCATGCCAAGTTCCATCATCCATCACCTCCAACTGCTCTCATCGGAGATGCGCTCCAATTGCATCTCCCTAATCTTCACCGTTATGTCCAAGTAGCGTCCATTGCGGAATAATCGCAGTTTGACCGAGCCGCCCACACCAGCACTTGATACGGCGCGCTTTAAATGGAGCATGTCTTCAACCTCCCTCCCATCAATCGCAACGATGATGTCACCGCTCACTATGCCAGCCCTGTGAGCGCTGCTCCCGGCTTGCACCCTCTTAACCATGAGTGCCCTTTCACACCTGATCCCGAGCTGCTGCCTTTCATGCTCGCTCAGCATCACATACTCAATTCCGAGCCAAGGGCGACTTACCTTGCGCTTGCGAAGCAAGCTATCAACCACTTGGAGGGCAAAATCGGAAGATATGGCGTAACCGATGCCCCACTCTTGAGGGTTGATAGCGGTGTTTATCCCGATGACATTGCCGGTGATGTCGCACAACGGTCCACCGCTATTACCCGGGTTGATTGGGGCATCGGTCTGTATGGCATCAGGTATGAATCTGACTCCATCCCTTATGTCACGCCCTTTGGCACTGACAATGCCGACTGTGACTGTGTGCGTCTTACCATACGGGTTGCCAATCGCAATCACCCAAGAGCCGACCTCAACATCTTTTGAACTCTTAAACGAAGCCTGCGGTAGCGAACTTGCCCCGATCATCCTTAACAGCGCGATGTCTGCCCTTTTATCCTCAGCCACCCTTTGCAGCTTGAATTGCCTGCCATCAATCAGCTGTGCGCTCCATTGAGAACTCCCCTCAAGGACATGTTGGTTCGTCACAATGTAGCCACCCTTGCCATCAAAGATGATTCCGGAAGCGAGCTCAGTTGGAGTGCGCTCAAGTTCGCTGAAGATTCCAAACGGCTTTAAGCGCGTGTATCCGCGAATGCAAACGACAGCCGGCACAACTTTCTTCACAGCCTCAACCAAAAAGTTCGGCTGCTTCACCGCCGGCTTGTATGTCAGTGAGGGTGAAACCACTTGCTCACCAAACTGAGCACGCTTTGATTGCCCCTCATTGTGCAGCAAGCCAAAGCGCTCATTTAGCCAAGCACCAAAAAGCACGAAAGCTGCACCGCACACGACGCCGCAAAACCAAGCGGCTAATGTATTCCTCATGTTGACTCTGCGCATGTTGCCACCATAGTTTGCGCACTGCCCAACATGCTCATTCATATCGTCTCACCTCGGAGCTCAACTTTGCCCGCACATCCCAAGCGACGGATTGAACAGCATTCGTTGCCACCACGCTCCTTAGGCGATGCATCTAATGCAACCCGTTGAAGGGGTGTAAGGGCGCGCGGGGGTTTAAAGCGGCTTCCTCATGCGCACTTGACTCAAGCCCTAAGCCTCCGGCATTTCACTCCCAAATCGCTTATGCACGATGAATTGATCAAACAGCTCCAATAGCGCTTCCCAATCCCCCGCTCTAACAAGCGGGTTTTCCGAGAGAATTTTCAAAGCCGCGCCAGCCTTGATGTGCTCCTGATAGCGAAGCCAGTCAAGAAGTTGTAGCGCAAGCACCTTCGCACGCTGCTCAACTTTCTCCTCAACGCCCTCCTTGAGTTGCTCAAGTTCCCTTTCAAGTTCGCTTATGCGCTCCATCAACCTAATGATGATCTCAACGCCGGCTAAGTTGACGCCCATCTGCTGAGTGAGATGCTGTATCCTGCGAATGCGCTCAATATCCTCATCGTCATACATCCGCTTTCCGTGCGCATCGCGCCTCGGCTTTATTAACCCAAGCCGTTCATACAACCTGATTGTTTGCGGATGCAAGTTGAGCATCTTCGCTGCAACGCCGATCGCATAAAAGCGCTTCCTCTCGCCACGCTCACCACCATCTTGCCTCACTCTCTCTTTCCGGCTTGAATGTGTTTGCTTGCCCGACACTCAACTCACCTCTCAAAAGAAACGGCTATGAGGCGCAATTAAACTCATCACCTGCTCCGCAAACTCTTCGGCATTGAAGCCCTTGGGTTGTCATCCATTACCCTCGCGAGTTCCTCAAACAGCTCCCTTTGCCGCTGAGTCAAGTTCTTCGGGACAACAATCTTCACACGCACATACTGATCGCCGCTCCCGCCCCCTTTCAGGTGCGGCACGCCCATCCCGCGCAGCCTGAAAACCTGCCCGCTGTTCGTTCCCGGAGGTATGCGCATCTTAACCGGACCATCCTTCGTTGGGACCTCAATCTCAGCCCCCAAGACCGCTTCCACAACAGTTATGGGCACTTCAATGTAAAGGTCATCGCCGCGCCTCTCAAAGAATGGGTGCGGCTTTATCCTGACAACGAGATACAGGTCGCCGGGTTGCCCACCAAACACACCGCTGCCGCCTTGCCCAGCTAACCTCAATTTGCTTCCGTCAGCGACTCCGGGAGGTATGCGCACTTCAGCCGAGCGAGTCACCCGCTGTTTGCCGGTGCCGCCGCAGCTTGCGCATGATGATGTGATAATGGTGCCGCTGCCGCGGCACTTCTGGCATGGTGCACCAATGCTGAACCAACCGCGATTGTAATCGGCAACACCTGTCCCGCCACAACTCGGGCAAGTGCCCCTCATGCCACCCTGCCCGCTGCACGCCCCACAAACATCATCAAATGTGATGGTCACCGCCCTTGTGGTCCCATAAACAGCGTCCTCAAGCGATATCTCAATCTCGTGCTCAATGTCCTGTCCGCGTTGTGCCCTTGTGCGAACCCTCTCCTTTGTGGCTGTTCGTCCGCCGCCGAAGAAGAAGTCAAACACATCCCCAAAGTTGCCAAACAGGTCGCTGAAGTTGAATTGGAAATCCTGTGGTGAGCCAGAATAGGCTTCGCTCCATTGAGCACCAGCCTGTCTTCCGGCATGGATGTCACGCCATGCATGCCCGTATTGGTCATACAGCTTTCTCCTCTCAGGGTCGCTGAGCACCCAATAGGCTTCGTTTATCTCCTTGAACTTCTCTTCGGCTTCCTTATCGCCGGGGTTCAAGTCCGGGTGATACTTCCTTGCGAGCCTCCTGTAAGCCTGCTTGATCTCCTTTTCGGTCGCGTTCCTCGTGACTCCGAGGACTTCGTAATAATCCCGCTTTGCCCGATGTGAACCTGTCATGAGCGCATCACTGGCTCATCGCCCATGATGAAAGCCCAATCACTTGGCTGGCGGTATGATGACAATTTCGCTTCCGCCAGCCCGCCACACCTTCAATGGCACTTCTTGGTCATCCGGCACTTCAGAAGTTGCCGAAGTAAACGAACGGACATTCGTTATCTGGCGCTGCCCAACTTGCATTATCACATTCCCGGGCTCAATCCTTGCCCTCGCTGCTGGAGAGCCATCTTCAACTCGCATTACGAGCACACCCGTTATGTTTGGTGGTATCCTGAACTGTCTCCTAAGCTGCGGCGTTATATCGGCAACGCTCATTCCGCGCCATGAGCGTTCACCGTAGCGAGCAATTTCAACCTTCTCCGGGCGCTCTCCAATTTGCGCCTTCAGTTCAACAGTCTTCCCGTCACGCAAGACCTTCAAAGTCACAACCTTACCAACTTGTGTTCGCCCGACCATCTGCTGAAGGTGGCTAACATCCCTGACCGGAACGCCATCATACTCAAGGATGACATCGCCCACCTTTACGCCCGCCTTCTCCGCCGGCGAATTTGGCGTCACTTCCTCAACCAATGCACCATACACCTTATCCAATCCCTTCTGGCGAGCCATCTCAGCATCAATGTCCTTGATGAGCACACCAAGCCATCCCCTTACAACCTTGCCCTTCTCAATCAACTGCTGCATGACGAACTTAGCCGTGTTGATCGGGACTGCGAACCCAATGCCTATGCTCCCGCCAGTTGTGCTCCTTATTGCCGTGTTGATGCCGATGACCTCGCCACGGAGATTGCACAATGGACCACCGCTGTTTCCGGGGTTGATTGCGGCATCGGTCTGTATTAGGTCAGAGTATTCAAGCGGTGCACCGGCTTCAGCTGGGCTTCTTCCAACTGCGCTCACTACCCCAACTGTGACAGTTTGCGAAAGCCCAAATGGGCATCCAACGGCGATGACCCACTGCCCAACTTTAACCTTGTCCGAATCGCCGAGCTTAGCCGGGTGAAGCTCAACCTTCCTACCCTCCTTGTCCAGCTCAAGCTTTAGGAGGGCTATGTCGCTTAGCTCATCAGCACCAACAAGCTTCGCCTTAAAGCGCGTGCGATCCCAAAGCTCAACGAAGACTTCAGATTCACCACTGACAACATGCCTGTTGGTGAGCACATAGCCATCCTTACCGACAATGACACCCGAGCCAACTGGGACAAGCTCCTCTGTCGTGCCACCTTCTTCTTTCCTTTGCGGTGCTCGCCTTCTGAACTCTTCAAAGAAGCGCCTGAAGAAATCAAATGGGTCTTCAAATGGTCCAAACTCAAACTCCTCTACGCCACCGCCGATTCGCATTCTCACCTTCCTTGCGAGGCTGACGACGCTCGGACGAACCTGCTCGGCAACCTGAACGAACGCATGCTCAAGCGCCTCAGCTAACTCGTATGGGTTATTCGTTATCCGTCCCTCAACAGCTGCCCTCTGCACCGCGGCACCCCCAACCTGTTGGGCTTGAGCCTTATTTGTGCCCTTAACGACCAAGAGTGTGACTGCCGCTGCTATGCCAATTAAACCGACCAGCGCAATGGCTGCAGCAAACAGTCGCCTGCGATGACTCACAAAGGTGATCAACGAACGCATCGGATTCCACCCCCTGTTGCAGTCGTTCAGGCGGCTTTTAAGAAGCCGCCAATGCCAATTGAGTTTGGCAATCTCTGCATCACCGTTAATTAGACGGCTTGAAGTCGGCGTCAATCACATCGCCGCCCGCTTCGCCCCTACCATCGCCGCCACCGGCTGCCGCTTTCCTTTCGCCACCGGCTGCAGCTCGGTAGAGGGCTTCCGAAAGGCGCGCCATAGCCTCCTTGAGCCTATCCATGGCGCTCCTTATTCGCCCAACATCATCGCTGCTCATCACTGAACGAAGGTCATTTATGGCAGCTTCAACTGCAGCCCTATCAGTTTGCGATACCTTCTCACCGTGCTCGCGCAGCAACTTCTCGGTCTGGTAAATGAGGTTGTCGGCTTCGTTCCTCGCCTCAGCCAGCTCGCGGCGCTTCCTATCCTGCTCGGCAAACTGCTCAGCTTCACGGATCATCCTATCAACTTCCTCACGGGTCAGGCTGCTTGATTCAGTTATCGTGATTGACTGCTCACGCCCGGTAGCTAAATCCTTAGCGGAGACATGCAGTATGCCGTTTGCATCAATGTCAAATGTAACCTCAATCCTTGGGACACCTCTCGGAGCTGGCGGTATGCCAGTCAAGTGGAATCGCCCGAGGAGCTTGTTGTCGGCAGCCATTGGGCGCTCGCCTTGGTAGACTTTGATTTCAACGGTGTCTTGGTAGTCGGCAGCTGTGGTGAATATCTCGCTCTTCCTTGTCGGTATCGTTGTGTTGCGAGGTATGAGCACTGTCATTATGCCGCCGAGCGTTTCAACTCCAAGCGATAGCGGTGTCACATCAAGCAAAACCACATCTTCCATCTTGCCCGTAAGTATGGCTGCCTGTATTGCAGCTCCGACTGCAACAACCTCATCCGGGTTGACGCCCTTGTGCGGCTCCTTTCCAGTCAGCTCACGAACGAGCTTTTGAACCATGGGCATCCTCGTCGCACCGCCAACCAGTATGACCTCATCAATGTCCTGAGGACGCAACCCAGCATCGGAGAGAGCCTGATTGAATGGCGGTATGCAGCGTTCAAGCAGATCCTTAGTAAGAGCCTCAAATGTGCTCCTCGTTATTCGTATGTTCAGGTGCTTTGGTCCGGGTGCAATGTATGGCAAGTTGATCTCCGTCTCCATCAGCGTTGAGAGCTCAATCTTGGCGCGCTCACATGCCTCCTTAAGGCGCTGCAATGCTTCCCTGTCGTTTGAAAGGTCAATCCCCGTCTCCTTTCTGAACTGCTCAATGCAATATTCAATGAGGCGCTGATCCCAATCATCACCACCAAGATGCGTATCGCCGGATGTAGCCTTCACCTCAAAAACGCCCTCGCCAATCTCAAGGATTGAGACATCAAAAGTGCCGCCACCAAGATCCCAAACGAGTATTGTGCCCTCCTTACGCTTGTCCAATCCGTATGCGAGAGCAGCCGCAGTTGGCTCATTGATTATGCGCAGCACTTCAAGCCCGGCAATCTCGCCTGCGTTCTTCGTGGCGGAGCGCTGGGCATTGTTGAAGTATGCTGGGACGGTTATCACGGCTTGCTTTATCTCCTCGCCAAGGTAAGCTTCCGCATCCTGCTTCAGCTTCTGGAGAATCATAGCCGAGATTTCCTCCGGCGTGAACTGTTTGCTATCAATCTCAACAGCCGCCAGATTGTGAGGTCCCCTTACCACCTTGTATGGAACCATTTCTCGCTCCCTTGCGACCTCGTCATAGTGCCTGCCGATGAAGCGCTTGATTGAAAACACGGTCCTTTCTGGATTGAGGATGGCTTGCCGCTTGGCGTGTATGCCAACCAGGCGAGTGCCATCCTTCGTGAACGCCACAACTGACGGTGTTAGGTTTGAGCCCTCAGAGTTTGGAATGACCTTCGGCTCACCGGCTTCAACCACAGCTATGACTGAGTTTGTAGTTCCAAGGTCAATTCCGACTGCCTTCGGCATGCTCATCACCCCTCCCGAAATTCAAACTGCGTTATTGCGCCATTCTTTGCCTAAAAATTCGGTTTTTCGGGCACATAGGGAAGCGAGCGCTCACTGAGCATGCGGCATTTTCCCTTTTACCCATTATATTGCCATGCTAAACTTGCCCATAATCCCCAAAATGTTCCAAAAATATCCCAAATTCTTCCGGGGATTTCTCAGTTGCGCATATTATGCTAAACTGAAAATTGCCCGCTAAGCCGTCCCTCAAAACGAATGATAACGCAAAAGCGGGAGTGATGCAAATTGCGAATCGGGATAAACGCCCTCCTCCTCTGGGGAAGGTTCACCGGCGTTGAGCGCTCAATATTCAACTTGCTTAAGGCAATGATGCATCTGAATACGCCACACAAATTTTTCGTCTACCTGCCAATTGAGTTTGACATATCCTTGCTTACCCACACAACCAATCAGGTAGCCCCAATGAGGGCAGTGCGCCTAAAGGTCGCATCTCGCTTCCGCATCATGCGCATTCTGTGCGAGCAACTTTACATGCCATTTCGCGCCGCTCTTGACGGGTTGCATTTGCTTCATTGCCCCGGCTATGTCTCCATACTTGCAAGCCCAGTTCCAGTTGTCCTCACCATCTATGACATACTGGCTATAACTCATCCCGAATGGTGTCGCACAGCCAACCGCCTATACTACCGAATCACATTGCCCATTTCTATTAAGCGTGCAAGGCGAATCATCGTTCCATCAGAAACCGTTAAGCGAGAGCTTGTGAGCATACTATCGGTAAGCGAAAGCAAAATTGATGTCGTGCCGCTTGGAGTTGAGGAACGCTTCTTTGAGCCGGTGAATAAGAGCATCATCTGTCACCTGCGTCAAAGACTTGCCCTGCCCGAACGGTTCATCCTATTCGTCGGAAACATAGAGCCGAAGAAAAACCTGCCAACACTGCTTGAGGCATACGAGCGTCTAAGGAGGCGAATGGGTAATATCGGGCTTGTCATCGTCGGAGCTAAAGCATGGGGCAATGGCAAGTTGATTGAGCGTGCAAAGTCAATCGGCGCACAATACTTGGGCTATGTGAGCGACAATGAGCTGCATGCCATTTACCATCTCGCATCGGCTTTGGTGTTTCCATCGCTCTATGAGGGTTTCGGTTTGCCACCGCTTGAGGCAATGGCAGTTGGAACTCCAGTCGTTGCATCAACTGGTGGTGCACTGCCTGAAGTGCTCGGGGATGCGGCATTGCTCGTTGAGCCAAATGATGCCGATGCGATCTCCGAGGCACTTACGGCTGTTCTATTGGATGCGTCACTTCGCACCGCGTTGATTGAGCGTGCAAGAGCACATGCAGCTAAGTTCACATGGGATGAAACCGCAAGGAGGGTTGTGCAAGTTTACGAGCGCACATTGCGTGAATGCCTTTGAGGAAAATCCAATGCGCGCCAAAATGCACCTTGATGTGCCGGTCAACGGCATTAACAGTGTGCTCGTTCAAACTCAGCGCTGAACAAATTGGCGCTCCCAAAATCGCCATCAACCGGGACTCAAAGCCGAATCACGAGCCATTCCAACTTTGAACGATGGAGGTGATACACGCCTTGATGCCAAAGGGAGTAATATTTGACCTTGATGGCGTGCTCGTTGATTCATCCGAGTTCCACTTCCGAGCATGGCAGATATGGGCGGAAAGGCATGGCACAACGATGACCTATGAGTTCTTCAGGGAGACATTCGGCATGGTCAACGATAACATTATCCCGCACCTCATCCCGCGCAAGCTCTCAAAGGAGGAACTCAGGGCGTTATCGGATGAGAAGGAGGCAATATTCCGCGAGATTGCCAAGGGGAGGATAAAGCCGCTCAATGGCGCAGTTGAGCTTGTGAGGGCGTTGCAGTCAGCCGGCTACAAGCTCGCCATCGGCTCATCAACACCGAGAAAGAACATTGAGGTTGTGCTTGAGTCAATCGGGCTTGACGATGCGTTTGAGGTGTGCATAGCTGCAGAGGATGTCACGAAGGGAAAGCCAGAGCCTGATGTCTTTCTGAAGGCATCGGCTGCAATTGATGTTCCACCGAGTAGATGCGTCGTGATTGAAGATGCAGTCGCCGGAGTGGAAGCCGCAAAGAGAGCCGGCATGAAGGCAATCGCAGTCACCACAACACATCCGAGGGAACGCTTAAAGCAAGCGGACATCATCGTTGAGAGCATAGCCGATGTCACAGTTGACATGATTGAAGAGCTGCTCAGAGAGGGCAAATGAGAGCAAACGCTCATTCGCAAGGTTGGAGGGGACATCACATGAGCGCAAGCAATGCGGCAGCACTCATACGGGTTGAGAAGTTTCGCAAATACGATTACGGTCCGACCCATCCGATGAAGATGTATCGCCTTGAGCTCACATTCACGCTCATGCGCCACCTCGGCTTGACCGATCTGGTAAAACTGGTTGAGCCACAGCCAGCAAGCGATGATGATGTGCTCACATTTCACACGCCCGATTATCTTGAAGTCCTGAAGAGCGCCGACAGCGGTCTTTTCTTTCCGAGCGCTTACCGCTACGGGCTTGGACCAGGTGATAACCCCGTCTTCGCCGGGGTCTACGAGGGCTCAATGCTCGCATGCGGCGCATCAATTGCTGCAGCCAAGTGCGTCCTTGAGGGCGCAGAGGTGGCTTTTAACATAGCTGGCGGACTGCACCACGCAATGCCGAATAGGGCTTCCGGATTTTGCTACCTCAATGACCCAGTTGTGGCGATCAACTATCTCCTTAAGCATGTGGAAAAGGTCGCATATGTTGACATTGATGCGCATCACGGTGACGGGGTTCAATTCGCCTTCTACCGAACATCAAGGGTGCTGACAATCTCAACTCACGAAGATGGCAGATTCCTCTTCCCCGGAACAGGCTTCGTTGATGAGATTGGCGAGGGTGAGGGGAAAGGTTATTCCATCAACATACCTTTCCTGCCACATGCCGGTGACGATGCGTTTGTCATGGCGTTGGATGAGGTCGTCATGCCGTTGCTCAATGCCTACAATCCCGATGTTCTTGTCACGCAGCTCGGTGCTGACACGCTCGCTGGCGACCCGATAACACACTGGAGATTGACAACGCATGGCTTTTGTGCTGCAGTTGAGCGCTTCAAAGGTATGCGCAAGCCCTGGGTAGCTCTTGGCGGTGGCGGATACAATGTCGGAAATGTTTGCAGGGCATGGACACTCGCACTGGCGATCATGGTGAATGCGAATGTTGGTGATGAGATACCGACGCAGTGGAATGAACTCGCACGCCACTATGGCATTAAGCTCACATCGCTAAGGGACAAGCACCCTTCCACTTCCCAAAGCATCGTCATAGAAGCGGTTAGGGCAGCTTGCGAGCAAATCAAGAAGCTCGTGTTCCCGATATACGGGCTTTAAAGGCAGCTCACAAAAGCGCACGCCAACAGCGAGATAATATTTCGGCGCCAAAGTCATCAATGAACAATCTATTCACGGCGTTCAAAAACGGCAGTTGCTGAGGTGGGAACCAATCTGTGAGACAGCAAAAGAGCATCGTTGAGGTTGATGGCGCGCAGTATCGTCGTCACTTGGTCAAGACGCACTTTGTCCGAGCCGGTGAAGATTGGGCTGAGATAATCCGACGATATGGGCGCGAGCTTTTGAAGGAGGGCATAATCATCGCAATAAGTGAGAGCGCTGTCGCATCGTCACAAGGTCGCGTTATACCCATTTCGGAGATAAAGCCGAGTTTACTTGCGCGCCTGCTTTGGCGCTTCGTGCGCAAAGTGCCATACGGCATAGGCTTGCGCAGCCCATACTCAATGGAGATGGCAATACGAGAATGTGGTGCACTTAGAGTGCTCATAGCTGCCATCATAGGTGGTCCGTTGCGCCTGCTTGGGATAAGGGGCGTCTTTTATCGCATTGCTGGGAAGCAGGCGGCGATGATAGATGCAGCCGGAACAAGTCCGCTCTACCCGGAGGAGGTTGTCCTCGGACCGAAGGAACCGGATGAAACCGCCGAACGCATTTCAGTGGCGCTCAACGGACTGCCGGTGGCAATCGTTGATGTTAACGATGTTGGTGGCTCTTGGGTTGTTGGTGCATCATCAAACATCACTTCGGCGCTCAGAAGGACAATTGAGGCGGTCTTGAGGGACAACCCACAAGGGCAAAGCGACGAATTGACACCAATTGTCATCATTGAGCCGTTGCCGAAACAAGATTGAAAGTCCCATGCTCCCCCATCATGCACTAACATGCACCAAGCAGTCAGCCTGCGGAACATTCATACAGCAAATAGTCGGCGCGCATCATGACCATGCGCTGATTGAGTTCATTAACTGAGAGGCACTCAGGCTGCGCGTTTTCCCATTCCCACAAACAGCGAGCAAAAAGTCATCATCCGCTGCGACCAACTGCTTCACAAGCAGGGAAACACATGTTAAGCTTGTCTGTTCGTCTACCTGCTAAATGTTGAGCCTCTCTCAGCAAGCCATCTTGCAATCCCTGTGGCTTCGCCTTGACTTGCCCAACGGGAGGTGTAAGCCGCAAATTTTTGCGCCGCTTTCGGTGCAGCAGACACGGCTCAAGCAAGCCCACATTGGGCATGAAAGCGCTTCCCAAATGCAAGCGATATAATCCATTGCTGATATGAGGTGGGCAAAACCCTTGTAAACTCATCGAGCGGAATCCATCAAAGCCAACTGTATCAAGGGGTGACGGGAATGAACGAATCCACTTGGAGATTTGCTTTGTGTAAATGGCTTATCACCATCGCCATTTGCTTTGCAATCGCAAGCGCAGCGGGTGCGCTGACGCTTGACGATATCCTCACCGTTGACCAGCTCAAAAGGGGTATGCGCGGGAAGGGAAGGAGCGTGTTTGAGGGGACGAAGATTGAGGAATTTGATGTCACGATAATCGGCATCTTGCACAGGGTTGACTTTGACCAAGATTTGATACTTGTCCGCATTGATAGCGGGACGGTCGTTAAGAGGGATACGGGCGTAATTGCCGGGATGAGCGGCAGCCCAATATTCGTCGGGAAGAAGCTCATCGGTGCAATCGCATACGCATGGAGTTTCTCAAAAGTGCCGATTGCCGGTGTCCAACCAATTGCGCAAATGCTTCAATCACTCAATCCAGCCTTTGCGCCGCCAAAGAAAAGCGCCACAACTTTTCGCCCGCGCGATGGCTCCCTGAACATACATGGTGAGCGCATAAATGAGGTCGTGCTTGTGAGCAACGATGACGAAGCCATTGCGGCAAGGCGAGAGGGTGTTGGTGTGCTCACACCAGTTGCTACCCCGCTCATGGTTGGCGGGCTCAACAGATTCGCAGTTGAATTCTTGAGGCGCTCGTTACGCCATTACAACTTGCTCGTTGTGGAGGCACCAACTGGCGCATTCAGTTCAGTTAGCGCCTCGCCGAAGCTTGAGCCGGGTGCAGCAGTTGCCATACAGCTTGCAGATGGTGATGTTGACATAAGTGCTGTCGGGACCGCCACATGGGTTGAGGGCAATCTTGTGCTCGCCTTTGGTCACCCAGCACTTTCGTTGGGGAGCATTGAGATGCCTATGGCGACGGCTTATGTCTGGGACATAGTTTCAAGGCAGTCAATCTCGTTCAAGTTGGCAACGCCGATAAAGCCGGTCGGGACTTTCACTCAGGATAGAAGCTTTGCCACATGCGGCTTTATTGGTCGCCAGACGAAAATGCTCCCGATGAGGGTCACGGTTAAGGACGATGAGAGGGGCTTCCGCAGGACATACAATGCACTTTTAGTTAGGCACAAACAGCTCATTGACTCGCTCACCCTGTCAGTGCTCCTTGGGAGCATGTATGTCTACATCTCGCCGGCTGAAGAAGGGACTATGAGGATGAGCTTAAAAGTTGAGCTGGACGGGCTGCCAAAGATTGAAAGGGAAAACATGTTTGACATGCGAGCGACCGGCGGATTTGGCTTTTTCATCATCCCAACATCGTCACCTATAGGTGAGATGATGCAAGTTATCTCGGCGCTGATTGACAACCCATATCGTGATGTGACGCTTGAGCGCATAAATATGGAGTTGCATTACGAAAGCAAAAGGAGGCTTGTGTGGATTGACCAAGTGACAGCCGCAAAGGCTCAAGCTGAGCCCGGCGAGATCATTCCAGTGACATTGAGGTTGAGAGAGAGGGGAGGAAAGTTCCACTCCCTTAAGCTCAATTTGAGGATACCGTCAACTGCCAAGCCGGGCGTCATACAGATTGCGATAAGTGGTGGAATGTTAGGAAGGCAGGCAAGGGCGAGAGTTGGCGCTCGCCCGCAGAGAGCATACGACATTGACCAACTCATTGAGCTGCTCAACTCCGATTACCAAAACGATCAGCTTGTTGTGTGCATGAGCACTGGAAGGGTCGGCGTTGAACTTGACGGTAGAGAGGTGCGCTCTTTGCCAGCGCCAATGATGGAAGCACTGGTTAGTCTGGGCACATCAAAAGTTATACCGACACGCGATTTCACCGAGACGAGGGAGAAGGTTGAATGGCTCATATCGGGGATGGCGCTGCTCACGATTAGGGTTGAGTCAAAAGAGAGGGAGAAAGAGGAGCCATTCAGACCGCCTGTGCCAACTGAAACACCGCCACCAAGCGAAGGCGCATCTTCGGAGGGCGGACCTGAAGGCGCAGCCTTCGCAATGCCACGCCACATTCGGGATGTGCACAATGGGCTGTTTGATGAATTTGTTCACAGCGGTGCAGGGAGCTTCATTGACTGGGTTGAGATGGTCGCCGCAAGGGCACGCGCGGCTGCTATGAGCTTCTTCCCGAGCGGCAATGAAATCGTCCTGGACTTGGCAGCAGTATCAGCAGGCGACGAAAGCAGGGCTATGGGCGACTGGGATAAAAAACAATCAACGAATGATGCGGATGACGAAGCCTCGCAAGATGCTGAACAATTGCAATCCCAAGGGCAGGGCAAAAAGCAGCTGGATAAGGAAACGCCACCGCCAATGCCATCATGGGAGGAGGTTGAAGCCCTTGAAGTGGGCAAGCTTACAAAGCCAGCAGTGGAAGCACCACCAACGCCACCGGGGCGAACTCAGGCGCTTGCAAGGGCTCCGCAAGTTTGGGTTGTAGACAAGTTTGAGGAATTTGTGAAGGGCGAGTTCAAGGGCGTCTCAATAACTACCGATGGGAAGCTCAAACTCGGTTTAGCCAGCGAGGCTATTTACAATCCAGAGGAGCTGTGCACTTGGGTATGTGCTGCGGATGCCTCGGGCAACATATACGCTGGCACATGGATGCCAGCAAGGGTTTTAAAGATTGACCCCAATGGTAAGCGCGCAATCCTCGCGGAGTGGTCGGATGAAGTTGGCGTGTTGAGCTTGATGGTAAGCGGTGATGGAAGCCTGTATTGCGGATTGGTTCCGTCTGGCAAAGTCTACCGCATCAGTGATGGCGAACGGAAACTTATTGCCGATTTGAAGGGTGAACACCCATGGGCGCTGGCTATGCACAAAGATGATGGCGTCCTGATAGCCACAGGACCAAACGGGCGAATCTATCGCGTGATGAAGGGAGAGCTTTCCCTCTTTGCTGAGTTGCCGGATAGACACGCAATTGCGATGGCGGTGGATGGCGATGGCGTTTATGTCGGGACAAACCCAAAGGGGAGGGTTTATAGGATTGATTCGTTGGGGAGGGTGCATTCCGTTTTTGAAGCGCCATCGGCGACAGTCCAATGCATGGCATTAGATGATGGCGGGAACCTGTATGTCGGAACTGCCGGGCAGGCAAGGATATACATCCTCCGAAAGGATGGCTCTATCAATGAAGTGAGCAAGCTTGATGGAAAGCATGTCTTTGCGATGGCGAGATATGGCAGGCATGTGATTGCAGCTGTCTGTCCGAAGGTCAAGCTTTATCAAGTTGACGCCGATGGCTCCGTTGAACAGCTATACAAGGGTAATGAGGCATTCGTAACCAGCATTGCTGCAATCCCTGGTGGCAAGCTCTTTGCGACCATCGCAGGTGGTGGAGGAGTCCTTAGCTTTTATCCGAGCAAGCGTGAGTGGGTAGTATACGAATCGCCTGTGAAGGACGCTGGCACAGTTGCACGATGGGGTGCAATACGGTGGTATGCGGATGTGCCCGACGGCAGCTCCGTCGTCATTGAAACGAGGAGCGGAAACACAGCAGTGCCGGATGGCTCTTGGAGCAACTGGAGTGAGCCATACCCAATGAGCGGGGCAATCGTGAGCAGCCCGCCAGCAAGATACATTCAGTTCCGCGCCAAGCTATACATGAGCGATGACGGCAAGTCGCCAAACCTCAAGCGGGTTGAATTGACCTACATGCCCCAGAATCGCCCGCCCGAACTCACCATCAAGCAACCGACGCCCGGAGCCATCATTTCGGGAACTTACAAGGTGCAATGGGATGGGAAAGACCCCGACAAGGACAGGCTCTCCTTTGAAGTCCAATACTCCTCGGACGGCACAAGTTGGGTGAGCATTGAGGAACCAAAGCCAACAAAGGAAAAGGATAAGGAGGCAGAACAAAAGGCGCAAACTGAGAAGCCTCAAGATGCAGCCACAACGAAGAGCGAGATAAGTTGGGATACGACAAAGGTCAGGGACGGAATCTACTACATCCGTGTTGTCGCAAGCGACAGCATATCCAACCCAGTTGACGCAAAACAAACAGAGCGCATTGTTCACCCGGTCATAGTTGACAACACACCCCCAGAGGTGTGGCATCCAGTTCCCGGAGAAAGGCTAACTGAGCCACCAAAGAAAGTGCGCTGCTATGATGCAACCACATTCATTGCGAGCGCCGAATACCGAATTGATGGTGGCGAGTGGATAGCGGCAGCATGCGGCGATGGGGTGTTTGACTCAAAGAACGAGGATGTGCTCATTGACATCTCAAGGCTGCCGGCAGGAAAACACACCCTTGAATTGAGGGTTAGGGATGGCGCCGGAAATGAGAGGGTAGTTAAGTGGGAATATGAGTGGCGCAAGCGAGGTTAAAGGCGCGGACTGCGTTTAAATGCCCCCCGAGAGCACACCTCAAGGGATACACTGCGGCACATGGGATGTGAACTCGCTTCTCACACGGGATTGCGCCTGCAGGCATACTAATGGCAGTAAGGTTGCAGGCGTGAGCCGTTGGTCATGCCATAAATGCAGCATAGTTGAAGCGGGGTGAGCGGGGTGAAATTAAAGCACATGGCTATCACAACACTGCTATCAACGCTGGCATGGTTGCCAACGGCATACGCTCAATGGACCGAGACTGACGAGGCTGGCAACCCGGCACTCGGGCAATGGGTGCCGACAAGGCTTGCCACACCAATTGGTGAGCTAAGTGGCTGGCAAACGCAGACACGCACAAAGGACGCACACTACTTGCTCATGTCATTTGAGCCCACAAGGAAGGTTGTTGAAATTGAATTTGTCGTCAGGACGCCAAGCAGCGGGATGCGCGGGTTAGTGTTCGGGTTGAGTAAAGGCGCGCCAACTCATTGGGTGAATGAGGCGGTTAGGCTAATCTTCGGCTCGTCGGGTTACATAGCGCAGCGAGACATCGGAAACTGGTTCACATGGCGAAGTTCGTTCTCTTGGGTGACCACAATTAAATTCCCGAGCGACGAATGGATAACTGTGCGCATAGTCGCAGACCCAACTATAGGCGCATACAGGATTCGGCTCTCAAGGGTTGGCACAGGGGAAATAGAGCGGAGCGAGTTGCTCCCATTCCTCAGCACGGTTGATGAGCTCAGCTGCTTCTTCCTTTTCAACGGCGAGAGTGATGGGAGTCAGATTTATGTCAGCGAGCCGACGATAAGGGTTGGAGCTCTACCGAATGCACCAAGGTCATTGAGCGTCAAACCGGGAGATGGAAAGCTCATTTTAAAGTGGCAGCCGCCGGAAGCAACCGATGTCCAGCTGTATCGCATTTATAGGCGCGGAGAGCAGATAGCCGAGGTGTCCGCCGCCACCCTCCAATGGGAGGACAAGACGGTTAACCCAAATGAGGGATACAGCTACTTTGTGACAGCACTCTCCGACGCCGCAGAGAGCTTACCATCATGGTCAGATGCCTCCATGACGCTTCCACAGCCGCGCCCATCGCTCAAGGGGACACCGGTGAAGTTGGTTGCAGATTATGAGTGCGTTGTCGTGGGTGCAACGCCAGCTGGAATAGCTGCAGCAATAACGCTCGCAAGGAGGGGTTGGAATGTTGCGCTTGTTGAAAGGACAAAACACATCGGCGGAATGATGACATCAGGACTATCAGCGACCGATAGGCGCTACAGGCAGGCTTCCGGGGGGCTGTTTGCCGAGTTCGTTTCGCATGTTGAGCGCTTCTACAAGGAAGCGTATGGTGAAGGTTCGTCACAACACCGCCAGTGTCAGGGTGGCTATATATTTGAGCCGAAAGTGGCTGAGCAGGTATTCTGGATGATGCTCTCAACGCCGCCCATACAGCCCGACATATACCTCATGCAGGAACTCGGTGGCGTCTTAAAGGATGGCAACAGGGTCGTCGGGATTTTGCTTGATGATAGAGTTAGAGGGTTGCGTTGGCGAATGCACGCACAAGTTTTCATTGATGCCACTTATGAGGGTGACTTGGCTGCGTTGGCTGGTGCTGCATACAGGGTTGGGCGCGAGGGCAGGTTTGAATTCAATGAAGAATTCGCGGGTGAGGTTTTCTGGGACTCACTCACGAGGCAGGTGACATTTGGAAGACACGAGGGCGATAAGAAAGTCCAAGCATACAATTACAGGTTGACATTGACGAGGCGTCCCGATAACAGGCGTCCTGCGACAGCTCCGCCAGATTACGACCCACAACGATACGCCGAAATTGCAACGAGGGTGAAAGACGGAGTCCTGTGGCATCCGATGGAGGTTGTCAGCCTCGTCAAATTGCCGCAGCTCAAATTTGATGCAAACAACACGCCGGGTCCGTTTCCGTCAACCGATTTCATCGGCATGAACCACGATTACCCGGAAGCCGACTGGGATAAGCGGGAGGAGATTGCAACGGCACACCGAAACTATATCCTCGGGCTTTTCTATTTCCTGCAGACGGATGAGCGCCTTCCGGATTGGTTTCGCACAGCTGCGTCACATTGGGGGTTGGCGTTGGATGAATTTGAAGACAATGACAACTTCCCCCCACAGCTTTATGTGAGGGAGGCAAGGCGCATAATCGGTGACTACATCTTCACCGAGAGGGATGCGCGCCCGCAGGCACCGGGGAAAAGGGCGCCAACACATGAGGATAGCATAGCCGTTGCTGAATACCCGATTGACAGCCATGCATGCACCCCAAGGGATACGCTTGCGCCATACATCCACGAGGGCTTCTTCTACCTGCCGAACATAACTGTCCCATCGCACATCCCCTATCGTGTGATGCTTCCAAATGCGAGGGGTGAAGATGGTTTGCCAAAGGGCGAGCTTGAGGGACTGCTCGTTTGCGTTGCCGTATCAGCAACACACATAGGATTTGGGACGCTGCGCCTTGAGCCGGTGTGGATGGCACTCGGTCAAGCAGCTGGCACTGCAGCCGGCATGGCGCTCGTTTATGGCTCAACTCGCAAGGTGCCAATTGATAAGCTGCAACGCTCGCTGCTTGAGCAGGGGCAGGTTATTGCCTTCTTCTTTGACATGCCATCAAAGTGGGGAATTGAATTTGCAGCGGCACAGTTCTTCGCCGTGCGCGGGTTCTTTGAAACATATGAGGCGCGCCTGAGGGAAGCGCTTGACAGTTTAACCGTGACGACCATCCTGCAACGCTTCTCAAATCTCTTCCCGCCGCCATACTACGAACCATTTGCCACAGCGGGCGCCAACCCAACAACGGGTGATGTCATAAGATGGCTCTCAAAGTGCTTTAAGCGCACCGAAGAGGAACTGCTGAAGCACTTCGGGGAGCTCTTAAACTTTAACCCGAATGAGCCGATCAGGCGCGACAAGCTGTTAAAGTGGCTTTACATACTGGCATCAACTCAGCCAAGCGGCTAATTGCCATATCGGGGCGGCCGGACTCGAACCGGCGACCTTGGGCTCCCGATGCCCACGCGCTACCAAACTGCGCTACGCCCCGAAATGTCCCCCTCGCAATTGCAGTATAACACGCTCATCAAAGGCTCATTGTTATGATAGCCGCAAACGCTTAAAGCACGCCATTCAAATTGGCGCTGACATTACTGCTCACCCTCAACAACCTTGTAAACTAAATCCCCTTCCCTCACGCGCTCAACCACCTTCACGCCTATAGTCTGCCCGACTGAGGCTGCTTCAATTGGCTGGTTTTCAATCTGCATTGATGTGACAACCTGAGTGAAATCAGTTGTGTGACCGCGTATATGTATCCTATCACCGATTTTCAAATCGCCATTTGTGAGCTCAATTGCGGCTGCACTCGGGCGCGGGAAAAAGTGAACGACCCTCCCTATGAACACCTCTTGTGGTTCAGCTTGCTCCATGTCACGCTCACCTCCTGTGTTGTATGTCCGACTTAAAATGTGCTCCGCCCAAAGCGCCACAAGGCACTGCCAACCACGCTCTTGAGTTGAAGATGTTACAGTTGGAATTGGCAATGCAATTTTGCCGTCATTAGCTTAACTGCGCAATGTCAGATGGAATCCATCACTACCGGAGGGGAAGGGAAAATGGTCGGCACCAAGCTCACGGCTAAGGAGTTGCAAAGTTGGATTAGGGGACAACCGTGCATGAGGAGGATTGATGAAGTCATATTGCATCACACATGGCGCCCGACAGCGCGGGAATACAAGGGCGAGCAGACGATAAAAGCCATCTACAACTTCCATGTCAGAAATCAAGGATGGAGCGACATCGGATATCACTTCCTGATAGCGCCCGACGGCGCAATATGGGTGGGAAGACCGATTGAGAATGCAGGCGCTCACACGCGTGGGCGAAATGCGCACAGCATCGGGGTTTGCCTGATAGGTAACTTTGATGAAGAGGAGTTGACAGTTCGCCAACGCGCATCGCTCATTGCCACACTGAACACACTGCTGGAACGGTTTAAGCTTACGCCTCAGGACATCAACTTCCACCGCGACTATGCGCCATACAAAAGCTGCCCCGGAACGAAGCTTGACAAAGCCATTGTGCGCTCATGGGTGAGTGAACTGGAAGCGCCGACCACGATACCAAGCGAAGGGGATGCTGACGATGCTATAGCTCACCCAGATGTGCCGGCGTGGGCTGAAGAAGCTGTCAAGTGGGCTTTGGAGATGGGAATAGTCACAGGGACACCTTCGGGCAAGGTGGAAGGGTATAGACCGGCTTCAAGGGCTGAAGTCATCGTCATGCTTCACAGGCTTTGGAGGGCTCTAAAGGAGGATTAACTCCATGGCGAAGGATTAAGCGGAGGGTTAATCAACCCGCTGTGCACCAGCTATGCGGCACGGCTTACGGTGAGCCAGATTGACTTTTCCACACGCTCAATTTCCAACTGCGAATCAATGCCCGCTCCCTTTTAGCCATAGCTTTGCGCTCTGCATCTTCGGCGTCCTCATATCCGAGAAGGTGCAAAAAGCCATGAGCGACCAAGCGCATCAATTCATCAACTTGCGAATGCTTGTAGCGCCTCGCCTGCCTTCGCACGGCGCCAATTGAGATAACGATGTCACCAAGCAGCTTGACAGCCTCAGAATCGCACTTGTGAGGGTGCTTCAATTGCTCAAGTTCATCCCTTGAGAGTTGAGGGAAGGAGAGCACATCGGTCGGGCGATTGCGCCCAAAGTATGCTGCGTTCAGCTCGGTGATGCGCTTGTCATTGCAAATTAAGAGGCTCACTTCAACACGGCATCGGCAACTCGGCAATTCGCATGCGAGAATGTGCCTCACCAAACTGGCTATGGCATTCTCAATCACCTTGAGGCGCCGTTTGATGTCCTTTCCCTCAAGGCGCTGCCTATCCATGCCATCTATGCCGCTTGATTGCTCACACTCGGGTAGTTCAACCCCATCTTGGACTGATACAATTGCTCTGACCCTCGGCATAGCGCATGCACAGTGTTGAGTTGCCGGCTTACTTTACAGCACTGCGAACTTGCTGCGGCACTTCGGGATACTGTATGCGCTGCAGCCTGCTCACACGGATGCGCTCCTTGAAGACTTCCCTTATCTTCGCGACCTCGGCATAACTCAACGGCGATTCATCCAGCTGCCCATCCTCAATCTTGCTGTCAATGACTTTGTCAATCAGCTTCTCCACCTTTTCCCATCCATCGGGTGTCCTAAAGTTCTCATCCGGTATGGAGCTGACTGCAGCCTCAACCGCGTCGGCGAGCATCACAAGCGCCGTTTCCTTTGACCTCGGCTTCGGACCGAGATAGCGATAGCTATCTTCCTGAATCTCATCCTTTCGCCCGTTGCTTTGAAGCGCCTTGCTGTAGAAGAATTGCATCAGTGAAGTGCCGTGATGCTCCCTTATGAAGTCAATGATGGGTTCAGGGAGGCGATATTCCTTTGCCATGTTTACGCCCTCTTCAACATGCTCCCTGAGGATGCTGGCACTAAGCGATGGCGAAAGCTCGTCATGCGGGTTACCATCACGCTGGTTCTCGGAGAAGTAATGCGGGCGCTTCAACTTCCCTATGTCGTGGTATAGACCGCCAACATAGGCGAGCATCGGGTTTGCCCCGATGGCTTCAGCAGCAGCCCTCGCAAGCGATGCCACCATTAACGAGCTTTGATATGTCCCCGGTGCCCTCTCGGCGAGCTCCCTCAGAAGACCGGCGCTGCTGTTTGCGAGCTCAAGCAGCGTGAATGCGGTGACCAGATTGAAAGCCCTCTCAATGATGGCGATGATGGCAAGTGAGAGCGCGGGAGCTGCCATACCGGTCACAATTGAGAGCAGCAGCTCTCTGCGGATGAGCGGCAGGACGGTCTTAAGCGGCAGGTAGAAGCTCATTGGTCCAAGCAGCGTGCAAAAGAGGAGCCTGCTGAGGAATGTGGTCAACCCGATCAACACGCCGGCATATATGAGCTGTGCCCGCTGATGCACCGATGCCGTTAAGTAAATGCCAACGATGGCGCAAGCGAAGGAGACAGCGGATAGCTCAAAAGCGTATAGCATCGCCCCGAGCGGATTGCCATAGTGCATAAGCTCCCTTAATGGTGAGCGCATGATGAGCATGTTTAAATCGCACAGCGCAATTGTGCCGATGATGATGCTTGCAAAGCCGGATAGGAGAGCCGATAGCAACGGCATCTCAAACAGCATACATGTGACCATTGCTGCAGTGCTGATGAGTGCCGGTGCGCCATCATGTATGCCAGCCAGCGAGAGGAAATACTGAGCCATGAGCAAAGGCAGCCAAATGGTGGCAAGCAATTTCAGGCACTTCGTTACCTCCTGAGTTTCTCCATCTCGCAAGCGCAAAAACCCTTTGAGGGACCGCTGCAGGCTTAACCCGATGAGGCATGTGAGCATGATGGAAATTAGCGCGGCTGCCGCGATGTTGGCGTAGTTGATTCCGAGCGCCCTCAGCTTCTCCAAGTGCTCTTCGGTCACCACATCACCTGCGTGCGCTATTAGCTCGCCAACCCTCACCTGCTTCCTAATTGGTTCAATGGTTTGCATAATTTTCTCGCGCAGCTGCTGTGTGGCTTTTGCATCAAATACCAAGTTGGGCTCAATCACGGCTGCTGCTACAGCAGCTATCGCATCCCTATATGGTGCACTCAAGTTAAGTGATGCCGCAGCCTTTGCAACAGAATCCTTTGCCCTCTCAACATCCCTCTTGGTTGGCTTGATCCCCTTGTCAAGCTCCCTTTGGATGAGCGAGACTGTGTGACTTTCCATCAGCTTGAGAACCTCTGGTGTGGAGCTCAAGAGGGTTAGAAGGACATCATCGTTGAGCGCCACCACAACTCTATCCCTCGCAATGCGCACCTTCTCACCGATTGGGGCATCCAACGATGCAATTGAGCGCAGCTGCTTGTAAGTGACCTCAACCGCTCTCAGCACCCTTTCATTGACATCGTGAGCCATGTGGTAAATCGGCTCAACCGCCTCAACCACCCTCTCCCTCTGTTTCTGTGTCTCAACTAACGATGTGTATTCAACGGTGCGCCAAGCGTAAATGTCCCTGTCAAACACATCCCCAACGACATACATGCTCATCAAAAAGGTGTCCCTTGGGATGAACATGATGAACAATGAGGCGCTCACGATGATGCCCAACAGTAGCCGCTGACTGTCCACAGCAAACTTGAACCGCTTCTGCCTTTGGCGCGCTGCCTTCCTTGAAAAGACATTGAGTGGCGAAACAACCCTGCGCCCCAACCTCAACCATCCACTTTGGTTGCAGCGCTGTAGCCGTCTCACTAACGGGGATTTACCCACCGCCATCTTTCACCTCACTGCGCCCTTGCAGGACCTCCTCATCCCCACTGCCTTGTCGGCGCGCCTGCTCTTCGCTGCGCTTGCTTATAGTTTCCCTATCGCTGCCCCTCCTTTGCAACCTCTCTGCCTGTTCCCACGCTTCAAATGCGAGGACAACACTCTGCACGAGCGGATGGCGGATTACATCCCTCTCGGTGAGGTAAACGAAAGCCACACCGGGAATGCCCCTGAGTATCTCTTGTATTGTCACCAAACCGGAACGCACACCCTGCGGCAAGTCAACCTGCGTTATGTCACCAGTGACCACTGCTTTTGAGCCATAGCCCATCCTCGTGAGAAACATCTTCATCTGAAGGACGGTTGTATTCTGCGCTTCGTCAAGCACTATGAACGAGTCATTGAATGTCCGCCCACGCATGTATGCGAGGGGTATCACCTCAATTATGCGCCTCTCAAGGTAGCGTTGGCACTTTTGCATCCCAAGGATGTCGTAAAGGGCATCGTAGAGTGGGCGGAGATATGGGTCAACCTTCTCCTCAATGTTGCCCGGGAGGTAACCAAGCCTCTCACCGGCTTCAACTGCCGGTCTCGCCAAAACGAGCCTGCTAACTTGACGGCGCTGCAATGCTGCAACTGCCATAGCCATCGCAAGGTATGTCTTCCCAGTCCCAGCCGGTCCTATCGCAAATACAAGGTCATTCTTCTGGACAGCTTCAACATACTCCCTTTGCCCCTTCGTCTTTGGGACTACCCTTTGACCCCTCTCGGTGATGACAATGCAGTCGGTAAGACCATGCGCAGCCTCTTCAACTCTTTCCCCGGAGAGCACCGAGCGGATGAGGTAGCGTATGTCGGACTGAGATATGCTGCCTCCGGATTCAACTACAGCCACCATGTGCCTGAGCAATTCCGCCACTACCTCAACATCCGGCTGCTTTCCGTGAATGTGAATCACATTGTCCCTCGCTATTATGCTCACATCAAAAGCACTTTCAAGCAGGCGCCTATGCTCATCCTTCACACCAAGCACAAGCGCCAATACAGCCTCACTTCCTACGGCAACCCATTGCCCGGCTTGCCTATTTACCTTGGTGCTCGTTTCTGGGTTATCCATCCATACATCAGGTGGCGCTCAACCACCCATTCATTTGACATCGCTTGAAAGTTTTGCCTCAAGCAGCTCACGAACCACCCTGCTGACCAAACTTCCATCGGCTCGCCCTTTGAGCTGCGGCATTAGCTTGCTCATCACTTTTCCCATGTCCTTTGGTGAAAGCGCGCCAACCTCCTCAATGACTTTTAATGCAGCCTCCCTAATTTCGTCCTCGCTTAACATCCTCGGAAGGTAGCTCTCAAGAATTTCAATTCGCCTCCTCGCGTCAGCTGCCAAGTCCTCCCTGCCACCCCTCTCAAAAGCTTCAAGCGCTTCACGCTCCTTGCGCACCTCGGATTGAATCACCTTGACGACTTCTTCGTCGCGAAGCTCATCACCCTTATCAATCTCGGCATTGTGTATTGCCGCCCTCAGCATGCGCAGTGTGCTCACTTTCACAGTATCGCGCTGCCTCAGCGCTTCCTTGTAATCCTCCATTAACTTTTCCTTCAGCATAACAATCCACCAGCCACCCTCATTGTCACTTGCATTTTAACGCGTTGTGGCGCATCAACACAAATTGCTCCCTTAAGCCGGCCTGCTTGGCAACGGCTTTCCACCATGATAAAATTGTAGCGTCACACAGTCGCTCGGGTTTGGTCAGCACGCACCACGCCTATGGGCAGAAGCAAACCTTTATGGGGGTGATAAATTGTGTCAAGGTCAAATGACATCGCTGAATCAGCTGAGCACAGCGCAGGTGGCGAGCGCGGTGGCAAAGGTTCACACACAGCCGGATGGAGGAAGGGCGTTCGCATCTTCGTCCTCTTCGCCGCTGTAGCGTCCCTAATCGGCATAGCCGTGATCCTGTTTCTGATGCTGACCCGCCCAACCCCAGAAGGAGTTCTTAACATGGCACTAAATGCGCACTCGGCAATGAACGCCATGCACATGAAAGCGCAAGTGAGCGTTGAGCCGCTCATCAAAGTCCCAATAGAAATCACCGCCGACTTGGAGCGCCCGAACAAACTCAGAGGGACGATAGCCATCAAAGGGATAAGCGCACCATCAATGCTTGTAGTGAGCGACGGAAAGCGCATGTGGACATTTGTTGAACAATGGAAGCAGTGTCAAGTTGAACCCGCCCCAAAAGACATGGCTGCAACTTGGGGTGCGTTTAAGCCGGTTGGCGCAAAAGGAGACCACAGGGAGAATATGGCAGCTGCACTATTTTGCGGGTTTGAACCGAAGGGCACAATCAGAGAAACCGGGTTGCTCAAAACCGAGAACATCGGTCCGCACAAATGCCATGTGCTGCGCATAGTATACACTGACGGGCTTGAACAGCTCATGCATGTCGGCGTCCGTGACGGCTTCGTTTGGCAGACCTCGGTGAAAAGGCGTCTGCCGATGCCATCGCCATTGCCGCCAATTGAGATAACCATCACCAGCAAGTGCGTATCCATTGTCCCAAATCCAAAGTTTGGTGAGGGCGAATTCACCTTCACGCCACCCAAGGGCACAAAGATGGTTGAATCGCTAACGCCACCAGAGCAAGATTGAAGCGCTAAATCCCAGCACAATGAGCAATGCTGCATGGGTGCGCTATCCCTTAACTGCGACATGTATTGCAATGATGCCGAAGAGGAGCGGGATCACGATGGGATGCTTAAAGCCGACATCGCTCAAGATGCCCCTTAACTCATCAGCATCAGTGAAGCGCTGAATTGTCTCACTCAAGTATTGATAAGCTCTCGCTGAGCCGGAAAGCCATCCGCCAACACGCCTAACCACAAACCTGACATACCAATGGAACAGCCTCCTTACGATGCGCAGCTTCGGTTGACTCGTCTCAAGCAGGACAATCTTGCCGCCAGTTTTTAAGGTCCGCTTAACCTCATTGAGGCATTGGATGAAAGCCGCTCTGGTTGTGAAGATGTTGCGAACGCCAAAGGAGATGGTGACCGAATCAAATGACCCATCAGCAAACGGCAATGCCTTCGCATCGGCGACAACGGCAACCACGCCAACATTGCGCAGCTTATACGCCGCCATAATTGCCATCTGCGGACAAAAGTCAACGGCGACAATTGTGGGATTGCACTTGGCTGCTTCGGCTAAAGCAAGCGCCATATTGCCAGTCCCGCTGCAGAGGTCAAGCAACCTGCTTACACTGCCAACGCATGCCAATCTTGCGGCGAGGCGGCGCCAGTAGCTGTCAAGGCAAACCGTGATCACCTTGTTAACGAGCTCGTATCTGGGTGCGACTTCGGAGAACATCCGCCTTATGCCGTTAGGCATGGCTGCATTACCACCACAGCACCACACCAATGGTTGGGGACATTGCCTGCAGCATACTGTGCGAACATCACTTCCCACAGCAGCGCTGCGGTGTTAAATTTTGACACAACCCTCTGAATTGGAGGTGAACGGCATGCGATGTGGCATTGTGAGGGCATTCGTGTTGGCAAAGTGCCTTTTGGATGTGTTGGTCACATATGGGCGTTGCGAGACTGTGCTCATAACGGATGGCAAAGCCAACGGGGCAATCGTCATCTCCAGTTCGGCACATGAAGTGATTAAGGATGCGGCAAGCAAACTTCAAATGTGGCTGAAGGAAGCCACAGGATGCGAGGTGCCAATTAAAGAGCCACCCCATGATGGTGATGCGGTTTGGCTTTCCCTATCTTCGGATGCCCCGAACCTTGCCAAAGCGCATAAGACTGCCGAACTCGGAGATGAGGGCTTTGCTATTGTCACCCTCGGGAAAAGGACATATGTGCTCGCCAACACACCACTCGGCATTAGGCACGGGGTCTATGCCTTGCTTGAGCATATCGGCTTTCGCTGGTTCTTTCCAGATCCGATATGGACCATTGTCCCAAAGCTCAAAAGCGTGACCTTGAAGATGAGCGAACGCCAGAAGCCGGCGTTTGCCTATAGGCGGATTTGGTATGAGTGGGGTGCAACTACAAAGAGGCTGCGGGAAAACTACGAGGCTTGGATGGAGCGAAACAGGCAATACGGAAGCTTCCAAGTTGATTGCGGACATGCATATGAGCGCTTCGTCCCGCATAGGTTGTTCAATGACCATCCGGAGTATTTCGCTCTCGTTGGCGGCGTGAGGAAGCCGGCGCAAATTTGCATCACCAATCCCGAGGTCGTCCAACTCGGCATTGACTATGCATTAAATGCGTTCCGAAAGCGTCCCGAGCTCAACATGGTCTCGGTCGAGCCGAATGATGGCGGCGGATATTGTGAGTGCCAAAACTGCAGGTCAATTGGTAATCCGAGCGAGATGACCTTCCACTACGCAAATACGATTGCGAGGGCGCTGAGGAAGGAGTTCCCAAACAAGTTTGTCGGGCTATACGCGTATGCCTATCACAGCGACCCACCCAAGTTTAAGCTTGAGCCAAATGTTTATGTTCAGGTGACGACCGGCTTCCGATACACGAAGCTGAGCTTTGAAGAGCAAGTTGAAGCCTTTAGGAGGCTCGGAGCTAAAGTGGGCGTTTACGATTACTTCTCCGTATACCCGTGGAGTTGGGACATGCCCGGGGCGGCAAAGGCAAGCCGAATCTACGAGCTTGCCCAGTCAATCAAGCGGTATTACGAACTCGGCTTGACAACGCTTGATGCCGAGTCGGAGTGCAACTGGGCGCCATGCGGGGTCGGTTACTACATCGCGTCAAAGCTCATGTGGAACCCAGAGCTTGATCCCAAAGAACTCATCGCCGATTTCTGCAGGCGCTCATTTGGCAGGGCTGAAAAGCCGATGAGAAGGCTCATTGAACGATGGGCTGTTGGGGAGCGCTTTTCTCAGAGGACTCTCGCGCTCGCGCTGCGCGATGTCAATGAGGCATTCTCGCTTGAAGATGAGCCGCAATGCCAAGAGCGGATTGCATTCTTCGGACTATACTTGCACTGGCTCAAGCTATGGCACCGCTATCATCGCCTATCTCAAAGGACTGAGTTTGGAAAGCTCATCGTTGACCCAAAGGCTGTGATTGATGCCGCCCACGATTGGGTTGTGTTCTCAAGGCGGATTTACGAACTCGGCATCGTGCACACTTACCCGATGCTGTTCACCGAGTGGTTTAATGCGCGCCTGTCATCATTGTTGCGAATTGAGGGCGTGACAAAGGAGATGCTTGATGCATGGAGGAATGAGCGGACCGATATCCCAACCTTGGATGAGGCGAAAGAGTCAGTTCGCTTGGACCTTGAAGAATTTAAGGACGAGGTGGTTGTTGAGCTGAGCTGGAAGAGCTACTCGGATGAACTTGTGCCCTTAGTTGAACGCATGCCGCAGCTAAAGGGAGCTTACGCAAATGTTAAGCGCTCTCCGCTGTTCGTTGAAATGGGTGCGCATTACTTCCTCGGGAAAGCCGGCGAGGAGATTGAGGTCAGTTTAAAGCCTCAGCCGGGACATACCATCTTAGGGCATTGGAAGCTGATTGAGGCGCTGAGCGGAAAGGTTATCAGTGAGGGCGACATCAAATGCGAGAAGCCGAATGAACCTGCCTCCATCAAACTCAAGTTGCCGAAGAGCGGCTTGTATTGCATTGAGCCACCGACCGGATACTGGCATGTTGCCGAGCTAAACTTCGGCGGGCGATGTGTCTCTGTGAGGGCTGACAGGAAAAAGCAAATGCAACTTTGGACACCGAGCATTAACACGCCACTTTATTTCTATGTGCCGAAGGGAACAAAGTCGTTTGTCATAGGTGTCGTTGGCGGTGGGTGGCCGAAGACACGCATCATCCTAAGGGACGGGGATAACAAAGTCATCGCCGATAGGGAACTTATGCCGACCGATGAACTCTCGGTGCTCGTCCCAAACGGCTCTGACGGACAGGTTTGGAGCATCGCCATAAGCACATTGCGCGGCATTTTTGAGTTTTACGATGTCCCACCATACCTTGCAGCTCATCCGTGCGAGTTGCTTGTCCCTAAGGACGCGCTTTAATGCCTTACCTTCGGGGAGCACTCCCATTCCATCTTAGCGGCGAGCTGATAGCGCGACAATTGACCTGCCAACGCAGCTTCCAAGTATCATGCCCCAGAAGAACGGCAGGGAAGCCCTGTATGCGCTTAACCCGCCGTAGCGCAAAGTGATGAGCTTTGTAGCCCATGCAAGCGCCATGCTGAACCAATCCCAAAAGACGGTGTTGATTTGCGATATGCACAACCCAACCGGATGCAACGGGAAGTTAACGATGCGCGAATGCAACGCCATCAAAGCGCTCCCGAAAACAGCCCCTCCAACCATGAAGCCAACCCTTCGCCATTGTGGCGGGCGCGGATTTTGGATGCAATCGGCAATCCAACCCCAGTGATAGTTTGGTGAGCTGACAAAATACCACACATAGCCATTGATGAGACCATGCCTATAGCCGAGCGAGAGATACGACCAAAGCGTTGTAAGAATGCTCAGGACACACGATAACAGCATGACCGCGAAAGTTACGCCGAAACTGAATCCAGCGTCATCGGCAAGCTTTAGCGCATGTGCTGCAGTTCCCATGACAAACAGCTGTATGTCACCAGACCAAACGAAGGTCAGACCAAGGGCAACTAAACCAACCACACCAAATGGCGATGTGCCAAACAAGTCAATGAGCAACGGAGCTGCGGCACATGGCGCCCTGAGCCTGCCAATCCCGGTTTGCACGAGTAGCCTCGTTGTGCCGTAAAATAATGCCATCGCAACTGTGAGGAAGGGGAAGATAGCCCACATCGGGATGCCGCTGAGGGCTAAAAAGAGGATGATGAGCAGAAAGGAAAGGAATGTTGACACGCCAACAGCGATATTACCCGCTCGGCAAGATGGAGCCGGTTTGAAAACGCCCACCGGTATCGCTTGAGTTGAGTGTCCGTTCAAATCCGATTCTCCAACATGAGTCAAATTGCGCCGCCTGAGGTTTGCCTCCCTCAATGCGACTTTTAAAGACCAAAGTATCAATGCGAGCATCGCTCCAAACTGTTGCGCTGAAAGCAGAGGACCACCAGCTGCATGAGGCTGCGCCGGACCAGAGACACCCCATCCGATAAAGTTGAGCAGACCGAGTTCAAAGCTTGTGAGCAGATGGAGCATCCAAACGCTGAATGCGACATCAAGGTTAACCAAGTAGGTCAAACCGATGACGAGCGTGTCTATGCCGAAATTGAAACTTATGCCGAGCCGCTGCACTTGAACGATGTTTGCCAGCTTTAAAGGGGGCACCACTGGAACACGCTGAGCCAAATAGTTATGCGTGCTCAGCCAGAGTGAAATGGCAAACCCGATCCACATCAACTTGTTCCGATAAAATGAGCCACTTCGTCCCTCCTCGGTGAGAAAGGTTAGATGAGCTGGCACTTGAGCGAGCGGATAAACGAGCTTTTCCCTCTCAACCCATTGCCTGCGGAATATGGCGACAATGTTTGCGCTCAAAATGAACCATGCAATGGCAAACGCCGACCACCACGCAAGCGGCGTAATCCAAACTGAGATTGGAGGGGATGAAACGCCGCCCTCAAACAGCCACCTCACGGCAAACCTGTCCTGAGGGATGAGATGCTTTGGCAAGTTCGGTATCAGTAGTTCATCCCAACGATTCTCCGGCTTCGCATAATACAACACGCCCCCGATTAGTGGTATGAGGTAGCCACCGAAACCCATAGTCGGATATGCAGTGGCGACCATGAGCATGGCATACACTGTGACAAGTTCCTCAGGGCGCATGCGAAGCTTCTTAACGGGTGGACATAGCACAACATTGAGCAGTGACAGAGCAAAAAGCAACCACACAACGCCGATGGTATTGAAGTGATCGGCAAAGCCGGAATATGCATTGTATACGATGTAATTTCGGACGGCGATGAAGTTCAGGGCGATGGACAATACCGCTCCGATCAAAATTGCCCTTGCAGTGACGCCACCTCTAACGACATCGTTTCCTTCCCTCGCGCTTGAGCGATGTGCCTTATCCACACTCATCGCCACTCCGCAAGCATGGAAACACCCACATTACTCTACGAACCACCATTTGAGGCACCCATCTTGTCAGCCAGTTACAAACGCTGCCTTCCGTTGCATCGGTGGCTTCCGGCAAGAGAGGCTTTCACAGGCAAAGCGAACATACCATAGTTGAATTGCCCCGCCCAACTCCGCTCGTTAATTTAAAACTCGCCCTTCCATCGGAGAGGCGATTTAAACCCTTCAGGCTAGCCTTTAACTACACCGATGGGGCGCATCCGAGCTACGCGCAACGAAATTCCGGCACCGTGAACAACCCTCGCCACTTCGTCAACATCCTTGTAAGCCTCCGGCGCCTCCTCAACGAGCGTCTTTCGGCTTGCCGCAACAACGATGATGCCCTGCCTCTCAAGCTCCCGTTGTATATCCTCCGCACGCCTGCTCTTTGCGGCTTTTGTTCGGCTTAACACCCTACCAGCACCGTGAGCGGTTGAACCCCAAGTCTCCTTCATTGCCCTCTCGGTGCCAACAAGCAAATATGAGCGTGTGCCCATATCGCCGGGAACAAGCACAGGTTGTCCAATGCCGCGATAAATGCTCGGCACATCCGGATGACCAGCTGGAAACGCCCTCGTTGCACCCTTGCGGTGAACGACGAGGCGCTTCCTTTGTCCGTCAACTTCGTGCTCCTCAACTTTGGCGATGTTGTGTGCCACATCGTAAATCATGTGCATGCCGAGCTCCTCAGCGCTCTTTCCAAAGACCTTCTCAAATGCCTTCCTCACCCAATGCGCAATTGCCTGCCTGTTCGCAAATGCGTAATTGACGGCGCACTTCATCGCCCCAAAGTATCGCTGTGCCTCATCGGACTTGAATGGAGCACAGGCAAGCTGTATGTCGGGAAGGTAGATGTTGTATTTGCGCGAGGCGTTCCTCATCACATCAAGGTAATCATCGCACACCTGATGCCCAAAGCCCCTTGAGCCACAATGTATCATCACTGTCACTTGCCCGACTTGCTCAATGCCCATCTTGCTCGCAATCTCAGGCTGATATATCTCCTCAACGACCTGAACCTCAAGGAAGTGGTTACCGGCACCGAGTGTGCCGATTTGCGGCAAGCCACGCTCAATGGCTCTTGCGCTGACATACCTCGGCTCCGCACCATCAATTGCGCCATTCTCTTCCGTGCGCTCCAAATCCTCCTCCCATCCCATGCCGCGCTTTTTAACCGCCCACCTTGCCCCCTCAACGAGCACCTCCTCAAACTCACTCCTGCTGAGCCTCAGTTTGCTCTCCGAGCCAACACCGCATGGAACCATCTGAAATATCATGCGGAGCAATTCCTCAAGCCTTGGCTCCACATCCTTTCTCGTCAAGTTGGTCCGAAGAAGCCTTACGCCACAGTTGATATCGTATCCAATCCCGCCGGGCGAGATTACACCATCCTCTATGTCAAATGCAGCGACACCGCCAATCGGGAAACCATAACCCCAGTGTATGTCCGGCATGGCAAGCGAATAACCGACTATCCCCGGGAGGCAAGCAACATTTGCAAGCTGCTCAAGCGATTGGTCACGCCTCACTTCTTGGAGCATCCTTTCGGAGGCATAAAGGATTCCGTCAGTGCGCATCTCACGCTTATATCGCCTCGGAACACGCCAGCGCCAATCGTCAATCTTTTCAAC